>LFIK01003899.1_pt1 | contig 12090 bp, 14 predicted proteins | sample 643401 | NCBI WGS metagenome assembly LFIK01 (sample SAMN03777447, study PRJNA286221) | soda lake metagenome | biome: soda lake; feature: Kulunda steppe; material: water; isolation source: sample T5-Br brine of Lake Tanatar-5 | place: Russia: Kulunda steppe | collected 2010-07 | reverse complement strand
CTTGAGAAAATTCAGTATCAAATCATCATCAAGACCAGGAATGGGGTACTGTTAGTCATCCCCCTGATCCCCATTGACTTCTTTGGTTTTCTTTGAAGGTGGAGTCAGACGGTGTTTAGGCCCTAGTCCCTCAAATTGCTGCTCTCTTCAAGCTGCTCATCGCAAAAGCCACCATCTCCAGGTCTTGGAAAGAAGCAAAGTTCACTCCCATACACAAGAAGGGGCCAGTGACACAGCCAGGGAACTACAGGATGATTGCGATCAGTGGCACGTTGTATAGACTTTACTCTGATCTGCTACGCTCCACGATTCAGGACTGGTGCATCCAACACAACATGATTCCGGACACGCAATACGGGTTTTACCCAGGCAGGAGCACCTTGCAACCCCTATTCATTCTAAGACACATAGAGCATGCTGCACAGAGAATGCAAAGCGGGTCATCACGGTTGTATGCTGCATTTATTGACTTCAAACTTTGAACAAGCTTATGATTGTATTCCAAGAATAAGCTTTGGGGCCATTTACGCAGTTGCCGGATGCCTGACCATCATGGTCTATGATATCCTATCCATCTTGAAAGACTCGAACCATGCTGATGAACATTCGTTACTGGATGGGGAATGGACAGCTTCTGTACAGCCATCTTTCGATTTTAAACAAGGATGTCCCCTCTCCCCTCTGCTGTTTACCATCTACTTAAATGACATGGATAGCGTTGCAGACGGGGTGAAAGGTGTGCTCACTGGTACTCCAATTCTTTTTGGTGACCCACATGCTGTTTGCAGATGACCTCTGCCTCATGTCCAACGACCCTAACCACATGCAGACCATGTTGAAGAAACTACGAGCTTATGCACAGAGAAAGTCTCTCTGTCAATATACAAAAGTCTGAGGTGATGTGCTTCAACTCTTACACCAGCAATCTCCCCCCTCTCTTCTATGATGGGGCGCAGCACCCCTACACAGACTCCTTCAAATATCTGGGCATGGTTTGTGACACACATATCAACTTGAATACTGCAGCTGATGCAGCGCTACGTCCGTTCACATCTGGTACTTTCCGCATCAGACAGTTCGTTCAGGAACGTGACCTTACAAACAGGTTACACATCTGCATGTGGCTCCTTAAAACGTACGCAACCCCTGCTGGTATGTAGGCAAGCCAGGTTTGGGCCACCCCATTCTTACGACAGGGCAAAGAAATGGACAATCCTTTAAAAAAAAGGCTGTTGACAGTGCTCAAGAGGATTCTGATGGTCAAGGACACAACTGCTTCATGGTGCGTTATGCGCGAGTGTGGTCGAGATTCTCTACAATTCAACTGGTTCCGAGCGGTAGTACGGCTATTCAATGCTTTAACCCAAAGCAATAGCTCCACTGCGAGAAAGAGCTTACATACTGACATGCAACTGAGCTCATGGTGCGATGATAGTTGGTCATCCCTCATCCTGTCAACTTTGAATGATCTCACACAATCCTACTTGTTCAAGGAAAGGCTGCTAAAGTGTGAACCCATTGATCTTGGTCGTTTTGTTGTGGACCTCAGGGAGAGGCACTTGGATTACTGGACACCTTATACAAGCACGAGAGCGCAACAGCAAACGCTCCACTTACCATCAATGGTGCGCCCTCCCTACCAGGAGGGCCCTGGTCACACATTCGCTGTACACCCTTCCTAAATACATGCTTCTTGACCTTCCTCACAGTGTTATTTGCAGCGTGGCTCGCTTCATAATTTTGTGCCCATACCCTACAAATTGAAATAGTGACCTGAACTCACAACCCCCCCCTTACTTGTGACTTGTGTAATGCTCATTATGTACAGGATGTGCAACACGTCCTTTTCCATTAAACCCAACCACATGTGGTTTCTCTCCAAAGGACTCATGCTTCCCTATTTTCTTCCACAGGCTTAAACAATGTGTCTGCTTTTCTGGGCTAGGAAAACAATAAGCTATATTTCTCTCTTCATTTTCCTTAATTGATGTGAGGAGCTCTTTGCTGCTTGCGTAGTTTTTCTTTTCTATTCTTTTCTTTTCTTCTTCTCTCTTCATGCACTGATAGTTTTTTGTGAGCAGGCTAGCCGTCACACTTCTTGACTGAATTCTTATAACCCTTGTAACCCTTAGGCCCTAGGTGACTTTTTTTCCTTAATTGGGAGTGCTTCACTGCCTACGTAGTTTTTCTTTTCTTTTCAGTATCATTGCTTCCTTTTCTTTTCGATATCATTGGCACAACAAATGAAAAGCTCAGGAGAATCAAAGTCTTGAGGTATTACTTGGAACTCCAAGGTCGGGGTGAGTCAGCGGATAACCTGAATGCGCAAATGCTTGTGTAAAACGGCCCCGTTCTGCTTTGCTTCTTGGCTATGACAGCGGATGCTTTGCATATTGCAGGAGCAGCACAAGGTATGATGGATACAAAGGTTACTTCCTAGTGAGGACTGGCAAGCATAGAGCATTAATAAGGCTTCACTGTAAGTATGTACTTGTGCTCTGATACCAGCCAGGTGTTGATGCAATTGCTTGTCCTTGCATGTGCAAGCACAATAAATCAGTTGGGCAAACCACAATCCATTGCATAAATCATTGCATGTCAATCAGTCATAGCAAAATCCGTTGTATGTCCATAAATACATTAGCCAGGCAGACTGCCAATCAAGATTAATTGCCCTTTCAAGGAAACCAAGCAATAAATGCAATTGCCCTAAATTTGCACGCACAATGAGCCCGTGCGCTATCCTAGGGGCTCCCAACAGTTCCCCAAATCAATGACGGCCAAATAGGGGTGGCTACACAGAGGTGGCATGCATAGACGATCGTAGTGCAACCAAGCCAAATTGGGCTGATAGTGCATGGACAGCATGAAGGCGGCTGGACGTGCAGTGATAGGGAGCTGCCTGCATGCCACTGCTTTGCTTGCATGCAGTGCTTCCTTCAGCTTGGCCAACCCGTCAAACCAAACTGCCTGATGTAGCATCGATAGGAATTTGGCTTCCCTGCCTATAATCTTGACAATAAATTGAATTATATGAGGAAAGCACAGGCTTGCCCGTGATTATAAAAATCAAGAACGCGGGACAAGTATATACAGTTGTCTCTATGTATGTACAAGTATGTACAAACAAACACATGCCCATCACTCGTCCTAAGGCGGAGACTGTGCTATCAAGTTGGCAACATTGAATTTCCACATTCAGTGCAATGATGCTAGTAGAGAACAATGCAATCATTCTGCATCGCTGAAATCCTGCACCACTGTAGCAGGCCTACCTGAAAAGCTGCATTGGCTGCATGAGTACGTACAATTAAGCATGCTCGCTATGTCAAGAGTAAGTAGTGTCGATCAATCAAATCTACAATCAACGCACAGCAGTGGAACAAAATGATTAGCATGCTGATGCACACTTACGGGGCAATGCAGCCTTCCAATGCTCACTCACTGCAACTGATTGCTGTCCCTAGCAAGCATTTCTCTCTCACTACCAAAATGGAACGAGGAAGCACAACCTGACAACTTGCATCCTATGGACACCTCTTCAACTAGTGCATGGAGCAGTGATCACCTCCCAAATCTGTTCAGGCCAAGTTCGCTAAGAGCGCAAATAAGGCTGCCAGGATGATGGTCAGCCCTGGACACTGGCCGAAGTTCAAGGCAGCAGCATCTGGAACAGGCTCCTCTGTGGAGTCTGAGGGATCCTCCTCGTCCAGGACTTCAACCTACAACGCACGCAAGTTACATGAAAAAGCTAGCGTGGCACACCAGCAAAGCAAATGATGTTTGGGGGCTTGCTGTGCTGTAGCATAGCTGGCTTGCCGGCACACACTGTTGAGACTATTCATTAGTTGCATATACCAAGTTGCTGGCCTTTAAAACATGGCTACTGAAACGGCGGTCAAATGTTGCCAATGCATACAAGGCTGAGCTAAGTTGTTCTCGGGTCTTATTGTGCCTTCCACCAGTGGGAATATTCAGCTGACCCACAGAGTAGCTGGGCCTATGTTGTCCACTGATCCAACAAGTCAGTGGGTCAGTGACTTGACCCTGTGACACAGGGATGTGACTTGACCCTGTGACACAGGGATGTGACACAGGGATGTAACTTGACCCTGTGGCACAGGGATCCGTAAGAGCGGCTCAGCTTCAGCTAACCTGCCTTCAATGGCAGGTGCAGCTGTTCTGAAACCTTATATCTCAAACCTTATATGTACCACAAAGCTTGCGTAAGCCCAACTTTGTACAGAGTCACAGCAGGAACACTCAAGTCTCTGGACGCATGTCTTGCGACTTGCAAGCATGCAGTTGCGCACCTGTACGCGGTCCGCATACGTGCTGCCAGCAAACAAATCAGAGGGGGGTGTATTCCGCAGAGAATTCTGCAGGTATCAATCACAGGCAGCCTTGAGTGTGTTGTTTAGTTTGTCTGCAGCATGGGTTAGGAGCAAACCCTACACACACAGGAGCAAACCCTAAGTGAAAAGGCCTCGAAACTTGATTGCATGAAAGTGCTGTTTTGCAACAGAAAATGGCCTGCCCAGTAGCCCAACAGGTCAGCCACAAAAACGAGGCAGAGGTTGCTCCTCGACGCAGATTGCAAGGAGTGGTGTGAATTCTTTTTACAATGCAGCTGGAACAGCAGCTTATATCCAGAGGGAGGTTCCTAGGTCAATTCTGTTACAGACCATGAAATACATGCCGCCTCACACATTTGGGCCAATGTGTCCGAAATGATGCACCCGCAAACATACCCTGAATTCCTCGACTTCTGCAGGGCTTAAGTTGCGGTCCAGCACAAGTGTGAATGGGACTAAAATGGAGTCCACTTGACGGAGTGATCGCCGCAGTGAAGTGGGTGCTTCTGCCCGCTCCAACTCGCCAATCTGTGATCAACAATTCCAGGCATCGACCAAAGACCATGCTTACTCAGCAAGTCATCTTTGGACAATAATTAATTACTAGAACTGCCAAGCCTGTGCTAACTTACCGCACGCTCATGCAGGAGCGCTAAAATAATGTAAATACTTCCTGTTTATCATATGTACACTGAAGAAGTGATTGGTAATTTGTGCGTTCTGAAAATGATGCATTAATGGTGCATAGCTTCTGCACAGGAAGCAAAGTACCGATCGTGCCACTTCACAAGCATATAGCATCTTGCTCACATGCGGACTCTGTGCCAAGAAAGACAGGATAAGATAGAATCAACGCACATGTGGCAAGTAAAACAGGATAGGATAAAATCAACACATCAACTTTGGACTCCCGTGGCACACGCTTTGCAGCGGGTCAGACATGGATTGGAAGACAAGGCCAGCCTCTGTCTTGCAGCATCAGGACATCCCTCTACCCGCTGTGTTTAATAGATTCTTCAACATGGTAGTCGCAACAACATAACATACCTGAATGCTCTCTACGCATTCCTCTCCCTCGCCTTGCAGGCTGCTTTGATTTGCACCATCTTCATCACACAAGTTGTCAGCTAAGCCACCACGCAAGTCTTGTTTGAACTCCCTTTCGCTCTCTTCTGTTGCGGTGACCTCATCAAAGTCTTCTTGAACCTGAAAGGAGGCAAAAAAGGTGCTCTCCATCAGGCGAACTAGTTTGGATGATGCATGCGCTTGAGGCAGTCTTAGTTGCTGAAAGATGGGTGCCATCTGTAGCAACAAGCGATCAGCCGCTTGGCATCATTTCAAAGCTGGCATGCTGTCTGACCATTCATGGTATGATGCATGAGCTGCAAATTCGCAGAAAATGTTCCTCAAAATGTTCCTCGTCATTTTGCAGAAATTTCCACTCATTCCCAGTACAAGCAGAACACATAACAGGTTTCAGTACTGTCTTAGTACTGCCAATTGCTCACAGTCTATGATTCTTTTGACTTCCCTGTTCTACAACAAACAGCGTCTCTTGCGGAGCAATAAACTCATGATTTTGACCTCCTGTGGAACCTCATTATTGCAACAAAAACGTCCTGGATCAGGGAGAAAACATGCAACGATACCTAAAGTTGCCTGGGCAATGCGGAAAGGAAAGAGGACAGGCAGGTAGGCACAGTCCCAAGAGGCAGCTGCAGACACTTGGAACACTTACATTGGCATTCAACCTTATTGTGGGGAGCCCGTCAGGATCTGTTTCAAGGGGTGATTCCGGGGTCGAGGGGGTTGGGGGTGAAGGGAGTGGGGGGGAGGGCATGGGCGGTGAAGGGGATGGTGTTGGGAGCGAGAACTGCACCAAGAGGTAGGCCCCAAGCTGGGAGGTGTTGCATGCCAGGGTGCCTGGCATGCTGCTGGCCTCCAAAGGAACAGAGCTTTCCACAATCGCGGTGTAGGACAGCGTAGCATTTGTGGTGGAGGGGAAGCTGGGCTGCAGGCGGGCACATGCCGTGGGCCTGCAGAGAGGGCACGGACACTGACTCTTCTGAGGCACAGTAGACACCTCAGGCACGTCAGGCATGGCAGAGCAGCATGGTATATGAAGATGCAACACAGATCCAATTAAACACATGGATGCTGTACAGAGGCAGACCGAGCCTCAATCCAAAGAATAATTACAGTATATAGCTGGTGGTTCGTAGCTGCTGCTGCCAAGTAGCTGCAGCAGGACAAGGCACAGGCTGCCATGCCTTCAACTAGGAGGATGGCTGATTATGCAACCTGCAGACGCCAGTTGGTATGGACAGCTAGGCGCTGCTGGAACTATTCCTGCGGGGCTGTGCCATTGGTGCTGCGCACCTGCTTGGATCTAAGGCCTGTGTTTGCACAGGCAACTGCAGCTGGAGCAGGCACTCGTCGTCACTGTCCTCTAGCCCCTCTTCACACACAAGTGTTGAGTTTAGTGTGGCTTGGGATCCACTGCTGTGGGCTTGCACTTGAAGGACACCTGCACAAGTGAGAGTGGGCATGCAAAGTAGGTGGTAATGTGAGCACATATGTCTCAATATGTTGCAATGTGCGTGTCCTTGTGTGTTGCACTGTCTGTGGCCTGATCTTAAGCCCCCCCCGTTCCAGGTAAGGAGTGTGGTGCGCAGAGCACAAGTGCAGTGCACAGTGCCACAAATTAGGAACGGCTGTACGTAGGTGGCGCAGGTGCGAGCATGCGTGTGTATGTGTGTATTGCACGGCGAAGAGCGGCAAGCTGCGCTTTGGAAGCATGCAGGCAGCAGAGTCTTGGCCTGCTTGTGCAAATTTTGCAGGGCAGGATCAAGAGGTGCAGCCTCATGCAGGCTGCTTGTTTGAGGAGCACCCAGAAGCTGTGGCACACTGCTCAGCGGAAGACATGCATGTGTAACAGGGCCTTGCTCAGGACGCCGCACCTGATACAGCAGCGTAATCAAAGGCATCTTCCATGGGATTGGACCATGCATTGATGCCAGCAGTAAATAGCTGGGACGATTGGGTCCAGCTCAGGGTGATGCTTAGAGGGTCCTGGCTGCTGCAAGTATTATTACTGGCCAGGCACCACACAGCATTGGGGAACCGGGCGCCGGGCTGGCCGTCGAGGCTGCAAAGGGTCAGGCAAATTTGGACCCACAGATGAACCAGATGTCAGCATTTGTTGGCTGTCAAGCTTACTGGGGACGGATATGATCACACCGATGTTGAGGCAAGCAAGAACATGCAAGGTGTCCAGGGCTAAAACTAAGCATGCACATCAGGGCTGTGCCCTACGCGCCTTGCATTCCGCACACGCGCGCTGAGATAGTAGGCGTACCCCGAGTGCTCCAAAGCCTTGCACACATACACGCATGCCCAGGTGCGTGCACACAAGCACACGCGCGCGTACGCCTCAACACACAGTGCGCACTTCATACACATGCATGCTCTCTTGCATACAGACCCTAGAGCTCCTGGCGCACCTTATCCCAGGGATCACCAAATACGCCCCTGCCATAGAGTTGTCAGCGTTCATGGAGGCCCCCAAGACAACCTCCGAGCCCATTGTAACAAGGGTGGCATTAGGCGGCACCTGGGCGCCCAGCTGCCGGCCTGCATGAGCGCACACACGTGCCCGGCAGCAGCAGGAGATGTTGCCCTCTTTTCAAACATTTGTATACCCATGCTGCCGGCCTACATGAGCGCACACACGAGCCCGGGAGGGCGTGCAGGAGGCTTTCTGTCTTCTCTACATAACATGTGCGCACCCAGGCTGCCTGCCGTGCATAGTGCAGGTATGTTGCGTGCGATGTCGTTGAGGGGCTTCACCATGCTGAAATTGGAACGCACAGGGTGTTGGTAAGCAGCCTCTGGGCTAGCAGGCAAGTGCCTTGGTTCTTTTGCTAGGCTGCTCGTGCTTGTGGTGTCTGGGGTGGTACACAGAGTTCAGCATGTCTTTAAAACGGACAAAGCTGCCTGCCCATGCCGATCAGGTAAGATAAGATTGCCTGGGCAAAGTGTTAGTGCGAAAGACTGCGCAGCACTTCTTAAAAACTTCCAAACCATTTCTTTAGAAAGTTATTGATGGAGATATGTCTAATCAGTCTTTACACAAAAAACGTGCTACCACTCTGAGGTGCACAATTTCTTACTCAAGAAAAGGCTGATTGCTCAGTGCCACTGACCGCACCTGCACTGTCAATAATCTTCCTCAAATCCTCAGCCGGCAATACCTCTTGCTCATCTGGTACAAGGCAGAGTAAGGGACAGAAAAAGCCTTGGAAATCATCTTATGAATGTCACAGAGGCTAAATTCATCAACAATGCCAATAGATCAGCAACTGCCAATAACATAGTTCCTACGAAATCCTGAGACATCCAATCTTATAATTAGAATGTGCGTCTTATGACAGTGTAGTCCCACTCAACAATCGATCAGCTGGATGTGCATACATACAACATCTCAAACATTTTCAATATGGTGCACACCTTCTGATGCCAAGCGCCTTAGATTTATGCTTGTATTGGAGTCTGAGACAGCTGACTGAATGAGGGCACACCTGTAGCGACAATGGGGGAAATGTTTGATGATTGTGGTCGTTCAAAACTTTTCTGTGGACAAAGGTTGGGCCCCGCAATCCAGTCCGTCTTCAGACCTACATATTGGCTGACACAAAAAAGTAGTCGATGCATATAAGCACTTACGTGTAGGCACTGTCCAAAGCATTGCTGGCAGTCAGCGTGTCCAGGGCGTCCTCCTCTGAGCTCTCGATCTGGGCCAATGCTGCTTCGGTGTTCTGTGGTTGGAGGGTGATGCATATAAGTCTCATGAAGTCCTTACATACAAGCATACAAATAAGGAGGGTGCCTTTCATGCTACTACTTAGACTTAGACGCACTACCCGCATGGTCCTGCCAAAGCCTGAGTCAAGGTGCTCCAACAAAATATTCCTCAAAGCGCATTCGCCAAGATAATTGCCTGGCATCACCTACAGGTCACATGGCTAGACCTAGACCAACTTAATGTAGTTAACCATGAGTGAATTTGCTTGCCAAAAGCAAGAAAGTTGCAGCCATCTTACATGCTCAGTTTGCCAACATGTTGTGAGAAGGCTGTCACGCTGAAATACTGCTGCTGATTAAACAGGCGCCTGATATGCACAAAGGGGCTTCTCGCGCCAGACACAGGGCCAATGCCTTCATGTGGGAGCACTCCATTCTAGGCGTTTCAAGCCGTCAGGAATGCTCGTTCCAAAGCTGAGTGCACTTAAAAGATGCAGTACCTGAAGGCACATGGCCGCCAAGTCTCCAAGTGAAGGCTGCCTAACCGGAGGCGGTGGCGGAGGACATGGCGGAGGCGGGTAGGCTGAAGGCAAGGGAGAGGCTTCAGCGCATGTGGCAAAGGTTGCCTCCAAGTCATCCTTGATCTGCTCGCCGCACCTGCAGGCAGCAAACGAGTCTGCTTGTGTATTGGTTGTATGGTCAAAACGCCCTAATGTTGTCAAAAGCCCACCACAGCCATGCTCAAACTGAATGCCGAGATCAGGGCTGGTCTCTGATTCATCCCATTCGCAAAAAATGTTCAGTCGACTGTTTTGCCCCAATGCCTAAGGGCCCACACACGCAACCAGGTAAGTCTATGCGGATTCAGCACAAACAATCCCTTAGACCTTACCGATCCTCCATTACACTGAAGTAAGCGCTAGAAACCCTCCCCCTCTCCCTCTAAATTTCTCCCTCCCTCTCTCTCCACCCCCCTCCCTCCTTGCCTCCCTCTCTATCTCTCTTTAAAAGAGCGCTTCCAAAAGGGCGCAGCTTTGTACAGCTTCTGCTGGTGTACAGATGCCACAGCACGTCAATCAGGGGGCTCAGTGCAGAAACGAATCTGCACAGTCTTTAAAAAATCTTGCTTAAGTGATGATCTGAGATTTTGAGACAAAACATAGAATGCCTATACTACACTTACTTCACAGTAATGTGGAAGAATGAACAACCAGCAATGTGTCCTGAGAAATGTCTGAAGGCCACATAATTACCACACATTCTGGGATTGATATTGCACCAGGCTCTCACCTTGTGCCATCATCAAGGAAGCTGCTGTCACAGCCACTCCAGGCATCATCACTGCCCGCCACTGTCTGCCCAGCCGTGGCATTCAGCCAGCGGATGGCTTCATGCACCAGGTGCTCTGGTGGGGGGGGCTGGGCGTTGGCCAGGAAGTTGAGCCAAGCATTCACCAAGAAGCGCTGTACCATGGGACGCCTCTGCACTCGCATGCAGGCAAAGACATGATTAGCGCATAAAAGGTAAAATCCACCACTATGAGGCGAGAAGCGCTACACAATATTGGTAAATTCTTGTGTCCGACTTACATCGCTGCCCTGCAGGAGCTTTCGCCCTTGGTTGCCGCCCCCTTGGCTGCCGTTGCCTTGGTTGCCACCCCCTTGGTTGCCACCGCCTTGGTTGCCGCCCCCTTGGTTGCCGCCCCCTTGGTTGCCACCGCCTTGGTTGCCACCCCCTTGGTTGCCACCGCCTTGATTGCCCCCTCCTACACAGTTGCCAAGCAGGTTGAAGAGCACTAATAAGAAACAACTTTAGGCAGCAACCTCTTGACTGCCCAAGGGCTACCTGAAGAACTTCAAGTGTGTAGACATAGGCTTCATAGACACGACCAGGCTCCTTGGGGCAACACAAGCTCACAAAATTCTTATTGCATTACCTGGGCTGAGGGCGTCTCGTGCTTCTTCCAGAGTCAACGCAAGCGTGGTCTCATCATCATCAGCCACCCCATTCCGGTTAAAGTCGCCAATCAGCAGGCCCACTTCTGCATGCAGGGCAGAGCAAGGCCTGCCATTGGTATTGACCTAATGGCATTGTTATGCCTTCGACATCAATCAAGCAAAAATCCGCTCACTTATACTAGGTGTCAGCACATTTGGGATCACAGCCCTGGTACACCCTCTTCAATTTTGTTTGAAGCCATAGCTGAGGTTTCTGAGCCCTTGTCTGAGCCCTTATTTCAATTGTGACACACACACCAGCTGTGTAGTTTTCGTAGTATGGCGGCAAAAGGATGTCGCTTTCTGGGAAGTTGGAGTGCCCAGAGAACCTGTCATCGTTGCTAAGGTCAGCATCCCAGACCTCCGGCCAGTTGCTCCAGAAGCCTGGGCTCCTTGGGCACACGGCAGGGAGGTCCACAGCTGTGGACATCACAGATATGGAACAAACCATAAATCCTGGCCTAATAATAAGTTGATTGTGTGTGCAAAGCATAGCATGATGGTACGACTAGAGTCTGCCGCACAGTCTTAGAGCACAAAATTCAAAGTATGGTGGTGGCTTGCCGTATGGGTCTCAGTATTATGCTCCAAAGGGATGGATTGATGTTGCTCCAGACAGCAACAGCAGGAACAGCGGCTGCATCAAGGACAGCTGAAGTTCTGCCCATGCAAGCCCAGCTCAGTGAGTGTGCAAGTAAATACATATACAGCAAATACATGCAGCTCCACCTAACACATCACCAATGCGTGTTGTGGTGCACATGAGAAATTCTCATGATGAGATAATGCATGCAAGCACACATGCCAGGCATTTACAGGCCTTGTACACTGCATGCACGTTTATCGACACATAGCCAGGCATTGCATTCAGCAAGGCGGAGGATTTGTTAAGTGGGACTCTCCTGACCTGGAGGGGCTGGAGGTGGAGGGGGGGG
>LFIK01003898.1_pt1 | contig 12091 bp, 11 predicted proteins | sample 643401 | NCBI WGS metagenome assembly LFIK01 (sample SAMN03777447, study PRJNA286221) | soda lake metagenome | biome: soda lake; feature: Kulunda steppe; material: water; isolation source: sample T5-Br brine of Lake Tanatar-5 | place: Russia: Kulunda steppe | collected 2010-07 | reverse complement strand
TTGTTCTCAAATCCATCCATCTCTGTCAACAATTGGTTGATTGTGTGCACGCTTTCGTCCCCCCCCATGGTGCTTGATCTTTGCAGTCCAATTGCATCGAATTCATCAATGAAGATTATGCAGGGCTTTTTCTGGCGTGCCGTTCGGAACATGCTACGAACACGAGAAGCGCCGACTCCCACAAACATCTGAATGAATTCAGATCCTGCGGCTGAGTAAAATGGCACGCCTGCCTCCCCCGCGATGGCTTTGGCAAGCAAGGTCTTCCCACATCCAGGTGGACCAACCAGAAGGATTCCAGTCGGGATACGGGCCCCCATGTCAGTGTACTTTTTAGGATTCTTCAGGAAGTTCACCAGCTCCAGTATTTCCGCCTTCACGCTATCAATGCCAGCCACGTCATCGAAGTTGATCCCAAGCCGCTTTGGAGAAATGAACTCAAGGTTTGCTTCCCCAAAGACATCGGTGTTTTTCTTCTGTTTGGCCCATGATACCGATGCTTGAATGAGGAACATTCCTGCAGCGATGGGAAAGATAAACTGGAACACACTGAGAAGCATATCTTCCACCGGGTTGAAGTCTGGGATCTCTACAGACACCCCATTCAACGTCAAGTGGTCAAACAACTCTGGGTCAAACGGGATTCCAACCTTGCACGTACGCTCTCCGCCCGGAGCAGAGGGTTTCGTCGTCACAATCAAGCTTCTCCGGTCACTGGTGTATTTGGCTTTATCAATGCGGTGCTCTCTCACCAGTATCCAAAATTCCGAGTAGGTCATTTCGGAGAGCTTGTCCATCCTCCAAGCCGTTTGCACTTTTTGCCCCTCAATTCCAAGAACAGTTTTGGATCGCTCTGCGGGGTCTGCTACCATTGATTTCTCCATGGGTATGGTCAATTTCGGATAAAGCTTCGGTCTTTCTGGAATCCCTTGTTCTTTGCGTTCTTCAGGAGTCATGTTTAAGTCTCCTTCATTTCCATACATCAAGTCTGCAAGCTTTTTCGCGGTTTCAGGCTTGTACTTCTTTTTGAAATACTCGTAGGCTACCTTATGCCTCTTCTCCATGGCAACCTTCACGAGATCTTTGTCTTTATCTAGAAAGTAAGAGAGCGTGGACTTGTGCCAAGTGTCGTTGATTGGCGTCCCTGCTTCAATGGCTCTTTTCTGGTGTGCCATCTCCTTGGAGGTCCATTGCCACCACTCATCCACCGTTTTGAACTTTTTCCCCGTTGTTGGATTGACGTCGATCGAGAGCCAATCTTTGGACAACACCTCTTTCTCTGCATCAGTAGGGTCTTCTAGGTAGCTCCAACCACCAAACATATCCTTTGGCAACTTGTCGTAGTCCCCTTCCGCCATGGCTGCACTCAGGGTGACAGGATCCAATTCATCCCTTTTTCACGTCCATGTGGGGTCCACCGTCGACGTCAGTTCCGTTCCTTCCTTTCACGTCGTTCTTCTCGTCGCACACACGCACCTTGGCGCTTGAGTTGTGGCACGTGCAGGCCTGGCAGCCATGGCAAACACGGTTGCAGCCACGGCCACGGCCGCCGCCGCTCGCTTGGCTCCGTTTCCCGTTCCTTTCCTACCCAACGGTTCCGGGACTTCCCTTTCCTGCGCCACCACGCGTACGCAGCACCTCCGATCCGCCTTGATCGGACGCAGGCGCGCCACACGTGTCGCCATCATGGCGCGAAGATGCACGTGTGTCGCGAACGTCTCCGTGCTTTGCCAAAGCACGAACCCGTAGTGGATTCGTCGAGAACCGTACCGAGGGGTGTCTCGTCCACGGTCCAGGTCTCGAGCCGTTTCGAAAGGAGAGAAAGGAACGGTTTGAAAGGGAATCCGAACGGATGGATTGGAAACGAAACCGGATGGTGTGGACGACCACGTGCGGGCTGGTCGTGGCGAGGCGTGACGACGATCCATTCCGTGGAAAAAGCGAGATGGAGTGCAGCGCAGGATGCGAGAAAGAGACGCCTGGAATCCGTGTCGTCCAATGGACGTGGATGTGTTGCGCGTCGGCTGCTTCCTACACCGACACGTAGCCTTGGGTGCAGCGACCCACCATCCGTGTCCGTCGACATGAGCGAGCTGGATGTGACCAATTGAATGGAAAAAAAACAGGAGACGACGAGAAGTGCTGCTTCGTTCCGACAAGCGATTCTCGTTGGGCGTGTGCGGATGGACGAGGACGCTCGCTCCATCTCCAGCATGTCCGTCGGACGAAGGTCCGACCGCCACGTAGGTCCGGACCCTTCGGAGGAAGATCGCGATCCTCGCATCGATATCTTCCCCCGAGATATCGATCCCGACGAGGATCCTCCTCTGCGCATCGCACCTCTCTCTCTCCGACGATTCGATTGTCGGTGGGGTTTGCTCCCGTGCACACGATCATAGCCCGCAGAGGAAAAGGCGTGTGGCCGTGCCTGGGAAAAGGTCTTGCGTGTCGCAGCCGAACCATGCGTGACAGACTTGTCGAGACGTCGACGAAGTGGTGTGCGCGACGGAACGCCAATCGCGGAAGATTGCGCGTCCACAGGCGCGTGTATGACCCTGCCAGACGTCAAGCAGCAGGCCGGGGAAGGCACGAACGGCCACGGGGAGAGACATCTCGGGAAACCTTTCTTCCAAGTGAAGGAACTCTCGTGCCGAATAGGAACGCAAGTCCTACTGGAAAACATCTCTTTCCAAGCGGAGAAGGGAGAGAACGTGTTTGTGAAAGGACCCAGTGGAGTGGGAAAAACCGTGTTCTTGAAGCTTCTAGCACAGCTCGGACCTGTAGAAGACTCCAGCGGTCAGGTGCTGCTGGAAGGAAAGGCACCGAAGGATCTAGGCATACCCACTTGGAGAGCCAGGGTGTCCTATCTCTGGCAACAGAGAATCGCGCTACCAGGAACTCCCATCGAGACATTCGAAGAAATCAAAACGTTTGGATCGTTGCAGGAGTGTCATATCACGCCACTGTCCGAATTGTTGTCCCTGCTTGACCTGGAAGAAGCGTTGCTGCATCAAACCTGGAAGAGCCTCTCGGGGGGAGAGTATCAGAGAATTGCACTGGCCATTGCGTTAGCCTTCCAACCAGAAGTGATCCTGCTGGACGAACCAACCAGCTCCCTTGACCCAGTAGCAACGATTCTTGTGGAACAGCTGTTGAAAGAGTCCAACTGTGTCAAAGTTTGGTCCACACACTCCGAGGAGCAAATCCAAAGGGTCGGAGGCACCACAATTGACTTCCCCAGCAGGATTACAGTTTGAGCCATGGACTTAACCGGAACGATGGAAACAAGCTTTGCTATGCTAAACAGCACACCTCTGGGGGCCACAGCAACCAAAGGGCCCATTTTCTTGGATGTGTCCGCAATCTACCTTACGTTTTTGCTCATTGTATTAGCATGCAGCCTCTCGTTTCACATTCAACTTGGTTTGGAGTTTCAGCTTCTAATCGCTGCTCTGAGGGCAGTAGTGCAACTTACCATACTGGGTTTCCTATTGGTGCCTATCTTCAAAGTCAATCAGATCTATGTTGTGTTGCCGTACTGTGTTTTCATGCTTATGATTGCAGCAAAGGAAGCAAGTGATCGCCCTGCTTATCGATACAAGGGGATGTACTGGGACTGTCTTGCATCCGTCACAGCTGCAAGTTTGCCTATCATGTCGTACACAGTCTGGTTGATTTTCAAGCTTGATCCCTTTTGGGATGCTCGTTATTTCATTCCAGTCCTTGGGATGCTTTTGGGCAACTCCGTTACCAGCGTATCTGTCTCTTTGTCGAGATCTTTGGAGGAATTTGCAGAGGCCCATGATAGGATAGAGTTTATGCTTTCCAAGGGAGCTGATCGGTGGGAAGCTGTGAAACCTGTGGTAAGACGTGCAGTCAAGATGGGATTGACGCCACTGATCAACCAGCTCAGCGTCATTGGCATTGTGGCCATTCCTGGCATGATGACTGGTCAAATTTTGGGTGGCACCCCTCCTCTGCAAGCTGCACGTTATCAGCTGGTCATCCTTTTCCTGATTGCTGGCTGCGGTTCAATAAGTTCCTACATAGTATTGATCCTTTCTCTCCACAAAATGATAGATTCGCACTTGAACTTACGATGGGAATTTCTGAATAAGACCAAGAAGGGCCAGGGTGTCACCCCTCTTCTCGCTCATTGGCTAGAGAGCCTCTGTTTTGGGACTGCGCGACTATTTCGTCGTATGCTGTGCAAAGGACAGGATCGAACCACAGGCTCAGATAGATCTTTGCGGCAGCCGTTATTGTAACCGAGTCCATGGATCGCTGTTTGTCCATCTCAAGTATATCCTTTGTGTGATCTTTACACATCATGTCCTGTACTATTGTCCTCATTGAAACCCACAAGCCTATCTTGTCCTATCCATTACGACAATGAGGCCTTCACAGTGGTAAATTAGCGCACTTCAGGTGTACACTTGACAAAAGTCTCCAAGTTCGGTGATTTCATGGTGACCTAGAAACCACATCAAATAACTTGAGTCTCTGCAAAAGTTCACAGCACAAATGCACCCGTCATTCCCTGACAGACATTCTGTTGCTTTCGAAGAGACTGTTTGTGACAATCTTTCGAACTAGAATGAATCGATTGGAAGAGTTCAGAATGGGCCATATTTCAATTGTTGCAATAGGAGCACCTTTAGATCCGGGTGAGGGCAGCAGTCCAGTTTCCTTGGAAAACGATCCATATCGCGACGAACGGTCAAATTGTACACCTCCATGCGCTTCATGTGCATCACGATCGATGCTTGTATGGACGCCGATGTCTTACCTGTCCGAACCTTCGCTAACCTCGGCGCAAGAGTCCGAACCACGAGCGCCTCGCTGCCAAGTCCAATCCGAGAAAAAACTCCCTATCTATCTCTTCTCTCGTTTCGGCCCGAGGACCAGTCCCAAAGGACCTCTCCGGTGAACTTCGATGTTAACTTCCCAGCTGATCCGATATCTCGCTGAATCTTTCACGAAGCTGATCCGATGGCGTGTTGGATCAAGATCCCTCTGTTTCGCTGACACGTTCGGATCAAGTGTGGGACAAGGCAGCGCCACCGCCATTTCGTGGATCGTGTCGCGATGTTGCGCACCACGTGCGCGCGTTTGGTGGCGCATTTGGAGGGCTTGGCGGTCTTCACGAGAGGCATGGCCTTTACACCAGGTGCAGAAGGAGCGGCGGAAGCCCAGCCGATCTGGCAGGGTCGGCACGCACCGTGGACGCCGACCTCGAAGCTCACCAAACGGAAGCACCTCACCAAACGTTCGCAATACATGATGGAAACCCTCTCGCGCGAGTTAGAAAAGCAATCTCACGCCCAGAAGTTCCCCGAGTTTCGAGCGGGAGACATATTGGAATGCACGTTGACGGTTCCTGAGAATCGGAGACGAACCTCGGTTGTGAAAGGGCTCTGCATCGCAAAGAACAATGCAGGCTGGAACACGTCCTTCACCATCCGAAACATCGTTGGTAACATTCCCATCGAAAGGAGTTACCCTTTGCATTCGCCCAATCTTGTCGATCTGAAGGTGGTAGGATCCAAACGAGTGAGGAGGGCGAAACTGTATTATCTACGAGACCTAGGGAACAAATTCAGCCGTGTGTAAGGGATGAATTTCGTTGAAATAAGCAGCAGGCACCTCAGGCAGTAGAAGGCTATAAAAGGTAGGTTTGGTTCACTCAGCGATTGAATCCAATCCATACCACCTCTGCTTCTGGCATCACGCACATGGAGCAACAGGAACGATGGCCTTGCTGGGTAGCAGCGCCCTCGTATGGAAGCCAGCTGTGGAATGAAAGTGCAGCTTTGAAAAACCTCTGGAACAATACTCTGTTAATGTGCCTCACACAAAAGTCCGTCGTCGGTCTGGATTCACAGACTATTTGCCAAGCTTTGGAGGTCTTGTAAGGGAAATTTCGGGTTCGTCCATGTCCAATCTAGAGAAGATCGCACGCTTTCTTTAATTGAATTACTACAGATTTACAAAACCGTGGTAGAAACCCAGGCATTCACCCGCGCGTTTCTGCAACACGAAGCTAAGCAGCTGTAGGTTGAATTCCTTTTGCACATTAGAGTCGAAATGCACACTGCGCAGTGTCCAGACAACTGTGCAAGCAACCTGGTTCGTTGCCTGATTGCACAGACCGAACTTCGGTGAAAGTGAGTCATTAAGACTCCGGAATATGTCGATTCTACACAAAATGTCTCTCATGTTCGACCCAATCCTGGAGCACATTCGAAGAGTTCGAACCCTCGCAAAAATTCGCATACTTTGGTCTGGGGAGGAAGTTATGTTCAGGCAAAGGTCTTGAGCCAGCATTGGCTACGGTATCAAAATTTTACAGATGGGCTGTGGAGGCAAAAATTCTTGGAATCCAAAAGGTTTTCTTTTCTCGGTTCAAAACGAATGACTAAGCTACTTCTAATCCGCCTTAGACGTCAAGAGGAAGTTCTTTGTGTGTGTACTTGATCTTGCTGTCTTTCTGCACAGTGTGCCCTCCACCTCTCAACAACCATCTAGTTGTCATGAGGCCCTCTACCCCGACAGGTCCACGGGCATGGATTCTGCTAGTGGAAACCCCAACTTCAGCACCAAGTCCAAAGCGGAAGCCATCAGCAAAACGATTGCTCGCATTGTGAAATACACAAGCACTGTCCACCTTCTGCAAGAACTGAGTTGCTGCATCTTTGTTGTCTGTAATGATACCCTCAGTATGAGAGCTTCCATTAGCATGGATGTAGTCAATTGCTTCTCCCATGTTGCGTACAATTTCAACAGTTGCACAGAGATCACCGTACTCATGATGTTTGGAAGGAGCGGGTGGAAGGGCCAGCTCTGATGTTGCACGCTCACCCCCGTACAAAGTAACGCTGGCATTCTTCAGTGAGTCAAGAAGAGAATGGACTTGGCCTCCACTCACTAGCTTTTCATGGACGAGCAAAGTCTCCATTGCATTGCATGCTGCAGGATAGTCAATCTTCGCGTCCACAACAATCTTGCATGCCATGTCAATGTCAGCGTCTTGGTCCACATATACATGGCAGACACCATCAGCATGGCCAAGCACTGGAATCTTGGTGTTCTGCTGCACATGTTGCACAAGAGCATTGGAACCTCTTGGAATGACCAAGTCCACCACGTCTTCAAGCTTCAGAAGGTCTGACACCCCTTCACGGGTCTCTATAATGTGAATCAATTCAGGGCTCACATCTGGCTTCAGTGCACCGTGAATCACTTCCAGAAGTGCGGCATTGGAGCGAACGGCTTCTTTACCACCCTTCAGCAAAAGGCCATTGCCAGATCTGATGGCAAGGGAAGCAATCTGGGGGAGTGCATCTGGCCTTGCTTCAAAGATGACAAGCATGACACCAATGGGCGAAGTAACCTGCTCCAGGACAAGCCCTTCAGCAAGCTCTCTTCTTTTCAGTACCTGCGAAATGGGTTCCTTCATCTTTGAGAGCGCACGGATGCCTGCAGCCAGCTGCTTGATCTTTCCTGGCTTCAGAATAAGACGCTGCAGCATCTGATCATCAATCATGCCAGTTGCCTCTTCTACATCCATCTTGTTTGCTTCAAGAATCTTTTCAGAGTTCTTTTCGAGAGCATCAGCGACACGCAGAAGGACCACGTTCCTCCCCTCGGTGGTTAAGGCTTGCAGCGCACGAGATGCTTGCCTGGCAGATAAAGCCATTTCCCTTGCATTCCCGCCACGCTTCATCAGCTGCTTGTGTTCTTCCATCGCTATCCTTGCCTCAATTTTAGAAAACAAGGTTCCCACGAGCTCCCCCTGCATGACGCGCTCTAAAACATTGTGTCCCTTGCCACTGCAAATAATAACTGGGCAGCCATAGAGAGCGGCATCCCATGCTGCATCTACTTTGGCCATCATTCCGCCACGTCCAACAGAGGACTTGCTGCCAAATGTAATCATCTCGGCATGCAGCTCTGGGCAGTACGTGTGAATCAGTTCGGAAGAAGGTTCCTTTGGGGGTCCGGTGTAAACTCCATCTACATCGGTCATAAGAATAAGGAGTTCTGCATCTAGCTCTTTTGCAAGAAGCGCTGCTAGGCTGTCATTGTCCCAGAAGTCCCTGGATTTCGCATCCGTGTAGGGCAAGTTGTAGATGGCATCATTCTCATTGAAGATGGGGATGACATTCATCTCCAGGAGATCATCCACAGTCTTGCGCAGCGTGGACCGGAACTCCTTCGTCTTAAAGTCATCGTCCGTGAGCAGGAGCTGGCTCGACATGCAGTCCAGTTGTTGAAAGAGCGTGTCGTAGAGGGACATCAGCACGGCTTGTCCGGCGGAAGCTGCTGCCTTCTCGTCGATGGTGTTGTCCAGGTTCCTCAAGGCGTTGATGGGCCTGCTGATCAGTTGATGGTTCTTCAACCTCTGCCTACCGATCCCAACGGCTCCCGAAGTGACCAGTATCGGTTGTTGTCCATTGTTGACCAGTCGTGCGAGCTGTTCTACCAACACTCCCAGTCGTCCCAACGAGATGTGGTGTTGGTAGCCTTGGTCGGAGGTAAGCACGGCAGTTCCCACCTTGACGATCACGCGTCGTGCCGTGCTCGTGAACTCGCGGCTGGGATGCCTCCGTGCTTCGCCGTGGTTCCAAATGGCACTGTTCACCTTACTGGAGATCCCGCGACGGTGTCCGCTTGGACCGTTCAAGTCGGCGTACGAGCCTCCGCCCATTTGCTGTCCCGTGTGTGAGTCGTACATCTTTCCCAAGAGTCGTGTCGTGGCTTTCGCTGCGCTGGAGCGACGTTGCATGCAACGAAGAAGAGCGTGACGTGTGCTCGTGCGACGTCTCACACGATGGCGCGCCGCCGTGTTTGTGCCATGGCTCACCGGACACGAACCCAAGAGATCCACCGCAGCACCGTCCTCCCCCGCAGAGGAACGTGACGATCCCCTCTTTGGATCCACCCACGATCCCGTCGAGGTCCTCTGCGGGCTTCGGACGTGACGGGGACCTTCCCGCCGCCATACCGCTCAGACCCGAAAGCGCCCGGTTTCAAACCGGATACGGCTCCGGTTCAATAGGAGTACGGTTCCGGTTCGACCCCGAAGGGAGACGGGCGAAGGAGATATTTCCCCCCGAAGGACGGAACCAACGGCTCGGATGCATCGAAGACGAAACGGTCGAGGCGATCGTAGGGTCCGAAACGATCGATGGGATCCCCTGCCATCCCCAGATCCCACAGGATCGACGGTCCATAGGGTCTTTTCACGATCCATCGACGGTCCATGAGCGTCCGTTCCACTCCCTTCGCTGGTAAAGAGGATAGGGTTTAGTGAGGGGGTGGACGACGTGGAAGCGTCGTCGACGCACGAATTGCACGACGATGGCGACGATTGGAAGCTCGATTGGGCGGTTCGGGAGGGACGGGACGACCAAGAGGACGACCAAGGTCGTAACAGACGTGTCCGTTCGAGCTGGGAGGGAAAACGGGAGCGGGAAAAAGGACAGGACCACCAGGAGAGTGGCAGGATACGTGCTTCCAGTGACGTTGCTGTGGTTGGGATTGTTGCAAGCGCCAGTGCGTGGCGTGGAGGTGGAAAAGGATCCGAATGAATGGAAGGAGCTGCTCACACCCGCACAGTACCACGTGCTCATCGAAAGAGGCACCGAAAGGGCCGGCTCGTCTCCTCTGGACAAGAACTACGAGCCAGGAACGTACAGCTGTGCAGCGTGTCAGCATCCGCTGTTCGACTCCGACATGAAGTTCGATTCGGGAACGGGATGGCCGTCGTTCTACGACACACTTCCAGGTGCCGTGGACCTCACCGTGCAGCCGCTGTACCTCATCGGTGATTTTGGAGCGAGGGAAGTGAGGTGCCACCGTTGTGGCTCGCACTTGGGACACGTCTTCACCGACGGACCGAAGCCGACGGGAAAGCGATACTGCATGAACGGCGTGGCGTTGAATTTCACACCCGCTACGTCGACGTGAGAACGCACTGCAGCGGAATCGCGACCTCTTTCACCTGCGCAAGGACCCGCACAGGAACGCGGTTGCTCGTGGTAGTCGACCAGTGGAACTTGGATGTTTCGACATGGACATCGAAACGTGCCATAGGCATGGCCATGTGTAAACATCGACCAAATCGCGTTGTTTGTACGCTAGCCTTCCGTGTGAAGGAATGTCCGTGTCTTTCCTGTGTACACCCGCCACGAACCAGCCCATTGTGCTCCGCAGCTGTGCACGCCCTTTCTTCGTGCTTCGTCGCTTCAACCGTGCTGCTGTCACCGTCAACTTCATCTGCATTCGTTCATCCTTCCCTCACGCGTCGCAGAAGCACGTTTGGGCGCTTCACGTGACAGAACTGCGCTTGCAACTGCTGGCGAACGCAAGAGCATTGGAAGGTGGAAAGAAACGTGATTCTGGTACAGTCGATCCAGAGGACAGGGTCGAAGGACAGACGTGTCGCTTTGCGACGAGATGGGAAGCCTGTCGCTGTCGACCTCCAAGCGCATCCAGACGGAACTGAACGAATGGACGAAGATGATGGTAGAAGGAGGTGCCGACGAACTGGGATTCGAGCTCGAAGAACTGCCCACGGACATCAGCCGTTGGGTGGTGCGGATGTTCGGACGTGGCCTGTACCAAGGTGAAGTGCACAGGTTGCAGGTGAAGTTCGGAGACGATTATCCTTGGGAACCACCAGAGGTGATTTTTCTCAGCTCTCCGGTACATCCGCACGTCTACAGCAACGGACACATCTGCCTAGACATCCTCTATTCTACGCGTGGTGGGACGTGGAGCCCAGCCTTCACCATCAAGTCCATCTGTCTCTCCATCCTCTCCATGCTAGCAAGTGCAGAGAAAAAAGAGCAACCGCCGGACAATAAAATGTACGTGCTGAGAAACATGGGCAGGTCACCAAAACGCACCAAATGGGACTTCCACGATGCGAATGTGTGAGCCCTTCACCTCCCTAGCTGCGAGAAGCTGAATGACAGCCTGAGTTGGTTGCCGATTCGACACCTGCTCATTCTTGTCCAGCTTCAACAGCAGGACACAACATCATGCAAGAAAAAATGAACTATGTTGCAGCTTCTGGCTCTGGTCTGGCAGCGAAATAGGCTTGAACCGGGTGGCGCGACCAACGCAACACAACCCAGGGGAGTCAAACTGTGGTTCCCGCCACCCATTGTACATGGCTGTATGTAAACGAACTTGTATCTTCTGCAATCTTACTTGACTGAGTTCCCATGGATTTCTCGTGGAGAATTCGCTGCTTCGCTCCGACCGCGGGTGTCAGCCAGGTCTTCTTTCAGTCCACCTGCCTGGAGGACATTGTGCCTCACCATCGGAATCGGAAGTGACAACCGGTGACATTTCTCTCCTCACCTTGTACCTGCAGCTGCGAACGAGCTTGACTGCAGGTCGAGACAAGTGCTTTCGGTGACAGACTTCGAGACGTCGAGGGACAGAAGAACGAGAACGCGTATGCCTGCGGGTGCCGGAGCGGATGCGCCTCTGTTGGCCCCCGTGCAGGAAGAAAACACCACACACGACGATGTGGAGAGACAGTGCACTGTGAGGCGTCGTTCACATCAAGGGAGACTACAATTCACTGGCACGGAAGACATCAACCTCACGTTTGCAAGGTTCGAACACAGGAACCTGGATTATGTACTCAGCAGCGAGGAATTCTACCGCAGGATACGAGGAGAAAGCGTCGGTCTGCTGTCTAAACTATCCCTTCTACTGCACAAATCGACCAAGCAGTTTGTGTTTCTAGTACTGGGGACGCTCTGCGTCATCATTTACCTTTTTGGCAGTGCTTACAGCGTGGAGGCACCAAGCTGTAAGTCAATGCATGACCCTCTAACTTTCAGCGTTGCCAACACATTCACTTTGGGTGCTTTGACATTAAGATTCCTCGGCAAACCTGGGTGCATTGGAATTGCCGTTGTGGGATTTGTACACGGAGCAGTCACCTTGGCCATCCTCATAGCTGTCCTTTTCTCGTTTAAAAGGTACAAGCAAGAAGCGTTCCATGCACAGCACAATATGACAATTGTCATTAGTAAGTATCTACTATTTGGAAGTAGATTGAAGAAGG
>LFIK01003896.1_pt1 | contig 12091 bp, 20 predicted proteins | sample 643401 | NCBI WGS metagenome assembly LFIK01 (sample SAMN03777447, study PRJNA286221) | soda lake metagenome | biome: soda lake; feature: Kulunda steppe; material: water; isolation source: sample T5-Br brine of Lake Tanatar-5 | place: Russia: Kulunda steppe | collected 2010-07 | reverse complement strand
GCAGCTTGCCAACAAAGATTCTTTTAAATACCTGGGCATGGTCTTCACCAAGACGCACAACATGGCTGCTGCAGCTGAGCATATGCTTACGCCTTTCATGGCTGGTTGTCGTAGAATCAGGCAGTTTGCATGAGAGCACAGCTTAACAGAAAGACCACACAGCATGCTTTGGTTGCCTAAAGGATATGCACTTCCAGCAAGCATGTATGCAAGTCAGATATTGGGCACTAGGTACATGAAGCAAGGAGCTGAGATGGACTGCCCTCTGCAAACAGTTCACATGTGCTTGCTTAAAGGTATCTTTAAAGCGTGTAAAGCGCACCACTCCCAACTGGTCTGTGTTACGTGAGTGTGGCCAAGAGCCCTTGCAATTCTATTGGTTCAGAGCGGCTGTGAGATTCTATAATGCTCTGCTATGCAGTAATAGTAGCACTCTTGCCAAAGTCCTCAAGGCTGATATTGCGATGAGCACTTTCAACAAGAAGTGCTGGAGTGCTGAGTTCTTGGATGCTTTTCATGGTTTGGAAAGGAGCGGTGATTTCCAGACTCGCGTGAGAACATTTCAAACGATCCCACAGTCACAATTTGTTGTCGATGTGAGAAAGAGGTTAAGGAGTATCTGGTACTAAGCAAACTGGCTAGGCAATGAAGATCAGATGGACAAGGCTGCAAAATATCATAATTAGGTTGCTTTGCCTCTTAGGTCGGTGACGGTTGATGGACCGCCTTTTTCTGTTCCTAGGTATCTGCATCTGGATTTAGGCAAGCAAACATAGTGCAACATGGCACGTTTCAGGTTACATTCCCATGCGCTGCGAGTCGAGACAAGAAGCTGGGAACATCATGATGGTACCTGTGATAAGCGTGGCTTGCAGGCAATTCAAGATGAAAAACACGCTCTTTTCCTGTGCCCTTGCTTGCAAATGTGTTTGTTGAGGCTTCAATTTGCAGACTTGTCTCACGATTTACCAATGGCACACAAAATTACTGTTTGTCAGACAGGAGCTTTTTATTTCTCCCAAGCTTGTCCTGAAGATGTCTTCAATTTCTTCCAGAAACAAACAAATGATTCCTGTCGTTTTATTTCAGAGCTAATGGACGTTTTTGTGATGGCTGGTGTTCACCAGCAACCTGAACAGTCAAACTACCTGGCTGAAGGTCAAACTTGAACTTGTTAAGTATCAGCGACCTTGAGCTGGCTCCTGGGCCTAGTATCTTTACAAGCCTTGAGTCAAGGACCTTGACTTCCGATAGCTGGATATGTTGCTGATTGGGTGTGAGCTGACTGAAGGTCTGAACTCCCTGTCAGTGAACAAAGGCTAGAAGGCAGCTGAGTGCCACTGGTGCTGATTGTATGCACTTTTTGACCGAAGGCTCCTTTTTTTGGAATTCCTTTCAAACCCCCTAAAAGGAGTCTCAACTTTGTTGTTTGGGATTAAGTTGCCATGGCACAGGCGAGCTTGGCTTTTAGAGTAAGATTGCATGGATGGTGTGGCGTATATGATGTCCTTAAGGATCGCTGGTTAACTTTTGACACAATAATCTCGAGGCTTGGTGGAGGACCTTGGTGGAGGAACTCTGGACTCTTGACTCAAGAGTCTTGTGGCTTGGTGGAGGAGAGCCCCTCTTAGGACGTCATCAAGTAGGGATTTGTGGCCCAGGAGGGTTGATGGAAGGCTAAGGCTCAACAAAAGGTCAAAATCCCAAGCCAGACCAGGTCGTCATGCATTGATCAAAAGGTTGAGAAGGCAGCGACTCTCAGATCAACCAAACAATGAAATCAATGGCCGTGAAGGAGCCCTGACTATGCTCTGGCCATGTGCAACGTGTCTACGGGACCAGGTTGTTATGGTTGGTGGTGATGATGGTGGCAGTCTGCTACTGCCATCGCTGCTGCCATATTCGCTGCATCACAACCGCCCGCACCCTCAGATGGTGCAGTGCTGCAGCTGTCACCGCGAATGCTCTTTCACGATGAGACCATTGCCCTCTGGCGTAATAAAACAAAAAGCTTGGGTCCTTGGAGGCATTCTGCATTAAAACAAGCCTCTCCCGCTTGGGGGGAAGCACACACTAACCATATGGGCTAGCTGCAAGTGGGTGCCACTTGCCAGCCCATGTGCACCTCTGATCTGCCTACGCCCTCCATAATTGCTGCAGAGGTCCTGGCCTGCAGCACCAGGCCCAGCAACAAAGACGGCGCAGCGTCCCATAGTCAAGTTGGAGCTGCACGCCTCAGCCGCGACTGCACCAGTCGCTCCTTTTGCCGCAGCTGAAACATGCCACTCCCTCAGCTGCAATTGTGCCTGCCACTCCCTCAGCCGCAGCTGCACCATCCACAGCATCAGCTGCAGCTGCAGCCCGCCACTGCATCAGCATCACCAGTTGCTGCTGCTCCAGCCACTCCCATCCCACGGCTGCACCAAGTCCTGACAGTGGTAGCCCAGGTAGCCTGACAGTAATAGCCTGACAGCGGCAGTGGTAGCCCAGTGCATCCCCTCCTGGCTCCTCTCCTTGCGGGCATCTACTGCTGTGACTGGGGGGCCTGGCTGTTTATGGGCACCTGCAGCTGCGCCGTGGCATCCGGCGCTGCCTGCTGCAGCTGGTAGACCTGGAAGTAGGCCTCACTGAGGGCCACCATTTGGGGCAGAATATCGATGACGCGCAGGTCCTGCAGGGAAAGGGGCAAGAGACGACGTGCCACAGCAATACCAAAATTGACACAGAATCAAGAGTCAGCAACTTCATTTGCCTTTGTTCCAAGCTCTATGATTGGCCACCTGGGCAAAGCTCTGCTTGAAGCGCTGCCCAAAGCAGCTCATTCTGATCAGAGACTGAGCATTTTGGTCCACTTGATCTATTCTGTGGGTGGGTCCGAGCACGACTGGGCCCAGGCAAGCAAGCACGTCAGCATCATGAAACCATCCTGTGGGTTGATGGCATCTCCCTCCAAATCGTACAGGCTCTGCAGAAGGGCCCCACGCGCACCGACAGGCACCCATGCACATGCACAGGCATGAGAGGGTAAGCATCCGCAGTGTGTGCCCTGCTGAATGAGCACCGGCAATCCTCCTGCTGCACAGACCAAGTACTGCCAGCTTGCTCTACGCACCTGAACTTCATACCAGATCTCCTCAGCTTTCCTGTGGATGTGGGCGCGGTACGTGCCCTCCCCTGCCCGACCATCGTGCACCACATTAGCCACTAAGTCGTACTTGCTTGATGGGGCCCCTGCAAACACGCATCACAGGAAGCAGCAAAACCCTGCATCATAGGAGACAGCAGAACCCTGCATCATAAGAGGCACAGCAAAATCCCTCATCACAGGCAGTGGACCTTCATCACAGGCAGCAGACCCACATCGCGGGCAGCATACCCATATCACAGGCAGCGGGCAGGGCAAGGCAATCGAGAGTGTAGGAGGTGCTGTGTGTGTAATTATGTGCGTGCGTATGTGCGTGTGTGCGTGCGCGAAAAACATACACACACTCACACACACTCGCAGCTGCACCCACCCTCGGGCACCGGGATGATGTCCCTGAGCTCCATGTTCTTGACGGGAAAGTTTACAATGGTGGGGTTCTTCTCCACAAAGAAGTTGTTCTGTGAAAACACAAGCAGCAGGTGGAACAGGTGGAGGCAGCGTCGGAGCAGGTGTCTCAGGTGGCAGGCGCGCAAGGATCATGGCTGCCATTCACACAGCTGCAACACATCCTGCTTTATATACTGGTGCAGCTGGAGGCAGCAGCAAAGCAGAGGTTGCAGGCTCAAGCTATGCAGGCTTGCGATTGTCATGCAGCACACGGGCTCAGCACCTCATGCTCAGTACAGTGCTGCAGTGTATGAGCACAGTCGGGCCAAAAGGCCTGTCCGTATGCACACATGGCAAGATGATCCTTCTACAGCCAAACGTCCAATTGGATAACGACTTTATGGTCGATCAGATTAGGGACAGCAACGGGAATGCATGCGCCTGGCTGGCCATTAGTGCCTCTGATAGTTTAACAGAGCCAGCTTTAGGCCATTTCTCTGCTTCACCACCCCATAGCCTGAGGGCACACACAAAACTCCTCAGACTCACACATCAACAAGCACGCAATTTCTTCACACACCTCAGCAAAGCCCTTCATGCGCTGGCACAGGGACCAAGGCAGCCCCCTGCAGCAGGCTTGCTCTTCCGCAAGTGTACGGTGGCACTGTCAAACGCACCTTCGTGAAGCGTTTCATGTGCAAGCACAAGAATTGGGGTAGCCTGGTGATGCGGAACTTGCGGCGCCCCGCGCGGATGTCATCGGTGACCGTGCTGCCGTCAAACTTGCGCATGATGTTGAATATGGGCACCTGCATACATGCAGCAGCATCAGCAGGCGCGTGCGGCGGATGCGCAGACACCCAGTCATGTTATCCCCCGCATGCCTGCTGCATGGCTATGGCACACCCTCCCTCCCTCCCCCCCTCCCTCCCTCTCTCTCTCTCTCCCTCCTTTGCGAGCAATGTTTGCACAGCTGTTGCATCCATCACACCACAATTGCACGAATGTGTGCACCAAAACATGCAAGCATGCATGCACACCTGAACTAGCAAACACCAGCTTGCATCACAAGGCACGCTTGATGCCAATCGCACACGCATGCGAGTGAGGGAGGAAGGTGTAGCACACACGTGTGACTGCCACACCATTTGCACACGTCCAGCGCATGTACACGCTCACACACACGCACACTCAAGGAAAGCACACACATGCGCGCGCACACGCACAGGACCGCAGCACACCTGCGGGATGATGTTCTTCTCCAGTGTGTCTTTGAACAGGGGAGCGGCCGGCAGGTCGAGCCCCAGCAGCAGGAACGGCATGCGCTCAGTCACGTCTGCGGTCGCGGTTGCCGCCTTGCCCTTGCCTGTGCCTTTCTCGGTCGTCACCTCTAGCTCTCCCTGCACTCTCACATGCAGGGCAGAGGGAGTGTGCAAAAAGGCAGGTGCATCTCTCTGCCATCAAACCTGGGTGAAGATCTACTCATGCAGGGCAGGATGCTTTTGGGTGGGCATGCGCGAAGCTGCCCTGTGCGTGCAGGTGGGCATGCGCCTCTCCCTGCCGTCAAACCCCTCTGAACTTCCACTTTTGAAGGGCAGAGGGCGCGTGCAAGGGGGCATGCGCTTAGCTGCCCAGTGAGTGCAGGTAGGCATGCACCACCATGCAGTCAATCATTTTGCCGCCAACGAACCTGAGGCGCGACTTCCACCCCCGTGAAGAGCAGAAGCGGGTGTGCACAAGTGCGCTTGCTCTTGCAGCGCGAATTGGCCAGCCCGTACTTTTGGATCACAGGCGCGCGCGCACAGGGACATGCTACCGCAGGGCAGGTCGGCCCAGTGCATGTGCGCACGCGTATTTGTTCATGCCCTTGTACTTTTGGGCCCCTACCCTGAGAGGGCTTCCATGCGTGCAAGCACACGTGTGCTTGGGTAAGGGTGTGGGGGCGAGACACAACGTCCTAGGCATGAACCACGCTGCTGCGGCGTGCGTACGCTGCTTGTGGTCGACCTGTGTGTGCTAGCATCACACAACAACCCAGAAGCGCTACTGCACAGGTATAGCAAATCCGCACACACAAGAATTCGAACAAGACCCCACCCAATGGCCTTCTGTGTCTGTATAGTGGCTAAGCCACTGACGGACGCACCAAAAGGGACAGACAGACTATGTGACAATTCCTAGACAACACAGACCAAATAATACGTCCCAGACAAACAGACCGAGTGACACGTCCCAGACAACACACACAGAACAAGTGGCAAGTCCCAGACAACATACACAGACCAAGAAACCAGTCTCAGACAGCACACAGACCTGGAAGCACTGCGTGATGATGGACTGCTTTTTGAGCTTGCCACCCGTGAGGTCCGCGTGCAGCGAATTGAGCAGCCAGGACGCAAACTCAACAGGGTCAGACTGCGAGTCCAGCGTGAAGCGCTTCTTGGAGGCCAGGATGACAGCCTGCATGAATTCGTGTGGGCTGACCTGCGCGGGCAGGCACATGAAAATGCATGAGTTGTGTGCATGTGTGCGCTTGGAGGGTGTGTATGGAGCGTACTGGCTGATCATCATGCAGGCAAACCTCACTCATAACATACAAGCGCACACCACAACACACATTCAGAAAGATGCACACAGCACGTGTACGCAAGCTCACTTGCATGCTAGCACACAAGCATGCAAGCGTAGGTGCACAGCCCAATGTACCTGGCCCTTGAAGTTGCGGGTGTTCCAGATCTTGCGGAGCAGCTCGCCGCAGCGTGACACAAGCAGGCTCCGGCAGCCCTTGTAATTCTCTGGGATGAGGAAGAAATCCCTGTGCACGCATGAATGGACATGCGCCTGTGGCCTTGCAAGATTGTGTGTGCGTGTATGCACGCATCCTGCACACGCACATTTGTTAATGTGCTTTTGGCTTTGCGCGCGTGTGCGTGCTCGCAGCATCTTAGTGAATTCATGTAAGGGCCAAGATCAGGTGAACGTGTTTGAACGCGCCGGCCCTCTCTGACAGCACACCTGGTCTTCAGCATTGCATCCTTGTCAAGATTGGTGCACCACCCCACAGCACACGTGCGCCCTGCGTCGCGCAGCCCACCAGCTCTGCAACATATTGATATCAGGAGGCGAGGCAAGCGCCAGATTCAAAATATTTCAAGCTCCCAGTGCCCCCTTCCCACTCCATTGATCCCTGCAGGGCATCCAGAAGATGCGGGCCGCGCAGTCGCGCAGCGCTCGGGCATGCACGATCACCCCTTCCCCCCAGCAGGCGCGCAGAGCCCCCAGCACTTGCACAGAGCTCTTGCCGTCGCGCAGCGCCCGAGCATGCGCGATCAACCCTTCCCCCCAGCAGTCGCGCAGAGCTCTTGCATTTGCGCCGCGCCCCCTGCATTCGTGCAGCGCCTGAGCATGCGCCCCCCGCCCCCCCTTCCCCCCTGGTACCTGATGGCTGGGATGCGGGCCAGAATCTGCACAATGACGTTGGCGTAGTCATGGCGCTTCATGTTATTCAGGCCCACCAAGCCTGGCATGTACTCGGTGCCATCCAGCGAGCGTGCCCATGTCACGTCCTGCATGGCAGGTGCGTGGCAAGCACACGTACAGCATGCGCTCTTTGCCGGCAAGTGCTCCAGGCCACCAAACAAGTGTGCAGTGTGTACCCCATGCTGTCCATCAAGCAAAACCATGCTGTCCATCAAGCAAATAACAACCCCATGCTGTCCATCAAGCAAACAAGTGTGCAGTGTGTACCCCATGCTGTACAGCAAGCAAAAGCACAGCCCACCTTTCCTGCGTGACGCGTGTGTGAGGCGCTTTCGTGCCCAGCAGGCATGCCTCCATGCACACATGCTACTGCGCGCATGTGCTTACTTCCATGCATACATGCAAATGCACACACGCACAAATACTTGATTCCATGCACACGCGCCCATGCATGCGCGCATACTCCCACGCACGCGTAAGCGCGCTCCTGCACCCGCATGCACAGGGTCGCGCATGAAAGCATGCTCTCATGTACGGGGCTGCATGCATGCGGGTACTTTTATACCTGGGATGGAGCAGAGCAAATGCTCTCATGTACGGGGCTGCATGCATGCGGGTGCTTTTATACCTGGGATGGAGCATAGCAAATGCTCTCATGTACGGGGCTGCATGCATGCGGGTCCTTTTATACCTGGGATGGAGCAGAGCAAAAGACGCTGTGCAAGGACCAGGCAGGATGCTTGCTTACACACATGTGCGCACATGCACGCATACACGCACACACACGACACTTGCGCGCACACACACACACGCACGCACGCATGCACGCTTGTGCACATACGGCATGATACATGAAAAACAGGTGTAGCCCGTTACAGATGATGTTCAGCTGATCTCTCCGCGCTGATCCCTGTGGGTGGAAGAATCTTCTGCCATCCATAACGTACGGCTTGCCCACCCCATTTGTCAACCAACAGGGGCAAGCGCAGAGGGGCAAGCGCTCCCGACCTGTCCTCGTCCCTCCTCCGCCCCCCCTCTCTGTACCCTTTCCCACCCCTTCTGCGCCCCACCTTGTCCAGCTTAGCCACATCGGCTGGCGTGAAGCGGGGGTCCAGCACGTGGCGCACATCATCCAGCGATCGGTCTACCACCTCGTAGTTGTCGGGCAGGCAGTACACCTGCAGGGCATGCACGGGGCGTGCGGCGCAGGCAATGCAAGAGTCAGGGTCACCACCACCTTGTGGATGTCAGGCAGGCAAGCAGGTAGGCAGTCCACAACTGGGAGGGGTGTGCGTGCAGGCGTAGACACAAGCAATGGTCTCCACAGCCGACCCCACTATTGCCCGCGCGAGAAGACCCCAGAGCAGGTGCCTGCGCAGCCTGTAGTGGCAAGAAGGGGCTGCCCTAGCCCACCAAGCCCTGGATGCTGCTGCAGCTGCTGCTGCTGTTTTGCCTAGGTGCCTGTCAAACTACTTGTACCCACACGCAGTCTGTAGGGCATATAGTCACAGTCATACACGTAGGTACTTACCTGCACATGCACACATAGATGCACTATCATGGCTGTTGTAACCTAACTTAACCCAACCTAACATGGCCACACCACCAAGTGCGCGCGCACCTTCCCATTGTCCAGCTTCATGTACATGCGGTGACATGGCCACACCACCACGTGCGCGCGCACCTTCCCATTGTCCAGCTTCATGTACATGCGGTACACCACCAAGTGCGCGCGCACCTTCCCATTGTCCAGCTTCATGTACATGTGGTGACATGGCCACACCACCACGTGCGCGCGCACCTTCCCATTGTCCAGCTTCATGTACATGTGGTGACCCGTCTCCAAGGAATGCGTGTAGGCTTGGGTATGCAGGCTCCGCCCCTGTCGGAGCCATCAGGCAATGGTCCATGCTAAGACAAAAGCGCATGTGTGCTTGATATGTAAGCCGTAAATATTGCAGGTCTTATAATCACAGCAACTCTAGAATCGTGGAAAAGGAAAAGGAAGGACTACGTAGGCAGCAAACTACTCCCTAAATCCAATTGAGGAAAATAGGTCACCTAGGACCTAGGCACTGTAGGACCCATCCACCACGAAATAGACACAAAAATCAAAAAGGGTAGAGGTGACAAGCAGAATCCAACTCCTGGTTTGATGATGAGGTGTAAAATAAGTTTTCTCACAAGCAGATCTGGTGCCAAAAAGTTTGCAAAAAAACATGGTTTCGTTCATCAGTCGTTCTCAGCAGCTGCAACGGAGCGCTAGCAATGCTTGAGCAATGCATTTCTAGCACGCGAGGGCTTGAGCAAAGACTCAACTTGCCAAATTTTGCAGGGCTTCTGCTAAACTGGTCTTTTGAGTTAAAAAAACCACCTTAGCAGCAGCCCGAGAGTCTTGAGCTGACAGGGCAGCTGTTGCGCACTGCACTTATTGAGGCAACAGCAATCCATGACCTCATCCGTGTGAGAAGCACCACCAGAGACGACTGTCTGGAGCCAGCCTTGTCCATAATACAACAAGCCATGAGCATTTATTGATGTAGAAAGTGTGTTTGTGTTTCACTGAATACGCAGGTTTTTCTTTTTTCTTGCTAATGACCTTTACGGTCTGCACTTCAGCGGGGAGCCAGGGGGAAGCAAGGACCTTCAGCTGGTCCTTTTAAAAAGCACGAATGCTTTCACGATTTGTCAATTTGCCCCTGCCTGTAGCATCCTCGCGCACACACATATAACAACACACCTGGTAGTACTTGCCGCAAACCAGGCACACGTACACATTGACATGCGTGAGGGTGACAGAACAGCACTTCTCGAAGTCAAAGTCTAGGTTCTGCAGGGCATCCAGGAAGGGCAACAAGGAAGTTGAAACGAATGTGGGATTTTGGAAAGGACTTGGGCATGAGACCGAGGAGTAGGGTAGTTTGTATGAAGCTTCTACTCTGCATTTGCCGTGCAGCTCTCCAAAACCGGTCTCCGAGCATGTTAATCCATAACACTTATGACTTCATATTCAGGCTCACATGCAACCCATGAGATTTGTAGCTGATCCATGCGCTCACCTGCCGCGAGACGGTGTCCAAATACGGGCACTCCGTTCCCTTCTTCAGTGCTGCCCTGCTTGTGCTGCGCGGCATATGTACACCCTCATCTTCACTCTCGTCTTCAACCTTCACTGCAGCCTGCTGTTGCTGCTGTAGCTCATGTGGCTGCGGCTCTTGGGATGATGCATGATGCTGCAGCGCTCGTTCCTCATGGTGCTCTCTCTTGGCCTCCCGGCCTTCATGCTCATCATCCTCTTCCCTATCCCTTTTCATACTTCCACCATCCCCCAAGAAATGCGCCATCAGGGCGCTTTCAGCCATGCTGTCCCTGCAAGTCCAGAAGCTGCGTTTCCTCAATCCTATCTATCACACATTTTATACTAGATTATAATTTCGATAAATGTGGGAACTGGACTAAGCTCAGATGCATCATGGTGGAACCAGCAACCCAGCCAATTATGTTCATCAGTTTTGTTGATATTAAATATGAATTTTACGCACTCGAACCTACCTCCAGGCAGTAGGGCTCCAGCAGCCATGCCCTGCATGCTCAACATGCCAGCTTTACAGGCATCATTGGTGACAAGCACCAGGTTTCCGAGGGCCCATGATCTTTGGCATGCCCCTGCACGCTTCAGAGTCTGTTCAGCAGCGCATGGGGAGCAGACAGGAGGGACTGGTGATGAGCCTGAAGACGCGGCATACAACGAGCTTCTAGCTCGCAGGCGGGAGGAACGTAAGCAGGCTATCCGGGAGGCCTCAAGGCGCACGCGCTTCAACACCCTGAACCGCAAGACCGCAGACAAGCCGGCACCTCAAGGCACTCCAAACCAGCAGCAGAAGCCTCAGCAGCAACTGCAGCAGCAGCCGGATTCGCATGCACCATCCTCGCAGCCTCCCCCCCCGCCCCCTGTCAGCACTCCTGCAGATATAGCCCAGGCGATCGGCCTGCCAGGGCAGCGGCCAGCCCCCAAGGCCCAGCAGAGAGCTGGTGGAGCCCCACTGCGGCAGTCGCTGTCGCGCCGTAAGGGGGGGAGCAAAGGCTTGAGTGGCGCAACCTCGCGCAAGGCCATGAATCTCAGGCAGCGGCGGCAGCTGACCATGGCAGGTGAGTTTGTGCCCGGGCATGTGCACGAGCTCTAACATGTACCGCCAAAGTAAAAATGCCTCATTGTTAGTGCTAGATCAAAGGTGGTAATCTTACGGTACCTGATTCACTCTTCTAAGAACATGAAACTGCTCTGCACCATCCTTTCGAAGACACGAGTACAGCACAGCATAAAGAGCATCACATGCAAGCAAAGCACACGCATGTGCATGCATGTGCACGCCCTCTGGCCCAGGCCCTGTGCCTAGCTCGTGCTGTTGCGCAGACTTTGAAGAGGAGGATGACGGCAGCGACAGCGACGACACGATTGACCCAGAGACAATGGCTGGCCTTGAGGCCATTGCGGCGCAGCTGTTGGAAGAGGGTGGGCTCCAGGAGCTTGATGTGACTTTGGACGGCGAGACGCCGCCGCCAGTAGGCGCCTTGGGCGACCAACAGGAGGGGGGGGTGGCGAGCAGCAGCAGCAGCAGCAGGAGCAGCAGGGGGGGCAGCGCCTCCAGGGTGGCTGGGCAGCCGCCGCGGCGCCGGGATCCGTTTGAGGTGTGCAGGGTTCTTGCTTGCTTTTGCTGTGCGCCTTGGGGGGGCTCCTTTTTTATTGGAGGGGTGGGAAAGCTTGGGTTGCCCTGGCCCACTTGTGCTGTGAAGCTCACTGTCGCAGTGTTGGGGTTTCTCAGCTGGGAGGGCAGGCTGGCTGTGGGGGCAGGATTGAGACGGGGGCTACCTTTGTTGCAGGCGTTGCACGCGTGCCGCTCCTGTGGCACCTATATGGGGTCCTAAGCCCTTGCCATTTCTCCTCACTGGTTCTCATGGATCGGACCCATGGGGTCCTAAGCCCTTGCCATTTCTCCTCACTGGTTCTCATGGGTCGGACCCATGGGGTCCTAAGCCCTTGCCATTTCTCCTCACTGGTTCTCATGGGTCGGACCCATG
>LFIK01003895.1_pt1 | contig 12092 bp, 7 predicted proteins | sample 643401 | NCBI WGS metagenome assembly LFIK01 (sample SAMN03777447, study PRJNA286221) | soda lake metagenome | biome: soda lake; feature: Kulunda steppe; material: water; isolation source: sample T5-Br brine of Lake Tanatar-5 | place: Russia: Kulunda steppe | collected 2010-07 | reverse complement strand
GCAATCGGGCACAGGACGGCGGCCGTGGCTGCGTTGTTCATCACATCTGACAGGAACATCGTGGTGACCATAACCACAACAAGCGCAGCAATCGCATTGCCCTGCGCGATGGTGTCAACCAGAAGCCGCGCCAGCAGATCCGCCGCCCCTGTTACCTGCATGGCCCCTGCAATCGGAATAAGCGCCGCCAGCAGCACGATCACAGGCCAGTCGATGGTCGTGTAGATGTGGCGCAGCGGCACTGTGCGCACAATCATCGTCGCCAGCACACCCAGCGCAAACGCCGCCGCCGCAGGCAATAGACCCGTCGTCGCAATCACCACCGCCCCAATCAGTATGGCCACCGAGAGCACCGCCAGCCGCACATCCGGCATCCGCAATGCCCGCTCGCCCAGCGGCACACAGCCGGTTTCCTTGACGAACTCGAACAATGATTCCGACGGGCCATGCATCAACAGCAGATCACCCGATTTCAGCTTGAGTTGGCGCAGCCGCGTTTGTGGTGTGCGCCCTTCGCGCGACACCGCCAGCATATTCAGCCCATACCGCGTGCGCAGATGCAAATCGGTCGCGGATTGCCCGACGATGGTCGATCCCGGCAGCACAGCCAGTTCACGCAGCACAATATCATCATCCTTGCGCGACGGGGTATCGGCGTCATCTTTTTGGTCTTTGCGCGGGCCGGCCCGCAACCGCTCGAGTCTGGCGGGCAAGGGTCGCTTTCTGTCGTCCTTGGCGTCATCCGCCTTGTCATCCTTGGCCTTGCCCCCCTTTTCGCCAGTCTCTTTGTCTTCCGCTGACCCTTTCTCCTCCAACTGAATGCCGAAAATTGCCAGTGCTTCGGCCAGAGCCTCGACCTCTGCCTCCAGTACCAGAATGTCACCCTCCATGATCCTGCGGCCACCATGTGGGGCCGTCATGCGCACCTCGTTGCGCAACAAGCCGACAATCACAGCATGGCTATCCTCGATCTCATTCTCGAAGCCGCGCAGGGTCAGGCCGATGGCCTTGCTTTTGGGCGGAATGCGCACTTCGGTCAGATACGCGCCGGGATCAAAGTTTTCACCACTTGCCGCCTTGCGTGCGGGCACCAGCCGCCACCCAAGCAAGGCGATAAACCCGACACCGGCCAGCGCCACCGCCACACCAACCGGGGCAAAATCGAACATGGCGAAATGCCCAAAGCCCGCGTCATTGCGAAAGCTGGACACGATCAGGTTGGGTGGGGTGCCAATCAGCGTGGTCATGCCGCCAAGAATGGTGCCAAATGCCAGAGGCATCAGCACCTGCCCCGGTGTCAGATCCAGCCTGTTCGACAATTGTATCGCAATTGGCATCAAAAGCGCCATTGCGCCAACATTGTTCATAAAGCCCGACAGCACAGCCCCAAGCCCCAGCAGTGCGGTCATACTGGTCAACCGCCCCGCCTCGCGCGGCAACACGCGGCGCGCCAGCCAGTCCACAGCCCCTGTGTCCTGCAACCCCCGGCTGAGGATCAGAACACAGGCCACCGTGATAACCGCCGGGTGGCCAAAGCCGTCAAATGCCTCGGGGGCGGGAACAAGCCCTGCAATCACGCAAGCCATCAGTGCGGCCAGCGCAACCACATCGTGGCGCAAACGGCCCGTCAGAAACAGCAGCAGCATGGCCGCGATTATCGAAAAGATCAGAATTTGTGGGAGGGTCATGACGTTGGGGTTCCAGATCAGGGATCATCGCAGCAACTCATCCTGAAGGTGCGGTGTCAATACGAAGCTGCGCGCATACACCAAGGTGGCGATGTTGCGCCAATCAGAACATCAGCACTCGCCACAAGCTTCAATACCCGATCCCCACCCCTGCTGGTTTGGTCAGCATCCAGACCGCCATGCCGATCATCATCAGGTTTTCTGTCAGCGATACGAACCCCAGTGGCACATTCGTATCACCGCCAACACAGGCGCATTTCAACTCTCGGCGGTCGATATACACCGCCTTGAAGACCGACACCGCGCCCACAGTGCCAATGAACAGCGCCACAGGGATCGACAGCCACATCAGCGCACCGGCGACCATCAGCACCCCGGCCAGCCCTTCGGCAAAGGGGTAGATATGGCCATAACGCACCCAGCGCTGCGCCAGCAGGTCGTAATTCAGGAACATGGTGGCAAAACTGTCCACATCCTGAAGCTTTTGCAGCGCCAGCAGGCACATGGATATGGCGATGAACCATTCCGCCGTTGCGACTGTCAAAAGGCTGCCAAAGCTGGCCCAACTGGCAGCAAGCGCCATCAATGCGGCCATCGAGAAAAGAGCGATGACAGGCGTGTAGGTCACCGCATCATCATTGCCTACATCCTTGCCAAGAAAATGCAAGACATCCTCGTAGCCGCCTATGCGCTGGCCGTTGACGAATACCTGCGGCGTCGTTTTCACATCGTTGCGCGCCATGAAGTCTTCGGCCTGCGCGCGGGTTGCAAGGGGGTGGTCTTCGACCTCAAACCCTTCGCGCTTGAGCAGATCAAGCGTCTTCAACCCCCACGGACATTTATGCTCGGCCGTTTCCTTGCGATATATTTCAGCGTGATTGCTTGCGCTGTCTGGCATGTCTGCCTCCCTTCAATATCCGGGTGCCACGCCTGTAGCGCTTGCGCCCGCGCAGCCAATACAGATCAACGCAGCGACAGCGTTGCGGTTGCACGGCAGTCGATACACGCGCTCAATAGGACTGATCGTTGTCCATGACCTTGCGCAGCTTCGCCGCCAGTTCGTCCCGGCGATAAGGCTTGCTGAGAAGTTCGACACCCGGTCCAAGTTTGCCATTATGAAGGATCGCATTTTCAGTATAGCCGGACGTGAACAGGATTTTCAGTTTTGGTTTGATGGCGTGGGCGGCACTGGCCAGCGCCTGCCCGCTCATTCCGCCCGGCATCACAATGTCAGTGAACAACAAATCAATGTCAGGTACCTGGTTCAGGATATTCAGGGCATCTTGGCCATTCGGCGCATCATAGACACGATAGCCAAGTTTACCGAGTTGGGTCACAACATAGTCGCGCACCAGACCATCATCTTCCACGACCAAAATTGTTTCTGCCTGACCCGTGTTTGGCTGATGCGGGCGATCGGCAACGATACTCTCTGCGCATGCATGCGTCCGTGGAAAATAAAGCTTCACACAGGTGCCTTCACCGGGTTCGGAATATACAAGGATATGCCCCCCGGACTGCTTTACGAAGCCGTAAACCATACTTAGCCCAAGGCCGGTTCCCTTTCCGACTTGCTTGGTGGTAAAGAACGGCTCGAATATTCGGGCAAGGGTTTCTTTTTCCATCCCCTCGCCTGTATCCGTGATCACGATCCCCACATACTCGCCTGCCTCAAGGTGCAGTTCGCTGGCGACGGAACCCTCGTCGAGTATGGTATTGCTGACCTCGATTGTCAGGCATCCACCGTCGGGCATTGCATCGCGGGCGTTGATGGCAAGATTGAGCAATGCCGATTCCAGCTGCCCGCGATCAACTTCAACCCGCCACAACCCGTCCATGCTGACCGACTTTACGCTAATGCTTTCAGGCAGTGTGCGTTTGAGCAGATTATCCATGCCTTGGATCAAATCCCCCACATCCAAGATGACCGGGTCCAATGCCTGCTTGCGCGAGAATGCCAGCAGCCGGTTCGTCAGTTCCCCACCACTTTCAGCCGCCGAGACAGTCAGGTTTGCCAGTTTTTGCAGGTGCGGATGACTTTCGAGTTCATCGGACAAGATTTCGGCGCTTCCAAGGATGACAGTCAGAAGATTGTTGAAATCATGCGCGACACCGCCGGTCAGTTGACCCACGGCCTCCATTTTCTGGGACTGGCGCAACCGTTCTTCAAGTTGCACACGATCGGTAATATCGCTCATTGATCCAAGAACGCGTTTCACACTCCCCTCGCTGTCGCGCAGAACGAAGGCGCGATCTTCGACCTTGGCCCAACTGCCATCGGCGCGACGCACACGGTATTGCTCGCGCAGGGAGGATTGCTCACCCGACAGCAAGCGCCCCAGTGCGACATCGACCCGCGCTATATCCTCAGGGTGAACATGGTCGCGCCAGACTGTTGGAACAGTGTTTTTCGGGACAGGTTGATGGCCGAAAACCTCGCTCAGCCCCTCGCTCCACCATTGGCTACCGTTGACAATATCCCATTCCCAAACCGCATTGCCGGTGGCTTTTGCGATCAGGCGGAACCGTTCCTCGTTCAGGCGGATAGATTGCTGAGATCGTTTTCGTTCGGTGATGTCACGCCCGATGGCCACCCAATGTGTAAGCGCGCCCGCCGCATCAGCCAGCGGCATGATGTCCAGTTCCAACCAGAATTCTTCGCCCGCTTTCGTGTGGAAAATCAATTCGGCTCGGACCGGGCGCGCGCTTTCTATCGCCTCACGAATCCGCTCAAGTTCGGCAGGTTGTGTCTCGGGGCCGCGCAGGATGCTGGCGGTGTGCCGGATTGCCTCGGCGCGCGAAAAGCCCGTCCGCTTCTCAAAAGCGTCGTTGACAAAGACAACCTTGGGCCAGCCAGCGCTATCGACCGGTTGTGCCTCGGTGATGACAAGAATATCATTCTGACGCGAAATAGCGCTTTCCAGAAGACGCAGTTGCTCTTCCTTGGCGCGTTGTTCGGTGACATCGCGGAAATACACCGCCAACCCCTCTGGTGTGGGGTAGGCGTCGACTTCAAACCATTTCTGGAGTGCAGAGTTGAACTCTTTGAACTGAACCGCACAGCCCTCTGTAACGGCCCGGTTGTATTCCGTATCAAAGGCACTTCCGACTGCCTCTGGAAACTCCTGCCAGATGTTCTTGTGCAGCAAGTGATCCCGCGTGCGTTGCAGCAATTCCTCGGCCTGACGGTTCATGAACGAAAAGCGCCACTGGTCATCCAGTAAAAAGAACGCATCGCTGATGCTCTCAAGCGTCTGGCGCAGCCGGCGCGACAAGTCATCCGAGGCATCCTGCGCCGCCACAAGTTCAGAAACATCCTGAAACGCACCCTCGACGGCGATAACCTTGCCAGCGTCATCGCGCGCAGGTTCACCGATTGCGCGCACCCAGATGCGCCGACCCTTCGCGGTCATGATCTGCAACACCTCGTCAAAAGGCTGCCCGTATTGAAAGCATTTGGTAAAGCACGCGACAATACGCTCGCGGTGCTCGGGGACGTAATAACCTGTGGCATCCTCCAGCGATATATTTACATCCTCAGGCTCGTCATGGATTGCCGCAGTCTCGGGGCTCCATGTCACGCGGTCCGGCTCCAGATCGACCCGCCAGCAGCCCAGTCGCGCGATATCGCCTGCCAGCTTTTGCAATCGTGCCGCGTCTCTCAGGCGGTCTTCTGCCTCTTTGTAGGGGGTTACATCCTGCACATGGCCAATGAAGAACGGGCGGCCTTTGTTCAGTTGCCGCGCCCCGACGCCCCGAATATGCGCAATCTTGCCGTCGCGCCGTTTTATCCGGTGATGGAACACAAGAACGGGTGCTTCACTTTCGACGACATGCCTGTAATTCGCCAGCATCTGCTTTTGATCGTCGGGGTGGACCATTTCAATATATTCATCAAAGCTTGGCGATGTCTGGTCTTGCGGCACCCCGTAAATTTCACAAACCCGTTTCGACCAGAACAGTTTGCCCTGTTGAATGTCGTACTCCCATGAACCGATGCCGAGGAGTGTTTCTGCCGTTCGCAGACGTGCGGCGCGCTCTTGCAGGCCAAGCATTGTTGTGCGGGCATCTGCCACTTGCCGTGCACGAACCTGCGCGCGCGCGGCCTGTCCCTCGGTGCTGCCTGCATCTGCCCCCTCATCGAACATGACTTCGGTCATGTCTTTTGCCTGATGGATGATATAGATCAGTTGGCCCGATTGGTCGAAAACCGGCGTGTTCTCCATGAACCACAATCGTTCCTCAACAGTCCCGACGGGGTTTCGGATTTTCAATCTTTGGATGTTCATGACATCCGTGACGCCCAATGCGGCCACCCGCTGAAGCGAGTCTAGAAGATTATAGACCTTGCCCGCCATGCGCGCGCTCAGACATTCGGGGAAAATCTCGGCGATGGGGCGGCCCAGAAACGCTGTGCGCGGCATCATCATGGCGCGCGCATATGCATCAGTTGCAGCTACAATGACATGCGCGTCAGGGGTAAGGACCAAAACCCGTTCCGGCAACGCCTTGATAAACTGGGTGAAGCTTTCGGGCAGCGGCGGAGGGGCAAGGTGAAAAGACTGGGCACCCTCTGTCAGGTGTTCGGACGGCCCCGGTTCAAGCTTTGTCTGCTCGCGGACACTTGCGACGACGGCTTCGACCCCTTCAAACCACACGTTCCGCCAGTCAAACGCGACCGTGTAGCGATCACCTGACCGCGTGCAAACGGTCCACCGCCCTGCATCTGTGTGTGTTGCGTCGAATGTCTGAACTTGTGCGGCAATGTGTGGCTGCTCGGCGGCAGGGCAGATATCCGCGATTGTCAGCGCATGCAGGCTCTGGGCGTCATATCCCAACCACGCCTGCGCGGCGCTGTTTGATGCCAGAATGTTGAGTGTCTCTCTCTCGAAAAGCACTACTGGGAGTGACAAGAAATCGTAGGCGCGAATATCCGACAGGGATAGTTGCGATGTTTCCTGCATATACTCCCCCGAATGACAGCCCAGCCTTCAACCCTAGATTGTAAGCGCGGGGGTGCCGGATGTATATATGGAGATGTTCGTTTTGTGCAACTCGGGTGCGGGTGCACCCGATACAGCAGCGTGATCGTAGTGTCAGCGGAGTATTCAGCACACCAATATCAGTGGCTGAACCGCGCGACGCTACTCGACCACCCGAACCACCTCTTTCGTCTTTATCTGACGTGTCCCCAAATTCGTGCAATCCGAGCGCAGATCCGAATTGCCGGTGAACGTCACCTTGTACCCAATCACCTGCGTGCAGCCGGTCGTCAGCTTGGTATTCCCGGAAAATTCGACTTCAGATGCAGGCATATAGAGCGCACCTTGCAGGCTGGAGCCGGATGTGCCGTTCATACGGTGTGTGACACCGGTTGCGCTGCGGCTACCGAAAAATGCGATGCCGGCGTATCGGCCTGTTGTGGGTGCCGCAAAATTCAGCGTGCTATTGCTGGCAAGGCGGATACGCGCGTCATGAGCGAGGTAGAATGTGACCCCTTCGCCATCCAGAATGTTCTCGTCAGTCGAGGTGATCGTACCGTTATTGACGGTGAAATCCCCATCCTCGATAATATAGAGGCCCGGTGCGAAGGTAACGTCACCACGCAAATCAAGCCCCTTACAAAACCGCATGGACTTTACCCCACTTGGATGTGACTCCGTTGCTGTAATCGTTGTGGCAGAATTGTTACTTCCTTGCTTGCTGTCCTCGCATTTTCCCTGGGCACTGGGCTCTACAAGATCGGCATAAGGGTCCCTGACCACAGGCGCGAAGGTCTGAACCTCACCACAATCGATGGTCAATCGTTCCGTCGTGGCGGCTTGACCGACGACATAAGCGCAATTCACATCCAACGTGGCGCCGTTGCCGGACATATACAACGCATCTGGCGCATTGGAGTTCGACGCGATGTCGCATCCTTCAAGTGCGACACTGGTCGAGCCAGTCACTGTAATCGCACGCGGGCTGTTGGGTGACAGCGCAAGGATGCACGCGACTGACCCGCTATCAGTGATACGCGCCACGGCACGCCCACGCATGTTGACCGGGTCACTGCTGACAAGGGCCGAGAAATAGCGCTGCTGCGTCAGGGGCAGGATAACTTCGACACTGTCAGAGTCGTCCGTAAACTGGCCGCTTTTCGGGGGCATGTTTACGATAATGTCATCTGCTCCGCCGAGATAACCGGACTGGGTAGCAATATGAAGTGCGGCTGCTTTGATTTCTTCATCTGTATCGCCTGCGCGCTTGCGAGCGCCCGCCGCATGCGCCGCCACATCGGCCGCGTGCTGTAGTTTGCGCTGGGACATGTATTGATAACCCGCTTCCGTCCCCAGCCCCATGCCCAGAACCAGCACAGGAAACAGTATTGCGAACAAAACCGCAGTGGCACCGCTGGTGTTGCGCAAAAATCGACCGCATGCCGCAGGTGCAGCATGCAAGAAACGGCCCGCGCTGATGCACCACGTGACGACGATATGTGTTTCTTGTGGCATAGGCTTGCTCCCTTGAACAACTTGGTCGAGGTGGTGTTTCAATTACTTAGGTGCTGGATGATCGCGGGGGTGATGATCACGGCAAACAGCACAGGTAGGAAGAAAATGATCATCGGAACCGTCAGCTTTGGCGGCAGGGACGCGGCCTTTTTCTCGGCCTCAGACATACGCATGTCGCGGCTTTCTTGCGCCAGAACGCGCAGCGCCTGACCAAGTGGCGTGCCGTATTTCTCGGTTTGCACCAGACATGTGACCACGGCTTTCACCACATCCAGACCGGTGCGTGCGGCAAGGTTCTCGAATGCCTGTCGGCGATCTTGCAGGTACGAGAGTTCTGCCGTGGTCAGCACGAACTCTTCCGCAAGTTCGGGCGACTGCACACTGAGTTCATGTGCGACCTTGCGCAGTGCGCTTTCGATGCCCATGCCGGATTCGACACAGATCAGCATAAGATCAAGCGCATCCGGCCACCCGCGCCTGATTGCCTGCTGGCGCTTGACGGTGCGGTTTTTCACATACAGCGCAGGCAGATGACACCCCGCATACCCCGCCGCCAACACAATCCCGATCCGGACAATCAGCGGCTGATCATTTGGAAAGACCACAAACAGGTAAAAGCTGGCAATCGCAAGCAATGCCACAGGCGTCAGGATCAGAAACCCCAGATAAGTGATGACCGGCGCATGGCCACGATACCCGGCCATGCGCAGCTTGTGCACAAGATTTCCGTCCTGAATCCGGCTGGTCAGATTGAAGCGCTGGACCAACTCCCTGAATATCTGCTTGGGTTCTTTGCGAAGCGTCAGGGGCTTTCCAGCCTCACCCACACCCGTTTTCAGATTTCGATTGCCCACAACAGTTTGAACCCGCCGCCCCAAGGCATCCGGCACCAGATACCGCCAGCACACCGCCAGAACGAGGCAGAATGCGGAGAGAAAGGTCATGGCGACAACAAACATGGCAGGGGCTTTCTTTCACACAGTCAAATGTCGAAATTGATCATTTTTCGCATTACCATAACGCCAGTGAACATCCACAAGGCGCAGCCCGCAAGCGTCACGTTTCCAAGCGTGGTTGTGAACAAAAGCGAGATGTATTCCGGGCTTGTCAGATATACGAAGAAGCTGACAGCAAAGGGGATCGCCCCAATGATGCCCGCCGACGCCTTGGCTTCCGAGCTCATGGCCTTGATCTTCTCGCGCATCTTCTTGCGTTCGCGCAGCACCTTGGACAGGTTGCCAAGCGCTTCAGAAAGATTGCCGCCAGTGCGGCCCTGAATGGTGATGACAATCGAGAAGAAACTCGTTTCGGGCAGGGGCATGCGCTGGAACAGCCGATGGACCGCCTCTTCATTTGTCATGCCGAATGTGTGGTCTTCGACCAGTTTCTTGAACTCGGATTTGACCGGCTCTTGGCTTTCTGCCGCGATGATGCGCAGACAGTCGCCCAGCGGCAGGCCCGACTTCACGCCGCGAATGACGACATCCAAGGCATCTGGAAACACCTCGGTAAACGCGCGAAAGCGCTTGTCGCGCCGATAATTCACATAGAAATGCGGCATTGTGAAACCGAGTATGGCGGCGGGAACGACAGCAAGCGGCACGCCTTGCCAAAGAACGAAGGCGAGCAGGGCAGAAAGCACGCTTAATGCCCCGCATATCCAAAAATATCTGGCTTTGCTCCAAGTCAGCCCTGCCTGCCGCAAACGCGATCTGAGGGAAGGGCGCGCGCCCTGCTTTGCCTTTTGCTTGGTCTCAAGCTCGCGCAGCACCTCATCCAGTGATGACTTGCCGGGCGCAGCCGGAAGGCCTGCGCCGGTGGACAGGATGGCCGCGCGCCGACGGTTGCAAATATCCTGCCGCTGAAGTTGGGGCTGGAACAGGGCATAGAGCACGCCCCCCACAGCGAACGTCACCAGCAAAAACAGCATAAGCGTGGTCATCGGCGTGCCTTCATGCGGGATGTTGCGCTTGGGGTCATGATGCGTCGCTGACTTTGGCTGCGGCCAGTGCTTCAAGCAGTCGTTTTTCCTCGCCGAAATAGCGCGCACGTTCTGCGAATTTGGGGCGGCCGATCCCGGTGGACCTGTGGCGTCCGACAAGATTGCCGTCAGCATCTTCGCCAGTAATGTCATAGACAAACAGGTCTTGCGTGATCGGAACATCGCCCTCCATGCCAAGCACTTCGGTGATGTGGGTGATCCGGCGAGAGCCGTCGCGCAGGCGCGCGGCCTGAACGATCACATCGACAGACGAAACCATCATTTGCCTGATTGTCTTTGCTGGCAGGCTAAAGCCGCCCATCGTAATCATCGACTCAATACGCGACATCGCCTCTCGCGGCGTGTTGGCGTGCAGCGTCCCCATCGAGCCGTCATGCCCGGTATTCATCGCTTGCAGCAAGTCAAAGGCTTCGGGGCCACGAACCTCGCCCACGATAATGCGCTCGGGGCGCATCCGCAGACAGTTTTTCACCAGATCGCGCATGGTAACTTCGCCGCTGCCCTCGACATTGGGGGGGCGGGTTTCCAAGCGCACGACATGGGGTTGTTGCAACTGCAATTCGGCAGAGTCTTCGCAGGTCACGATCCGCTCTTGCGGGTCGACGAAACCGGTCAGGCAATTCAGCAGCGTGGTCTTGCCCGACCCTGTACCGCCCGAAATGATGACATTACAGCGCACACGACCGATGATTTCAAGAATGGTGGCCCCTTCGGGACTGATCGAGCCAAACTTCACCAACTGCTCCAGCCGGAGTTTGTCTTTCTTGAACTTACGGATGGTCAGGGTGGGGCCGTCAACGGCCAGCGGCGGTACGATCACATTCACGCGGCTGCCATCGGGCAAGCGCGCGTCACAGATCGGGCTGGATTCGTCTACACGCCTGCCGACCTGACTGACGATACGCTGGCAGACGTTCAAAAGCTGTTCATTGTCCCGAAACCGGATATTGGTTTCCTGCATCTTGCCGTTAACCTCGATATAGATCGGGTCGCAGCCATTCACCATGATATCGGCAATGTCATCGCGCGCCAGCAAGGGTTCCAGCGGGCCATATCCAAGAACATCGTTGCACAGATCCTCGATCAGATCAATCTGATCGGCGGAAGAGAGTGCGACATTGCGCACCGCCATGATTTCATTGGCGATAACGCGGATTTCCGCGCGCGCATCGGCCACATCAAGGGCGGTCAGTTGCGCCACGTCAATTGCCTCAATCAGCGCGGCAAGCAGGTCTTTTTTCAGGGCAAAATAGGGTGCCCTGCTGCCCGTGGTGGTCGCCGCAGGCCGCTCAGACTTTGGGCGCGGGGCTGGTTGTGGTGGCGGGGCCAGCGCGACGGCTGGCCCTGCGACTTCGATATCTTGCACCCCCTGCACCGGAGCAGGTTTTGCAGCGTCAAAGCCTACTCTTCTGCCAAACATGGGGGGTCCTTACGTCACGCGAACTGTTTGCGGATACCTAAAAGGCTTCCGCTGTGCATTATCCCTCTCACGGCGTCAACGCAGTACCTATCGCAGTAAACGTGGCCACAAGGCCGTCACCGGCCAAAGTAACAGCAGCAATAATTACTATAGACAGCAGACCCGCAATCAGTCCGTATTCGATAGCTGTCGCACCAGACTCGTCTTTGCCGAAGCGCGCGATAAGATATGTCATCATGTTCCGTGGTCCTCTCGGTCATTATTTTGTTTGCGCACCGATCCGAACACGTGACCTCAGCGTCACCATCCATCGGGCATACCCATAGTGAGTACCCGACTGGCCCACGAAAACTATCTGGCCAGGTGGATGATTGTGGCCAGCTTGATCATGCTTGTTCTGGGCTGGTTCGGTTTGCGGGTATTTGCCTTGATCACGCGGGTTCCGCCACATGTGGTCATCCCGATTGTCATATTCTTCTGTCTGT
>LFIK01003894.1_pt1 | contig 12096 bp, 14 predicted proteins | sample 643401 | NCBI WGS metagenome assembly LFIK01 (sample SAMN03777447, study PRJNA286221) | soda lake metagenome | biome: soda lake; feature: Kulunda steppe; material: water; isolation source: sample T5-Br brine of Lake Tanatar-5 | place: Russia: Kulunda steppe | collected 2010-07 | reverse complement strand
TGGGTAAAGGCAGAGTTTGAGAGGAAGGAGACGCAGCAGGATGGCAAGACAACTGTGGAGTACAGCTGCACATGCCTGCACTGCCAGAGGACGCTCATGAGTCATCACTGGGCTGAACACAACGCGGCTCAAGAACCACCTGCTCAATCCTGGCACCTGCAAGTTCCTGTATAGCACCTCCGCACAAAAGCTGGCAAAGCAGGTGCCTGAGTTGATCATGATGACAGCGCCAGGAGTTTGCAGCATGCATGACTGGCCGGTCCATGGCCATGGAGACGTCTGTCGTCAGTCCAGCTGGACTGCAGCATCCATGCTGCAGAGCCAGTTGCAGAGGGGGTTGCAGCAGTGCACATAGATGTGGAGCAGATGCAAGTGGATGAAAGGGGGGGAATGAGCAGCAGGACCCCCCGGGGGTGAGCAGCGGGAGGGAGACAAAGAGTGGGAGGGGTGAGCTCACCTCAAGGAGTGGGAATGGGGAATTTGAATTTCAGAGGAGACCTTTGGAAACAGTTATGCACCAAAAGGAGACAAATTCTGTCTCAGATTGCTGCCGAACTGTGCTCTTAAATTGCCTATCTGTAATTTCTGACGTTTTAGCACCGTAAATATCCGGAAACCCGACCGTCTGATGTCAAAAATTAAAATCACCGTAAATTACGCCTGCAACTCAATTTGTGACGGTCCAAACCGTAAATTACGCCGTACCGTCAAATGACGGTTGACGGCGTCAGTAGTGAAGTGCACAACTCTGAATGCAACTGGACCACAGCAACCGTATGCACACCTGTGTTTCGAATGACAATCTGGGTGAGATTGGCATGATGCTTTATGGACCCCATTGCCCTTCCGTTGACATTCCTGCGATAAAATGGTTGGCACAAAGACAACTCAGACTTGCATTGTAAGTGCCCGCCACCAGAGCCTGCTGGTGCCATGCTAGCTCTGACGCGCAAATCATGAAGGCAGGTTTATGTTGGATTAGCTTGCTCTAGCATCACATGACTGCTAAGCTACGTGGTTTTCCCCTGGAGGTCAGAGCCTGCATTGGAATAAACTGAACAAAACTGCAGCAGCCAGAAGGCTACACCAGAGGAAATATAAAAAAATGCAATTTCTGATTGACCAGCTTGCAGCAGCTCACCAGAGTTCTCGTGGGGCCTTAGTAAAATCTGCATGGCCGTACCTGCATGCAAAGTCAGGTTGAAGTGGATTTGGAGGGATAAGGTTCTTAAACTAGAATGTATGCTTCCTGACTAAGTTACTTCGCAAATCTGCACCGAAAGCCATGAGCTAACCAGCCACCTGGGAGGCACATTTGATCCGTTCCTGCCCATTCTGTAAATAGACGCCTGGCAAAAATTACGGATCAAGAGGTAGGGGCGGCTTGCAAATTACTGGTGTGGCAAAGCCCCACAAGGATGAAGATGCTCACCCCTTAGTTGCAGAGCAGTTTTTGCACTTGTGCATTGCTTAAAATGATCGGGAGCAAGCAGCTCCAATCTGACGAGTTTTACTCGTATGCTTTATATTTCATGCCAAACGGCAGCTCCTATTTGAACGCAGGCAGCATGATGACGCCTAGGTGAGCGGTCATATCAATGAATGAATGAGTGCAGATTCATGAACCTAACTAAATTGCATACAGTCTTACTTGGAGGATACACAGCAACTTTAGCCTACCACTTCATTGAGTGTATCCAGGCTTCATTGGATGCCACGCCGCACTCCGCGTCATATTGGCCTTGGTAGAGGAGGACTGGGTGAAAGCTGAGCAAGTCAGCTACCAAGCGCTTCACTGTGTGCATCACATCGTGCGCCAGTACTCTATCCACGTCCGGTGAGCAAGAGACCCACCTGCAGACCAAAAAGCATGCTCTGACACTGAAACCGTCAGGAAAGCAACTCGACATGATCAACATGCAGCGGTTCCAGTCTGTGAGCGATGAAGACAATCATATAGCAGAACTGAAAGTTAATATTCGTCCACAGGGTTAAATGCCCAGGTCTGCGTGTACTTCATCACTGGCATTGCCATAACAATGTCTGAGAGGCCCAATAGGCAGGGACCGTTGTCTGATGACCCGCTCATGGTTAGTACAACCTTTGTAGAGTAGCACTTGAGATTAATCAAAGTGCTCACACCAATTGTAAGGCTGCAGGGATGAGCTCATAGCTGTCTAGCATTGCAGGTTCTGGCGCCTTCTCAGGCCTGCAAACCAAGCTGGTCCTTTATCCCACAAGGTAAGCTAGCGGTTAGCTTCTCACCAGCTTGAGTCCAACCCCGTGTTCGGCATGTATCACAAAATGGAAGGATCTGACATACAGATGTGGGTGGCAAGTGTATGAGTGTGCGCATGGCCCAGGGTCAAGCTGTTGCTGCAATAGACTCAAACAACTGGACCAATGCACTGCACTGCACTGGAGTGATTCCTAGAAAACAAGGAGCAGAGCTCTGCAAGTCCCCGCCGCCCTCGTACATGCTGCAATGGCTTGTCGCTTTTATAACATGGTGCATGCCCTGCAGTAAATCTTGACTCCTTCAAAACATGGCACACATCGCAAAGAGGGGTAAGGCCTCTCCGAGAGCTGCTCACCGCATGTCACCGCGTACGCCCATTTCCTCCATGAAATGCTTCTGGTTTAGGTACTTGTCTACGAGCTCAGCACCGTCATACCCAGTGTTCCTTGGGGCAAGAAAGAGCGGCATTGATGTCAATTTTCAAATGCTGATGGCGTGGGTCCAAGGAAAAAGGCTGCATGAACGAACTGCGAGGCTTAAAGCAGGGTTAAAATCGCATCTTTCTGAACAGCAAAGCTTTCATAGCAATCCATGGGTATTGAATATCAGCATTGCACCATAGCAAGTTGAAACATCTGCACAAATGTCTGCTCCATCTCGTGCAAATTTTGTAAGATTTTTATCCACACCATGAAATGCTTACCTACGCACGTCCTCCAATGTGGGACTGCCACCAACTTTTGAAATCATGTCATTGACCTGATCGCTGAGCACACGTGCCTTCCGCATCTTCCTGCTCTTGACCTGCAGTCAAAGCCGTGTGCCTGATGATGAGGCTTCACACGTGTGCTGTGACACGCCACAGGATTTGCACATTTAAGGTTTTCAAGCAAAGAATCGCCAAAGTATGCCTATGGGTACTGGGCACAATTTCAATGGCACAACCCTGTCAAATATGAGAATCATTCCCTGGCTCAACATTTTTTGATGTGTAGTATATAGGTCCATACGGAGGACATGAATGTCCTGCCGCATACGTCATTGATAAGTTGGGAGCAACATTCCCAGTTTTGTAATGGTGAGGGTCTGCCTGGTGCTTGCATCAATTCAAACCTCTACCACCAGGGTCCTCTTTGTCAGCAGAGTCCCTTCTTATTCTTTTTGCTTCTTACCAGCTCCAACACTTCAGCGCTCATGTCATCCACCAGTTTGCGCTGGTTGCTATCAATGAGCCCCAGGCTCCAAGCCACTTTTCCCTGCACCATCTGCTGCGTGTCCGCATCTACATATGTACACATAAATGAGTGAAGAGGTCGTGTGGATGCGCTGCTTGTGACCCTAGATGTCAACACAGGTCATGAATAATCCATTTGAATCCATCCATCAGAATTAGACTTGCAGGTCATGAATGACTCATAAGCATCCATTCACTGAAATTAGACTCACAGGTCATGAAGGATGTATTCGCTATTATTCATTGGAATTACACACTGTGGTCATGCCTTATTCATTCACATCCATTCAATGGAATCTCGAGACCTTAATTAGCTTTGCTGTTAGTCGCATGCTGTGTGAGGGAGAGCTCCAGTTCATTGATCCATGCCAACCCTGATTCTAACCTTCACCAATGGACAAGCCAGTGCACAAAGGCCAAGCCAGTGCTTTTAGTCACCTGTCCAGCCGTTGCCGATGGCCAAGCCTCCCAGCTTGAATTTGGGGGCAGGGATGCTGGCGTTGGAGTGGGAGCCTGGCCCGAAGTCACCGGCCCTTCTGATGTGGCGTGGATGCTGCAAGTACATGAGCGGTGCACGCATGCACGCCCATTGCTTGGTTCGTCGAGAAGGCTCCAGGCATCCAGGCACATGACGGTGGAGCTGCTTGGCTGGATTTGGTGCACTCAGGCTGACACACTCAGGATACAGTAGGCAGTGGATATGCACAGAGCATGCCGCTATATTGCATGGCTGCTGCCGTGTGTGTGCAAGGACTCACTCGCAGCTGCTCGTAGTAGCCCCGGGCTAGCGAGTCCACTTGCAGTATGTAATGCGACAGGCTGGGCACGTACTTGCCTGCAGAACACCCATGTGCACGCCAGCCACACTCTCTTAGCACGCACCGCATTTGAGCAAGCCGGCCCTCCCTGCCAGCTCCCATTACCGGCACTGTCTTTGATTGATGTGCAGCACGTTCAAACAACAATGTGCGCCTCCTTCCCCAAAAGCTCCCCCTTTCATCCTCTAAAAGGGATGCTCCAGCCGATCCTTGCTACTTCTAAAGCTGAGATCAGGCATCGTGCAGCACCTTGGACAAGCACCAGGGCCATGGTTCTCCTGTTCTTTTTAAAAACAGAGGGCCATACATCCTAAGGGCTTCTCCTACATATCAATAGGTAATATTAGGGAGGGTTCCAAGTGCAGGGTGGGCCAACACATACACATCTGCTACATTCTATGTCAGGGCTTTCCCCTGATTGCAGGTATAATATCTGTGATATAAGACAAAGATGAGCTGCTTGCAGTCAAGAAACACACCACCATGAAAGAAGAAAGCTTGACTGTAACTAGCAAGGGCAATAGACTCCAGCTCACCTGCATAGCTCTCCCCAGCAACAATCAGAGGTCTGTCATCAAAGTGAGGAGAGTTTTTGGCATAAAAGTCGTTAAGGGCGGCATAAAGGTCGGCCGCCACATTGACTTCGTTGTCTGGTATTGCCTGCTTGCCTATAGTCAGGAAAGTAAGTCATGTGCCAATCAGAAATGTGTGTATGCACGCGTGTGCTGGCTGTGTAGCATGTTACAAGTTCTGGCAAGAGGTTGTGCTAGTGCATGTCATACTTCATGCTATGCAGAATTCTTCTATTGTAAACAATTCAAGCAATCCAGCCTGAGATCAACAAAAAATTGTAGGTTGGAAAAGCAGGACAACTGCTTTCACTCCATGCAGCTTAAGAGCCTGGCTCTCAGGAACAGACTGCGCTTTTACCAACCCCATGCAGTCAGTCAGCCAAACACTCGGTGCTTAGTGATGCCAACCCGTCCATGCTTAGGAACACCAGAGCCTGGTTCCCTGACCATCAGAGTTCCAATCCTATCCAGAACCTTCCCACAGAGACCAGCACATTTTGTGGAACCTCCAATGGAACACTTGTTCTTTGCATTCCTTCAATTCCCCCTCTTCCTTGATTGACGCAGGGAGTGCTTTCAATGCCTACTTCAAACAGAGACATCCTTTGAAATGGTGCTGAGGCTGAATGTGCTGCAAGGTGCTGAGGCATTCAAGCGCACTGATATGCACTGGTCAGCCACAAGCACACTCCTTTGGGGAGGAAGTTGTTCTTACCAGCCAGGCTGAACCCGGTGGATATGGGCTGCTCGATGTACAGAAGGCCATACAGCCGGTTCCATGATCCTGGATTAGAGCGCAGCGTCAGATCGTCTCCATTCACCCAGTACGGGCCATTGATGTACAACTGCGATGGAGAGAGAGGGTGCAGCAAGACCAGCAATGGTGCATTGGCCATCAAGACCGCAGGGCCAGCAGTGCACTTGTCCAGGTCAGCAGAAAGCCTTTCCAGTTTGAACAAACACTGAATGTACGTCTGCTTACATGCATTTCTTGATCAACTGTATTATTTGCTACTGCTGCCTAAGCATCTCATTCCTACAGAATTTGTGAGCCTGGACGAGCATTACCGGGAGCCTGGAAGAGCTTTGATGCATTTTGAAGTGCTGTTTGTTTACGCTGGTTCTCAAGGGCCGATTTAAGCAGCACAGCATGCTTTTGCCTCCCTTACCATACCAAACAAGGAACTACATCCTGGACCGCCTTGCAGCCAAAGTACTATGGGGGTCTTGGACTTCTTAGTCTGGGGCTCTTTTGCCTCGTAGAACATGTAGTACATGCTGCAGGTGTAAGAGAGGCGTGCTCCACCATCAGAGAATATGCCAGCACGAGCACAAGCAAGAGCTTTTTGCTTGTGGTGCGATTGACGGATGATGATGCGGAGGCAGCTCGCAAGACAGGCTTCCATCCTTCTGCCCTGCTGGAAAATGCCCAGACAGTCTCTGGCAGTTATGCAGAAGGGGCTTGCAGGAATTACCCGCGCATTACGCTTGTAATGTGATCATGTGATGGGAGCCTTTGATCGGTAATCCGTGTAAGCAAGCCAAATACATGTACATCTCATGATACATGACCCACCTGCTGCCCAATTCCGGCACCACGTCCAAGTATCCATATGCATCAGCAGCAGGCAGTTTTATTTTCTCTCTCCCGTGCAGGTCCTCTTCACGCTCGGCTGGATGAATCAATTTCTCCTTTGGACCACCTGGAAAACCTGAGCCAGGAAACCTTGCCTCAACTTTCCAAGCAGTGCCAAGCAGCGCACACAGTCCTTGTAGAATTAATAGCATTGCCTTCAACGGAGACGGATACGAAACATTAGAATTTGAATTTACGCACGCCCGTAACAACACAGCACGAAAATATTGCTTCAAACAAAATCCACAGCTTTACTTAAGTGAAAAATGTCTGATATTAATTCTTGTGCATCAAGACGCCTGATCGTGCTGTCGGGCCAAGTGGCTGCTGGTGCAAGCACAGCACAGCAGCCTAATTTTGGGGGGAGCACCCAGACCTCAGTGGCCCTGGGTGTTGACAGAGAAAATACATCTGGTCAGCAGCAGCCTTGGCGCGGCCAGCCCCAGCCTTCATCCTCCTATGCGCGCATCCATGGCCAGGTCCCACGCACCCCTGCCGTTTGGCGCAGGATAGATATTGTAGCCAAGGAGCAGCTTCACGAAGTAATTTATGAAAAGGCTGTGGGGGAGGGTATCGCCAAGGTGTGCAAAAAAACAGGACACATATCTCAGAAATATCACACACTTATGTCAGTTAACTGAGGCACACGTGTGTCATTCAGAATGACATACTTGTTACACCTTAAGTTGAAAATGGATTCACTGGTCCACCTGCCTGTAACTGTGTAACGCTGCCCTGCTGCCACAGATTTCCATCAACCGGCCTGAGAGGCGCAATGCCTTCACACCGAGGACAGGTGCGTGTCAGGTTGCACAATGCTTTGCTCACCGCTTGCTTCATCTCTGTTTGTTTTGATTTTTTTTAGCGCAGACAGCACAATGCTCTATTTGTTGTGTGTGATATTTACAAACTCCATAGATCTGATCTGCGTCAAGCTCTTGGGTTTCATGTCATCAGCAGAGACAGCAGTGATATAAGTATCTACCTTACCTACCTTACCATCCACTTATCAAGGAAATTTGAGACTACCTTATGTTTTTGCGGCCTCTGGCTTGCTCATGCTCCCGCCTTCTGTACATGCTGGGCTGCGTAGTCCAGGAGATGTCATGGTGCTTTGCTGACGCACGGGATGACCCCAAGATTGGAGTCATTATCCTCACAGGTGATTGACTAGCTGAAATGTGGATCACAAGTTCAGGCAGACATGCTGCATGGGTCACCTAGTACAGCCAGAGCCATGGCTGCCATAGGCATGTCAGCCGATGCCGGCTTCTGTTTGAAGCAGAGGACAAGACGCTGCTTTGTACCCCAGACTTTTACCCTTGCACTGCACAGCAGTGACACGCACGCATGCTCTTGCACATCATGGGCACGGGCATGTGAGCTCAGTTGCGGCCATGACATGGAGCTGCGCACCCCTGCAATAGCACATGAACACATGCTCGCGTGCAGCGATGCCTCAGGCAAGCCTTGCGGTAGACCTGAGCCGGGCATGCACACACACCAGTCTACAAGTCTACATGTCAGGGTCAACCGCCACCTTCCACACACGAGTTTGTTGTGAGCGAGTTTTTGGATCGGCAGGCAGCACGCATGTGCCCTTGCTCTGCGCTCAACAGCAAATGTGCGCTGCAAATGAGCCGCTGCTTCTGTGCCTCCTGCAGGCGCTGGGACGCAGGCGTTCTGCAGCGGTGGTGATCAGACGGTGCGTGGCAAGGGCGGCTACGTGGGCGAGGACGACGTGCCACGGCTAAACGTGCTGGACCTGCAGGTGCGGCGCTCCCGGGTGGAGGGGAGACACTCTGTTGTGTGCCATTGGTGCAGTATCGTGTATTGGTGCTCAATCTGCTCGATCAACCCAAGGCATTAGCATACTCATTCAATTGAACACGGCAAAGCGTCCCAGAATTTGCTCAATTAACCCAATCAGGTAGCGCGCACAGTCTCAATCCATAATTGAAAGGATTTGCAGCTGGTGTGTTTGCTGTTGGGACGTTCTTTGCATGTCAAGATTGGATATCTAGTTTGCAAGGCACCCAGACAGATATGGCACGCGCTGTTACAGGGTGTACTTGTGAGCAAGCCGAGCAAGTTGATGTGTCCTGAAGGGTTTAGACTTGTTGCTTAGCACTAGCGGCACCGAATCTTGCGAGGCTGCCGTCAATTTGTTAGTTTAGGCACTTGGCTGGGCAGCAGGTGGCATGTGCAGGTGGCATATGCAGGGCAGGTGCACCCACCCTCAACATGCCACCCCAAGGCGATGCACACACTGAGGCTTGGATAATGCTGCTACATGCGCCGTGCGAGCGAACACTTCTGAACATACAATGGGCATGTATTGGAGGGCTCCCTGCCCTACCAGGCCCCCCTTTGCTGGTTGGATCATCTGGCGTGACAGGCTTTGCTGGTTGGATCATCTGGCGTGACAGGCTTTGCTGGTCGGATCATATGGCGTGACAGGCTTTGCTGGTTGGATCATTTGGCGTGACAGGCTTTGCTGGTCAGATCATCTGGCGTGACAGGCTTTGCTGGTCGGATCATCTGGCGTGACAGGCTTTACTGGTTGGATCATTTGGCGTGACAGGCTTTGCTGGCTGGATCATCTGGCGTGACAGGCTTTGCTGGTTGGATCATTTGGCGTGACAGGCTTTGCTGGCTGGATCATTTGGCGTGACAGGCTTTTCTGGTTACGCTGAAGTGCATTGTGGACCTCTGCCTGCACCCAGGCGTTCAGTACGGCATTGTTCCACCCAATGCACTGAAAGTGTGTGTTCTAAGGCCCCTGTTTTGTGACGCTAGTGTGTCCTGGGACATAAGTGTGTCTTTGGGGACACTAGCCTGCGCCCTCTGTCTTGGGGCACAGGTGTGTGCTCGAAACCCCCTGTCTCGGGGCACTGTGCTTGAGCCTATGGGTTACCTTGAGATGCGCAGTGCCCCATCAGTGGAAGCACGAGGAGCACATTGGTGGGAGTACAAAGGGCACACATTGACTGTACACATCACAGATTGCACAGGTTTGATCATGCTCACTGCAGATCCAGATCAGGAGGCTGCCCAAGCCTGTGGTGGCCATGGTGGCCGGCTTTGCTGTTGGGGGCGGTCACATCCTGCACATGATCTGTGACCTCACGGTACGCATACACTCTTGTCTGATATATCAAGGTTCATGACACAGCAGCCATCTGTCGAGAGCTGTCCTCTGAATGGATAACCCTATGCAGCACAGATGTGCTTTGCTGTCCTGTTCTCTTTGACCGCTTTGAGGCGCTGGGCGCGTAGAGCAGTCCCTAGCCAGGAAAGTCCTTCGCTGCTCTCAAATTTTGTCACTTGCAAGCTTTTCATAGCTCCTTGAGCATTTGACACTGTGATTGAGTGATCTTGGGTTCCAGTTGCTGAGTTTGTCCATCCTCCTCAAAGCCACAGTGGTCCATCCTCCTCAAAAGCCGCAGTCATCCTAATCTCACACTGCTCTGGTCTGTGCCCTTCGCTCCACGGACCCGCTCCTCCCTACTTTACTTGCCTCTTCTCCTTTGCTTGTTTCAGATAGCTGCTGACAACGCAGTGTTTGGACAGACAGGGCCAAAAGTGGGCTCGTTTGATGCTGGGTATGGCTCCACACACATGGCAAGGCTCGTAGGTGCGCTTTTGTCTACAGTCACCTCATGTGTGCTTGGATGTTATCGGTCTACGTTCATGCCCTTCACAAGCCTTTATCCTGGAGGGCATGCGCACACTGCTAACTCTGCTGTCTGAGTGAGAGAGGGAATGGCAAGGCTCGTGCAAGTAGTCCATTGCTACCTCACTTGCATGCCAGAAGATGGCAGGCATCATTTGCCCATGCACACACTTGCTGAACATGGGCATGCATGTACACGCTTGCATGCATGAACTGGTGGTGCATGCCATGGTCGCTTGCAGGGCAGAAAAAGGCCAGGGAAATGTGGTTCTTAGCGCGCATGTATGATGCACAGCAGGCACTGGACATGGGTCTAGTCAACACGGTAAGGCAAAGCAGAGGTGTATACAAATGGTTGTGTGCCAAACTGATCCATGCCGTGAGCTCAGCTCTGTGAGCGAGTTTTTTGTTTGTGCTGCACATGTGCACTGATATCAGCTCCATCTATGAGCAACTAGAGCGTCCATCAATGAGCATGGGACATGGCAGTACCATTCACAGAGGATGCAGGATGGCATGCCTGTGCCGTCAGCAAGTTGGTCACATACCAAGTGGATGGCTTTCTGCAGGGCACCATCACTATCTCCTTGGCCAGTGCTTGGTATCCATCCAGCCTCTTGGTATCCATCCAGCCTGGCCCTTCTCCATGTGTTATCGTGTGCTCCATCCTTGCGTCCCCTGATTGTGCAGCCATGCCCGTGGCATGTGTTGTTGTGTGCTCTACCCCTGCTTTCCCTGAATGTGCAGGTATGTCTGGGGTGCTAGGCTTGCTTGCAAGAATGCATGATGCAAACAAAATCCAAATCTGCTTGGTGCTCTGGATGCCATCAAAATCCAGGATTGCCTGAAGCTCTGGAATCAGCTTCATGACTGCTTGGTGCTCTGGACGTGTATGCCTTCCTGCAGGTTGTGCCTCTTGCACAACTTGAGGAGGAGACGGTGTGCTGGTGAGTTCCTGTAGGGAAGTGCTCCACTGCAAACGCTTCCAGCAACGCATCAGCTATGCTGATCTGCAGTATTTGAACCCTACAGCCTATCCATGGTAGGACACACAGGGTAGGGTAGGAAGGCGGACAACATGAGGGGCTGAAGAGCACAAGATGCAGGACCTGGCTGTGACGGTGAGCAGCAAATTGCAAACATTCATTCCACCATAAATCTGACTCCAACCTGCCTTGCCCTCATGGTCCATCCCCCTTGCATCCCCCTCTTGAAAACTGTGCTGTATTTTTCTCGCCATGGTAACCATGATCATGCAGAGGCGTACATGCTTTAATGTCATCCAGTTGCGCCTAGCCATGCGCATCCTTTTTTCTATCTCAAGCGCTCTTTAAGCTGTCTGCACTTATTGTCCGGACCTGTCCACTCTAGTTGCTCTAGGATTTTGAGTACGCACAGGGTACAGACCTGTCCACTCTAGTTGTTGCTCTAGGATTTTGAGTACGCACAGGGTACAGACCTGTCCTCTCTAGTTGCTCTAGGATTTTGAGTACGCACAGGGTTGAGTATGCACAAGGTACAGACCTGTCCACTCTAGTTGCTCAAGGTTTTTGAGTACGCACAGGGTTAAGTACGCACAGGGTGCAGACCTGTCCACTCTAGTTGCTCTAGGATTTTGAGTACGCACAGGGTACAGACCAGTCCACTCTAGTTGCTCTAGGATTTTGAGTACGCACAGGATTGAGTAGGCATAGGGTGTAGTACCATGGTGCAGAAATGCAGAGCGCAGGGTGGGGAGGTGCTGCACAGAGCACCTGCCGCACCACGCTGATTCCCCACTTGCCTGGTACATTTGCAGCCGCAGGCGGTGCAGATAATGCACTCTGCAGCGTCACACCCCTGCCCCACTGCACTTTGCAGCGCCACACCCCTGCCTGCCACACTGCACTTTGCAGCGTCACACCCCTGCCTGCCCCACTGC
>LFIK01003892.1_pt1 | contig 12102 bp, 8 predicted proteins | sample 643401 | NCBI WGS metagenome assembly LFIK01 (sample SAMN03777447, study PRJNA286221) | soda lake metagenome | biome: soda lake; feature: Kulunda steppe; material: water; isolation source: sample T5-Br brine of Lake Tanatar-5 | place: Russia: Kulunda steppe | collected 2010-07 | reverse complement strand
CGCCCAGGTGCCGATCAGCTGCCGGTGCAGCACCGGGGCGAGCCGGGACCAGTTGCCGATCGGTGCGGTCCGGGCGAGCTCCGTCAGGTCGCGTAGGAACATGGTGCGCAGCATCCAGTCCAGCATCCGGTTCGGGATCCCATCGGTCAGCTCGGCCGTCTCCGCGCATCCGTACGGGGCGGCGGTGCCGGGTGCCACGTCGATCAGTTCCGACTGGGTTGCCAGCTCCCAGATCGCGTCGTAGCAGCCACGCCAGTCCCCGATCGGATCAGCGGTTGCTCGGGCCTGCTCGAGGATCACCTCGAGGTCGCGGTGCTGCTGGCCGAGCCGGGCCAGTGCGACGAGATCGTCCGGGTCGAACTCTTCCCCGTCCAGCCTGAGTGCGAGCGTGAGTGCGGCGTGGAGCTCGCAGCGGAACACCCCCCAGTTGTCGACCATCCCGAACCGGTACGCCCAGCCGAGATAATCGTCGAACCGTTCGGCGAGCTCCGCCAGCTGGCCATCCGGGTCGGTCTGCAGTCCGCCCTGTCCCGTCGTGGTGCGTGCATCCATCGTCGCGCCTCCTGTTCGCCGGACACCTGCACGCAGCATCGCTGCGCGCCGCGTCGTGGTCACCTCGAACCCGCACGACGCTGTGGACAACCTGGCGCACGGCGTGTGCGCCGACCGGACATCCGGCACGTCGCATGTCACGGTTCGAGGGCTTGGGGTGTCAGTCCCTAGACAGGACGGCAACGGAGACACACCGATGCATCACCAGATCCAGCCGGGTGGGTGGCACGTCCGGGCGGGGGCGTGATGCTGAGCGTGAAGAAGATCCTGGCCGGGCGTGGGGCGGTGGACTACTACCTCAACCAGACCCGCCGAGGCCTCGCCGACTACTACCTCGGTGACCATGCCGCGTCCGGCGACGCGCCCGTGGCGGAACGGTTGTCGGCGCCGGGGTCGTCGTGGTGGGGTGCTGGTGCCGAGGTGCTGGGGCTGGACGGTGAGGTGGAGCGCCGGCAGTTCGTGCCGCTGTACTCGAAGGGCGCGAAGCCGGATGGCGGGTATCTGGGACGGCGGTTTAGGACCCAGGAGGACGCCGCGGAAGCGCGGGCGGACCGGCTGGCCAAGATCGAGCAGATGGCCGACCCGTACGTCCGGTGGGAGGCCCAGCAGCGTCTCGCGCAGTCGGGGTCGGGGGTGTCGGTTGCGGCGTGGGACGCGACGTTCTCGCCGGTGAAGTCGGTGTCGCTGCTGTGGGCCGCCGGGGACCAGCAGATCCAAGAGCAGGTCTGGGCGGCGCACCTCGCGGCGGTCGACGCCGGCCTGGCCTACCTCGAGGAAAACGCCGGGTTCGTGAGGGCCGGCCGCAACGGCGTGAGGGTGCTGGACGCGGACGGGCTGGTCGTGGCACGGATGAACGAGTGGACCTCGCGTGACGGGGACATGCAGCTGCATACCCACTGTGTGATCCTCAACCGGGCCCGCACCACGGTGGACGGCAGATGGCGGGCGCTGGACGGCAGGCCGCTGCTGGCCGCCAAGACCGGGGCAGCCGCCGTCTACCACCGGGTGCTGGAAGCGGAGCTGACCCGCCGGCTCGGGGTCGCCTGGCGGGAGAGGCCCGAAGGCCTGCGCGAGATCGACGGGGTTCCCGAAGAGCTGATCGACGCGTTCTCGACCCGCCGCCGGGCGATCACGGCCGAGGTGGCCCGGCTCGTCACGGCGTACGAAGACCGGTACGGCACCCCACCCCCACCCGCGGTCCGGCATCAGATGGCCCAGGACGCCACACTCGCGACCCGCCGGTCCAAGCGCGAACCGTCCCCAGCCGAAGCGCTGCAAGCCTGGGAGTCCCGTGCCCGGCAGCAGGGCACCGACCTGGCGTCGCTGCCCGGCCAGGTCATCGGCCCGCAGGCGACGAGCAGTCGGTCGTCGGCTCGGGATGAGCTCGGGCTGCTTCTGGAGCGGTTGGCTGGGTCGAGCCGTGCGAGCTTCACCCGGCATGATCTGCTTCGTGCCGCTCTCGATGTTGTCGAGGTCGCCGACCGTCCCGCGTCAGAGCTGCGCCGCGAGGCGGACCGGCTCGTGTCCCGGCTGCTGGACTCCGACCTGGTCCTGGCGCTGCATGCCGACGATCCGTTGCAGGTCGGCGAGGTGTTCCGTCGGGTGGATGGGACCTCGGTGTTCACCCGGCACGCCCGTGAACGGTGGACGTTGCGGTCCACCCTCGACCGCGAAGCATGGCTCCTCGCCGTGGCGGCCGAACCCGCGGCCGTCGCGGTGGAGACAGATGTGGTCGCGCATACAGCCGGGCGGCACCGGCTCGGTACTGACCAGGCCGCCGCGGTTCATCAGCTGCTCGAGTCGGAGCAGCGGATCGGGCTGCTGGTCGGCCCCGCCGGGGCAGGCAAGACCCGCACCTTGCGGGCCGTGGTCGAGGCGTGGGAGCAGGGCGGCGGCAACGTGATCGGGCTGACGGTGTCCCAGGCCGCCGCTGAGGTGCTCGCGTCGGAGGCTCAGGTGCGGGCGGAGAACACCGCGAAGTGGCTGTACGAGACCCGGCACGGCCGCTGGTGCCTCCCCGAGAAGCCGCTGCTGTTGATCGACGAAGCGTCCATGGTGTCCACCCACGACCTGGTCACCCTTGTCGCGCAGGCCCGGCAGGCCGGCGGGAAGGTCCTGCTCATTGGGGACCCGGCGCAGCTGTCCGCAATCCACATCGGTGGGGCGTTCGACCTGCTCGCCGAACGGCACGGCGCCGCAACCCTCACCGAGATCCGCCGGTTCACCCACTCGTGGGAAGCCGACGCCTCGATCCTGCTGCGGGACCGGGACCCGGCCGCGATCGACGCCTATGCGATGCGGGGCCGGATCCACGGTGGCCGGGTCGAAGAGCTTGAGACCGCACTGTTCGAGGCGTGGAAGGCGGATGCGCTCGGCACCGACGACCACGGTGTCCGGGAGACCGTCGCGATGATCGTGGCCACCAACGACCAGGCCGCCGTCCTCGGTGAACGCGCCCGCCACGCGCTGATCGACGCCGGGCACGTCACGGCCGGCCCGAGCGTGCAACTCGCCGACAACCTCGCGTCGGTCGGGGACCACATCGTGACCCGCCGCAACGACCGCCGGCTCACCAACCGTGACGGTGCCTGGGTCGTCAACGGCCAAACCTGGACCATCACGCAGCTGCTCCCAGGTGGCGGCGTCGAGGTGGCACGCCACGGCGATGGCGCGACGCTGACGCTGCCTGCCGACTACCTCTCCCAGCATGCCCACCTCGCCTACGCGACCACCGCCCACCGCGCCCAGGGCATGACCGTGGACAGGGCGCACGCCACCGTCGATGCGGACACCACCCACCAGCAGCTCTACGTCGCCGCGACCCGCGGCCGGCACGCCAACGAGCTGTGGGTCGCACTCGACTCCGACCGGGACCTCATCGCCGAAGACACCCACCTCCCCGACCCGCAACACCTCCTCGCACGGGCTCTCGCACGGCAGGACCCCGACCGGCTCTCCGCCCACCAGCTCGCCGCCGACAACCGGGACGAGCTGCACTCCCTCGCCCGGCTCGGCGCCATCTTCGAAGACGCCGCCCGCCACACCACCCACCAGTGGCTGTCGGCCAAGCTCGACGACCACGGGCTCGGCCAGGTTGTCCGCGACGCCGAGTGGGGCAGCCTGCTCGACCGCACCCGCCAGTACGCCCTCCAAGGCTACGACCTCGACCAGCTGCTCGACCGGGCCATCGCCATGCGCACCATCGACGACGCCCACTCGATTGCCGGGGTCCTGCACTGGCGGCTTGGCCACCTCGCCAACCACACCGAACCCGCCCGGCGGCCCGGACCGCTGCGCTCGCTCCCACCCGCCGACCCCGGGGACCCACACGATCAGCTCGCCCGGGCAGCCGGCGCGCTCATCCGCCAACGCTGGCTCGAGATCCGCGTGCAGCTGACCGAACACGACGGGCTGCTGCCCTACGCCCGCGACCTCGGGCCCCGCCCCGACGACCCTGCCGACGCCCGCTCCTGGATCACCGCCGCCACCGCCATCACCGCCTACCGCGAACGCTACGACCTCCCCCACCACATCCAGCTCCTCGGCGAACGCCCCGGCCCCCTACGACCCGACGCCCAAGCCGCCTACGACCACGCCCTCCACCAGCACGACCGCCACCTCGCCCGGCAGCACCAGCGTCTCGACCCCGACGCGCTCCAGGCGCTGCGGAACGCCGTAGCGGCAGCAGGCGGACGGACCACAACGCTCGACCCCGATGACCTCCAGCAGGCCAGCGCCCAGGTCGACCAGACACGCCGCCGCTGGCGCACCACCAGCGTGCAACCCGACCGCATGGCCGCCAAGCATCAGCATGAGCGTGCACGTCTCACCCTCGACAGCCTCGAGCTCCTCGCTGCCGAACAGCTGCAGGCACGGGACGCCGCCCATCGGGCCGACGACCAGGCCCGGCAGCTCGAGCTCCTCCCCCAGCGCACCGCCGGCCCAACCCGCCGCTGACCTGCGCACGAGGAAGCGCCCCACTACCGCACGGGGGGGGAACGGCAGCGGGGCGCTCGCCCGGAACCTAGTCACGCGCCTCGACCCCATGGCAGAGGGATACTCCGATCGGTGTCGCACCCGGTTCGTACGGTGAACAGGTTCTGACCAGACGATCGAAGGAACCGTTGTGTCAGACACATCGAACCTGCCCCCCCCACCGCCAGACCCTCACGCGGCTGACGCGGACCCGGCAGGCCACGGGGGCGATGACCGAACCAGCAAGCCCTGGTTCAAACGCCCGCTCGGCATCATCGGCATCGTCATCGGCGTCATCGTGCTGCTCGCCGCGTTCGGCAGCGGCGGAGAAGACGCACCAGACGAGCCCGCTGCCGCACCCGAAACCGAGGCCACCGCCGATGAGGAGGACGAGCCAGCCGAGGAATCCGAAACAGAGCCCGAGCCGGAGCCCGAACCCGAGCCCGAACCCGAGCCCGAACCCGAGCCCGAACCGGAACCCGAACCGGAGCCGGAGCCGGAGCCGGAGCCGACGTTCGAGCCCGTCACGCTCGAGGGCAGCGGAGACGACATCGTTGACCTACCCGCTGGCACCGAGGACATCCTCGTCGCGACCATCACCCACGAAGGCAGCCGCAACTTCGCTGTCCAGTCCTACGGCAACGGCCAACGCATCGATCTGCTGGTCAACCACATCGGGCCCTACAACGGGACGGTCCCACTGAACTTCACGGACGAGCCCGACGAGCTCGAGATCAACGCCGACGGCCCCTGGACGGTGACCGTCAGCAGCGTGTTCGGACAGCCGATCCTCGACGACAGCATCGAGGGAGCCGGCGACGAGGTGGTGGTGATCGCCACAGACGCCGGCCGGCTGAGCATCAGCCACGACGGGGAGCGCAACTTCGCGGTCCTGTCCTACGGCAATCGACGTGAACTGCTCGTCAACGAGATCGGCACCTACGAAGGCACCGTCCGCCTCGGCAGCGACGCACTCGTGCTCGAGATCAACGCCGACGGGAACTGGACCATCGAGGCTCAGTAGCCGGCGGCCGCTGGTGGCGCACCGGGGAAGGCACACGTTGCGAAGACCCCCCGGTGCGCCGCCAACGGCATACCTCAGCACCAGATCGGACCACCGATCCCCCGGATTGCGTCTCCTGCTTGGATTCGGTCGTGCAGCATTCCACCAGCAGGGGCCACGATGGAGTTCACACGCGACGCGCTGGCGAAGAACGGCTTCGTTGGCTTCGTCACCTGGACCGACCTCGCATGGGACGACATCCCCTCACAGCCGGGCGTCTACGTCGTTGTCAGGGAGAACCCGAACCCTCTGGAGATCCTGAGACGCAATCCGGCGGGCAGGCACAAGGGCCGTGACCCAACGGTGAGTCCCCAGACGCTGCAAGCTGCGTGGATCGACGGATGCCCTGTCCTCTACATCGGGAAGGCATCCCAGCTCCGCACCCGGCTGCAGCAGTATCGGGACCACGGAAGGGGCAAGCCGGTCGGCCACTGGGGCGGCCGCTACATCTGGCAGCTCAAGGACAGCAGCGACCTCCGCATTGCATGGAAGGTGACCCCCGAAGACCCGCGGAACATCGAGCAGGAGATGCTCGCCGCCTTCCTCGAGTGCTACGGCCGACTCCCGTTCGCGAACCTGAGGCGCTAGAACCCTGAGCATCGCAGTGATTGCGCGCGCCTCCGCGCTCACGCGCAACAGCTCACAAGAGCACCCGAGTTCAAAGCGAACGGGAGTGGAGGCGCACCAGGGTGTCGTCGCGGGCCCGGAGCGCCTGGTCGCTACCGCAGGCGCATCGCGGGCGTCGTGCAATCCGTACGTGCCTTCAAGGCTGAGGTAGGTTCCCGCCATGGCTCAATACCCTCGCATCCGAGAACAGCACATCGCCGTCTTCGGGGAGAGCGGCTCCGGGAAGACGGTGCTGCTGTCCTCGTTCTTCGGCCCTTCGCAGGAGGGCTCGCACACCAACGAGCAGTGGGACCTTGTTGCCGACGACACCGGCCAGGGCAATCGGCTCTACCAGAACTACCTCGGAATGAGGGACCACGCGAAGACGCCTTCGCTCACCCGGTTCGCGGCCACGACCTACTACTTCACGGTGAAGCTCAGAGGTGAAGTCAACGCCGCAGCGAGGAAGCGGCCCTTCGATGCCCTGCGACTCGCGTGGCACGACTACCCGGGCGAGTGGTTCACGGAGTCGCCCAGCAGCGCGGAGGAGGCCAATCGCCGTGTCGACACGTTCCGGTCCCTGCTGCGTTCCGACGTCGCATTCCTGCTGGTCGATGGGCAGAGGCTGCTGGATCACAAGGGAGAGGAAGAGCGGTACCTCAAGTCGCTCCTGACGAACTTCCGCCAGGGCATCCTGCGGCTCAAGGAGGACCTGCTGGCTGACCAGGACCGCCTGGTCGAGTTCCCGCGCATCTGGATCATGGCGCTCTCGAAGGCCGACCTGTTCCCCGACAGGGACGTCTACTGGTTCCGCGACCTCGTCATCGAGAAGGCCGCGCAGCACATCGACGACCTGCGTGTAACGCTCAAGGAACTTGTCGATACCCCGGAAGCGCTGTCGGTGGGCGAGGACTTCATGTTGCTGTCCTCCGCCAAGTTCGAACTCTCCTCGGCCAGCGCTGAGCCGGTGGAGATCGATGTGACCCAACGGGTCGGCCTTGACCTGATCCTTCCGGTTGCCTCTCTGCTTCCCCTTGAGCGTCGAGTTCTATGGAGCGAGCGGATGGAGATCCCGAGGAAGGTGCTGGACACCGTGGCCGACGGTGCCGACATGCTGGCGTCGGCCCTCCTCGGCGGAAAGGTCCCTGCCGTCGCCAAGTTCATGTCCAAGATCCCGAAGATCGGTCCCGTCGCAAGCAAGGCGGCGATTCCCGCACTCGTCACGGCCGTCAAGATGGCTGGCCCCCAGGTCCGGCAGATCAACGAACGTGCGCGTCAGGACCACGACTCCCTGACGGTGACCATGACGCAGTTCAAACTAGACTTGGACCAAGGCGTTGCGGACGGGCTGCTCATCAGGAGCCGTAGGTGAGTCCGGAGCAGGACTTGCCCCAGGGGCTCATCTGGGCCACCCGCGGGCGCACTTGGGGGTTCCGGTTCCTCCTTGACGGAGGGCTCTCAGACCCCCTTCTGGAATACGAGCGCGTCTTCGCGGACCTCGGAGACGATCCGAGGGCATGCAATCGCGTCGGCGGGAAGGTCGCGCTGCGCTTCCCAGATCCGCTGGGGCGGCGCGATGCAGCCGGTCGCGTCATCCCGCACGACTTCGTCGTATCCGGGGACGTCGCCAGCAGCATCCAGTCGGTAGACGACGGGCTGCAACAGGTCTGGCCCCTCGTCGAAGCCGCCTATTCCAGAGTGTGGGATGCCGAGGGTGCACCCACGGCTGCAGAGCTTCGATTCACCGCCCAGGACGACACGCCACGCGGTGCTCGCCGATCTGCCAACGGCAATGGCCAAGCTGGCTAGTTCAGAGCCGTGTGCAGTCGCTTACGAGTCCCGTACGTGCGAGAACCGTGACTTCGGGCGGCGGCTCGAGCCGGTGCGCGTCGCCCGTAACCGATCGCCCGGCTGCTTGGCTGCATCCGGCATCGTCCAGATACGGCGGTTGGAGGCCGCTGGAGGCCGCCACGAAGGTCCGACGAGCGACAAGCGCGCGATCCTGCGCTGGATTTGACCGTCTAGCGCTAACCGTGCTCAACGCAGCGCTGGCAGCAACCACTAGATGTTGTGCCTGACTCGCACTGTCACTCGGTCGCTCCACCGCTCATCCACAGTATGTGCCCCGGGAGCGCCAGTGGGCTGTGGATAACCGATGTGAGCGTCCCAGGGAGGCCAAACAACACGCATGTAAGCTACTTCTGCCCATCGGGGTCCGCCTGCCACACACAGCAGCGGGCCCCCGGAGTTGCCGCTCCGAGGGCCCAGATGCTGTCAATACGACGTGAACGCCGTTCGCAAGGAGATCCGCTACCGAATGAACCCCGCGCTCCCACCGACGGTACCACCGCCACTGACCCGCCGCGAAGGAACTTCGCTCCTTCTGGCCCTGGACGAGTCGTTCGCCCCCGACCTCGCGGTCGTCGGCGGCATCATCTTGGATGCCGCCGACGCTCCTGACGTCGAGGCCGCATGGAGGGACCTCAAGGCCCAGCTGGGTATGGGGCGTGGCGGCGAACTCAAGTACAACATGCCGAGCCACAGCCCGGATCGGGCCGCGCTTGATGCCGCTGGCTACACCGTGCGCGTCCGCCAGCCACGGATTGCCCAGTTCATCGCCGAGTCCGGCGCGACGCTCCTCGCAACGGTCGTGCCCACCCCGGGTGCGGACGCAGTCCCGGAGGCGTACTACCTCGACGGGTTCCGTTGGGCCGTTCAGAGGTTCGCGAACCACATCCAGTGGGAGATGCGCAGCTCCGCAGGCCCGCACCAGGTGCTCACGGACATGCCGCCGTCGCCGCCCAAGCTGACGGGAGGTGAGTCAGAGCATGTCCGCGGACTCTTCGAAGACCCTGCCTGCGCGGCCCAGCACCTCTACCGCCAGATGATCCTCGATGGGTATGACTACCCGAACGGCACGCGGCAGGAGCCTTTGGCAAAGCTGGGCTTCGCGAGCAGCCTCTCGGTGTCGAAGTCGGCGTACAGCGACCTGCTGCAGATGGCCGATTTCGTCGCAGGGTGCGTTCGGGATTTCGCGAACCACGCCATGCAACCAGCACCCTTCGTGGGGACAGTGCCGGACCTGGGCTACCGAGCGGAGCTCCTCGGCATGCTGGCCCCAGCGTTCCGACGGGCCCGCGGCGGTTCCGTTCTCAGGCGCGGCTTCGACCTGCACCCGGCCAACGACCTGCAGGCGCGTACCGTCCGAACCGCGTTCCTGTCCGCCCTCGACACGCCAACCGCCGCGGTGGCTTGAAGGGGGCGACGATGCTCTACGCACGCCGGAAGCACCAAGATGAGCTCACCCGCCGTGAGGCTGCGGGCGAAGACCTCTGGACACCCGACCTCGACGCGCCGGGCCGCGTGAGGCTCGCCCACCTGGTGACCGTGATTTGTGACGAGACGCGGTATCGCGCGGACGTCTACGGCCAGGCCCGAGGCCTCGTAATCCGGGAGCTGGGGCTGGAGTCGCTAGCAGGGCTCTCGGTCGCCGAATCGGACGTCCAGCGCGCTCTCCGTAAGGCCGACATCGATCTGGTCGCGTCAGTCCTGGAGGCTCTGGACTGGGCGCTGCGGTCGGACGCAGCTGACTACGTCGAGGTGTATCGAGAGGCGACCGCGTTGATCCTGGCGGAGCATCGCGCGGCCTTCGACTTCATCGATGGGCAGATGGTCCCGTTCGAGTCGCGCGAGATGCACGTCGCGGTGGTCGAGCCGACGCTGCGCCTGCTCGCTGGGCGCGCCGACTGGGACGGCGTCGAGCTGGCGTACCGCAACGCTCTCCACGAGATCGGCACCGACCCCGCGGACGCCGTCACCGACGCTGGCACAGCCCTGCAGGCGGCGCTGGAGCAGCTCGGCTGTAGCGGCAACGCACTCGGGCCACTCGGCAGGAGCGCGGTCGGGAAGGGCATCTTGTCCGGCCACGACCAGAAGCTCGTGGATTGGGTCGCGGCGGACCGCAGCCAGTCCGGGGACACCCACAACGCTGACCCTGTGACCCGCGACGACGCCTGGTTCGCGGTGCACGTCGTCGGCGCTCTGCTGCTCAGGCTCGCAGGCGAGACGCCGCGCGGCTGATGGCGGTCGGGCGGGGGCGTTTGCCGGGATGTTGGTGGCTGTCGTGGACCTCGCGCGTTGAGGGGTTACCAGCCTGACCGCTCACTATGGGTGGGTTTGGAGGGTCCGCTGTTCCCGCGCAAGCGGTCGCAACGGGGACTCCTGTGCTGCCTGAGCTGGCCACGAGATTCCCGCCTCGTGCCGTACGTCAGCGTGCGACACTCGCTCTGCGGTCGCGGGAGTCCGTGTGCTGCTGCCGGTGTCGGGCGATGGTGTCAGCGAGGTAGGTGAGGGCTGAATCGGACGGCGCGCGACTGCTGGCGGCGTCGAGCGCAGTGACAAGTCGGTCGAGGCTTCGTGGGGCGAGGCTGCCGTGCTGGGCGAGCAGGCGGCTCAGGCCTGAGGTTCCCCGCCGGGGGCCACCGACGCTGACGCTGTTCTGGACCCAGGCGGCGACGTCGTCGAGGTCGGCGGGGCCGGGGCGTGTGGGGGCGATGGCGTGGATGCGGTCGGCGAGGGCGGCGTGCTGGTCGAGGATGGGCCAGCCGGTCGAGGTGTAATGGTCGCTGCCACGCTGCGGGAGGCCGCCGCGGTCCCAGGTGGCGGTATGGATGGTGATCTCAGACACCCGCTCGCCGAGGTGATTGCAGGTGAGCCGGCCGGGGCGCTGGTCGACGTCGAGGCGGGGGCTCGGGGGCCAGGTTGGTGTGGTGAGCTGGTCGGCGAGGCTGTCGGTGATCCGCTCGATCTGGGCGTCGACGTTCCTCCCTGGAGCGACGACGAGCCGGATGTGGTGGTCGGTGGGTGCGTGTCGGGTGAGACCCCAGGGGTGCCAGGCGTGGGGGCCTGCGAGCCGGGCGGGGTGGAGCAGGTCGGGGTCGAGCCGGCTGAGGAGCTCGACGTGCCGGTCGGCCGGCAGCGCGGGCGGGAGGCTGGGTGCGGTGGTCATGAGGCGACCGCCTGGTCGAGGTCGCTGTCGATGTCCTCGCTGCCGGCGAGTGCCGGGTAGCAGTCCTCCCAGCACTGGCGCAGCGCGTGGTCGAGGTGGAGGTGGTCCCACTCGACAGCAAGCTGTGGGAAGGTGAGACCGGCGGCGATGCTCTCGGCAGACTCGTGCTGCAGCCAGGCGGTGAGCAACCGTCGGCGGACCTCGGCCACGCGCAGGTCGATCTGGCTGGGGAGGATCCCGGCGGCGCGCAGGAGGGACGTCGGAGGCTTGGTGTCGGCCCAGGTGCGGGGTGCGGTGCTGAGCCGGGTCGGGACGCAGGTGGCGGTCTTGCCCCACTCGTGGTGGGCGACACGGTCGGCTTCGATGTCGGGGTAGTGGGCGTTGAGGGCGGTGCCGAGCTGCCCGGTCCGGTCCCCCACCGTCCGCAGCCGGATGGCCGGGCCGGGGAAGGTCACGTCGAGGCCGCGTTCCTTCGCAGTGTCCGCGGTGGTGGGGCCCGCGTGCTGGTGCATGGCGGCGTGACGGTCGAGCTGGGCAGGGTCGATGAGCTGCTGCCAACGGGGCTGCTCGTAGTAGGCGTGGGTAGCGATCAGGGCGGGCGGCAGGTTCCCGGACAGCATCACGGCCTGGCCGTGGGTGAGGGTGCGCAGGAACGCAGGTGGGGCCACGTCGATCCGTTCGGCGCCGTGGGAGACCGACACCCCGCCGTCCGCGGCGGCGGACACGGTGTTGGAGGTGACCCACTGGTCGCCGATGAGGTCGGCGAGGAGCTTGAGGGTGTCGAGGTCCTGGGAGCCGGGGAGCCACACCGAGGTGGTGTGGTTGGCGATGACGGTGCGTTCCGCGTCGTTGTAGAGCTGGCGGATCTGGGCGCGGTCCTGCCAGATGGTCATCAGGG
>LFIK01003891.1_pt1 | contig 12102 bp, 18 predicted proteins | sample 643401 | NCBI WGS metagenome assembly LFIK01 (sample SAMN03777447, study PRJNA286221) | soda lake metagenome | biome: soda lake; feature: Kulunda steppe; material: water; isolation source: sample T5-Br brine of Lake Tanatar-5 | place: Russia: Kulunda steppe | collected 2010-07 | reverse complement strand
TGCTGGTAAGGCTGCTGCTGGCCCTGATGCTGGTGCGGTTGCATTTGCTGTTGGCTGAGCTGGTGCTTTCCACGGGAGGGCCAGGCCTCAATGAAAGAGCCTCAAAAGAAGGGTTTCTGAATAAGAGTCTCAAGTACAAGCACCAAAAGGTACAAGCTATGATAACCTGGAGCGCCAAGGCTTTGCCTGGTGCTTGCAACAGATGTAAACTTCTTCCTTAATTCACGCAAACAGGGGTTACCTTGTAAGCGTAGTCTTTTCTTTTCTTTTCTTTAACCTTTAAATCCAGATCCTTTAAATACTTGGGAAACAACACACGGAGATACGATCAGACAAAAGGCTGTGTTTGATATGCAGCCTACTAACCCAGAACTGGATATTCAACCCACTGGGAAATGCGAAGTATGGATCAGAGAAATCAACCAATTTACTCATGTAAAGCTACGTACTTTTTCTCTTCTTTTCTGTTCTTTCATGTAAAGCTGGCAAGGACAGAAGCTCACCGCATTGATACAGAAATTCCTATAAGCCTTACAAATTATGCCACACTTCCACGAGTCTCAGATGCTTCAAGGGCTTGTATAAACACCCCTGATGGAAAGTGTGTTGGTATGCTGAGTACTAAGCTATACATAAATCTAGCGAACTTCGCTATTGAATGCCTTCCACCATGCACGGGATTCAGGCTACAATCAAGTCATACCTCCGCCCAAAGATCTTAACTCTGAATTACTTGGTCTCCTCTCTTACAAAAAGGAATGCACCTCAAAGGTTTATAAACAAATAAGTCAAAAAGTAAAAGACTCACACATGCGAGCCTTACCTGACCATACACTTCAAGCACTTCAAACATACGCTATGGTGACCAAGGACAGAACAGCATCTGATTCAAGCTATGGCTCTTCATTCAAAGAGGTGTGGAGCGAAAGGAAAAGAGATATGGTTTTTGGATCCTATTTCAATCCTTTAGCTACTAAGTTCACAGGCTTCTCAGTATGCCACCCTCTATGACAATAGTGTCATGCTCAACATAGTGCGTCATACAATCTACTCATCTCTTTCCATTAAAAGTCCCACTGCAAATTTCCTGCTCCTCCCAAATTGGAAGGGCCTTAATGCAAATGCTTACATGCAGATGCTTAGAAAATATCTAGAGCATTGTACTATCTTAGGAACTATTCCCCAGGCATCATTGACCTATCGCTGACAAACTTCTGGATTGGAAACAATGCAAGCTCTCGAGCTCCTGAATGGGATCTTGATATCATTTTTATATGGAAAAAAGAAGCACAACACATGCTGATTGGTAAGAACCCAAGGTGGTGTGCAGCCTTGTCTAATGCCATACCCGAGGCAATTTTCCAGCCCTGCCCACATTAACCCAATCAGAACGCGGCAATGTTAAAAATACCAAGATCATTGAGGAAGAAACTGAATGACTCAGCTTTCACAAAGAATCTTAGATCTATCACTACGGCTCCTAACCTCACAACGCTTACAAATAATAATCCATGACTGAAGGTTCCAGACTGGCATCTGTGGGCCTACACTGATGGTAGTTGCCTGACATATGAAACTCAACAACGTGTTGGAGCAGGAGTCTTTATACCTGTGACAAAACAGCCATCCCTATAAACTCTGGCGGAGTTGGGATAAGCAATTCCATAAACAGAGCAGAACTGACTGGCATAGCTTCTGCACTAAGGGCAAAGTGTACCCACATAGCCACGGATAGTGCTTGTTCTCTATCTCAGATACGGAAACAACTCTTATTTCCTGGATTACACAGGAAGTACACACATAGCAAACTTTTGGAACAAATCGTCTTCATGATTAACGAATCAGATACTCCCATTAACTTTTACAAAGTAAAGCCCACATTGGTGTGATTGGAAATGAATTTGCCGATGCTATAGCTAAACATGCTGCTCTCCATAATTATGGGCACGACGAAGCATTCCCACCACCATCACTTGACGGTAATCCTTTCGCCCATTTATACTGGCTTGCAGAAGATAACAATGAGACTACTCACACTACCATTAAAATCGACCTTGCACCACTACAAAACATTATGGACAAACTAAAAGCCCACATGAGCAAGCATCACAGACTTGGAGATGCTAATACCAACTCAGGTTACTATAACTATTGGAAGAGACTGCTCACCTCCGAGAATCTTACAACTAGCAATTCTTTTTGGAGCAATACAACAATCAATGTATCGCAGAAAAGGAATGTCATGAAATTTAGAACGGGTACTCTTGACACTCAGAAAATGGCCCACCTCTACGGCAGAGCCACTAATTCATCTTGTCTGTTGTGTCATCAGCCAGACAGCCAAATCCGTATGCTTTCTGGCTGTCAGAATGCTTCAATTCAAAACATGGTGACTGAAAGACATATCATTGCTTCCAGGCTCATCATAAAAACCTTGAACAAAGGCGATTTTATAGGAAACATCATTTTCACAGATATTGGAAGCGAAACACGGATGGCTCAACAAAGCCTGGTCTTGCCGGCACATTTAGCCAACAGGACTTTACCCCAATGGCTTCTACCCAACCTTTCAGCAGACGAACTTCGATCCTGCTCAAGGCCAGATGCTATTTGCATACTACCAGTTGGAACAAAAAATGGCCATCAAAGAGACATACAGGATGTACAACCTTCGCGCTGGGATGTACACCTAATTGAAGTAAAATGTTGTGATGCCACGACCAGAGCAACAACTAGGAAGAGCAACTGAACAGCATAATGGATTGAAACACTCCCTTGCACAGCAATGCCACAAAGTAAGCCTACACACCATCCTGATTGGAGTGATGGGAACCATCTATAAATGTCATACTGAACTACCCCTCAGTAAGCTTGGCCTAGACCGATTTAGAGTAAGAAAACTTACTCTCGATATTAACACTCATTCTATTCAATACGCAACAAAGATCATAAATACAAGTAGGAGGTTGAAGAACATAAAGGAAAGAACATATGGCTCTTTTCAGAACCCTCCCGACCCCCACCAAAGACCTTCTTCCTAGTTTGATGGTGGAGGTTTCCCTGGTGCTTGCACCAGATGTAAATTTCTTCCTTAATTCACGCAAACAGGGGTTACCTTGTTGGCGTAGTCTTTCTTTCTTTCAACCCTCTTCCGAATATAATGGTGGGGGGTTGCTTGGTCCTTGCACCAGATGTAATCCTCTTTCTTTATTCGAGCAAACAGGATAACCCTTTGTATGTCTTTTCTTTTCCGCAGTCTTGTCTTGCCAGATTTATGCAGTGCCAGATTTATGCTGCATTGTAACCCAGAGGTTGGTTGAGTCAGTTAGTGGAGTATTGTATCCTGTTTTCAGTTCAGCTACAAGTCTAGTTTGGATGCAGCAGTCTTTCCGCGTGACAGCCTGCTCATTGAAGGCGAGTTACAAGGTAGGATTAACCACCCCACATCTTCCTTTAGAAAGTAAGATCTCATGCCAGTATTGCCGGAAATGAATGTGCAGGCATCCTTACAAAATACCAAGCCTGCCACTGAGACAGCCTCCCGGCTGAAATAACAATCAGCACTGCAGGCCCTGGTGGCAATCCCTTCTTTCATATAAGCTGGTTAGCTGTTGAAGTTACAAGTTAGGTTAAGGGTTTCAAGCCTGGTCGTTAGGCTGATTGGTTTGTTGCTGGTCTTTGCCAGCCAAAAAAAGCCAATAATGTCCGAGATGAAATGGCAGAGTTTGTTGTGCCTTTGAGAGAGGAAATCAAAGACTGTCTGGCTAGGCAAGGCATGTAAAAAATAATGGGCCTCCACTATAAAGGACTGGCAGAAAGGGGAAAAAAGGAAAGAGTACTTCTTTCTAAGAGAGCACACAAACGAGTCTTGACAGTGAAAAAAATGCACCTCATCTTGAACAGCAGCACAGGAAAATTTATCACAGTGGGCATTGCCACCGTGCCAGATGGAGGATTCCACTGCAAGAGTGTATGCTCGCAAGCAAAACCTGCTCACATTCCTCAAAACATCATGATGCTTAGGGAGATCAAGGTCACCTTGATCTGCACGGTGCAGATAGCGAGGTGGCATCAGGGGGGCCCCCCATTCCGCACACGCGTGCATGATTCAGCTTGAAGATCCAGGAGGGGATAGGCAAACCAGGAATGATAAGTCACCAGTATGTTGTCGCTTTTTAGAGGGTTCATGTAAGCAATGTCCCCCCACACTTTCCTCATCCTAAACCTCAGGTCAGCAGTGAAATCTGTGTGACAAATTGGGAGCCCCTGCAAGAAAGCCTGTGTATAAATGTCACAGCCTTGCAATCCCTCAAAGGCGCGCAAAATCTCCGAAGCCCAAGATGTTTTAGCCCCAGGCGCCAGCTTCAGGTCTGCATGAAGGGCCTGCTTAAGTGTGGCACTGTTAGAGGACAACAAGCCGTTGTAAAACTTAAAGCTCTAAACCAATTGAATTGCAGAGGTTCATGCGCACACTCACGTAGTACAGTCCAGTTAGGCGCAGACCGTTTAACACCTAGGGTGCCCATAGCCCTGGTAAGCTGTCAAAGAAGTTAATCAGCAAGGATCTGGCAGTGAAACTCCCCATAACGGCACAAGATTGACTTACAAGGGTTTACAAGAAAAGGCATATAGCCAAGAAGTGTGACTGCTAGCCTGCTCATGAAAAGCAATAAGTGCATGAAGGAAGAAATAGAGCTTATTGTTGTTCTGACTCAAAAAAGCAGACACGTTGTGGGAACCTGCGGGATGAAACAGACGCATAAGTCCTGCAGAGAGAGACCCAATGTAAATGGGTGCGGTGGAAAAGGACGTGCTGCTCATCTTGAATGCCATTAACATTGCACAAGTCACAAGAAGGGGAGGTATTGTGAGTCCAGGTCATTGTTTCAGCTTGTAGGGTGTGGGCACGAAGTCTGAAGCGTGCTACAATACGGATAACGTCCTGAGGAAGGTCGAGAAACATGTGTCTGGGAAGGATGTATGGCAAACACGCAACCAGGGCCCTCTTTGTAGGAAGGGCGCACCATTGATGATAATTGGAGCGTTTGCTGTTGCGCTCTTGCGGATGCGTAGCAGAATGATAATAAGGTGCCCAATAATCTATGTGCCTTTCGCTGAGGTCCACAACAAAACGACCGAGATCAATGGGCTCACACTTCAGCAGCCTTTCTCTGAACATGTAGGATTTTGTCAGACCATTCATGGCAGGTAGGATGTTGTATGACCAGCAATCATGGCACCGTGAGCTCAGTTGCATGTCAGCTTATAATATCTTTCTTGCAGTGGAGCTATTGCTTTGAGCATTGTACAGCCGCATTGCCGCCCGGAATCAGCTGAACTGTAGAGGCTCTAGACCGCACTCGTGCATGCAGCACTATGAAGGGGTTGTGTCCCTGACCATCAGAATCCTCTTGAGCACTGTCATCAGCCATTTTTAAAAAGGATTGTCCATTTCTTTGCCCTGTCGTAAGAATGGGGTGGCCCAAACCTGGCTTGCAAACATACCAGCAGTAATTGCGTACGTTTAAGGAGCCACATGCAAATGTGTAACCTGTTTGTAAGGTCATGCTCCCGTATGAACTGCTTGATGCGGAAAGTACCAGCTGTGAATGGGCGTAGCGCTGCATCAGCTGCAGTATTCAAATTGATATGTCTGTCACAAACCATGCCCAGATATTTGAAGGAGTCTGTGTAGGGGAGCTGCGCCCCATCATAAAAGAGAGGGCGCAGATTGTTGGTGTATAGGGTTGAAGCACATCACCTCAGACTAGTGTGTATTGACAGAGAGAAACTTTCTTCGAGCGCACTTAGTCTGTTCAACATGGTCTGCATGTGCTTAGGATCGTTGGATACGTGGGAAAGGTCATCAGCGAACAGCGTGTGGGTCTCCAGAAAGTTTGGAGTGCCAGTGAGCGCGCCTTTCACCCTGTCTGCCACGCTGTCAATGAATTTCAAGCAGATGACAAACAGCAGAGGGGAGAGGGGACATTCCTGTTCAACACTGAAATGGCTGCACAGAAGCTGTCTTATCCCTATCCAAAAACGTATATTCATCAGCATAATACCAGGCATAATACCAGGCATAATACAAGTCTTTTAAGATGGACAGTGTAGACATCTGGCAACTGCGTAAATGGCCCCGCAACTTGTTCCTTTGAATACAATTGTAAGCCTGTTTGAAGTCAATAAACGCAGCATACAACCGTGATGACCCACTTTGCATTTTCTGTGCAGCATCTTGAAGAGGGGTTGCATGGTGCTTCTGCCCAGATAAAAACTGTATGTGTGTCCGGAATCTTGCTGCGTTGAATGCACCAGTCCTGAATCATGGAGCGTCGCAAATTGGCATTGTCCATACAAAGTGCCACTTATCGCAATCATTCTGTAGTTCCCTGGCTGTGTCACTGGCCCCTTTTTGTGGATGGGAGTGAGCTTTGCTTCTTTCCAAGACCCAAGGATGTTGGCTTTTGCAATGAGCAATTTGAAGAGTATTTGAAATAAAAGATCAGTTGAAGATGTTTGTACCAGTAGTGTACCTTCATGTACTTATTAAAGTCTCTGCAATACTCTTTTGCACTATAGACCCTTCAGGTACTCGGACTAGAGGTGAGTTTATCTCTAGCAGATAAACGAGCATCAAAAAGCCAGCTGAGTACAGTCCTGTTATTAGCATGCTCGGGAGTTTGAGGGTTTTGTTGGGCCAAACGGTCAGTGCTGCCAGCATCCAAATAGACCAAACAATCTGCCAGAGAGCCTTTGCTGATGGCTTTCATGATGAGCCTGCAGGCAACATTATGGCATTCAGTGATCATACCAGAGATGATTGTATGTCGACACCCTGGGAGAATATGGAGAGTACTATCTGCTTTCTGACAGAGTGGACCATGAAGGCTGGTGGACATTTCAAAGTGGACAACGTGTTTCTGATTAAGAAGGGTGCCTGTGCGGCAGTCGAAGACATTGCGTTTCATTAAGAAAGAAAGTTTGGACGTGCTCCAAAAAGCGTCGCTAATGCCTTTGTGGATGTGTGGAAGCGGACTCTGGTACTAAGAGTAGTACTGTGTCTTTAAGTTGGCATAACCCAGTTTATGGTTTGAGTGCATGTGGGATTTTGGTGCGGCTTGGAGATTTTGAAAGTAAGTCAATCTAGAGCCTTGTTTGGGAGCTTCAGTGCCAGATTCTTGCTGATTAGCTTCTTCAATAGCTGACCAGCTAAAATCAAAGAAGGGATTGCCACCAGGGCCTGCAGTGCGGATGGTTGTTTCAGCTGGGAGGCTGTTTCCATGGCAAGCTTGGTATTTTGAAAGGGCATCTGCACATTTATTTCTGGCAATTTCGGCATGGGATTTTAATTTATAAAGGAAGATGTGGGATTGAGAGTTTTGGATCATATTAGAAAGAATTATGAGGAGGTGTCCTTGGACATGGTGACGGTGCTACTCTGGGTACAACAATTGTTTCCTAAATTGGTGGAGCGAGGTAAGGCTGTCTGTGGCAATATGAATATGGTCATGAGTGATAGCAGAAGCTATAGCTGCCAGTTCTGCTCTCCCTATGGTGTTGGTTATACCAGCACAGTTTGGTTCAACCAAGTTAGAGTTGCTCGAGCTGGGGTGGTAGACCCCTGCCCCAATCATTGTTTTGCCTTCTTGGATATGGCAGCTACCATCCGTGTAGGTCCAGGATTTCCACTCAGAAATTCTAAGTATGAGTCCTGGTTAGGAATGATGGGAAAGGGGGGCCACTTCACCCAAAGCAGGTCTTTGGGAGGACCTGGTAGTTTGCATTGTGTCTGAGTGAAGTTTCTCAATTTTCTTGAGACCAGGCACTGTCTCAGTGTGCCTAGCATTACGTATGGGATGGCAAATACTGTTTGAAATACACTACCTTGGCTCCTCTTACTTGGCCTAGACAAAATAGATACACAGACTTATGCAAGAAATGTTGCTCTGATATACTCAAATGTCAGTCGTAGATTAACTTTAATCTGGAATAAGCAACTAAGCTTCAGGCTCAGGATTCTTTGTCTGAATCAAAAGGGGTTGTAACCTTAACTCCCGCCCCTGGCCCTAGACCTAGATCTAAGCTAGCTGGCACCACATGCGCTCTAACTTGCACAAGCCCAGGCAAGGGGGGGCGCAGCACCCCCCTGCCCTGCGCCATGCTGCATGCGCGCGCCTAGGTTGCTTAGGGCACCAAATGCTGTCTATTTGTCTAGACGAGTAGTAGATCTACTGGTGTTTTGTTAATACAAATGCACTGTGTAAGCGATTTATACTTAATCTCAACCCTGCCACCACCTTAAGATGTTCCGAGAGATCCTTGGTGGACCTGCCCCATAAGCCTGGACTTTGACCCACTGGCATCAGCCTCTTGGCTGTTGCACCGCTGACCTTATCGATGTCAATGTCCTCCGTAACGTGCTGTTGCAGGATTCTGCCAAGGCTGAGCTTGAGGAGGATGTGGTGCCACATGAGCTTGATGGAGAGCTTGACTCCAAAAATGACTGCACTTACGCAGAGCGCACGGGAGGGGCCGCTGTCACTCTTGGCTGCGCTCTGCAAAAGCCGCCGCCATTTGCACACGTGTACCACGCTAGCAGGGCTGTGTATTTCTTTTGCGCTTGCCATCGCATGCTCCCTCCTGTGCCACTACCTCATGCAGAGAGGACACGTGCCGTGTCTCCCAGTCTTGTTCAATTGTTTATTCACCATACAGTCCAACAAAGTAACAGGAAGCTGGTCGTTGCCTTTGATGATGCATGCATTCCCAAGTGGTGGATGTAAGCACGCGCAAGTTAGCACCCAAAGCTGCAAGGGTTTTGGGGGTATGCAAGTACACCCATGGTGCTTCAAAGAGCAATGTTATAACATGGGTTGCGTTTACCTGGTCAATGCGCGTCTTCTGAGGGGGGTGCAGCTGGAGCATGAAATTTGGGGTGCTTTTCCTTTATCCCAAAGTAGCGCTGCGTAGCGGTCTAAATTATGCAGTTTTGGTGCAAAAAGGCGCCCTCAAGGCTCCTTGCAACTGGCACGCAAAAACATGCAAAAAGGACAGCTTCTGCCAGCTGCTGGCCCACCTGCCTCTAACCTCGGGCACTCTTGCAAACTTTTTGCAAAGTCGTATTTAAGAGCAGAGAAAGCAAAGAATGAGAATGTGAGAACACAGAAAAAGTGCTGCGATTCATCAAGTGCCCCAAGAAACTTTGAGAAGAGAATCCCCTGAACATTGGCCTAGTGCCACCCACCCACCCTCCTGTCTCCTCTGGCCCTCTTTTAGACTTTGCTGTTCAATGCTGCCCTTGCATCCAAGTTGTGCACCATCTTCTTGACCTTGACCATTCTTCAGGTTGAAGTTGCCAAGCAATCATTCTCTGGCAAATGTGTTCCAAGCCTTGTGCTCGTTGGGCAGGCATTACTTCCCAGCATACATGCTGATGCAAACTGCCTCGCGTGCAAGCTGAGCTCGATATGGACCCACAATCACAAAAGAGCATGTCATTGTGCCTATGTCAACCCCTACAGGTGCAAGATATAGCTACTCCAGGTACTCAAAAAGCTTCTCCAGGAGCTGGACCAGGAGGGCAGCACCAATTTGTCACTTGCAGAGCAGCGCTTCAGTAAGATTGCTAGGCTGAGGTACATGAATAAGGAGCGCTCTGACTTCCAGCTTACTAAGCTAGCTGACTTAGCGGACATGGGATTGACAGAAGCTTAGTAATAGGTCTTCGGTTGCATTGGCAGTTGGCAGAACTTGTCATGCAATTGACCTGTGATGCTTTGCAGATATCTGGACTGCCCTGTAGTTTTGTCATTCGATTTCCCCAAGTGTTTCAGGAAGCGTTTCAAGAATTTTTGATGTCATGGTGCAGCTGTGAGCAGGTCAATACTTGTGTGCATTCCCAAAAATGTAGTCCATGTGCCTTTTGCTTCTTGTTTTTTCAAGTGCCTTCCACTGAAAGGCAGTGCAACCCTTCATGGCCTGGCTTATCCTATGCACAGCGGTGGCATGCCAAGCTGGCTGCATACCGTTGCAAAACCCCATTCCGCGCATGCATGTGCATTCCAGCAGCAGCGCCAGCAGCGGCGGCAGCAGCAGCGTCAGCAAGATGTGCAACGCCACCCTGGGCATGGCAGAATGGAGCCGGTGCCCCACCATCTGCATCAACAAGAGCAGCAGGAGCAGCTTCGGCAGCAGCAACAGCCAATGCGGCTGCAGCTGAAACGAGACTGCCTGCCTTTGCAGCATCTGAGCATACCTGGCTAATGCCACCTATCATCCCTCTATTCTAGAATAAATCCCTGCTCCGTGCAACAGGCAGATGTTGCGCCTATGTGCCAGTTGTAGGTGCAGGAGGTCGAAACTGGCAGGCTCAGCCTCTTGCTTCTTGTGCCAAATGGTATTAATCAAGAAGAGAGATCCAGCCATTGAAGGGCCTGTTTCTGTCCGGCCAAGGCTAGTTGCCATGCAATCAATCATCAAAAATATTGATCGTTGTGTTGCTTCATCGTTATCAACAAAGGATGACATCTCTGCAGAGATCACAAAGAGCAAGGCTTTTTCAATTGTAGAAGCAGCTGATGTGGCATTATGCATTTGTGTGTTTGTGTGTGTCAAATGCCCCTTTTTTGTTGCAATAATTTGAATTGACCTTCAAAGGTTGCAAAAACAGCTAGGTCTGTAGCTGGAGCCTAGGTGATCTTGTTTTAAAGCACTGTTGAAGCAGGAAGTGCGGTGAAATCTATAGGAAAAAGCAGAGGATGAGCTCCAGTGGAGTCCCATGGGCTGATGCTATCCTATGATTCTTGTTGCATCTACATAGTTCCAAATTTACGTTGTTGACTTCAATTTGAAGTTCAAATCAATATAATTGCATTTTTATGATTACACACTTGTTTAAGGCTGCTCAACATATTGCAGCTGCACAACAAATCCCATTTTGTGCGCATGATTGCGCACAAGGAGCCTTTGCTCCTTCAGGTTGGAAAGGACAGGATAGGATAGGATAGGTACATAGCTGTTTCAAAACGTGGTGATGAAAGACATGAGATTGACTTCGGGCTTATCATCAGACCTTGCGCGAAGGTGAATTTCGAGGAAACATCATCTTCACAGGTATTGGAAAACCGGATGGCTCAACAAAGTCTGGCTTAGTCGGCACATGTAGCCAACAGGACTTAACCTCAATGGCTTTCGGAAGATTAATTTTGATCTTGTTCAAGATGCTATTTGTATACTGCCAGCTGGAAAGCAGAATGACCAATTAAGTAACATCCAGGCTTAACACACATCGCGCTGGGATGTGCACTTAGTCACTTTGTTGAAGTCAAATATTGTGGTTTGCGCATGCTCTGCTGCCCTGACCATGTAGAAGAGCCAGACACAATTTGGGCACAATGTTGTTCTATCATGTGTTTGTACCATTGAGCTGGATGAAAATAATATAAAAACAAGTATGGTGACAGAGCGCAGAAAGGATTGACCAATACAACATCTTCATCATCTTCATCACCTGAACGTCAGAACTTCTCGATGAGAAGGCGTGTGAGGTTAATATTTCAAAGAGTGCAGTGTGAAGTGTTAAATAATGGGCAAATTAGTAATCTGGTCTGGACCAGAGTGCTGAATGCCTGCCCTGACTGGGCTCTACAGCTAGCTGTAGAGCGCTCTGACACCCCGATTTGGGGCTTGACGAGGGAATTACGTGCTCAATACCGCGAAAAATTGGGATTTGATATTAAATGTAAGATGATGAAACAAAGTTAAGACTCTTTCAGGGAGCTGTGTCTGCACGTCGATCCTCGAGGGGAGCTCCGCACGACATTGTGCACCCCATTCCCATTTAGGTACAAGTATGTAAAAAGTATATAATGATTGAAAATGATCATGATTCGTCGGAATTCACCATACTTCGTAGTTCAGGTTCTTGCAGCTACTAGGGTGCAACTGCTAGGCTTTGCACAATTTGAATGCAGAGTCGGATCATTGAAGCACAATTTGAATCGTTATAGCTCAAAACATTCGTTAAAGCTTAATGTCTCAATGTGATTTCCACTTTTCAGAACGTTTTCACACCTGGCTTGCGGACATAAGTGGCTGCGC
>LFIK01003890.1_pt1 | contig 12103 bp, 7 predicted proteins | sample 643401 | NCBI WGS metagenome assembly LFIK01 (sample SAMN03777447, study PRJNA286221) | soda lake metagenome | biome: soda lake; feature: Kulunda steppe; material: water; isolation source: sample T5-Br brine of Lake Tanatar-5 | place: Russia: Kulunda steppe | collected 2010-07 | reverse complement strand
GTGGAGTCCTGATGATAAAGGCTCAAGTGTTGATCGCCGCACAGACGGCATTGATCACGGTCAGGCATCGCCAGGGTGGCCTCCGTGTCCAGTCGAGGTTGAGTTCACAACACCCGACAGCATATCACACCTGACGATCACCAGAAGCTCAGCTGTTCGGGCGATGCCGCAGTATCCAGGGGTTGCAACCGGTACCCGACCCCCAGCAGACGCACCGGCCGAGCCCCTCGTTGCCACCCGGTCTGCAGCAAGGCCGAGAAATGCGGTGGTGCCGGCGCTTCGTTGGCGTGCTCAATGGTGGTCTGTGTGAAGTCATTGAACTTCACTTTGACCAGGCACCCGGTCACCCGATAGCCCTGCAGGCGTTGATAGCGCTGTTGCAGATCGGCCAGTAACGCGGGCAGTTCAGCCTCACAGGCCGCCAGGTCAGGCAAGTCCTGGGCAAAGGTATTTTCGGTGCTGATCGATTTGCGAATGCGACTGACCTTAACGGGGCGTTCGTCTCGGCCATGGGCCAGTTCATGCAAGCGCTCGCCGAAACGGCCGAACTGAGTCACCAGTGCCCTCTGTGACCAGGTGCGCACATCACCGCAGGTATATAACCCATGGCCATGCAGTTTTTCAGCGGTTTTTGTACCGACACCATGCAGCTTTTTTACTGGCAGATCGACGACGAAGTCTTCTACTTGCTCCGGGCGGATCACGTAGAGTCCGTCTGGTTTTTCCCAGTCGCTGGCAATCTTGGCCAGAAATTTATTCGACGAGACACCAATGGAGACGGTGAGACCGACTTCAGTCTTCACTCTGGCCCGGATTGCCTGGGCAATTCGGGTGGCGCTGCCTTGAAATTCACGACAGTCACTGACGTCCATAAAGGCCTCGTCGAGCGATAGCGGCTCAATCAGATCGGTGTAATCCCGGTAGATATCGAATATCTGACGCGATACTGCCTTGTAGACGTCCATGCGCCCGCGCACCAGGGTCAGGTGTGGACAAAGGCGCAACGCGCGAGCAGTGGACATGGCGGAATGAATACCAAAGGCCCGCGCTTCGTAATTGCAAGTGGCGATCACCCCTCGACGGTCAGCCGAGCCGCCAACCGCAATAGGTATGCCCCGCAATTGCGGGTTATCACGCATTTCCACAGCGGCATAGAAGCAGTCTGCATCACTGTGGAGAATTTTTCGCACGGGTGGGCGCTGCAGCATGGCCGGTTGCGCTCTCAGTCGACCAAGGTTTTCTTGGCTTCATTAATGCGTGCCGCCAGGTAGGTGCTACCGCCGCGGTCGGGGTGCATTTTCTGCATCAGTCTACGGTGTGCCTGGATGATTTCATCTTTGCTGGCTCCGGGCTTCAGCCCCAGCACCTCAAGCGCCTCATTTTCTGACATGGGGCCGCTGGACTGGCTTTCAGCCTGTTCGCCAGCAGGCCCGCCATCCGGGTCGTCATCTCGCCAGGAATCGCCGAAACGTTTATCGAGATAGGTTTCGAGCACTCGGGCAGAGTCGGCGTCCTGTTGGCGACAAAATTGCAGCAGTTCAATGAACTCGCCCTCCTCCAGATCGTCCAGAGAACGCCCACTCAGCGGCCCTTTGAGCACTCGCCCTCCCATGTCGCCGGTATCATGGTCGAGGGTCATTTCCAGCACGTCGGTATTGACCCGTGATTGCTGCCCGGTACCACTCTGCCCAGCTTTCTGCCCGGCGCCTGCCGTGCCTCGACCAAGAATGCGGCCAAGGCGACCAAGCATCAGGCCCGGAAGCAGGCGGCGCAAAAAAGGAAAAGTGGCTGCCAGCAGACCCATCAACACATACAAACGGCCCGTAGCGGCGAGAAAGATGCCGCCACCAATGGCGGCAATCACCAGCAGCTTGATCAGCGCCTGGCCACGCTGGTTAGCGGGCTGGGTACGAAGCCAGATCCAGGCGGCGAAGACCAGCAATAAAGACAATAATATAAACGGCAATGCTAACTCCTAAGTCGTTATCTGTGGTGTCTGGTCAGCTCACCGTATCTGCTGGGTTAACCGCTTCACTTCGGCAGAACTGCGTTTGGAATAATCTTCCAGCGCCTTGGCACCGCCGGACGCATACACCGCCACGGCAGCCAGCAGGTCTTTCAATAGCTGCGGGCTGCTGCGATCAAAAGGCGCGTACGCGCCGCCAGACAATTTGCTGATCTGTTGAAATACGGCGCGGGCGTGTGGGTCATGACCTTCGTGAAACATGAACACCGGCGTGCGCAACATGCCCAATTCGCCTGCGGAATGACAAAGATCATCGACCGGTTCCTCACAGCAGTCACCGATAAAGATCACCGCCTTGACCGGCTCCGAGCGGGTTTCTTTCAGCGCGTGCTCCAGCACGCGGCTGATTTGCGTGCGACCGCCCAGGCACGACACGCCATTCATCAGGTCGAGCAACTGCTTGGTCTGATTCACAAAACGGGTCGCCTTGAACTCACCAAAACCCCGGTAGTAACACAACTGTATGGCCAGCCCGCCCAGGTCTCTGGTCGCGAGAAAGAGTTCGCTCTGCAGATCGCAGGCCTGGTCCCAGGTCGCCTCTCGGCTCGCCGTCGCATCGAGCGCGAAAATCATCCGTCCGTTGCGACCGTCTTGCGCAGGCATGGTGCGGACCTGATTAATGAACTGGTCGATGGCCTGTTTATCAGATTTCGGACGTAAGGACTTTCCAGACATTATGCTGATCCTCCCCCGACATAACGCAGATGCTCACATGACATAACGCGGTTGCTCCGTCCCGGAAAATGGTAATGCCTGCGGTAAGCGTAAAGGAATCCATCGTGGTTTCCCAGTCAGGGGCCTGCTTATCGACGGCTCTTTTACGGTTGCGACTTGCCTAATACTTGGTAGGAGACCGCCGTCATGTGGGAGCTAATGCGCTGGAAATCCCTCAGTACATCCATGAAAATCTGTGTGGCTTCCATGTCCTCACTCACCCCACCGGTTAGACCTTCGATGTGTTTGCGCCGAATGCGCAGAATGTCCGCCCGATAGCGACGCTTGGTGGCCAATAGCTCCTTCGCCATTTCCGGGCTGTTGCTGGTAAATACAGCCTGGGACAGGCGAAACGCATCCACCAACTCCTCGTGCAGGGCGGCAATGGCCTTTTTCTGTTCGGGCAGAAAATGCACGTTGCGACGCTGCTTGTTGCGCGCCAGATGCATCAGACTGGACTCGATCACATCCCCAATGTGTTCGAGATTGGTCATAAAATCGATGACCACGTTGCACCGTTTACGCAGCAAGGCCTGCAACTCATCGTCGGCCACTTCATCAATGGACACAATGTACAACAGCGCCTCGCGGTGCAGGTTGTCGATGTCATCATCCAGGGAGCTGATCTGATCCGCCACCGCCCGATCGTTGAACGCTTCCAGGCTGTAGTTCAGCATTTTGTATACCACATCGGCAATGTGCAGCGCTTCGTTGCTGGCGTTGACAATGGCCCGATCCGGGTTGCGATGGTCGTTGGCGGACAGATAAATGGCACGGTGGCCTTGTGCCTGAATGGAAAAGGCCGGTTTTTCACTGGCCCGCATCTTGGGCTCAGCGCGCCGCACGATCAGTGGCAACAGCGCCAGCATGAGCAAACCCGTCACCAGATTCAGGGCGAAATGGAACACCACCACCCCGGTCGCCCCCGCAGGCAGAATGTCCACCAGGGTATCGGAAAAGAAGTACAGTGCCACCGACCCGGCAAGCACGGCACTGGCGCGGAACCCGAGGTTGGCCACGACTATGCCGCGACCCACGCCCTTGCTTGCCCAGCCCGCGACCAGAGCCGGCATGGCGCCACCAAGATTGGCACCCAGGATCAACACCAGGGCCAGGCCGGGCTCAATGGTGCCGTCTTGAACAAATTGCGCCAGAATCAAGACGACGGCGAGTGTGGAGTGAATCAACCAGGTCATGGCGGCCATCAGCATCAAGGCCAACGATGAATCACTGGCCACGGTATCCATGACGGCGGAAAACAACGCGCTGTCTTGAAGCGCCGAGGTGACGCCGCTGATCAGGGATAGCGCCAGCAACACCAGGCCCAGGCCCACCAGAATTCGCCCCAGGTGTTTATACACCCGGGCCTTGGACACCACGAAGAACAGATAGCCGGCGAATATCAGCGGCGGGGCCAATGCCTGTACATTCAGGTTAAGTATCAGGGCCGCGATACTGGCACCCAACTCGGCACCCAGCACGGTGGCCAGCGCCGCACCCACCGTCATCATGCCGGAAGCAGCAAAGCCGGAAATCATCAGCACCACCGCAGTGGAAGATTGCAACAGCAGCGCACTGCCGGTACCTACCGCAAAGGCCAAGGGTCGGGTTTGCGTCGCCCGGCGCAGCACGCGCTCCAGGCGGTTGCCGAGCATGCGGCTGAACCCGGTCTGCACCATGCGGATACCCCAAAGCAGTAGGGCAATGGCACCGGCGAGTTCTAAAAAGTCGAGCATGAATCATCCCTGGTTATTAAGCGTGATGCGGACAGGCGTTGTGTGATACCTGATAGGTCAATCATACTGGCTCTGGAGCCAGTCATACAGCCCGACCACTCATTAAAAAACCCGCAGGCGCAAATGCGCGTGCGGGTTTATTGCCACTTAACTGGCGAGTCAGGGCAGCATGGTTTCGCCCATCAACGACCGGTCAATTTCCCGGGCCGCTTCGCGACCTTCATTAATCGCCCACACAATGAGGCTCTGCCCACGGCGGCAATCTCCAGCGGCGAATACCCCATCGACATTGGTGCGATAGTTGCCGTATTCCGCCTTGGCGTTGGAGCGTGGATCGGTTTCGATGCCGAACTGCTCGATCAAGTCGCCTTCCGGGCCCAGGAAACCCATGGCCAGCAACACCAGGTCAGCGTCCATCTCACGCTCGCTGCCGGCTACCGGCTGCGGCCCCATCCGGCCTTCGGCGTCTTTTTTCCACTCGACACCGGTCAGATGAAGCTTCTTGACCTTGCCATTCTCGCCGGTCAGCTTCTGAGTCAATTGCAGATATTGGCGCGGATCTTCGCCCTGTACCGCAATGGCTTCCGCCTGCCCGTAATCCACCTTCAGCGTACGCTTGAACTCGGGCCACGGGTTATCAACAGAACGCTCCAACGGCGGCTTGGGCATGATTTCCAGCTGCGTCACGCTCTTGCAGCCGTGGCGCAGCGAGGTGCCGACACAGTCGGTGCCGGTATCACCGCCACCGATGATCACCACGTGCTTGTCTTTGGCCGAGATGTAGTTGCCGTCGGCATGCTCACTGTCCATGAGGCTTTTGGTGTTTGGCCCAAGGAAATCCATGGCGAAGTGAACGCCATCCAGCTCACGGCCCTCAATCGGCAGGTCACGCGGCTTGGTTGCCCCGGTGGCCAGCAACACTGCGTCATAGGTCTTCATCAGTTCGGCGGCGGTGACGTCTTTACCAACGTCGGTATTGGCACGAAATTCAATGCCTTCTTTACGCATGATGTCCAGGCGACGTTCCACAATGTGCTTTTCCAGCTTCATGTTGGGAATGCCGTACATCAGCAGGCCGCCAATACGGTCGGCACGCTCAAACACCACCACTTCATGGCCCACTGAGTTCAGCTGAGCGGCCGCTGCAAGCCCGGCAGGGCCGGAACCGATGACGGCGACTTTTCTACCGGTGCGCTCTTCCGGCGGCTCGGGCTGCACCCAGCCTTCTTCAAAGCCACGCTCAATGATCGAATTCTCGTGGTGTTTGATCGTTACCGGCGGTGCATTGATGCCCAGCACACAGGAATCTTCACAGGGCGCCGGGCAGACACGGCCCGTAAACTCCGGAAAGTTATTGGTCTTGTGCAACCGGTCCAGCGCCTCGCGCCAGCGATTACGGTAAATCAGGTCATTCCACTCGGGAATCAGGTTGTTTACCGGGCAGCCGCCCACCACGGGTGCTTCAGCAGAATCTCCGGAATGACAGAACGGCACCCCGCAGTCCATGCAGCGGGCACCCTGCTTTTGGATGTCCTCAATCGGCATCTCGGTGTGGATCTCTTTCCAGTCAATCAGGCGCGCTTTGGCATCACGATCCGCCGGCAGCGCACGCTCAAATTCCAGGAATCCAGTCAATTTTCCCATGATCAGTCTCCTATGCAGTCGTCTTGCTGTCGGCGAGTTTTTTCAGGTGCATGTCGAACGCTTCAACGGCGATTTCATAATCATCGTCCAGGTTCTTCTGCTCGCGGGCTTCTTTCATATAGCCCTGCATGCGTTCGTAATCCACCGGCATGACACGGACAAACTCCTGAAGCGACTGCTCCCAGTTGTCCAGTACCTCTTTGGCCACATCCGACTGCGTATGGTCATAGTGTCGTTGCACCATGGTCTTGAGTTCGGCAACTTCAGCCGGGTCTTCTACCGCACCCAACTTCACCATCTCCATATTGCAACGACTCGGGAAGGCGCCGGAGCGGTCCAACACATAAGCCACGCCGCCGGACATACCGGCCGCAAAGTTACGCCCGGTCTCGCCCAGAATCACCGCACGGCCACCGGTCATGTACTCACAACCGTGGTCGCCAACGCCCTCTACTACGGCGGTCACGCCGGAGTTGCGCACACAGAAGCGCTCACCGGCCAGGCCACGAATGTAGGCCTCACCACTGGTGCCGCCAAAGAAGGCCACGTTACCGACAATGATGTTGTCGCGCGCGGCAAAGTGTGCATTGGCGTCTGGTTTTACGACCAGCTTGCCGCCGGACAGGCCCTTGCCGAAATAGTCATTGGCGTCGCCGTCGAGATCAAACCGCACCCCTTTGGCGGTGAACACCCCGAAGCTCTGCCCGGCAGACCCGTCGAAATTCACCTGAATGGTGTCTTCCGGCAAACCGTCCGCGTGGTAGCGCTTGGAAATCTCATTGGACAACATGGCCCCGACACTGCGGTCGGTGTTGCGAATGCCATAGTTGAGCTGCACCGGCGTCTGATTTTCCAGAGCGGGCGCGGCGTCCTTGATCAGTTTGCGGTCAATGATGTCGTGAATCAGATGTTTCTGCTCCACCGACTTGTACAGGGTATCGCCTTCGTGGGGCTCTACCTTGTGCAGCAGCGGTTTCAGGTCGACACCCTTGAATTTCCAGTGGTCGATATTGTCACGCGGGGTCAGCACCTGGCTCTGGCCGACCATCTCGTTGATGGTACGGAAGCCCAGTTCGGCCATGATTTCGCGCAGGCCCTCGACCATCATGGTGAAGAAGTTCACCACGTGCTCCACTTGACCGTTGTAGCGGCCACGCAGTACCCGGTCTTGGGTGGCGATGCCCACCGGGCAGGTGTTGGTGTGGCACTTGCGCATCATGATGCAGCCCTGCACCACCAGCGCGGCGGTCGCCACGCCCCATTCTTCGGCACCCAGCAAGGTGGCGATAGCCAGGTCACGCGGTGTCTTCATCTGGCCGTCTGCCTGCAAGGTCACGCGGCTGCGCAGGCGATTGCCCACCAGGGTCTGGTGAGTCTCGGCGATGCCCAGTTCCCACGGCAGGCCGGCGTGCTTGATGGAGCTCAACGGTGAAGCACCGGTGCCGCCATCATGGCCAGCCACCAGCACCACATCGGCGTAACCCTTGGTCACACCGGCGGCTACCGTACCCACACCAGCCAGAGACACCAGCTTCACATTGACGCGGGCTTCCCGGTTGGCGTTTTTCAGGTCATAGATAAGTTGCGCCAAATCCTCAATGGAATAGATATCGTGGTGCGGCGGTGGTGAAATCAGACCAACCCCAGGGGTTGCATATCGGGTTCGGCCGATCCAGGCATCCACCTTGTGGCCGGGCAACTGCCCGCCTTCACCCGGCTTGGCGCCCTGGGCCATCTTGATCTGCAGCTCTTCTGCATTGGTCAGATAATGACTGGTGACACCGAAACGACCAGACGCGACCTGCTTGATCTTGGAGATCATGGAGTCGCCGTTTTCCAGCGTCTCGAAACGTACCGGGTCTTCACCCCCTTCCCCGCTGTTGCTCTTGCCGCCCAGGCGGTTCATGGCAATGGCCAGGCAGGTATGCGCTTCCCAGGAAATGGAGCCGAAAGACATGGCACCGGTGGCGAATCGTTTGAAGATTTCGCTTGCGGGTTCGACCTCGTCCAGCGGTACCGGCTTACGATCCGAGTTGAACTTCAGCAAACCGCGCAGCGTATAGGCCGCTTTTGACTGCTCATCCACCGCTTGCGTGTATTTACGGAACATGTCCCGATCGTTGCGGGCGCTGGAATGCTGTAGCAAGCGAATGACCGTCGGGCTGAACAGGTGACGCTCGCCGTCTTTGCGCCAGGCGTAATCACCGCCGCTGCGCAAAATCAGGTCGTTGGGCTTGTTTTCCATCACCGGGTAACCCAGGCGGTGTGTCATCAGGCGTTCTTGCGCGATCTGATCCAGGCCGATGCCTTCGATGCGACTGATGGTGCCAGCGAAGTAGTTGTCGATCACATCCGAGTTCAGACCCAGAGCTTCAAAGATCTGCGCGCCCTGATAGGACTGCAGGGTGGAAATGCCCATCTTGGAGAAGATTTTCAGCAGGCCACCGTTCACCGCCTTGGTATAGCGGTTGACCAGTTCTGCGTCGCTCCAGTCTTCTTCAATGGCACCGGTATCGCGCAACTCATAAAGCGACTCGAACGCCATGTAGGGGTTCACCGCCGCCGCGCCATAGCCCAGCAGGGTGGCAAAGTGATGCGTTTCGCGCACATCACCGGCCTCAACGATCAGGCCCGTGTGAGAACGCAGGCCTTCGCGAATCAGGAAGTCATGTACCGCGCCCACAGCCAACAATGACGGGACCCCGGCGTGATCCGTACTGACCTTACGGTCGCTCAGGATCAGAATGGAATAGCCATCTTCCACGGCATCACGCACATGGCGGCAGATGCGATCCAGCGCCCGCTTCAGCTCACCCGGCTGCCCGGTGGCGCGGAAGGTGATGTCCACCGTGGTGGACTGGAAGTGGTTGTGATCAATGTGTTGCAACTTGCGCAACTCTTCATTGGTCAGCACCGGCTGTTTGATCTCCACCATGCGGGCATGCTTCGGCGTTTCTGCCAGCAGGTTCAGCGATTTCCCGACATAAGTCTGCAACGACATGACCATTTCTTCCCGAATCGGGTCGATGGGTGGATTGGTCACCTGCGCAAAGAACTGCTTGAAGTAGTTGGCCAGATGTTGCGGCTGATCAGACAGCACGGCCAGCGGGTTGTCGGCACCCATGGAACCCAGGGGTTCCTTGGCGGTCCCCACCATATCGGCAAGAATCACGCTCAGATCTTCCTGGGAATACCCGAAGGCCTGCTGGCGACGGCGCAGGCTCTTGGGCCCATGCAGACGCTCGCTGATCCCGGGGGACGGCAGGTCATCCAGCACAATTTTGTTCTTGCGCAGCCATTCCGCATAGGGCTGGCTGGAGCAAACGCCGGATTTGACCTCATCGTCACTGATGATGCGGCCCTGTTCCAGGTCGGCAATAAAAATCCTGCCTGGCTGCAAGCGGCCCTTCAGTTTGACTTCAGACTGGTCTACCACCAAGGCACCCGTCTCAGACCCCATAACAATGGTGTCGTCTTCGGTCACCAGGTAACGCGATGGGCGCAGACCATTACGGTCCAGGGTGGCACCAATCACGCGGCCATCGGTAAAGCTCACCGACGCGGGACCATCCCACGGTTCCATGATGCACGCGTAATACTCATAAAACGCGCGCTTCATGGGCTCCATGTCTTCCTGACGCTGCCAGGCTTCTGGAATGACCATCATCATGACTTTTTCCAGTGGGCGACCACTGAGTACCAGCAGTTCGATCACCAGGTCCATATTGGCCGAGTCGGACTGGGTGTGATCACAGATCGGGCGCAGCATATCCAGCTCTTCAGCCGTGAAATGCTCGCTTTCGAGCAGGTCATCACGCGCCCGCATCCAGTTGATGTTGCCCTTGACCGTGTTGATCTCGCCATTGTGCGACAAATACCGGAACGGTTGAGCTCGGCGCCATGCCGGGAACGTATTGGTCGAAAACCGGCTGTGGTGCATGGCCAGCGCCGACATGGACTTCTCGTTCTGCAGGTCCAGGTAGTATTCACGCACCTGAGCGGTGGTGAACTGACCCTTGTAGACCATGGTGCGAGTCGACAGTGAGGCAATATAGAAGTGCTCGACCGCTGACGGCAAATTCTTTTTGACCACATAGGCGGTGTGCTTGCGCAGGATGTATAGCTTGCGCTCGAAGTCCTGCTGGTCGGTGCCTGTCGGCGGCAACAGGAACACCTGTTCGATGTGCGGCTCGTTATCCAACGACGCCTGACCCAGCGTGCTGTTGTCTTTTGGTACTACACGGTACCCAAGCAGTGTCATGCCCAGTTTGCTGATGTTGGCTTCAAACGCCTGGCGGCAGGCGTCACGGGTCTCTTCGTCCTGCGGGAAGAAGATCATGCCAGCACCATAACCGCCGCGCTCCGGCAGTTCGATACCCTGAGTGGCCAGATCGTCCTTTAGTAGTTCGTGCGGAATCTGAATCAGAATGCCGGCTCCGTCGCCACTTTTGACGTCGAAGCCAGTACCGCCACGGTGTTCCATGCACGTCAGCATGGACAAGGCATTTTCGATGATCGCATGGCTGCGCCGACCTTTGAGGTTGGCAACAAAGCCGATGCCGCAACTGTCGTGTTCCAACTCGGCGCGGTACAAGCCGTTTTGTTGCTGATTGTCGTGATTCATCTCACCGTTCCTATCATGCTGGGCCTGCCGCACACCAGTGTGAACACCTGATGTATCAGGTGCTCCCGGGTGCGGGTAGCCGTTGGTTCTGCTGGTGGATGCGGGCCTGTTTGCGGTCCTTGGACACACAAACACGCCTGCTGCTCCACGCAGCCAGCGTATTAATCGAGTGCAGAGCCTGGATTGGGCCCGACATCTCGGCAATGGTTGCGGGGTAGGTTATCGTGGTGTGACCCGCGAATCCCTTTTATAAACGATTACGGGCGTGATCTTCCGTTGACACGCGCCATCCGCCATGGGGCCACTCGCCCAAGCGGCCGCATAAAGTATCACAGGATTATGGGCAACTTCATTGGGAACTGTATCAATATACAGAGCAATGGGCCGATTTTTTTCAATATTACGGTATAACTGATTATTTTATACCCAATCTTTCATCAAAAAACCAGCCCAAATGGCCTTAGGCCGTTGCCGCCCGGTCATCGTGACACCAGAAAATAGTACGAAAACCAGCCGGGATCCGGACCAAAAAAAGTGCTGTTAAAAAGCTTCGCCAAAATTAATTACCAGACCACTGCGGCCATCGACCCACCCCAGGTCCACGCGCACGTTCTGGCGTCGTTCATCGCTGACGGAGTAACGCAGCCCCAGGCCACCGCCGTGCTTCCAGTCTTCATCCCACCAGGCTTCGGGGTTTTCGCCAACCTGACCCGTGTGCGCGAAGGTGGTCGCAGAAAACCGGGTGGTGATGGGGATGCGAAGTTCTGCCTGCGTAGCCACTGTCGTCTGGTGGCGATATTGACCATCGCGCAGACCGCGCATCCATTGGTTACCATTCAACGTCGGCATGTACAGAAACGGCGTATTCTCAGTGGCCGCCTGAACCTCCCCGCCCAAAGCCAGCACGATGTTCCGGGGGACTTGATAATACGCCGCCAGGCTTTGTGACGTCCACGCAAAGGTTTCATCGCCATCGTCGCCTGCCAAAGTCACCCTGCTCTGTGCCCAGGTCCCGCCGCTAGGCCAGTCGCGGTCGTTCCGCGTGTCCCGAGTCAGGCTTAATTCCAGACCCAGTAACTGCCCACCTTCGGTCCAGTTAACGTCCTCGATGAGCGGTGAGTCTGGTTGTTCAAACTCAATCGCCGAGCGGGCCGTAATGCCAGTTAACCCGGTCCGCCACTGGTCTGTCAGCGGATAGGACCAACCGAAGGTCAGTTGCAGCGTCTCCTCGTCATAGGTGACTCCGTCACCAGGGGAAAGAAAGGTCTGGCGATAGCCGTAAAACTCGTTGGGAAACCAACTGCCGGATACCTGGGCCTGAAAATAATCGGCCTTGCCATCCACGACACCCGGAATGCG
>LFIK01003889.1_pt1 | contig 12105 bp, 9 predicted proteins | sample 643401 | NCBI WGS metagenome assembly LFIK01 (sample SAMN03777447, study PRJNA286221) | soda lake metagenome | biome: soda lake; feature: Kulunda steppe; material: water; isolation source: sample T5-Br brine of Lake Tanatar-5 | place: Russia: Kulunda steppe | collected 2010-07 | reverse complement strand
ATTTATGTTCACTAAGCGGTCGAACACCAACCAATTTCAGATCTCGCTTAAAATAGTTCCAGAACATCGGCAGTTCATCAATCCAAATCTTGCGGAAAAGCTCTCCCCAGCCGGTCACCCGAAAATCATCATTAGCTTTATCCCCATCATCCGTACCATGTTTATCATATATATACTCCTGCACATACTCAGAATACGGATGCATTGTACGGAGTTTATACAACTTAATTCTCTCCCCTTTGTAACCTACTCTCTTTAATCGAACCAACGCTCCGTAGGTCGGCTGCATATCGTACGAGGGATCGCCCGTTTTCCGTGCCAAAATGTAGGTTTTATAGCCCATACGGACCGAGTTTTTCACCTCAAACCCGCACGAAAAGAGTCGGCCGATCGCCTCGGTGTACGAGATCACACGGTTGCGCCCCTTGGTAATCCAAAAGTAGATCTTCCGCGTCGGCTTCCATTTTGGCAATACCCGCTTCAACACAAAATCGAGGGCGTAATACGGGCGGCTGATATATCGCGGAAACTTATTTAAAATACGCGTTCGCCGGCTGTCTTTCGTCTCTACACAAACCACCAGCCACTTCCCCTCCGGCATATTCCGGTTCACCTGCTCCAGGAACTTATTTACACGGCGGATATCATTAATCCGCGCCAGGTGCACCACACCATCCCACTCCTCTTTGAGCGGGTAGAGGTCACGTTGGTGATTCGTCTGCCTCCAGATAAAACTCTCGGCTGCATTCGCATCATCCAGCTCCCTGTTGATGAACGTCTTGATTGATTCGTCTGCCACCCCGTAAAGATCCGTTCGGCTCCCTATACCAACGGGGCTCTCTATATCGAGTTGAGCGATACTATTCTGAGCTGCTTCCATGAGCATCGATTAAATGAACAATAATTTAACACTATTATATAGTTCCAATGTATCATTATTTTACACAATAGTGTAATGAATCCCCGTTAAAATAATGTTTAAATCGGCAGTAAATCTAATAATGCGATATATAGTGCAGAGCTTTAAAGGTTTAGCAATTGAAGCATCACGCTTTGCGTGAATGGTTTAGAAATTTATTCATCCACTTCATGAATTTGTTTATCCGTTGATGAATCAATTCTCTGCCCCCTACAAACGAATGAACTCATAAACCAAATACCATTACCAAAATCGTTAAGTAAAAATCATTGACATACTGTACACTGTTGGCACTGAACACTGATAACCGACACACTGACAACTGTTGACACTGAAAACTCTAACCGTCAAACTAACTCAACAGCCTAACCAACTCATCTACAATCCTCTCTGACGTTTTCCCGTCCCATTTCTCCGGAATACTACCCTTCTTCCACTCACCTGAAAATAGTTTTTCCATCGCAGGTTTAATCGCTTTTGGATTGGTCCCCAACAGTTCATTGGTTCCAACTGTAATCGTTTCGGGGCGTTCGGTGTTATCACGTAGTGTCATGCAGGGAATTCCCATTACGGTGGTCTCCTCGGTAATACCGCCGGAGTCGGTGACAACTGCTTTTGATCGCTCTACCAGATAGTTAAACTCCAAATATCCCAGCGGATCGATTTTGTGCAGCCGGTCATACTCAATCCCCAGGTTATTTAAGATCTTCGCTGTTCGTGGATGCACCGGAAATACCAATGGCAGATCTTGCGTATTGTTCATGATCTCTTCCATCAAGCTCTTCAGTGTCTCCTCTTCATCTACATTGGCCGGGCGATGCAGTGTCATAACAATATAGTTCCCTTCTTCGAGATTGAGATCATCCCACGCTTTCGGCTTTTGAAACCTTGGCCGGTGTTTTAGCAGCGTATCGATCATCGTATTCCCCACATAGAAAATTCGCTCATCCTCTACTCCCGTTTTTTTGAGATTACTGTTGGCAATCTCCGATGTGGTAAAAAAGTAGTTGGTAACCGCATCTGTTGCCAATCGGTTAATCTCCTCCGGCATGCTCCAATCTCCGGACCGAATTCCTCCTTCCACATGCGCTACAGGGATATGCATCTTCTGTGCGGTGATGGCGCAGGCCATAGTTGACGTTACATCCCCTACAACTAAGCAGAGATCAGACGGCTTCTCCATCAATAGCTTTTCGTAGCCCGTCATAATAGCCGCGGTCTGATCCGCCTGGGTTCCGCCACCTGCACCGAGATTCTCATCCGGAGCAGGAATACCGAGCTGCTCAAAAAAGGAGCCGCTCATGTTTTTGTCGTAATGCTGACCGGTATGCACCAGCCTGAAATGAATATCCGTTCCCTGCTCTTGTTCTTTTTTGATAGCGTCAATAATCGGAGAAATTTTCATGAAATTGGGACGCGCTCCGGCAATAAGGTCTATAAACATAAATTTTTAGTCTGTTCTATTTTGAATAATTATTGATGATATATTCGTATAGGTAATCTGCAACATTGATCTTATCAGAAAGCATTATATCTCTCCGCTTCTTGAAGCATTCTTTAACATCCTCTTTTGATGCCAGCTCTTCAGCTTTATCCAATAGTTGCTTCGGATGATCAGGTCTGATTCCGAATCCAAGTTGGTAGACTTCTTCGAGCTCTTTCAGATAACCGATTTTGCCAACAAAATCATTGTATCGTATATAAGGTGTACCTAAAACTCCCGCTTCAGCTGACATCGTTTGGCTGTCGCCAATTACCATATTTGCATACGCCAAAAGGTGGTGCATATCTATCGGGTCAATCGCCAGGCGGTATGGCTCAAGATCTTGGGACAACTCCCTCTCTGATGTAATAATTACCTGCCCATAGGGTTTAATACTGTTTATAAGCTGATGCGCCAATTCATCATGTAGCCCTCTCACTCCGTCATCATGGTGCGCATTGAGGCTGGCAAACCGTAACAGGTAATAGGGAGCTTCCGGATCGGTGTATTTATTAACAATGTCTTGGTCCGGTACAAAATGATCAGGGTGAAGGTAAGCCAATTCATGATACCCCTCATATTTTGTTGATCTGGCGTCCCACCTTCCATTATCACAGCTTGTCGGGCTTAAAATATCCGTTGCCCAGGGGTAGGAAATCCAGGCGTGTAATGGCACTACAGAGGCATCATCTTCCTGCACATTTACAGCCGGTATTCTTAAATACTTACCGACATAAGAAATATCTGCCGAAGTACCGATGAGCAGATCGGGTTTCTGTTTCCTGCAATATTGAACAATTCTGCTGCCGCGCTTATACAAATCCTTAACCATTCCAACTTTCCCGTTGCTCTTCCCTTCCGGCAGAATATTTTGATAGGAAATCCCGGAATGCGTTAACAGAGATTTTAATACATCTTTCTCTTTAATGAGGATATGTGTTTGATGTCCTTCCTCTTCTAACCTGGAAATGACGTTTTTGAATAGATGAAAGTGAGCGGGGTGACCGAGGTGAAAAAGTACTTGCATCATTTATATTAAAGTTCCTCAATTATATCAAAGTGAGTGTTTAATTCTGAATCTTTTCGAAATTCAGGGCTGTTAATTACTTTTTTCCGTTTTTCAACCCACAACTTATGCCGGACTCTCACTATTACAGGTACTTTCTTTATCCCCAAAACCTTTGCTACAGAAACTCTATGCTTACCTTCTAAAACTATTGATTCACCATTTCTACCAATATTTATAGAAATAAATTCCAGCTTGTTTTGCATCTTCATTACCATTCTAAAAAAACTACTTCGATGGGAATAAGTATCAACAAATTCATCAGGATTCGTTGAAAAGCCACTGCGTCTAATATGTTGATATAGTTGATCAATACTTTCTAGTCTTTGATGAAATTCATTCATATTTCGACACATCCAACGATAATGTCCAGAGCTTATCGATTCTTGTACTTCCTTATAAAAATCTGTGTCAGTCCATTCTTTTTTATCTACATACCTTTCACATAGACCTTTATATACCCAAAAATTATCAAATTTCTTTTTTTTTAAATCCCAGTTTCCACCAATAATTTTACCAATATCTTTCTTCTTATTGAAATGTCCGTCTCTAACCCAGATAATTTGATCTGTTTCAACCCAAAAGACTTTTAGTATATCAACGTGCCTATTCCGTTTTTGATTAATGAATAAGATAGGATAATGATATAAATACAGCTTTATTAATCTAAGAGTGTTAATTGCTAAATCTTTAATAATTACAACCTCAAAACAGATTTTACATTAGTGAAACAACATGGATTATTTTTTCTAATCAAGTTTTATCGATTATAAACTTTCTTTTTCCACTTTTCGTCAACGGAATGTGACCAACAGTTTCAACTTTTACTTTACAACCCATTTCATCTTCCCAATGTGATCGAATAAAATTTGAGACTGCGTATGAATATCGATTATTTGGCACGATGCGGAATAATATAAATTCAGAATATTTCACTACTTGAAACTGTTCAACTGAACGATTTAATTCGGTTATATCAGTGTGAGAAAAAAATACGGTAAAGTTATGAACTATAAATTTACGACCCGAATCAACCTCTAATACATCATTATCTCTACCTATAATTCTATCAATTCTTAATAGATTTCGACCACATTCGCATTCTTTATCGCTAACTTCAACTAAATCCTGAGTTTTATAGCGGATAAAAGGGTGGGCAAAATTCCACAAATCAGTAGAAATTAAATGACCTATACCATTTGAAATTTCTTGGCCATCATCGTTTACAATTTCGCTCAAGCCATACTCTTCCGTAGAGTGATAACATTTGTGTGTATGACACTCAAAAACTAGTGGATTTCCTTCACAATTATATGAATCAAATATTTTACAATTAAATGCTTTTTCAATCTCTTCTCTTGTTTCATCATGAAGTGTATTGCCAGTCGTATTGATAAATTGTGGTGAATGACTAAAATTATCATTGTTCAATTTATATCTTGCCAAAAATAACAACGGATCAGGATAGCACCGAATAGCCTTGGGTTTAAATTCATCAATCCTTCTTAAGATATACTCATAGTTTTTTTCATTTAGGGGATTAGTTGACAAATACATATTATTACTAATTGCATCCTGTAAACGTTTTATAGGTTTATTCCTGGGGTTTTGACTTAATTTCGTATATCTATCACCTAATCTATACCCCGCCCAATACCAACCCCTCAAATAAGCCGCCAAATTAAAAGAGTAGGCTTCTCGAGTTGTATAATAAAAAAGTGGTTCACCTGTAGAGCCACTAGTACTAGCACTTTTGAGTTTATACTGAGGAATTGCTTCTGAAGTAAATTTTTCTATCCCCTCTTGTTTAATGATTTCTTTTGTCAACACGGGAATCTTATTTAAATCATCAATGGTTTTTATATCAGATATACAAAGATCGTGCTTCTTAAATAACTCTCTGTAATAAGGCACTGTATTTACACTATGCTCTATAAGCTTCCTCAAACGTTGGTTTTGAAATTCACGTAACTTTTCTGTAGACCACCATTGACTTTTCTGTAAAAGCTTAAAATACTTGGAGATATATTGCCTTGTCAATAAATCACTTAGAGGCAGTATTAACTTTTCGGAAATAAAATTTATCGATGACATATATAGTAGGGTAAGAATATTATTTTAGTATTTTATAAGTTAATTAACCCTGTTTGATTAAATAACTCCTCCCATTTTAATTTTGCTGAATTATGTGAATGATTCGTAATTATAATTTTTCTACAATTATTTTTAATTACATCTAATTTTTTTGGAACTGTTTCTACACATTTTAACAGTGTTGATGCCATATCATTAATGTTCAAACTTTCAAAAACAAAACCTGTTGATTTATCAGTAACTATATCACCAATATTTCCAACTAAATTTGTAACTGGTATTGTTTTACATGCCATCCCCTGCATCATCGCAGTTGGTAATCCCTCTGAAGTAGAACACATAATTAAAAATTCTGAATTATTTAAATATAATTCAGGATTGTTAACAAACCCTTTAAAATGGATGTAATCATTTGCACCTAAATCATTAGTAAGCCTTTTAAGAGCTTCATATTCCGGTCCATCACCTACAACCTGTATTCTATATTTATTGCTAGATTTTACATTTAAAGTGTGAATACTCTTTATGATATAGTCTACATTTTTTATGCTACTTAACCTACCTAAATAAGTAAACTTATATTCTCTCTTATTAGACTTTGGTTTAAAAAAATTAGTGTCTACGGTACTATGAAGCACATGAAATTTGGATTTTATTGATGGAAATCTATCAGACCAAAATTTAACAGAACTTCTACCGGGGCAATTAATTTTTTTAGCATTTAAAAAAACGATTTTCACTAAAATTCCAAGAAAAATATTCCTTTTAATTTTCTCTTCTATTTTAAGCCCTGTCTGCCCAACTATATAAGGAGTCCTTGTGATCAGTCCAACAAACGACACAAAAAAAGCATACGGAATTATGTGATAACCAATTAACAGATTAGGTTTCATCTTGAGTGTAAACCATAGTGTTATAAGAGGTGTGATAACTATATGAAATATAGAAATTTTACAAATCTTCGGTAAAATTAGATATTCTACTTTATCAATTTTTGGTCCTTCCTTTTTACGGACTACAATTATTTTATCGACTACTTTCAAGCCAGCCAAAGGTTCAATTTTAGCTTTACTTGTTTCCGCCCCCATCATTGCAGATATGATTATCTTCACACTTAAAACTTTATTTTTTATTTATAATTTAGAGTAAACCTCTTGCTCCTAAACGCAAATAATTCCATACCAAAGTAGCAATTATCATAATTGCTAAATACACCTTAAAATATAATGTTCACGTTTTTATGAACCCCCACAGAAGAAAGTATAAGAAGTAGTGGCATTGCTAAGAATAGTTTAGATCTTTACTATTAAAAAAAGCAATGTATTTAGAATGTATTTCTCATTTACTAACAATTCTCGTTACAATCTAACTAATAAAGCAATTTAATCGGTATATCTAATAGGCATGCAAATAACTATCTAACTATATTTATATTTACCTTCAAAGTTTATCTTCGATACAAATAAATATGTTAAAATGAAATACGTTGGGGGTAACAATAAATAAGATCTGTGAAGAACAATCAGTAATAATATTGCAAAAATTAACAATGCATCATTGATCTTTAATCTACTTATAAAGACAATCATCATTAATAACATAGTTGCTCCTCCAAATATCCCATATCGAATAAAAAGTGCTCTCCAATTGGTCACATGCCGTAATTCAATGTCATAACCGAACCCAGTCCAAACTTGAGCAGTCGATATAAAATATTCATATTGATAAATGAACTGATCTGTTACACGGTCGTCTATAATATTTGAGTTTGTGCTATAATCAAGTACTCTCCCAAATAATCCATAAAAAAATCTTTCAGGTGCAATTAAAGCGCCAGCCATAGCAACAAACAATATCACACAAATCATTTTAAAGATATTTCTCTCAATTTTTTTCTCACTAATTATTCTATAAATTATAATAATACCAAGAATACCAAAGAATGCAGTAGAAAACGTTAATATACCTGTAATTAAGAATATAACATTTTTGTTATCTGATAAATTAAGCTTTTCAAATGCAAGGAATAGGCCTAAATAGATACCAAAATGTCCAGGTTCTAAAAAAGCACCTGTAATTCTTTCAAATCCTAATCCACCTCTTGGTGCATCGCCTGTATATAATCCAATTACAGGGCCATATACTTTATACCAGTCATTGGGGTTATGTCTAAACTCTGGTTGATAGGACAAATATGGTAAAGGAATAGATAATATTGATAGAAACCATATAATTAAAGAAAAAATAGAAATTACTACTAGAATATTCCTTAACCATTTATAGCTTTCCCTTAATACATCTAATTTATTCAAAACGATCAGCATAAATGTCAAATACCATATAAAATGACCAATCCTAAATTCATGAAAAAGGGGCAAGGTAAATACAGAAATAAAAATACCTAACACTAATAACACTCTTTTTCTATAGCCATCTAAAACGAAGTAATTCCGATCTAAAAATTGACCAACAATGAAGAGAAAAAGTGTGCTAACAAAAAAGAGTACATAGTAAACTTCACTCCCCACCATCCATCTGAAGTGAGGATTCATGCTTATGAAAGCAAACAGTACTGTATTACAAATCAGTAATTCCTTGAATCTAAAAATCATCTATTAACGTAATTAACTATTTTCACCAAATATGTCTAACTCTCCTTTTTTAACATTCTTTCAACAACTTCTACTTCATATTGAAGTCTTTCCTCCCAAGACGGCCAGTTATTTATCATAAATTTTTGTGCATTCATACCAATTCGTTTTATTTCAAGTGGATCATTCAATAATCGACTCAAGACTTTAGGCAGTATTTTAATTTCTTCTGGTTCTATCAATACTCCGTTATAATTATGGCGAATTAAATCTTTTGTACTACCTTTATTGAGTGCAACAACTGTTTTTTTACAGATCATTGCTTCAAAAACAGGATTACTCATACTACTTAACGCATTCATGCTTACAAACAAGTCGGAAATTCTCATGTAATTTTTGACATGCTTTTGTTCCACTGCACCAACAAATTCCACGTAATTATCAATTTCAAGATTCTCAACCAATGCTTTTAGATTATCTTTTTTATTACCATCACCAACAATTATTAACTTTACGTTTTTGTTTAGATGAATTAACTTTGGAATGGCTTTAATAATAAGATCAACTTGCTTCGAACTTGCCAACCTTGATACTGTTAAAATTAAATTTTCTCCCTTTGGAGCTAATCTAGCTTTTAAATCCAAATCAGAAATATCATTAGCCCAACTTTTATTAATTCCATTTTTTAAAAATTCAATTTTACAATCAGGTACTCCGTAATATTTTGCAAGCTTATCTGCTGAAGTGCCATCATTAGTTAAAATGTAAAGGTCAGCTTTTGATTTAAAAGCTAATATCAAGTCAATTCTAAGTAACTTATGTATAAATGAACTATCAGGTTCTGTGTGACCTACACCATATAGTCTTATTACCAATTTAGCATTTAGTAATTTAGAAAGTAAAAATGCTTGAACAGCAGTGTCTGAAGTATGTGCATATATAATATCTGGTTTATTATCTTTTGAATACCACAATACAGTTATCAAGTACATTAATAAAGATACTGGCAAAAAAAGTAATTTAGTTACCAGAGATAAGTTTTTAATACTTAAATTTTTAGGTGCATAAACTCTAATGACTTCAATTCCATCAATATTCCCAAATTTTTGTTTTTTATTATTCGAAAAATAATAATTGTGATGACCTCTTTTCTGAAATTCTTTCAAAGGTAAATAAATAGAAAGTCTTCCTTTATTCTTTCCAAGATTCCATAAATTGAGAGAAGAAAGATGAAATATTTTCATTATAAATGTATTTGTAGTGTAATATTTATTAGTGAATATTTTATGTTTAATTATTTTTAATAATTCTAAATACTAAGACTGTTGCTAGGAAGTAATGTATAGAAATTGACAAGCTGTATATCCAAGTTGCAGTGATTGAAGAAAGGTCAAGCCAAAAAACTATAAATAAAGAAAGCACTGTTAATATTAGTCTTCCAATTTCTATTCCAAATATTGTAGATTGCTTTTCGAATACATTAAAGACCCCTTCACTTATTGGAGCATATATAAATTGCACTAAAAGATATATAGAAAGAATGCTTGCAAATTTTCCGGCCTGGGTCCACTCAATTCCAAAAACTATTTCAAATAACCAAGGCCCAAATGCAAAAAGAATTACAAATGGGAATATACTTACTAAGAATAACTTTTTTACGATACTCTTGGTTAGATCAAAAATTTCAGCAGAGTTATTCTTGCCTATTTTTGCAATTTCACCATAGTATGCCTTACCGGTCGTATAACCAAATAGTGTTACAGGCATCATTACCATCATGAGCGCCAATCCCATTAACCCTGCTGTATCCGCGCCATACTGCCATGCAAAAAAAAACAATACAAGTTTAGAGGATAAAATTAACATTACCTGTGAAGGCATTCGATACTTTGGAAAATCTGCATATCGTTTTGCAGAAAATATCACTCTGTGTTTCGTCAGATACCCAATATTGTTGAAAAGTTCTTCTGCAAATTCTCTGAAGAGTGTGACAATGCCACCTGCCTTCGTAAATATATGCCCAACTAATAATCCCAGGGGCTTTAAACCAACCAACCCTAACCCGATTTTGGTAACAGCTCCAATGCTCTTTTGCCACACCTTTGTTTTAGCTAAAGGGGAAAACGCTTTCTCCCGCACAGCCCAATTGGATAGTACTTCATAAATTCCTGTTCCAATGATTGCAACGGGAATCAAATACCAATAAGGTATAAGCTGCTCCATTGACAGCAATGTGAGAATGCTGGTTCCCCATAACGAAAATACAATTGAAACAAATATTGAAGTTGCAAATAGTACACCAAAAGAGACGAAAACAATGTTCATAGCCATTCCATCACTTTTAGGTAGTGGTATAGCTAATGAATAACGAAATGTTGCTATAGGAGCAATCACAGCAACAATCGCTACAAAAACAGACAATACTCCGAGGTGTTCCGGCAAATAAATGCGAGTAATAACCGGCATCGTTGCAATACCGATTACCCGTGAAATCCCATCTCCACTTGCCAGTTTTGCCATATTTTTTATAATGGCGCTCTCACTAGTCCCGGAACCTAATACGTAAGTCTTAAACTTATTTAAATTGACCATTCGCAATCACATACTACAAACTCTTAAAGTTTAAATTAACTGGTCAATCAATTTTTGAACAATTTCTTTCTGTTCGCCAATTGATAGAAATGGATGCATCGGCAAACTCTTCACTTCCTTGCTTGCCTTTTCCGATTCGGGAAAATCACCATACTTATATCCCAAATATTCAAACACCGGCTGCTCTTTACAGTGTGTCAGTATTCATAGCAGTTCAATAAGTTTTGTCGCGATCTCCTTTTGGTCATCATAGCTGAGGAATGGATGCATGGGTAGACTTAATACTTCTCTTGAAGCCATCTCAGAATCGGGGAAGTCTCCGTAGCTGTAGCCCAAGTGATTAAACACGGGTTGCTCATGGAAACATTTAGGGTAGTATACTCCCACGGGTATATCAGCATCTTTCATTCCGGAAACTATCTCATCCCGCTTGTTTTCATCCACACGAATTGTGTATTGTGCATACACGTGCGAATTTCCTTCTAAAATTACCGGTGTGGTGCAATGGTTTTTTAGAAGTTCGCTGTAGCGGGCACCAATTTCACCGCGCGCTTTTACTTCACTTTCAAAACCTTCCCACTTACCCAAAATTACTGCGGCCTGCATAGAGTCAAACCGCCCGTTCGTGCCAACATGGGTGTGGTAGTGGCGCTTCACTCCGCCATGGGTTCGAATGGCGCGGAGAATTTCGGCCAGGTCGTCGTTATCGGTAAAGAGCGCTCCGCCATCACCATAGCAGCCGAGCGGCTTGGCCGGAAAGAACGAGGTGCTGCCCACGAGCGATGCCCCACAGCTCTTTTTACCATTGCGAGTCGCCCCAAAACTCTGGGCACCATCTTCAATCACTGCAATATCGTGTTCATCCGCAATGGCGTTAATTTTCTCCATCTCCGGCATCTGCCCAAACAGGCTCACCGGAATAATAGCCTTGGTGTTTTTCGTAATTGCATCTTCTAATTTTGAGGCGTCCATGTTAAACGTATCGTGCTCAATATCCACAAATACGGGTTTCGCCCCCACAAGCATAATCACCTCTGCCGAACTGATCCACGAAAACGGAACCGTAATCACCTCATCCCCCGGTCCAATATCCAACGCCCGCAAAGCAATCTCCAGTGAATGCGTACCGCTGCTCGTCGTAACACAGTGATCCACACCAACATACTCCGCCAACGTCTCCTCCAGCTCATCCACCTCAGGCCCCATAATATATTGGCCATGATCGAGGACGGCATGAATGCGTTTATCGATTTCGGATTTGTAGCGATTGTATTGAGCGTTTAAATCTATGAATTCCATTGGAATAACTTTTAGTTTCGTTTAGGGCACGCGTTGCGTGCCTGGCGTTTAGGCGCACACT
>LFIK01003887.1_pt1 | contig 12106 bp, 14 predicted proteins | sample 643401 | NCBI WGS metagenome assembly LFIK01 (sample SAMN03777447, study PRJNA286221) | soda lake metagenome | biome: soda lake; feature: Kulunda steppe; material: water; isolation source: sample T5-Br brine of Lake Tanatar-5 | place: Russia: Kulunda steppe | collected 2010-07 | reverse complement strand
ACCCCATGCCGCAGCGAGCCGATCCCTCCCGAGCCACCCGCGATGAACCCGCCCAGCGTGGCGTGGCGCTTGGTCGAGGGGAACATCGTCAGCATCTGGCCGGTCTCGGCCACGGCCTGTTCCAGCGTGGCGATGCGGATACCCGCCTCGCAGATCACCCGGCCCGCGCGGATCTCGATCACCTTGTTGAGCCGCGTGACATCAACCACTGCGCCCCCATCAAGCGGCACGCATTGCCCGTAATTCCCCGTTCCGCCCCCGCGCACCGTCAGCGGCACACCATGGCGCGCGGCGGCGGCGGCAATCGCGATCACCTCGGCCTCGCTCTCGGGCAGGAGGAGAAGCTGCGCGCATTTCGCATCAAGCTGTTCGGACAGTATGGGTGAATACCAGTAGTAATCCCGCGACCGGGCCTGAAGCTGGCGGGGGTCGTCATAACAGCGTATCTCGCCCAGATCGGCGCGAAAGGCGCTCAGGGTTGCAGCGTCAACGCTCATGGTGTGTCCTCGATCTCGGTGCCATTGCGAAAGATTCGGCGCTTTGTTGGCTGGCGCAGCGCCTGATGCCAGTCCGCCCCGTGCAACAGCAGGAAATCAGCGGGGGCATTGGGCATGATGGTGGGGGCGGGCAGGCCGAGCGTCTCGGAGGCGTCGGTCGTGATGGCACCCAGCCATTCGGTCGGGTCGAGATGTGCGGCAGTGCAGGCCAGCCGCAGGATCTCGATCGTATCAAAGCTGCCGAAGGGATAGAATGGATCGGCGACATTGTCCGCGCCGAAAACCACCCGCACCCCGGCGGCGCGCGCCTCTTGCAGGGGCGCGAGTCCGCGCAGGCGCGGCGTGCGACCGGGGATGCCATCCTGCAGCCAGAGATTCGTGGTGGGCAACACGCAAAGCGCGACCCCGGCCTCTGCCGCGTCATCCAGCACGCGCGCCACCGCGTCAGCAGGGCGCACCGAGAGCGAGCAGGCATGCCCGCAGAGCACGCGCCCGGCCATCCCATGCACACCCGTCAGGCGTACGACCTCGTCAAATCCTTGCGCCTCGGGCTCGAGGCCCTCATCGACGTGGAAATCCAGCCGCAGGCCGTGATCAGCCGCGAGCGCGAAGATGCGGGCGAGTTTTGCGGAGTAATCGGCATGGCGATAGAGAAACGCCCCCAGCACATCATCGCCCGTGGCGGCGACATGGGCCGCAATTACGGGGCCGTGGACGGGATCGCCCAGAATATCAAGCGACACCAGCGGCGCGCGCTGCAGTGTGACCCGGTCGCGCCACTCTGCCGCGACCTCGCCCAGCACCGACCAGGCCAGCGGCGTGTCGGGCTCGCCCCAATCCACATGGCTGCGCATGCCGCGGATGCCGTTCGCCTGTGCCTCGGCCAGCGCCCGCGCGGCACGGGTGCGCAGGTCGGCTTCGGTCCAGTATACCTTGTCGCTCTGCGTGGCCTCGATTGCGGGGAAAAGGCCCGGCGCGTCGGGGCACGCGCGGGGCCAGATGAAGCTTTTGTCCAGATGCACATGCGGATCGACCGGCAACGGCAGGACCTGCCATTGCGCCGCACCCGCGCAAGGCGTAATTGCCGCGATCCGCCCATGCTCCAGCGTTAGCGCCACGCAGCGACCCTCCAGCCCCACCCCGTCCAGAACACTGGCCGCACTCATTCAGGTGCATCCGGGTCAGGGGGCCGGTCCAGCACCGAAAGGGGCCGCGTGGCGACATCGTGCAACAGCGCGACCAGCTGCCGCGCGGCATGCTCGATGAACGCCTGTCCCTTCTGCAAGGTGGCGGCAGCCGCATTGCCGCAGGCGACGACGGGGTGCAGATCCTGCGCCTGCCAGCCCAGCCGCACCCCGGGACCCAGCCCGATCCGCGACCGTTCTGCGGTAAGCTGCATCGACAGCGGTACGAAATCGCGCGCATGCGCCATCGCGAACCGCTCAGAGCGCAGCGACAGCATCATAGAGGCCTCCATCTCGCCCGCGTGGATGCCGTGCTGCGCCTCATGCGGGTCCAGCGCCCTGGCGGGCAGACCCATCGCGAACCAGTTGGCAGCGACTGCGATCATGCCATGCCTGATCTGCAGATCGCGCGCGACGAGATCGAGCGGCGCCATCTGTCCGCTATGGCTGTTGAACACGACCAGCCGCCGCACCACTGCCGCCGCGATCGGGTCGTTGCACTCGGACCACATGGCTATGAGAGTGCTGGCTGAAAGCGTCAATGTGCCCGGCAAACGGGAATGCTTGTCGCTCTTGCCTACCGCGCATGTAGGTAGGAACGGCGCAGGGCATTGCGGCGGGATCATCGGCAGGGTGGCGGCGATGATCCCGTCGAGGATATCGCGGTCAACCGACGGTGGCGGATGCGCCTCATGCTGCTTTATCGCACTGACCTGCAGGACCGCAACGAGCGTCGCGTAATCGAGTGCGACGAATTCCCACGCCGAGTAGTCGGCCCAGAACTGCGATGTGAACTCTGCCATCCTGCTCCAGCTCTCATACCACGACGTGGCTCTTGATCAGCCTGTAGCAGTTGGACCATTTAGTCAAACCAATTGCTTTTATCCTAAATGCGGCTTTCACGGGCAAGGTCATCTCCTCTACGCTCTCAGGCGCTACTGGAAACCCGCCATCAGCCTTTGCGCGCCAGCGTCAATTACGTGCCTGATCCAAAACAGATGGCCGCACGGTTGCATAGTGCTCTACGAAGCGACCATCCAATTTCCGCGCGGCGCGTCTTCAACGGGTTGCTGACATTCGGTCCAATACCTTCGTTTCCCTGCGATACGCGAGCTGATCAGCTATCGCCTGGTGACCGGATGAGATTTGCATTGATGTTTTTTGTCAGCTGTGGCGTTGAACTCACATAGCATCTCGAAGGCACGGAGAGTCACACATTGCAGACCTGACGCGCAATATTCTGGAGCCGCTCGAACACTTGGAAGCGCGCTTCGTGCTGGGCGGTGATTTCTTGCCTCGCTGGCTCGTAGCTCTCAGCAAAAGATGACATCCTCCGCATCGCGACTGGTATATCCGGATAGATACCCGATGCGACCGCTCCAAGAATGGCGGAACCCAGCAACACAGGCTCTTCGGTTTCCGGGACGGCTATCTGCATACCGGTCGCATCTGCTAGTATTTGTCGAACAAGCGGGTTCCGTCCTGCGCCGCCGCTGATCACGATCCTTTCGACATATGAACCAGACACCGCCTGCGCCGCAATGATCTGGCGAAGACCATACCCTATGCCACAAAGCCCTGCGATATATAGGGCAACAAGGCTTCTCAGATCCCGTTCCATACCAAGGCCAGCGATAATTGCGCGGCTATGAGGGTCAGCGTGCGGCGCGCGATTGCCGAGGAACTCGGGGACAACGTGCAGACCGTGCGCCAGTGTGACAGGATTTTCACCGTTTGCAGTGAAAACCGGCACCTGCGCAGCGAGCCAAGATGGTAGCGACTGGCCTGCCCTTACGGCCTGCTCTTTTGCTTCGGGCGCATGGGGATGAAACCCGAGCAGTTGGTCAATTGCCGCACCTGCGGCCGATTGTCCTCCTTCATTCAGCCACATGCCCGGCAGCATTGCAGAGTAATACGGCCCCCAGACCCCTGGCACAAAGACAGGTTCTCTCGTGGTCGTCATGGTGCAGGAAGATGTTCCAAACACATAGGCCAGATTGGATTCTACCCCACCGCTGGCCCCGACAGTGCCGATACCACCGGCATGGGCATCGATCAGCCCAGCGGCGACAGGAGTCCCCTCCTGCAGGCCAAGTTCTGCCGCCGCAGACGGGCTGAGCCCGGACCCCAGGGCAGCACCGGCATCAACGACGCTCTGACCGATTCTGGAAAAGCCGTCTGCGGCCAGATCACCCAGGCCGACAGCGTCGAAATAACTCTGGTCCCATCTGCGCTCATGCCCCAGATACGTCCATTTGCAGGTCACAGTGCAGATTGAGCGGGACAGATCCCCTGTTGCGCGCCAGGTCAGGAAGTCGGTCAGATCCAGAAACTGCCATGCCTGCGCATAAGTGTCGGGGCGATGCTCTTTCAGCCAAAGGAGCTTGGGTGTCTCCATTTCGGGTGAAATCCGCCCGCCTACATAATCAAGGACAGAATGCCTGGTTGCGTTTATGTGATCGGCCTGCGCGACGGCGCGGTGGTCCATCCAGACAATGACATTGCGCGCCGCCACATCCGGGTCGCCGACCGGCAGCGGGGCGGCGTCGGCGCCTAGCACGACCAGCGAACAGGTCGCGTCGAACCCTATGCCTGTGATCTGCGCCGGCGCGATCCGAGCTTTTTCAAGGGCCTGCCGGACGGAGGTGATGACCGCGTGCCAGATGTCGTCGCTCGATTGCTCTACAAAGACGCCATCGTAACGATGCACGTCGATGGGGCAGACGCTGCTTGCCACCAGCGCGCCCCCGGTGGTGAAGATACCGGCGCGTGCACTGCCAGTGCCGACATCGATACCCAGAAGATGAAGCGCCGGGTCCGGGAGGGGTTGCGACATTGACTTATCCTGCCCCATCACAGGTCTACATTGTTGGGCAGGATGACCATGTCGCGAATGACGACATTGCGCGGACGGGTCAGCATGAACAGAACTGCTTCGGCAACTTCGCGCGGCTGCATGAGCGATCCATTGGAAAGGGCCTCCTCCATTTTTGCCGCTGGCCAGTCATCTAGTAGGGCGGTCACGACCGGGCCGGGCAGGACTGCCCCCATGCGAATGCCGTGTCGCGCGACCTGCCTTCGAGTTGTGTGAAGAAATGCCTGCACGGCAAATTTGGACGCCGTGTAGACAGGTTCCCAGACAACCGGGACGACGCCTGCAACCGAAGAGGTGAACAGGATATCCCCGCGCTGCCGCTCGATCATGTGAGGCAGGACGGCTTGAACGCTGCGAAAGGCTGCATTGATGTTCAGGTTCAACACTTTGTCCCAGATATCCGGGTCCCCTTCGGCCGCCGGCCCACCGATATACGCCCCTGCATTGGCATGAAAGATATCAAGCTGGCCTGTCATCTCGAGGATGCGAGGTAGCATGGCCGACACGGCTGCGCCGTTCAGCAGATCAAGTACCAGGGGATGCGCGGATCCGCCAAGTTCTGCGCAGATCTGTGACAGCTTGTCTGCGTCGCGATCGATTAGCACAACCTCAGCACCCGCTTCGATCTGGATTCGCGCACATTCGAGCCCGATTCCGGAGGCAGCACCTGTAATCGCGGTGACTTGTCCCTCTAGTGATTTTGACATGGTCTGCCCCTTTACCCGCGCCCGTGGCTGGCCCGCGACTGCCGCGCCATCGAGTCGATGATGACGGCGATCGCGAGAACGGCGCCAGTAATCATGTAGCGCAATGACGAACTCAGATTGAGCAGCGTCAGTCCATTGGAAATGGCCTGGATGACGAGTATGCCGAACAAGGCAGCCCAGGCCGTGCCGCGCCCGCCAAACAGAGATGTTCCACCAATGACGGCTGCGGCAATCGCATTGAGGTTGACATCCGCTGTCCCTGCTTGCTGACTGGCCGATGCAAGCCGCGCCGCCCCCAGTATACCGCCCGCGGTCGCAAACATCGAACACAGCACGAACGCACTCATCCTGATACGTTCGACATTGATGCCCGCGCGCCGTGCCGCTTCGGGATTGCCGCCGACTGCATAGACGGTGGTCTGCCCCCATTGAGTGGTCCGGTTTGAATGTTAGTGCATAGTTGGTCTCTGGTCTATCGGGACGATGCTTTCGGGTGCCGGTGGACGGTATCCCAGAGCGCTGTGCGGTCTGACCGTGTTGTAGTGGCGCCGCCATTTCTCGACCAGGATCTGGGCCTCGCGTAGCGAGTAGAAGACCTCACCGTTCAGAAGCTCGTCTCGGAACCTGGCATTGAAGCTTTCGCCGTAGCCGTTTTCCCAAGGGGATCCTGGTTCGATGAAAGCCGTCTTGGCACCGACTGCTCCGATCCAAGCCCGCACCTTTTTGGCGATAAATTCCGCGCCATTGTCGGATCTTATGTATTCCGGCGGACCGCGCAGGATGAACAGGTCGGTCAAGGCGTCAACCACGTCGACGGAATTAAGCTTGCGTTTGACGCGGATCACCAGGGCCTCCTTCGTGAACTCATCGATGATATTGAGAGTGCGAAACAGCCGCCCGTCATGCGTCCGGTCCTGCACGAAATCATAGGACCAGACATGGTTTGGGCGTTCTGGCCGGAGACGGACACAAGACCCGTCATTCAGCCAGAGCCTTCCTTTCCTGGCCTGTTTCTGTGGGACTTTCAGCCCCTCCCGCCGCCAGATCCGCTCTACGCGCTTGTGATTTACATGCCAGCCGCTGTTGTTCAGCATCCCGGTGATCATGCGATATCCGTAGCGCCCGAACTCTCGCGTCAGTTCAATGATGTCCTCGGTCAGCCGTTCTTCGTCCGGAAGACCGAGGGGCATCTTGCGCTGAGTGGATCGATGCTGTCCCAATGTGCGGCAGGCCCGGCGCTCGGATACGCCAAGGGTCTGCCGCACATGGTCGATGCACCGGCGACGGCGGGCGGGGCTTAGAAGTTTCCCCGGGCGGCCTCGGTCAGGATCATCTTGTCCAGTGTCAGATCCGACACGGCACGCCTAAGCCGCGCGTTCTCGGTCTCCAGTTCCTTCAGCCGTTTGAGCTGATCTCGACTCATGCCACCATATTCCTTGCGCCACCGATAATAGGTCTGCTGCGTCACCCCAATTTGTCGAACAGCGTCTGCAATCGACTTGCCTTGACCTTGCAGCACTTCAACCTGCCGCAACTTCAGCACGATCTCTTCGGGTTTGTCTCTCTTTCCAGCCATCTCTGGTCCTCCTGAAATGGGATAATACTATCCCAATTGGTGGACCACTTCAGTGGGGGTACTCCACTAGCGGCAGAAGCGGCCGTTCCAATTAAGAACGTGAATGGCAACTTCGTCCCGCGTTGCTGCCGGACGCGCCACGGTATTGAGAGATAGAGAAAGGTTGGTTGCTTTCGCGACAGGTTGAAGGCTGGGAGAGTGGCTCCCGGTGCCTGTCACGGAGGAATACCGATGGGTGTTGTGGAAGTTCTGGATCCGGTTGCACCGGCGCGGGCGGGTGGCTGGAAGGTGGATGTGAGCCGGGGTGAGCGTAACGGGCGGGTGTCGTCCGAATGGTTCAACCGGCCTGATGACGAGCGGTATCTGTCGCTCGATGATCTCTGGGCCAATGTGAAGGGTCGGTCCGAACGCAGCCGCAGCCGTGTGGTGCAGACGGCCGACATCCGCGTCGAGGCGGCACGCGACAACCCCGAGCGACTGCACCTGATGTTGCCAAAAGCGGAGGAGCCGGTCGCGCCCACGCATTGGGCGTTCGGCCAGCTTGCCAGCATCGTCGGCGCTCCGGCGTCCTACCTGCGGCAGCTGCCCGCGCCGCTGGCGGGGATCAACCTGCAATACGGTCTGACCAACCACCGCGCCGAACAGGTCAAAACCTTCGAGACCGAGGATGGCCGCACCGAACTGCGCGCCGTGACCGGCCCCGACTATGGCCGCATCCATGACTTTGAACTGGTCGAGGCGGTGCAGCGCATCGCGGGCAATGGCACGGGCGACACGCGCTGGAAGGTGCCGGGCGTGCTCGACTGGTCAACCGGGGTCTACAACCCCGATGTCGAGATCAGCCGCGACACGACCACGCTCTACGCCTCGGACCGCGACGTCTTTCTTTTCCTCGTCGATGATCGCAACCCGATCGAGGCGGGCAAGTTGCCGGACGGCTCCCCCGATCTCTACTTCCGGGGCTTCTATTGCTGGAACTCCGAGGTGGGCGCAAAAACCCTCGGCATGGCGAGCTTTTATCTGCGCGCAGTGTGTCAAAACAGGAATCTGTGGGGCGTCGAGGATTTTCAGGAGATCCGCATCCGGCATTCGAAATACGCCGCCTCTCGCTTCGCCCATGAGGCCGCGCCCGCATTGACGCGCTTCGCCAATTCCTCGCCGCAGGGCTTCGTGAACGGCATCAAGGCGGCGCGGCAGCAGATCGTAGCGCGGACCGACGAGGACCGTGCGGACTTCCTGCGCAAACGCGGCTTCTCGAAGGCCGAGTCCGGCAAGATCATCGAGAAGGTGCTGATAGAAGAGGAGCGCCCGCCGGAGTCGATCTTCGACTTCGTGCAGGGCATCACGCGGCTTGCGCGCGACAAGACCCAGCAGGATGCGCGCCTCGACATGGAAGGGCGTGCCAAGAAACTCCTCGACCGGGTCGGCTGATGCGATCTTTTTGAACGTTCGCCCAGAGTAGCAGGCGGCCACGGCCCATTTCACGTTCTTTCGGCTATTCACATTACCGCCGCCCCTCGAGGAAGAGGGCGGCGGTTTGGTCTTTGACGGTGAAGCGGGGAGAGAGGCTTTCCGCGCCGTCGGAGATCTGAGCCATGTTCGACTTTCCCCTGCCCACCCATTCGACCACACGTCCAAGCGGCCACAAGCCGCACTGTCCGCATGGTGCCGCTGATCCCAACCGCCCCTTCGCACTGACAGTTCCGAACCCCTTGCCTGCTGCGCAGATGTCGGGCCTTGCCGCACCGATGGTTCTCGCTCGTTTCGCCACGCTGGCCGAGGCCATGCAGGGCGCGATCGATCATGCCGAGGGCATCGCCCCCGATGCCGCCCCGCAGATGATCACCATTCTGGACCGCAACGACCGATTGGTGCTCGCGGGTGCGGCCAGAGACTGTGCAGTGGCCTGGTGCCATCCGGTGACCAGCGCCGCCGAGGCGCGCTCCGTGGTGCATGAGGCAAGCCATCTGCGCGCGCAGGCAGGCCGTGCGCGGGACTGGCGTGAGCCTCATCTGGCACAGCGCTTGCGCCAGCGTGCCGATCTGCTGGATGCGCGTCTGGTCGACCCGCTCTGGCGCGGATTTGCCGCCCGCGCGCTGCAGATCGCCGCCTGAAGAGGAAGAGGCGGGCACGGAAGAAATGCGCTTTGCGGGGGAGAGGAAAGACCACCCGGCGGCGCGCATTCCCCCAGCTTGTTTCAAGGAGAGACCCATGCGCCACACATCCCCCACATTGCCCGCGCCGCTGCGCCCGCCCAGCACGGATTTTCAAAGGCTGCGGACCCAGCATGTCGAGAATGAGGCACGCGTCTTGGCGCTGATGGCTACCAATATGACCCGGCTCTATGATCATCTGACCGGTGCTGGCATCACCCATGTCATGGTCAGCTTCCACTGTGATCATGACATTTGCTGGATCACAGACCTCACGGCCTGGGCGGACAATGTGGAACGCCCCTGTCCAGATGTGGAAATCCCCTATGTTGCGCCGACCCCGCGCGCGCCTGCGCCGCGCAATCTGGTGCTCAAAAATGCAATCGCGCGGATCACTTGCGATCTGCTGCTCGATCTTCGCGCTGCATCCGATATGTCCACATCCGCTGATGGTCGCCTCTCGCTCGACGCTGCCGCACGCGCAAACCTGCTCGAATACAATCCGCGCAGGGCTGTCACACCCTCGGCTGGCAAGTCGCAAACCTGCCCCGCGACCTATGCGCGGGGGCCGTGGTGATGGACCCGTTCTATCCCCGTCTCGGGGTAACCCCTCAGGACAGGCCCTGCACTGTACTGCGTGCCGCGATCCGGGCGCTGCATCCCGACCTGCGGCGCATGCGCGAATTGCGCGCCGCACGCCAGCGCTTTTATTGCACCATGCTGGCCAGTCATGCAGGCCTGCAGTCAAAGACCACCCCACCGCGCGCGAACTGACGCCGCCGCCCCTGATCATCGCAACCCATCACACCCACATGCCCGGCCATTGGTCGGGCCTTTTCTTATGGAGACCCCAATGGCGGATTATTTCACCCGTTTCTCATGCCATCTCGATGTCGCCACGCCCGACAAGGCCGCACGCGCCTTTGGGGCGTTTATGGCGCTGCGCAATGACGCCTATGCCGCGACCGAGGACCTGCATTGCGGCTTTGACCTGTCGATCCAGAACGATCCATCAGGTTCGACCCTCTGGATCTATGACGACGGGAATTGCGATACCGAAGCCGTTATCCAATTCGTGCTGCGCCTTGCGGAAGAGCTCGACCTCACTGGCCTCTGGGGGTTCAGCTATGCCCTGACCTGCTCCCGTCCGCGCATTGAGGCCTTCGGTGGTGGCGCGCATGTCATCGATCTCGGGTCACGCAAATCAATTGGCTGGCCCAGCAGCCAAGACTGGCTGGCCGCCGCGCTGAACGGGGAGGACGTCGATGCCTGAGGTCATCTGCACAACTGTCTACCAGTTCCCTGAACTCTCCGATGCCGCCAAGGACAAGGCGCGCAACTGGTATCGCGAGTTTGGTCCCTATGACGACTGGTGGGACGCGGTCTACGAGGATTTTGAACGCATCTGCGACATCCTCGGCATCCGCTTGAAGACCACTCCCGTCCGGCTGATGGGCGGCGGCACGCGGGCCAAGCCCTGCATCTGGTTTTCCGGGTTCTGGAGCCAGGGGGATGGGGCCTGTCTGGAAGGCTATTGGTCACACGCCAAGGGTGCTGCCGCACGCATCCGGGACTACGCGCCCACGGACGCGACGCTGCACGGCATCGCCGATCGGCTGCAGGCTATCCAGCGGCGGAACTTCTACCAGCTTGCTGCCGAGATCAGCCACCGGGGCCGCTATTGCCACGAATACACCATGTCGGTGGACGTCATGCGCGACAGCCCGACCTGGCAGCCACCCACTGAGGATGCCGAGGAAATCGTGACGGAGGCGATCCGCGATCTGGCCCGCTGGCTCTACCGCCAGCTTCAGATGGAATACGACCACCTGACCTCCGACGAGGCCGTTGAGGACGGCATCATCGCCAATGAATACACCTTCACCGAAGCAGGGCGGCGGTTCGGATGAGAACGCGCGGTTGAAAACTGTCAGAAAAATGTGTATATTTCTGACAAAGGAGCGATCATGGAGCGCATGGCCGAGAGCATAATGAATGTCGCGACGACGCTGCCGGAGGGGGTGCCCTTGGCAGCGAAGGGCCTGTTGCACCTCGGCTCGCGCGCGGCGGTCGATCAAACGCTGTCGCGTCTGGCCGCGCGCGGCGAATTGATCCGCGCCAGCCGCGGCATCTATATGCGCCCCGTCCAGACACGCTTTGGTCCGCGCAGCCCATCTGCTGAACAGGCGATTGAAGCGTTCGCTCTTCAGCGGGGCGAGACGATCGTGCCGAGCGGTGCTGCCGCGGCAAACGCTCTGGGCCTGACCACGCAGGTGCCGGTCACGTCGGTTTACCTCACCTCCGGCCGAAGCCGTGTGCTGAACCTTGGCCGTCAAATGATCGAACTGCGTCACGCGCCGCGCTGGCAATTGGCCCTTGGGAACAAAACTTCCGGGCAGGTGGTGCGCGCTCTTGCCTGGCTTGGCCCGGAGCAAGCAACCGACGCGCTGCATATCCTGCGTCCCAAGCTCACGAACACAGTGAAAACGGAGTTGAGCACGGCCGCGCCACAGTTTCCGACCTGGCTGGCACAAATGATCGGAAAACTGGTCTATGAAGCATGATCATGAAGCATTCTGCTTTTGCTGCCTCAAGCGAATTTTGAGATTGCCCCTGCAAGAATATCTTGCGTTATGGCCTGCGCGCGTGCGCGAAGCGGCGCGTATTTCTCCGTGACCAACAATCGGGCCGTCACGGAGTCGACCAGACGCGCATCCATCCGATGCGCCACATCAAGCGCCGTTTGGCATTCAGAGGGAAAGGCCGCGAGCGCATCAATCACGTAATCTTTGCCCAAGGCTTCAGCCGTTGCTGCAATATCGAACATGTCACGCGGCTGCATCTGCGATCCGCGAAACACGATCTTCTTGGCAAGAATTTCTGCCGGTGTTTCCAGCAGAACGCGATGCCCCAAGATTTCTGCTTCGATGCTTGGCGCCGCCGTGACGGGATCGCAGCAAATGAAATCTATCTCGCCAATGCCTGCAAAAACGATCTTGAGCGCCCGGGACCCATCGGTTTCATAATCGCTTGGGTCAAGCACAAGGTCATACCCCTGTGTCTGAGGGTTCAGGTAGGGCAGATATTGGGGGTCGTCGATGAAGAGGTCGATGT
>LFIK01003886.1_pt1 | contig 12108 bp, 4 predicted proteins | sample 643401 | NCBI WGS metagenome assembly LFIK01 (sample SAMN03777447, study PRJNA286221) | soda lake metagenome | biome: soda lake; feature: Kulunda steppe; material: water; isolation source: sample T5-Br brine of Lake Tanatar-5 | place: Russia: Kulunda steppe | collected 2010-07 | reverse complement strand
TCTTGGGCTAATGTTGAGAAGTAAAAAGGGAGTGTTTTCATACTTTCATCATCGATATAAAGGTTGGGACCAATCGGATCATTCCAAATCAACTGAAAGGCTAAAATAGCGACCGTTGCGACCGCAGGGGCAATGACGGGTAAAATGATTTTATAAAAAATCTCCATTTCACTTGCCCCATCAATTTTTGCGGACTCAATGATTTCATTGGGGGTTTGGTCAATAAACTGTTTCACCAAAAATAACCCAACAGGCATCGCAATTAAAGGTAAAATCAACACCAAATACGAATCGATTAACCCCATTCTTGCAATGGTAATATATCTGGGAATCGTGACCGCAATGGGCACAAACATTAACGCTAAGGTATTCACTTCAAACAATAATTTCTTTCCTCTAAAATGAAGTTTAGATAGTCCATACGCAGCTAAGGTTGTGACTAAGATACTAAGTAATACCCCTAAAATAGCCACAAACACACTATTAAATAAATAACGGCTAAACGGTACGCCACCTGCGCCTGCAAAATTGACTAGATCTCTAAAATTTTGGAAGGTTGGCACGCGTACAAAAAATCTAGGCGGAAAAGCAAACAGTTCATTGGTCGGCTTAAACGCGTGTGAAAAGATGAAAATGATTGGCAATCCAATGAATAAAGCCATTGGAATTAAAATCACAAAAAACTTAATTTGACTTCTGTGAAATTTTTGTGGATTGATTTTCATTCCTTGAAATTTCGCCATGTTTACCCCTCCTAATCTCTTTCTCCAAGTAAAGAGAACGTCCCCTTACTGATTGCGTAGATAATAATTAATAAAATGACACTCACCGCCGAGGCATACCCCATCAAATAACGGATAAATCCAAAGTCTTCGATATGGTTAACCATCAACTGCCCGGCATATTGTGGGGTTGGGTTATTTCCAGAGAGTTCAACCCCAATGGCGCCGACTGAGAAGGTCCCTACAACCGCCATAACGGCCCCAAAGAGCATTTGTGGTTTCATCGAAGGAATGGTGATATAAAAAATCTCTTGCCAGCGATTTTTCATCCCATCCATATACGCTGCTTCATAAAGGGATTGATCAATATTTAAAATCCCTGCTAACATCGCTAAGAAGCCAACCCCCATAGAAGACCACAGCGACACAATAATCATAATCGTCATTAAATGATCAGGCGACGTTAAAAACTGTATCGGCTCTTGGATAAGTCCCCAGTTCATCATCATGGCGTTTAAATAGCCACTTTGATCGCCTGAGAATATCACGCGCCAAAGCACTGCCATCGCAATCCCAGCGGTCATCGATGGGGAATACATAATGATCGCAAAGAGTGTTCTAGGTTTATGTGGAATTTGTGCCAACATCCAAGCGAGTAAGAAACTCATTAAATAACCCACCGGTCCAACGATGAACGCAAACATAATGGTATTTGGCAATACATGTTGCATAAACACTTCATCGCGCGTTAATAATTCAATATAATTTCTAAGCCCAACATATTCAGGCGTTTCAATCGTATTAAAATACGTAAATGATAACCCAATCGCCATTAAAACAGGAATGACGATGAACATGACAAATAATATGACATATGGTGTAAAAAACCATGCGGGGTGATTCATTTTTCTAATCATCGTCTCGCTCCCTTAACCAATAATGGATGTTATCGATGGTTGGTACATTGTAAGGTCTTAATACTTGATTGTTTTCAACATATCCAAATTCTTCCATACGGTATAAAATCTCTCGGTTCGATATTCTCACCGCGCGGTCCATCGCAATACGAGGGTTTTGATCATCAAATACAATTCGATTCCATGCATTGGATATTTCACGCTCTACCATGTAAGCCCCTGGAACTCTTGAAGCTTCTAGGGCGTATTCCCATTGTTCTAAGATGACATCGATATGTTCTTGAGGCAATGGCAGTTGTTCAAAAGCTTCTAAATTTGCAGTATTCCATAAATACTCAGTTCCATAGGTCGTTTGAAGTCTAGTCGCAAACTCGGTTTGAATTTCGGTTGAACTCCACCACTCTAAGAAATCCCATGATTCTTGAGGATAGTCGGTTGTCGAGATAATCATATTGGAATGCATTCCACTTGCGGCCCATCGCTTTACCTCCCCATTTTCATCCATTACCCCTGGGTGCGGCGCAATGTTCCATTTCCCTGCAATCTCAGGGGCCGCAATGGTAAGTTGTAAATAGGTCGCTAAATCGGAAATTCCAATCGGGTACAGTCCAAATCTAAAGTGGTTATAGAAGTTAGGCACTTCTTTAGGGACGTTGTAAATCGTAAATAACTCACTCATTAAACGCATCCCTTCAATCGAATCTTCGCTATTGATTAGTGTCGACATGCCATCTTCACTATAGAGTTCCCCACCAAATTGGTGAATAAATGGTAAGGTTGAAACAAACGGTTTAAATCCACCATGAAGCGCAATCGGAGAATAATAATTCATTTGATAGCGCTGAAGTTCTGGTAAGATATCAATCACTTCATCCCATGTATCAGGCACTGGTATCCCTAAACCATTCATAACGTCTTCACGGTAAAATGTCACCCAAAAGTTTTGGTTTTGAGGAAGCCCAAAGATTCCTTCTTCAAACGCATAAGGGACCATCGCCCCAGGTGCATAGTGAGACACTGTATGTTCAAACCCTTCAAACTGTCGTAAATCTAAACTGGCATTCCGAATCGCAAACTCATAAGGAATCCAGTGATTCACCCCCATCGCAACATCCGGCGCAGTGCCCGCTGAGTTGGCTAAGATTAATTTGTTTTCATCAGGCATAATTGATAATTTTACTTCAATCCCGGTTTGTGGGGTGAAACTCGCATCGATAATTTGTTGCATAATTTCAACGTGTTGACGTTGATGATTTACCCATATTTCAATCGTGCCTTCATCCACATCGCCAACCGAATAATCATCATCTAAAAACGATAAGAAAAAGCGTTTGGTTGCTTCATAAGATCTCTTAAAGACATTCGCGCTTGGTGCTGGTAAATCTTCACTGCCACTGACATAAAGTTTTTCTAAACTTAAGCCATTTTCTAAATAATATTGCACGGTTATACCAAGTAAGTTAGAGGTTGATGAATCCCCATCAGCCAACATTCTCATTCGATGGGGCAATTGGTTGACATCTTCTCTTAATTCTTCTAATTGCCGAATGGCTAAATTTAAGTTGGTCAATTCTCCTGGATTATCGTGAGTAGAATATTCATTTAACGCTTCTTCAACATGCGATAAAGTTTCAATCCATGCATCAAGACGGTCTTTAACATCAGGAATATAGGCTTCAACATCCCAACGACGATAACGGTCTTGAGCATTTCCGGTAATTTGTTTAACCTCTAATGATAATTCAGTAATCTCATCCATAATGACACTGATATTTTCATAAGCATGACGGTAAGGTTCTAGCACCACTCTTAAAGAAATGGTATTCGTCCCTTCTTCTAAATAAAACTTAAGCGGTTCTTCCCCTTGGTTTAATAACGTATTTGTATACGTCGTTGAATGATTAAAAGGCATCATTTCAACTTCTTCAAACGGCACTTCACCGTTTACTCTAATTTCTCTAAATACAGGCATCTGCATTAAAAAGTTTTGTTGGTATTTAAACCCTAAATGATAAAATCCACTTTCTTCTACTTCTACTTCATAGGTGATTTTGTTGTTTCCGTGGCGGAAACTATATCCATCCAGTGCGTTTAACTTACGGTATCTCGTATCGTAAGCCGTTGCGGATGGGTCACTAATTGTATGAAGTCTTGTGGAAGGGTTGGTTTTTCTTTTCATGTCTTCAGCCCCAATGATATGAAGGGCATCTTCTTTCAAAGATTCCCCTTCATACATTGATAAATATGCTTCATAAGAAGGAATTTCTCTTGGGCTTTCAATGGTTAAAGAAGCAACTTCAACACTGCCTCTTTGGTTAATGATTTCAATCTCATTTTCTCCAGATTCTAATAAAAACGTAAGGGGTCTTGCGTTCAGTCCTGTTGAATCATAGAAATATGAGGTTTCAAATTGTTCAATCTTTTTGGACATCGGAAGGATTTCATTGCCGTAGCGGTCTAAGGAGAAATTGTCTTGCGCAAATTCCCATTCAGTAGGCAAAGCGATAAATTCGCTTTCATCATACAAAAATTCCCCGTTCACCTTAACCGCAATTTGATTTTCTAATAAATTCGTTCCGATATCCATATGTTCTAAGGCAAAAACATAGGCTCCACGCTGATCAATATCGACACTAAATATCATAGATTCACCACGCTCAAAAGAAAATACCTCTCCACCAAAAACATCAGAATGATAACGGTCATCTGATAATTGATCAATCGGTATTTTAATACTGGTCTCATCTATTGGCTCAGTGTCCCATCCGCTTTTAACATGATAGTAGTTATCAGGTAATTTATCGGTTGGCCTGATTGCTTCAGGATTAATCGATACAAACCCATCTTGATGACGGTTTGTGAAGAAAAAGATTGATATGCCAATCACTATAACTGCAAGTAACATTTTATATTTATGCTGTCTTAAAAAATGAATTCCCTTCATGTTCAACACCTCAATAATGGTGTAAAGCTTGGCATTTTGCCAAGCTTTACATACCCCATTAGTCTTCTAAAGCCTCTTGTACCATTTTATTTATTTGTTCTTCCCATTCAACCGCAATCACTTCAGGGCTGATCAGTCCATCATTAATTCTTTCCCAATAATTGTTTTCTTCACTCTCTACCCATTCCCAAAAAGCTTTATAGCCCGGTAACCATTTATCCACATCTGGTTTAGAGTAATCAAGTAAATCAATATTTTCTTGGAGTCCTTCAACCGCAAGTAAATATGGTTCAGCGCGTTCCCAAACGTCATCATAATCCGCAACTGGGTAACGATCTAAATACATCGTGCCACGCTCTTCCATAATATCTAAACGTGTATGCCATCCATCGCGTCCAAATGTCATCCATTTGGCGAGTTTATACGCTTCTTCAGGATGGTCTGTTTGTGACGATACGACTTGGAAATCTAAAATCGTTGGTGGGAACTGTCCTGCAGCACCACCTGGATAAGGCCAAAATCCTACTTCTTGACCATATTCAGGCATAGTATCCATAAAATACATTCCCCAACTACCATCAATTCTCATGCCAATGTAGCCTGCTTCCCATGGCCACACATCGCCAATGGCTTCCATTTCTTCTTCTGTAAAACCAGCCACAACATCTTGAGCGTATAAATCATTTCTCGCTTCAAATGCTTCAACCCACGCATCCGATGTAAAATTGAATTGTTCGCCATCCCATGTATTATATCCAACGTCTTCATAATCTTGTGTTGGCCAAATTGAAGCAAAATCTAAATCACCAAACCAAGGATCAATCCCATAGATATAATCATTTTGACCGGCTTGACGAATTTGAATCGCAATATCAACGAATTCATCATACGTCCAATCTTTATCAGGCAGTTCAATGTTTAAATCATTAAATACAGTAATATTCATATAAATACCTTTGATAAACTGGAATGAAGGCACTGCATAACGACCATCTCCATAAATTGCCGTATCTTTAATATTAGGATAAATATAATCGGTATCAGGATCATTGTCCCAATATTCTGAGATATCTAATAACATTCCATTTGAATAGCCTGTAGGCACGTTATCAATCGCAAATACATCCGGTAATACACCCGCTGCTTGAGCATTTAATAAGTTTCCAGTAAACTCTTCACCAGCCCCTGTAATATCGCGACGTAATTCTACTTGAATATGAGGATACGCTTCCATAAACGAATCAATTAATGCTTGGTTTACTTCACTATCTCCCCAATCAGCGTAACTTAAAACAATCGATCCACTCCCAGACCCACCGTTTCCATTATCACCGTTATCATCCCCATTTTCACCATTACAAGCCATTAATACGAGGCTCAGTGAAAGGGTTAAAATCATTAACAAAAACTTTTTCATCACTAACCATTCCTTTTAACTTTATTTGTTGTCTATGTTAGCAGTGTTACCGCTAACATAGACATTATAATTCTACATTAATTCCATACAACATCTTTATAATTAAATGATTAATTTTCTATATAATGATTATTATTCGACAATGTATTCAATTGGATCCGATAACTCTGAATCACTATAAAACACATCGTCCCCTAATGCTCCAATTTGAATGCTATACGTCCCCGAATCTAAGGTTAATCCACTTAAGTCAAATGCATTGCCTTCAGCAACATTCCAAGGGGAATCACTTTCACCATCGATATAAACATTATGTGATTCAACACCACTTTGATATCCCCACTGCAACATATCTTCATCGTTGATAACAATGCCAAATGGTGCATCTAGTTGGGTTGGCTCATCAGGAATTTCACTACTTACGGTGTATTCATGAACTTCACTCAACTCTGAATCTAAATAATTTTCATCATCACCAAGTGCTTGAATTTGAATATCATAAGTACCATCATCTAAGTCTAATGCTTCTAAGTTAAACGCATACCCTTCTGATACTAAATAGGGAGATGCATCCAATCCATCGATATATACTAAGAAACCATCAGCCTCTTCAATCGCACCCCATACAACTTGCTCTGTTTGGACATCAATGCCAAATGGCGTTGGTAACATTTCGAGTGTTTGATCTTGTTCAAACCATACACCCTCAAAACGACCATTTACAATTAATCCAGCATTTTCATACGCATCGTCTTCTAATACTTCGATAATGACATTATCTAATGTAAATGATTGTGGGGCATCTTCGCCTGAAAATAAAGTTCCTAATTCAAACTTAAGTTGTGCTAAATCTGAATAGTCTATATCGCTATCGTCTAAATCGAATTCAAAAGTAAATGTTTGCATTTCATCTGTTACATCAAACGTTTCACTAACATATGCTAACCATCCATCAATTTCATGTCCAATTTGAAGCGTTGCTTCACCATCGACGCTTGATTTCGCATCGAAACGAATGCGATATGATTTATCTGCATCGAATAAGAGTGACCCTTCATTGTCCGTTTCGCCATCTAAAGCAAAGTTATCTTGAATAATTTGTAATTGCCAAGCTTCCCACGTATTAATATTAGAAAGATTAAATACCAATTGCTCATCAACCACATTTAATTCTCCAGCAGTGCCATCCCAATCATTAAGGAAGCTTCTCCAACCATACGTACGGTTAAGTTCTAAAGCAACACCACTGAAATCCCCATTAACAACCAATTCAGTTTCAAGATAATCATCGCCTTCTAAACGCTCGATCATGACATTATCTAATGTAAATGATTGTGGGGCTTCTTCGCCTGAAAATAATAAGCCCATTTCGATTTTGAATTGTGCAAGGGTATCATAATCCATCTCGCTATCCTCTAAATCGAACTCAAACGTGAAGGTTTGCATCGCATCAGTCACATCAAATGCTTCATTAAAATAACTTGTCCATTCGTCGCCCTCGTCGTGTCCAATTTGAAGGACTGCTTCACCATCAACACTTGCTCTCGCATCGAATGTTACACGATACGTTTCTCCTGCAACAAAATCCATAGATCCTTCATTATCAATATCACCATTCATCGCAAAGTTGTCTTGAATGATTTGTAATTGCCAGTTTTCCCATGTGTTAATCGCGCCAATATCAAATACTAACTCTCCATCAACAACATTTAATTCACCAGCACTGCCTTCCCAATCATTGACGAATGGTCTCCACCCATACGTATAATCGATCATTTCATCGCCAGTTTCAAACGTTCCATTCACAATCTTATCCGTTGGTTCAAATGCATCATCCACTTGTTTTTCTAATACAATATTATCAACAATAAAACTTTGTACTTCTTCAATGCCAGCGAATAAGTTTCCTAATTCAAATTTAAACATTGACTCGATATCATAATCCCCATCTGCATCCAATGTAAATTCAAACGTAAAGGTTTGCATTTCTTCTGTTACATCGAATGTTTCAGAGAAATACCCTGTCCATCCATCTTGTGAATGACCGAATAATACGGTTCCTTCCCCTTCAAGGGTTGCACGTGCATCAAAGCTAATACGATAAGTTTTGCCTGCTTCTAAATCAATCGTTCCAACATCTTCTTCACCTTCGCCTAATGCAAGGGCATCTTGAATGATTTGAACTTGCCAGTTTTCCCAAATGTTTGCATTATCTACACTAAGGACTAACTCACCATCCACAACATCCATATTACCTGAAGTTCCATCCCAATCATTTAAGAACATTCTCCATCCATAATCAGCGCCAGCTTCAGTTTCTTGAGGTTCGCTGACCGTAATGACACGTTCAACGACCGTTTCATTGCCTGCTTCATCGCTAACCGTATACGTTAAGGTATATTCACCAAGTTCATTGACATCGACTTCACCTTCAACATGGTCCATCGTTAAATCGATTTCTCCATCAACGTTATCAAATACACTAACGCCTTCTAAAGGATCAAACGTATCCCCGATTGTAATGGTTGTATTCCCAGCCCCTTCAATAACGGGTGGAATTTCATCCACATAGTCATCTGGATCAATTTCATTAACAACAACATCGTCTAAGTAAACAGTTGTTTGTAAATTATCGTTGCCCGCTGGACTCGAAACATTTCCAAATTCAAAAATAACGGCCCCGTTCGTATTGGTTTCTTCATCCATCATGAATGTAAGGCTGTATGTTTCCATCTCCGTTGTAAGATCAACAATACCAGGAACTGCTGGTTTGAAATTTAAAAACCAAGGGGCACCATCTAAAATTTCTCCCACTTGAACATGGATTGCGCGTGGTTCTTCCGCACGTGCTCTAAAAGAAAGCTCATAAATTGTTCCTTGTTCGAATGTAATCCCAATATTTTCTAAACGTGGTTCCCACATGCCACCAGACGTCGAATGAATATCAATTTTTAATTCCTCATCGACTACATTAAAGTCTCCAGACCCACCTTCTAAACCCGTGGTTGTTGACCAAAAACTAAAATCAAGTGAGAAATCTCCATTTGGAACCATTTCATCGCCAAGATCATCAGGGTTCACTTCAACCGTAATGTAACGTGCTGCTTCTGTAAAGTTTCCGTATGAATCTTCAACACGGTAACGTAAATAAGTCACGCCCGTTCTTGTGACATCTACTTCCCCATTGATGGTGATTTCATCTGTTAAATCTTCCCCATCATGGTCCTCAGCTGTAATGCCTTGCATTGGATCAAAATCTTCATTTAAATAAATACTTGTGTCTTCAACCCCACTAATCACTGGGTTAGAACGTTCGCCATTTTCACCATTCTCAGGATCATCACCGTTCCCACAAGCTACTACTGTGAAACTTAATGTTAAGGTTAAAACTAAAAACAATAATTTCTTCATTCAATAAATCCTCCTATTTATTCATATATATTATTATTGAATCATACTTACCTTGTCTTACATTTAAAGCTTCTTTGCCCGTTACTTTATCACCTTCTATAACGACCTTCCCTCCTTCATTGATAAGTTCAATTTTATAAATATCGCACCTGTCATACGTTGAATCCATCCCTTGGTTGATATAGGTTACCTCTATGTCTTTTAAAAATTTAAATCGCACGGTTTTATCTTCTTTAAAGAACCTTTTATGAAGTTTCGGCTTGAATGCTAAGATGAGGGTATCATTTTCCCATTTGAAGGGGTGTTCCCCACTCATCATCTCTCTCCACATATCAATCGTTTCAACGGTTGACCCTGAAAGTCTTGCGAAGAATCCTTGACCATGAATCTTTTCATTTGGATTATTACTTGGGGCGATAAAACTACTATTTTCTAAGGTTGAACGTCCATATTTTTCAGGATTCATAAAACAGACTAAATTCGTTTCAATCGCTTCATAAAATTCTTCGTATAATCCTGCTTTAATTAATCCTAAAAGATATTTATACGTCATATGTAAAAACGTGCTTTCGCGTTCTAACCACCCCTTAGTAAAGGCTCTTATTCTTCCAATTTCATGGTTTTCACCATTTAAACATTCACTGGTTTTATAAATTTTAAGCGGTTCATCAAAGATTTCAGACGCTTTAATGCTTTGGTGCATCTTTTTTAAGGCGTCTTGATCAAAGTCAGTCTTTAAGAGTCTTGCTGGGGCTTCTAAGAAGGCTGGTAAATTCTTTCTTTCAAAGCGTGTTGGGGTTAATAATGGCAACCCATAATGGCCAATCACTGCTTTATCATCTTTTTTAACGGGCTCATAATCTTTCACTTGATACGTTAAGAACGTAGGGGGTAAATGGTTGTTTTCTTCAACCAAGAATTCTAAACGTTCTTTAATATAATGGCTTAAATCTTCTAAATATGCATTAATGGTGGCTAAATTAACACTTTCCATCGCACCACTTAATCCAAAACGAATGGCTTCACGATAAGCTTCACGAGCTTTGACTCTTGTTTGATAGTCATGCGTTTTATTAAGGGATTCAAAGAAATGTTTCATCTCAACAGGAAGGCGTATTGCTCCACTGGATGGATATTTATTTAAAAACGCTACAATTCTTAATAATTCAATCGTTTCACTCACGCCTGAACCGTGTAAGCCAGGCACACCGTTCATCGCATCGTTCCATCCTGGTTTATCCGCTTCCATCTCGATGCCTAACCCTTCACTATCTAATAAACTATGTTTGTTCATCACAAGACTTAACAGTTTAACAAATAAGGTTGAAGTGTAATGGTTGCCATTAATTTTTGTGAAGTTACTGGCGTTAGGATCAATATTTAAAGCCTTTATTTTCTCTTCATCAAAATGCAGTAAGCTCCCGTACTGACGGACTTTACCGTCTTTAGTAAGGACCGTTTTTTCATGTTGTTTTAAAACACTCACCGGTGATTCAAAATACAAGAAACTTTCATCTTGATATAAAAGCGCATGCATACGATCAGGATAAATCGCTTCGTACGTTTCAACTAAATCTAGTACATACGTGAAGTGATCACTCCAAAACCCTTCGCCAAACGCGGCGTTTATAGACGGGGTTGCGGCTTTGATTAACGCATTTAAGTACGTATCTTCATCGGTTAAAGCATTGATTTTATTGTTTTCAACAAAGTTAACAATTTGTCCTGGGGTAAACGGTTGTTTAAGACGCTTAGAAATCTTTTCATTGCCATCAAAATGTTCTTTGCTTAACGCATTAATTTTGTCTTCGTCTAATGCGTAAAGCGTTCCCTTCACAGATAATGGATTATAGCCATCGAGTTGGATTAAACTCGCAAAATGATGAATGTTAAAGCGTTCCACATCTTTATTGATAAACGTATCCATTCGCCTGTTTTGACAAACATCTCTAAAGTTTCCTGCGCCTTGTGAATAATATTCAGGGGCTAAAGAAAAATAGTTATAATCTCTTTCTAAATCCCCATGGCGGCGAGAATATAAATGATAGATTGATTGTCCAATACTTATAGGATAGCCGCCTCTTAAGAAGTTATCTAAATAATTTTGCTTAATGTATTCATCAAACGGTTTTAACGCAGTATCCGTCGCAACATCATTCACCATCTCATCAATGATAGTTTTCGCTTCCACTTCTTTTTGTTCTAAAGTGTCGTTATGCTTTAAATCTTTTAAAACATTTTGTAAGGTTTCATAATTATCCGCGTGACCACTTAAAGCATGAAGCCTTAAATTTTCTTTTGGCTTTAACGTTTTTTCAACCGGAATAAATCCACAAGGAATCTTATTCGCTGTCACTTGTTTTTCTTTAGTCAGTGTTTTTAGATCCGTTTCCATGAAATGGATAGGGAGTGCTTTTGAACTCATATGCGCAAATACTAAATCTTGATCAACAATCGGCGTAATGGCTTTTCCTTCAACAATTCCAATATAGAAGTTTCCATCTTCTTTTTCTTGAACTTCAGCCGTATCGTTGGTTGAAGCTCTTAATTTGTAATATCCTAAGTGATCGTCTAAATGCACAACATCCATCCAACTCGCTAACAGGTTAGACGTTGATTTGAAGCCATCATTGTGAATGCCTGAAGGTAAAATTTCTGTGATTCCATCAAGCAGTTCAAACGTTATTGGCTCAGAAG
>LFIK01003885.1_pt1 | contig 12108 bp, 19 predicted proteins | sample 643401 | NCBI WGS metagenome assembly LFIK01 (sample SAMN03777447, study PRJNA286221) | soda lake metagenome | biome: soda lake; feature: Kulunda steppe; material: water; isolation source: sample T5-Br brine of Lake Tanatar-5 | place: Russia: Kulunda steppe | collected 2010-07 | reverse complement strand
GGGGGGGGAGTTGAAAGAGAAGGAAAGAGAGGAGTCCGGTTAAAAAAGTGACAAAAAAAGATCACCTCATCCGAAAAAGTGCCCTGTAGGCACACTGGGGTAACCTGACTGGATTCTGGACATCCACACATACCACTATTAAAACAAGCTTGCTACAAGCATATCAAGACATTTGTGGCTTATCCATACACTCTTGATCAAAACTGAGCAGTCAAATGACCTGGAGAGCGAGCTGTATTTTAAAGGACCTCCAAAGAGCCATGTGTTGACAGAAAGCATGTGAGCCCAGACAGCTGTCCTCCAGCCCCAGCACTCGGCGGCTTAATGCTTAGTCAAACATGCAGTACAACTTTTCACGGAACCTCATGCGCTAGCCTCACACTGATGTGCTGCTATCACTGCCACCAGCACCAGTGCGTTGCGCATTTACCCGATTCTGCCAGGCAGCTTGGAGCCGAGTGGGTTGCATGAATTGGAAGGGATTGCGCTGCTGCTGCTGCTGCGTGCGGGCATGGGGCTTTCCATCTGGCCCAACTTCGCATGGCAGTGCAGCAGCTGTGCTGGTGAAGAACTGCAGAGGAGCAAGTAGAACTTATAGCATGAATGTAAGCTCCACTTGTTAGCATGGCACAAGCCTGAACTCCAGCCAAGTTATTAAGCCAGCTGCAGGGTGCATCCAGCAATTCAAGCCTCAATGTACTCGCCTCTCTAGCAAGTTCAACATGCTTTGTTTGTTATCCTTGTGTCCGAGTGAGCAGCACAGCAGCAAAGCACAGTGAGTACTGTACCTCTCCGGGTATGAAAAAATCAACCTAATTCCCTCCATCTCCCTCTTGCCAACCAGCAGAGTCATCAAGCAATCTTTTAAAGAAATCATTGCTTCGTATTATTGTTATAATCTCCCCTTTTGCTGGCTTGCAAGAGTTGCAGCGTCTGCTTGTGGCACGCAAGTTTGGTTGGCCTCAACTAGCGAGCACGTTTGTGGGTGATAAGAAGCAATAAGCAAAATGGTACCCCAGGCACATACATCTGTGGAGCATGCTCATTCTGCTGGAAGATAAAGGCGATATAGACTCACGTTCAAGCAGACAAAGGCCAGAATTGGTGAAAGGTCGAGCGTGCCTCCAAGAGGAGGAATGATCCCGCGGAAGATGTTCAGGTAGGGATCCGTGACAGTGCTGCAAGTGATGATGTTCAGGTAGGGATCCGTGACAGTTGGGATCGCACAGACAAGCATGGTGGCACTCAGTAAGGTTCTTCTGCAACGGAGACAGCAGCAAGAGCTAAGCAAAGCAAGCAGCTTCCTATCTTTAGCACACCCTGCCAAGGCTGACCCGAGGTCCAGGAAAAGGACGCTGAGGATACCAAGCACCCTTGCACTCACGCAAGTGGACTGACGATGAACGCGGGTGGGTTGGGGAACCAAGTCAGCACCAAGCGCACAATCAGGGCGCTGTTGTACACTGCAACAAAGGCAAGGGCAGCAGAGCAGTTACACGCTCGATGCCAAGCAGCCACGCTTGTGCAGCCCTGGCAGGACGCACAGGATAAGCAAAAGAAGACTCAGCGTGAAAGAGCTAGGACTGCTGCGGTCAGTGACTTGCAGGAATGACGATGCTCAAGTGGAGGTAGCACTGAAGGAGCAGGAACATGATGCTGGAGTGCTGGGTGTACAGACATGTTCGCTGGGTCGCAAAGCAGTACGGAGGGTGGGATGCAAACACAGCAAGCAATCTAAGCATCGGCTACAAACTAGAAATTCGGTTCACAGACAGCAAACTGGCCTTAATAACATTAAATGGGGCCACTGTACAACATTGGGAGGCACAGGCATGAGCTCTCGTGCACAATCCTGATGACAAGGGCCTTGGCGTGATTGCAAACCAAGCAAGCGATCCTGCATGAATCTGAACGCAAGTGAGGCAACTTACAGTTTAGAAAGTTGAGAAGGCCAGTGGTGAGCACTGCCTCTCCGATGCTGTCACCCGGGATGATCGCCTGCACATGGGATGATATTTGTGCGCATTCGTGTGAACATCAAGGTACCCTGTGCAATTCGTAACATACCAGCTGCAGCATCTTGCACAGTCTGCATGGTCTGAATGGCCATAATGATGCCTAGGTGAATTGCCAACTATCCCTAAGAGTGGCTCCGGACCAGTTGGCAGAAGCCAGATGGTTTTCTCCTCCCCAAGCCACTGCCATCATGCCTGCAAGTGCTGAAACTCACCGCAAAGGGCTTGGACCCATGCCTAGGAGGAACCACGACTGAGGGTGCTGGCCTCTCCCTCCTGCCAAGCATCAGATTGTAGGAGATAAGTGGTTGATGAGCCGTGGGCCTAACATTCATGACGCGCTGGCTCTGCAGCGAGAACGTACCCGATTACATGGCGCTTCCGATTTTGCTGATGCCCCTCTATGTGGCTCCTGAGGCCAGACAGTAGCGAGCTGCCCAACTCCATGCCGGTCTTGAGAGGGTTGAAGGGCTGGATCTGCGTCATCCTAGGGCCTAAGGCTTATTTTAAAAACTGGCCCCGCAAGGTGGATTATCACTCCACAATAGGTCTCTCAAATTTTATTGAATAAATCAGGAATTCATTTTATTTTGAAATCAATTACTAACAAGATGCTACGCTATACACCAGCTCCTTAGAGGGCTCCATTCGGTAATTCAAAGTATCTGTGTCACTTAGAAACGAGGCAGATGCTCAAGGTAGGTTTGGACACATCTGAAATGCTGCATGGGTAACATTGCTTGACGTGAGCACTGACACCGCTACAAGTAACTGAAATGAAGGGAAATGGTGTCAAGTCCAATTGTCTAGCTGAGCCCAACGCGCTGAGACATGCCACCAGTGTGCGCCTGGATCCCTGCCTGTTCAGTATGCTCTGAGGAACCGAACTTTGTAGATGAAATGTGTGTGCACTTAAGCGCTTTTTCTGCCCCTTGTCTTGCACTGAAGCCAAAGAAGCCCCCCCCTCTGCCTCCCTTTTGGGACCCGGCCAAGGCAATTGACCGCCTGCCCCAGCCGTACCGCATGATAGACAAGCTGCTGGCAGAGATAGTGGAGGAGTCTTTGAACCTATGCCTGGCTCAGGACAAGCAGAAGCGTGTAGTCAAGGCCACACACATAGACACAGTGAGTGATTAATTCCGCATCGCACCTAACCAAGTTGTTGTGGTGGAAAAGCTTGTCCGCTCAATGTAACACATCAGCTAAAACAAAAAGGTGTCTGTCAATGAACCCTTCTGACAGGCTGGCAAGCTTTGTGTTGCATAACATTGCTAACATTGAGTTGTGAAAAGCAAAAACTATAGGCCCGATCTGATGGGTGCCACTTAAACAATGTCTGCCCCACGGCCCTTACAGAGAAGCACTAGATGCGAAATCTAGAGTGCCAGGTCTTGCAGCTATTGTGGCTCGTGGCTTCTGAGAATAAGCATTGAATTTGCATGAATCCAACGTAAAAATCTATCCTTGCACGCAACAACCACGCGCGCGCTTGTATATTCACACATATGCACGTACACATTTGCACACACAAGCACAAACACATGCATGCCCTGTATCTTCTTCCAGATCATCAGCCCACACGCCATGCTGCTCGCGGATGGCAAGGCGTCTTGCTTTAGCACTTTTGGTGTTGGTAAGTGGGAGTGCGTTCTAGAACCCACGGCTGCATTTTCTTGATTGCAGACTTGCAATACATATCCCAAGCGATTTCTTTGTATTTGAGCATCCACAAGCAACATTTGTTTACCATAGACATATGTGCTAGATTACAACAGACTGGTGACCTGCCTGAATGGCCTGCCTTGAACCCTAGAGCATAACTTCTGTCTCACAATTATGCAGATGTGAGCACTCCGCTCTGAGTCCTGTATGTTGCCTGCACACCCACAGCTGGGAGAAGTACAGATAACCTCTCAGCTTGCATGGCTTGTCATGGCCTCAGGTGATCGGGAGGCCTGCCGCTGACTGCAAGTCATCTGCTTGTAACACCTCACCTCCTTTTGCCTGCAGCCGGTATGGCTGCTGTTGGTACAACGGATGGGACTCTCTTTGCTCATACTGCGCGTGACCCGCTACAAATCGGCACCCACCAGGCACACACGTCAGCGATCACTGCCATGGTGAGTGAATGCACTATTAGGGCAACGATCACTGCCATAAAGAATGAGTGCACTAAGGTCAGAAATTACTGCTTCGATGAGTGCACTTATGTTTACATGAGCCATCACTGCCATGGTGAGTGCAATGCTATGTCAGCAATTTCTGACATTGTGAGTGCACTGTTGTGTCAGTAGTCACTGCCATGGTCAGTGCACTTTTTAGGAGAACCTGCTTGCGGGAACCCCTGAGCCTGAGCTTTTAGGTGCACAGACTACCTGTTCCTGTTTCAATTCAGCTAATACACCTGATGAAGTGCAAATTGCCTGCCTTGTATGCCCCAGTCTCAACTGCGTCCAGAGGTCCATGTCTCTTGCTTACTTTGCCCTGGATATTGAATATGATGCCTGCTGCTCCCATAAGTGTTGCGACCTCGCAGTCTCTCTCTCTCTCTCTCTCTCTCTCTCTCTCTCTCTCTCTCTCTGTGTCATTCTCACGAGCCCTTTTCCACCTCCTATGTCACATTCAATGCGTGCATGTACTAACATGTATTTTTGCAGACGCATATCACGCGTACTACCCCTGCTTTAATGAACTTTGCAGGATGTGGGGCACATTGCTGCCACTGGGGCTAAGGTGATAGCCAGCGCAAGTGCTGAAAAGCTGGTTATTCATGACGTGGTCATCAAAACAAGCGAGCTAAGGCTGCTAGCACAGGTAGATTCTTGTGAGAGGGCTCTGTGCAAGCCTAATGCAGGTGCTGGCTCAGAGGTCAATCCCATGTCCTTAGTTTTTCAAATGGATCTGTTTTCCCTGACAGGCTTCATGCCACCGGACCTTTGCTTTGTTTGAGCGTGGGTCTGTGCTGGTCCAGGCATTTGCTGGCATTGCGTAATGCTTTAAGCGCTAGGGCGATGTCAGCAGACCGGAATCCATGATGGTAACAGGCCCTATGGGCAGCTATCAGAGCCTGAGTTGGTCGAGCTCCTCCTCCTAGAAGGCACCTTGCTTGCTCCTTACATGCACTCCCATGATCCAAGTTGGATTCTTACCTGCTTGTTCCTGACGCCAGGCCCTCAGCGTCCCCCAAAACATGGGCAAGAGTGCAAGGGGCATACAAGTAATTCCTTGATTTCAGGAATCCACGCAGCAGGCCATTGCGCTTTGCATACTGTGTACCTGTGTTTGCACAAGTGTACGTGTACTGTAATTCAGCTCTCAGTATCCCAACAGACTCCAAGGTGGATGCAGCATGCATCATGGTACCTGACTCAGTAGGACAGCTGTGTCATTGGTCTGGTGTAGCAACATTGTTTGTATCATCCTCATATTCTGTACATTAAGCTGGTGTGGCAACATAGTTTGTATCATCCTCATCTTTTATACAGGTAGACCTGCCAGTCCCTTCCTCTGGTGTGGCTGAAGCCCCTGCAAGCATGTCGTTGTCCACCAACTCTGGCCACTTAGCTGTTTGGTGGCCAAATGGCGCTGTCGTTGTGTACGAAGTAAACTTGCCAGCCTATTTCTACCAGACGGTCAGTATCCATCTCATTCCTTCACAGTGCAAGGGCCTTTAATTCCAAAGTTTAAGCTTGACCATCTCAAAATTCTAACACTATACCTGGGTAGAGCGTCAATGCAATGGCATATTGACCTGCTCTCGCATGCATCCATGAGCAAGCATACATATGAATGCACAAACACATACACATGCACTTCCCACTAATCTGCACGGGCCAGGAAAGGTGTACGGCATGCATGTTGCTGCTGAAAAGACCCTTGACATGATGTTCGCTCATCCCACAGACCAGTGTAGAGGCTGGGGTTGATGCTCCAGCCCCGGACTTGAGCGGCGGTGAACTGAAGCTGGTGCTGCACTTCTCTGCGGATGTCGTCAAAGGTGCGAACGCTGCATGCTTTCTTCATGCCCATGTTTCCTTCAGAGGTAGTGGCTTAGTGCCTAGGTAGGCGGTCGCGCAGCAGCTGGGCAAAAGATTGAGAGGAAGAGGTTGTGCACTGCTCATGCCAAGTAAGGCGGATGATGCTAGGCAAAGGGCTGCCTGGTCTGTGAGTTTCTCAACTCCAATTCCGTATGTGTTTAAGCCATGTGTTCTGGTATGTCTGACGAAGTCCTGCAGGACAAAGTAGAAGCGCTTGTGCATGCATGAATGGTGGCATGCTGCCTGGCCGCAGATCCTGGTAACTGCGGCAACCCACAGGCCTTGCTCATTTGCTTGCTTTTTTGGGAACGCCATCAGCAGACATGCCTGCCTGTCTGCTTTTGCATCCCTACAGCCTTGTTGGTGGACAACAGCTACGTCGGCAGCTGCAACATTGTTTGGCAGCAGCAGCAGCGGCCGGACAAGTCGGGCAAGTCGGATCGGAACCACAGGGTGAGTGGGGGCATCTGCGTACTTTTGTTTTGTTGGCGAGCACAGACTCAGTCGTTGCTCAGGGTAGGTGATTGAGCACGCGGTCCGCGCGCAGACTCGGTCAGTGCTTAAAGCAGGTGACTGGGTGCGCGGTCCACAGGCGGCCCTGTCTATTGATGCTGTATCTGTGTGCTGGATGGGTCACAAGGCAATTCGCATGCAAACCATGCGGAAGCAGAGTATCCCAAAGTGTTGCTTGGAGGGGTCCAGCTGCATCCCCTTCGGGATCTGACCAAACACCACCAGCTGCACTCTGATGCACGCGAGCCAGCCTCATTGCCTGTGCCTCCTGGTGCGCCCTCAACTACAGCCGGCCAGGGGCATCTACATATGGTGGACTGGCTGCAACAAGCTCACGCTGTCCTACCTGGATGACACAGCCCCTCCAGCAAAGTTCAGCGAGGCTCCCCCCCCTGAGCCAACAGCTGCGCCGGCACCCCTCACTCCAAGTGGACGGATGCGGACACCCACCAAGGGCAGCGCAGGCAAGGTAGCAGCTGCGGCAGCTGCAGCGGCTGCCGAGAAGCAGAAGCAGGCAGCTGCGGAGAGGGAGGTGGAGCTGAAAAAGTGCGTACTTGCCCCCGGGTTGGGCGTCTGTGTGAGTGTGCGTGCTTGCAGTGGAATGTGCACTGGCATGCCTGGCTGTAGAAGTACGGACGTGCGCAAGCAGAATGTGGGGGCATCTTGGCATGTCAACCAAATTCCATGGTATGCCGAGAGACATGGGCTGCACCATTTGCTGCAACACACAAGGGGTAAGGCAGAAGCGGTGGGAGGCCTGTGGGCAGTGAGCCACTTGAAGGCTTCAGGCTTGCTCTATGTTCTTGCTTATGCCTTGCATGCTGTAAGCTGGTACCCATTCATACCAGCTGGCTCAAGCCATACATGAGCTGCCACAATAGGTAGGGCAGTGCCTCTTGATGACCATGATGGGTTGGGCAGTACAACACCTCTCGATGACCATGATGGGTTGGGCAGTACAACACCTGTTCATGACCATGATGGGTAGGGCAGTACCTCTTGATGACCATGATGGGGTGGGCAGTACAACACCTCTCGATGACCATGATGGGTAGGGCAGTACCTCGTGATGATCGTGATGGGGTGGGCAGTACATCTTGATGACCATGATGGGTCGGGCAGTACAACACCTCTCAATCCACTAGCTGAAAATGTGTGTCACTAAATGCGCAGGGCCAGCACAGTCCGCTGTTCCCCCTCAAAGGGCTGGCTGCTACCCATGGGCATCACCAGCAGTGCAGTATCAGAAAATGGGAAAATGCTTGCATTTGGAATGGATGACGGTACCACTTTGGTGTGGGATGATCATTTTGGTGAGTCTGGAGGGGCCACCTGCTATGGCCAGGGACCTGCCTTGCTCTCGGCCATGAGCTGTACCAGTATTCAGGATGCTGTCTAGAGCGTAAGCGCTGCTCTTCGAACTGGATGCTGCAACCGGCACACCTTGCTTAGACTGTGCCACAACCACCTAGTTCAAAAGTTCCGATGTGTGCTTGACAATTGCCCACATGTAGTGGCTGTCATGCTGGATTTTTGTGCGCCTGTGCTGTCTCTGTGTTGCAGGTGGACACACCAAGATTTTGCCTCGCATGCCAGCTGCTGTGAGCGCAGTGGCATTTGTTAATGGCGCCTTTAATTTAATTTTTGCCACGAGCCTTGATGGGTGCGTGTGGCTATGAGAAAAATATGGATGTCTTAAAAGCACACTGTTCTCTGTAGCGTCATGAGGAGGTAGCTATCCTTCAAGCCTGCTCAAGCTGTCCTCCTGCCTTCTTGTAAAAAGCTCTCCTGACAGCTTTATTGCTAAACATGAAACATAGTGTTCCCTGTAGCCTGCTGCACGCATTTCCTAACTGTCCCATGAATTTGAGTGCAGGTCAGTGTACCTGGCAGATTTGAATCGGCCTGAAGACTCGCATTTGAGCAGAACAAAGCTGCCGCATCCTGCTGTTGAGGTGTGTGTTTTAGGCCTGATCCAATGAAATACTGTCCAGCTCGCATGCAATCAATAGGAAGTAATTGTGCCTGTGAATGATAGAGCCAACTTAAAGGATGCTCAGGCTTGGGCAAGCATGCAGCCATCAAGCAGTACGCAAGGATATTTAAAGCATGCTGCCTAGAAGCCACTTTGATTATGTCCCCCGCATGCCACTCAAGGACCATGACATTGATTATGACATTGATTATGACATTGATTATGACATTGATTATGACATTGATTATGTCCCCCGCATGCCACTCAAGGACCATGACATTGCTTGGACCTTGTAGCTGCTGTTCTAGGTGCCTGTTCCATGCACTGCCTGCCTCTTGTCTTGGATTATCTGGCTGCCCTCATGTAGACTTATCAGCTTGCAGCAGTGGCTGGCATGCACAAAGCAACCGGCATGTGTGATGAGTGGCACCATGCGTGTGTGGATGCTTCCCAGGTGTACTTCCTGCCGAACGATCCCTTTGCAATCTGTGTGTGCCCGGGCAATGAGGAGCACCACCCCCGCCTGATCTGGTTTAACATGCAAGATGAGAAGCTCATTGCGGAGCTGGGTGGCAAGACGGACAGCGGCTTTGGCAGGGCCGGCCTGGCGGGGCTCCCAGGGGCCGGCAGCAATGTGCCCACAAGTGAGCAAGGGGGCCATTTGGTGTGCAGGCGGGCACAGGGGTTGCTTTGGCAGGGCAGGCCTGGTTGGGCTCCCAGGGACTGGCAACAGTAGGCTCACCAGTATGCAGAGCCCAGGTCCTGCAAGCCGGTGCAGGATGCGGATGAGGGGCAGGGGCCAGTCCTGCACCTGCCCAGCTTTCTGCAGGGGGCAAGACCCTGGGGTTCCCTGTCAGGGCTTGGAATGTTGGTTAGACTCTGCTTTGTGTATATACTAGTGCTCACTGCAAGCCTAGGCATGCAGGCAGGCACAAGCTGCAGGAGAGCAAGGGCTGAGGGCGTGAGTGGTGGCCTGTGGGGCCTGTGAGTTCAAGCGGCATGCTGATGGACCTGCAAATGCCAGCGCTGGGCCAAGGCACAGCTGGGGGGGTTCTAGGCCCTTAACGTTCCTGGAGAGGGCATGGATCTGGACACTGCACAGCATGGGCGTGACGCCACGCATGTTGCGTTTGCTGATGCAGGTGCATGTTTACCAAAGCAGGCGGTGCCCAACGAGCTGACACCAGCGTCGCAGCCCATCTCCCTCCCCCCCATAGTCCCCCCATCACATTCAGGGCCTCGGCCACCTTTATCAAGCACAGGTGAGCCACCTTTAGCAGGCCACCAATACGGCCTCGGCCACCCTTAGAAAGCCCAGGTGGGCCAGCTGCCGGGCCGCTGCATGGATTCAGATCCTTCAGGGCTGCAGCTGATCATGCCTCATAGAGAGGTACCATGCACCAGTGATTGCTGCAACAATATTCTTAGGATGTTGTTTGTTTCAAGCAAGCGCAGTGCTTTGTGCCCCGTGGCCAGTTGAGGTGGTGCTGCATCAAGCTGTTTTGCCTAGCATGTTCCGAATGGAAAACAGAGGAGCAATGGTGGCAGTATCTTTGCAGCACGTCATGCTCAGTGAGGGCCGTGCGCTGAAAATGAGGGCCAGGCACTTGTAACAAGGGCTGCACAGTAACATGAGGGCACCACACAATTGAAGAGGCTCTGCCACACTCATGCCGCGTGAACACAATTGAACACAATTGAACAGGCTCTGCCACACTCATGCCGCGTGGGCCCTGTAAGGGCCCCTGCAGGCTTATGGCATGCAACAGACATGTTTTGTAAAACAGCCGATGGCACTGTACGTGCACAGCCCCCGCGCGCCATCATTGCACAAGCAGACTGACAGTGCACATTGACGGGGCACAGTGCTCGTGCGCAACCCCTGCATGCCTCAGGCAGTCACACACACACACAGGCACACATGCAAGCATGCAGTACAGCATGCACGGGCCATTAGCACGCCGCCCTTACGTGCACGCACACTCGCCTGGACCTACCCGCTTGTAGCAGGTGAGGCGTTGCCCCCTGGTAGCTTGTCTGCGCACAGCAGCGCCTCCACTGCCCTGCCTGCCGCCGCCCCCGGCACAGCTCAAGCGCAAGCAGGCGCGTCACTAGCTGACCAAGACCTGCAAGGGCCGCGAGATGCTGCGCACAGCAGCTCAGGTGCCCTGGGCCCCACCAGCAGTATCCCCGAAGAACTCCGGCCGCTGCACTACCGGTCGCTGCTGTGGCCACGCACATCCTTCCGGGACTCGTATGTTGTGGTGGGCGGGCCCACGCCAGAGTCCGCCAAAGCGCACCTTGGCTTCAGGTGAGCTTGGTCCGGCGATCAGCGGTCGTGGTGGCGATTGGGGCCCAGACATGCGTCGACAGCTGCACACCCCTGCATCAGGCAGGCCCCGTGCTCCACTGCAGCCATGGTAGGGGTGGGGCACCCAGACTTGGCTCCATCCTTACCCATCCCAGCTCCAGGAGGGCCAGCTCTGTTTTTGGCAGAGCCTGGCTGTGGCATATGAGGGGTTGCACAGGATATGTGCTTACAAGCCTGCCAACGCGCACCTCAGCTTCATTTAGGCTTGGACCACTGATTTGCAGCCAGGCTGGCGCATGAGGCAAGCAGGAAGTGCAGGCGCGTGCAGGGGCAGCCTTCCTGCACGTGGGCCCAAAAAGGCAGTGCCCAAGCGAAGACCGCTGGGTGCCTGTGAGCAGCTGCGGCTGCCGTGAGCAAGCCCACAACAAGCCTTTGCCATGGAAGCAAGGACCTAAAAGAGAAAGTGAAAAGATGAAAGAATGAAAGGATGTGCTGGTGGTCCACACTTCATACAGACCCCCATGCCTGGATTCTTGGCCAGCAGCTTCCTTTGGCTAAGGTGTAGCGTGGAGCTCCATTGTGACACTTTTTCATCCTGCTGCAGCAAGTAGGTTGTGGAGGAAACCCCTGCCCAGGCTCCCTCACAGACAGATACACAGCACATTGTGCCAGAAGATGGAGCAGGGAGCATTTCAGGAATGTCTGGAGCACGCGACTGCCATGATTGAGATCTTCCCTCATACCTTAACTTTGCCCAGGCCTGGCGAGAAAGAGGTGCCTCGAGATGCCCATCTCTACTTGTACAAAATAGATGCCATAGCACGGATGATGCTGCCTGAGGAAATGGCTTCCAGCGCCAGCAAAAACCTCCTGGATAGAATGCTGGCCGACCTTGACCCCCCTACAAAGAGGAGGTGAGCTCTGCGCGCCCAACCTGGTGCATCAGGAGGAACCTGTTTGGGCACTAGCTGGAGTGAGCGCATATGCTTCAGCTTGAGCTGCCTGGCATTGCAAGAGTTGGGGAGATACTTGCAGCACAGCGCTTCAGCACGCAGCTGGTCCAGAATGGGGAATGGGGATGGGAGGGATGGGGAGATGCTTGTAGCACAGTGCTTCAGCACGCAGCTGGTCCAGAATGGGGAATGGGGATGGGACTGGGGGGGTATCGGGACGGGGCGAGGGAGTAGGAGATAGAATTGGAGTGGGTCTGGGTCTGAGGGAGGGAGCGTTAATGGGGGAGGGACTGGGAGCAGGGGT
>LFIK01003881.1_pt1 | contig 12113 bp, 9 predicted proteins | sample 643401 | NCBI WGS metagenome assembly LFIK01 (sample SAMN03777447, study PRJNA286221) | soda lake metagenome | biome: soda lake; feature: Kulunda steppe; material: water; isolation source: sample T5-Br brine of Lake Tanatar-5 | place: Russia: Kulunda steppe | collected 2010-07 | reverse complement strand
GCAAGTTATAACCTTTCCTGGTCTAGGTATCCTTCTCAAATGTGATGCATGATGTGCGAAGTCTTCCCTCCTTTCCTCTTAGACATCGTGGTGTGTGATGCACAAAAACACAAATATTGTATTTACAAGCTGTTGTCTGCTTGGTGTACACTATCGCTGCCCGCAGCCAGTCCACACACCGCATTTGCTCAAATACAGCTACAGCTGAACTGACAACAGGCATGGTCATGCCACAAGTCTGTTTGGTTTGCAGCAGTCTCTTGGCGTGACAATGTGACTGTGAGCTTTCATCCAGCAAGTCATCAAGGTCAGGCTGCCCACGTTCGGCGGATACAGCCTTGAAACCTTACCTTACCTTATCAAGGTCAGGAATGGGGCACTTCAAGTTGCCCTCCTGATCCTCATCTTCTTCACTTGTTCCCGACAGTCTCTTTTCTTTTGGTGGAGGGGGCAAACAGTGCCTGGACACAAGGTGGCCAATCTTCCTCATTGATGTAGGAAGTAGTCCAGCCTTACAGCCAGGCTGGAGGTTGCAAACTTTGTTGAGCTTTGTTGAACTTATAGAATTTTGGCCCATTATTGTGATCATGGCATGCCATATTCTCTTCGCTAGTTAAATAAAAAAAGAGAGGACCTGTCGTACCACATCTCATACTAGTTTCTGTCCTCTACCTTACCAATTGAACGTCAGTTGTGATTGACTCTGTTCTCGAGAAGAATAATTCACTTGTAGCATGACTCGTAAGCTTGCACCCATGCTTTCCACAAGGCTTATTACAAAAAGGAACCTTCTGACCTTGTCGTTGTTTGTGGGTTACAGTTATCAAAAAGTCTGGTGCCCACTTATGTATAGGGCTTATGTATAGGCATGCAGCACGGCATACTAATTCTGGCCCTCAGATATTATTAAATGCGCCATATTGAACATTTTGCAAGAGAAAAAACATGGGAGAGGGGAAGAGCGGGATCAGAGTTCCATATCACTGTCACCCTCAGCGTACGATGAGGCTGTTTGATACAGCGCCTCCTCTATTTCCAAGGCATCACTCCTCGAAATCCCCCAACCCTCCAGGGTAGTCCTTCCAACCCCAGAACCGGCTGCCCGTTGCCACCTTGTGGTAACCTGCAACATAACAACAAAAGCACAAAGTCACATCCGCATAATCGCATGTTTGGGGTGATCATACCGCTTGCGTAGCTTTTCCTTTTCCTTTTCCTGGACAATAACATGCATTGCTTCATGCCAGGCAGATCCAGGCTGCTGTGCATATGCCAGGGCAGCTCCCGAAGTGTTTTTGAGCGCCATGTCAGAGGCAGTGAACTTTCAGAGGATTTACCGCGTCCGTGCAAAGCAGAGAACCGGCAGTGCACAGTTACAAAAGGCAACCTTATGGCCGATTGGAATGGGCAAGTTAAGTTGCCTGTTGCAATGGCACATGCTTGTACAGCTTTGCAACCAAATAATACTTGCACGTCGTTGAAGCCTGGTATGACCTTGCATTGGTATTTCTCATGCATCATAACAGGGCCAAACATGGGGTCTCTGCAATGTTGTTCCCAAACAGATGCCAGGAGGTGCTCTTACAGAGGACAACCGTGATGTCCACTGCTCTTATTCACCTGGGCGAATCACGCTTGCTTCCTAGTATGCACATGTATGCACGCACAAAGACGTACATGTGCATACCTTGTTTAAGTACCCTTCGAACTCTGCACTGGCCGCGAGGTGTGCTATTACAGGCACAGAGTGCACATCCTGCACAGCTAGGCTGCTTGATGCAGGGAGGGGGGTAGAGGAGCCCTGCTGCTGCTGCTGCCGCTGCTGCAAATGTGAGGGCGAACCCCGCCCGCACGAGCTGATCAGATCGCCATTCATTCCCACGGAAGCACAGAAGATCCGGGGAAAGGGTAGTGGCAGGAACAAGGGTGTGGGGTGTATGCAGTGGTGCTGCACGCAGCGTCGCGGTGGGCTCCTTCGGAGCAGTGCAAGGAGCTCGGTGTGAGCACTTGAGCAAAAGGCTGGGCCGCGCGCAGTCCGGGGTCCTGCGCAGCATTAGCCACAGGGCAACTTACTCCATCGCCCCGTCAGACTTTGGAGGCTTCACATACTCTTGCAAGATCTCAAACTCTGAATCCGGTATCGTCGCTTTGGTGTGCAACAAACGCATGGGGAGGGCAGGCCCAGAAGGCCAGGCCCATGCAGATCATATCTCACTGCAGGTTTCCGAGTCAAGCTGTGATGCATTCTAGGTCTTGACCGCAGACACGGGTGCACTTGTGTTTCTCTCCTTCCATATGTGAGTCTTCAACGAGCTTGGCAAACAAGACATGAAAAGTCTGTGTTAAAAACGTTCAGGCCCTTGCTGGCATGTATGCCTAACATACAGACTCTCCATTGCGTGGTGTCATCAGGTGCAGGACATACTCTTGAGCTGCAGGCACACAAAGTTCTGGCGTGAAGGCACTACAAACCACCACCACACTCAGGATACCTCTGAATGTTGTGCTTTGGGCAAGACACGTTTCTGCTCTGTTCGTGATGCCTTCAGTTAGGGGCACAGCCCAGCAGTCAGGCCCCCCAATCTGTGCTTGATCCTGGGTGTTTTGGATGTCTCTGTGAGCATATAACGTATGAAATCCACGTGTTACATCCCAGGCATGCGGCTGTCTGCAGCGTGTGTCTGGTCACAACTAACGGTGGGTGCTGGTTGGGTGAGCACGTATGGCGTGCGTCTTGTCACAGCTTATGGTGGGTGCTGATTGGGTAAGCACGTAGGGAGCAGAGCAAGCCATTAGAACTGATGCACATGCTTGCACTGGAGCAAGCCATTAGAACTGATGCTTGCATTGGAGCAATAAAGTCTGTGCGTGCATGAAGTTGTGAGCTGGGAGCCATACGAGACATGCCACCAGAGGCATGCAATGAAACATGTGATCAGACATGCAAACCAGACGCAAAACATGTGACCAGAGGCAAACAATCTGATGCAACCCGAGGTTTCATATCTCGGATATGCAATCTTATCAGGGGTCTCTAAATGGGAGTGTTCTTTACCCAGGCAGACACATCCAGTTTGATGGCTTACAAGTGATCAGAGCTTCCTTGTTGACTTCAATGCCCTTTTAAAGGCAAAAAAGCCAGAATGCAAAAATATAAGAAGAGCCACAGGTTCCCTCTATGAAGACATCACAAGCACCAGCCAGGATGCTCTACCATTTTACGGTATGCGCAATTCACACCTTCAGACCGGATGCGAGGCACACTTTAGGCAAGACCATGACGCTCTGGCCACGGCAGAGCGGCACATGCTCAGCATGGCAAAGAACCGGACCTTGATGGACCTGTGCTGCACGTTTCAGAGTCAGCATACGTGGCGGAGGTTGGACCATGGGGGTGCCGCATCCGCTCGTCTGTCGACACTCCCAACTGCGCAAGCATGATACCCCAGGGAGGGCTGCTTGTGCGGCCAAAGTTTAATGAGGGTCGCCATTCCGCGCCCCACTCATGCGTAGCACGCTTCTGGGGCCGTGCCAGGATTGATCAAACATGCTTCTCTCCCTATTGCGCGCCCCACAGGGTTTGCGCAGACTGGAGCTAATGAAAAAGTCACTTGCTGCGCGCAGCTAGTGAGGGCAGTTAGTGCGGCACCGCTTGTTTTGCACTGATATGCCGTGTGGGACAGTCAGTGCGCATGCCCTGGCATTGGGGCGTTACCGGTGCCCTTTGGCTGACCTCGCTTGCATCAACCTGAGCATTGCACATGGGGCATAGTGCACTTCGTGTGGGGCCTGTGTGTACTTCACATGGGGCCTGGTGCACTTCATGTGGGGCCTGGTGTATATCCAGGCCTCGGCTAAGATTGCGTGCTCAGACCTTGGCTGTGGTTGCATGCCCAGGCCTTGGCCTTGGTTGCATGTCCAGCGCTCAGCCTTGATTGCATGGTTGCATGCTCATCAGGGCAGGCAGCACCCACAGGCATAGCGATGTCACAGTTGATGGCCTTGCGCACGCTCTGTGGGGGAAAGCAAGTGATGCAGCTTTCAGGCACCACTGCACCGCTCGTGCATGCTTGCAGACAGGAGACACGCAAAACGTTGTGCAATGCTTTTCTCTAAGGTAAGCAGGCTGGCTTGTGCAGAGCTTTGCCATCAGCGTGTCCAGTCCAGGACGCACTTTCGCATCGCAAACAGCTGCGTGTGGGACACAACTTCCTTGCGAGCTCACAGAACATGCACGCCCTCAAACCTGCTGGATGCTGGTGGGCAGGTGGGGCGCAGGGATGGCCAGCCCCATGCAGGTGAGGCTGCTGCCGCCCCTGCCGTGGCCCTGCAGCAGCTTCACCAGGGAGTGCAGGTTGGTGGCCCCGATGGCCGGCCCCAGGGGGGAGTTCACGGACCCTGGGAGCACGCACAGTTTGCACGCAACCTGCTTCTTGCTTCATGCCGGGCATCCCTGAGCGACTGATCATCTTCCATTGATGGTAGCACCCTCAATAAAACAACGGGCCCCATTTGATGGACAGTGGCATCCTTGAGTAGCCCACATTTGGTTGACAGGTCATCAACAAGTGATCTCAATCTGATTGACACGAGCCTCGAGCGACTGACCCTTCTCAAGTGGTCTACTGAGCAACGGAAACAGCAAACTAGCCAACAAAAGCCCTGTGCGTATGCACCTTTTAGGTTGCTTCTAACCACAGCTGACTCATCACTGCATGCACGAACAGACCCTGCAGGATGATGCCGCACAGCTGACGCAGCGGCAGGGGGCTTGCCATCTAGTAAAATACCATCTGGTAAAATACAGTGCGTGGGCACAGCGTTCAGCAACAGGTAACAGAAGAGAAGGGAGAAACCAGACGCCTCGTGCCTCCCATTCTGTCTTAATTCCACTCACAAGCACACACAGCCGGCGTAGTAAGCCTGTGCGGGAACACTCTTTCCTCGTCAATGGCTGTGCGTGTGGTTGCTGTGCACATGGCTACTGCCAGGCAGGCGGGTGCTAGGGGCAACAAAGGATGCTGCTAAGACTGAATGCTGCTAAGACTGAAAGGGGCAACAAAGGATGCTGCTAAGACTGAAAAATGTTTAAAGAATGCTGGCGGGTGCCATGGGCAACAAAGGATGCTGCTAAGACTGGAAAAATGTTTGAAGAATGTTGGGAAAGGGAGCTTCTGAGCACGTACCCAGCGTGCGGATAGGCATAGTGGCTGTGTCTATGGCTGCTGCCAGGAGGGCAGACGTGTGGAAGTAGGAAGATGGTGGGTATGCGACATGGGCAGGTGGGTGCACTGGCGGGGCGATCGGGGTGTACAGTTGGCAGAGCTCCGCGAGCGAGGTGGCTGCCAGGGCCTCATTCAGGCCACGCCTGCGTTGCATGGTGGCACCAAAAGAGCGTTGCATGGTGGCACCAAAAGAGCATCACTGCGTTGCATGGTGGCACCAAAAGAGCATCACTGCGTTGCATGGTGGCACCAAAAGAGCGTTGCATGGTGGCACCAAGAGAGCGTTGCATGGTGGCACCAAGAGAGCGTTGCATGGTGGCACCAAAAGAGCATCACTGCGTTGCATGGTGGCACCAAAAGAGCATAACTCAAGCAGCTGTCAAGGCAGGTGTGCACCTGCTGCAGCTGGTTTGAGGATGCATGTGCACCTTTCTCAGCGGCACGACAAACCGTGCCATTTCATTTCAGAGATGATTGAAGACGTTTTGGCTGTGGCAATGTGGCACCAGTCCCACCCCAATCAGCCTGGCAATGTGGCTGGCAATGTGGCACCAGCCCCACCCCATTTCAGAGATTATTGAAAACATTTTGGCTGGCAATGTGTTGGCTGGCAAAATGGCACCAGCCCCACCCCAATCAGCCTAGCATCCAGGCCAGTGATTTCCCTTGACTTGTCAGCTTGCTTTAAATAGGCGTGTACCCACGCTTACCACGCTTCCTCTGCAAGAGAAAACGAAGATGAAGCCTGCAGCTGCGTCCATCATACTGCTCAATCATCTTCAGCGCCAAGTGGCCCAAGGTGGCAGGTATTGTATGCAAGGGCATAAGCCAATTTGGGCCCGGCTTGTGAGCTGATTGTATCTTATTTCAAATGTGTCACGCTCAAGAGCCGGCGCACACAGGCCATAAGATTGCCAAGGTAAAGGATGACCAACAGCGACCCATGGGCCTGAAATTATGGCTTCCATCAAACAAATCTTGAAGTCTTGCCAAGCTGTCCCTTTGCAAGCCGATTGAAGGACAAGGTAGAAATGACTGGCTGGCAGAGCTCATGTAGGAGTGACCAGCAGGCAGAGGTAAGAGTGACCAGCTGGCAGAGGTAGAACCGACCAGGTGGTAGCGCTCAGGAAGCTATAGAGGGGCGAAGAACAGGTCAATTGCGCGTGGCTCAGGCCACGCCAAACATCTATGAGGGAGATGGGGCAGTGTGTGGGTGCTGGACAGAGAAGTATGAGACATAGCCTGGAGCGATTGGACGCTAATTTCAATATCAAAGTATCTGAATCGTCCACAAATTCAATATGCATTGAGGAACGTACCATATGTATGATATGATTAGAGTAAAATAAGCATGAGCACTTGTGCAGAACATGAGCATGTGTGATACATATGATTACGCATGTTGCAGTATGTATGAAGCAAAAGAAAATATGACACAGGTCCAGTGGTCCTCAAGGGGGATACCTGGCCTTTCACCTTTTCTCCTTGTTGGAGCCTCATATGTTTTGGCGTAAGGCAATTCTCTAGACCAACTGCACCAAAATAAAACATCCTGGCTAGGCAGCAATTCTTCAATGTTCATCAAGATTGCACAACTGTCTTTGTGGTAGCACACATTGCCGATACTTAATATGCATGGGAAGCAGCTCTCAAGAAAGAAGAGGCCTGAAACCCCCGAAAAGGGTGGTAAGTACTTCCTCAAATGCACCTCTCTATCCTGCATAACTTCCATTTATCGATCAAAACCCTTTTGCTGAAAACAAAAAGAAGCAAAAACATGAATTCAGACATGCCCTGCTTGCACAACTGAATACATTGCTCACCTCATGGAAAAAATGCTCAATATTTCAATATCCAAGTCTTGTTGAGATCATCAGCACATGCAGGATTCTATTGCAGCAGGTGCTACAAAGCAGGCGTCCCTTGCAAACAAGGCTGGCTCACCTCAAAATTGAAAGGGCATCGTGGCCTGAAGTGGCAGCCGCAGAAGGTGGCCTGTGTAGGCAAGGGACGAGCATGCAGCATTGACAGACTGCTTGGTGGACCATCTGAAAGATGTGACTTTTTGCCTCAAATATGTGCACATGCCAATCGTAGCCCTATATTTTGGGGTGCATCAAATCAATGTGCGCTGTGCCTGCATTGAGTATTGAACATGGCTCAAACATAGACATTTCAGCGCCAAAACAGTTGTGGAAACAGATCTTAAGCTGGTATTTCCCATGCCATACCTGAGGGAAAAGAGCATTAGGGGCCTGGCGCTGCCTCCATACTCATGCCCGATCTGCAAGGCAGGCATAGAAGTGCAGCATTGAGCAGCCAGGAATCTTCAAGCACTGCTCCCAGAGTCTCTTGAGACACACATTCTGTAGCCTAACACTATCATTTGAGGTTAAAAAGTAGAAATATTATATAAGCAGTGTAGACACTCCAATCATCAACTAAGGAAGAGGAACCACCCAGGGCCTAGGTACCTTATGACCCCCACCAGGAGAACAGCTCCTCTCCTCGTTCTCCTCCTCTTCCCTGGCATGCTCCTTGGGGATTGTGCAAACCCCTTCTGCTACCAGTGCTTGTTGCATGCAGTTGTGATGCTGCATCGTCCTGGCATTCGCAGGGCTGGCTTGCAACATTTGCACTCCATCACACAGCCCCGCTCTGGCTAAATCTTCATTGTAAACCTGTCAGACCACATCTTAAGGGGACCTGCTGTCCTCCCCTTGAAGGTCTGCAGGGGTGGCACTGCCCTGTACATGGGGCTGCATGCCATCTGTCCCCAGCTTTATTTATGGCTCGTCCCCATTAAGTATTCTGCCAACATATTTGCATAATTAAATTGTTAATTATTAGGGCCAGAGCTTCTTCGAGTTTCGACTTTGGCACGCGCTATGTCTGAGAAATTGCATAGCGCTATACAGCGCTTTTAGCAAATGCCGATCCCTAGTTGTAAATGGTGCCACCTTCTCCCAAAAGGATAGTGTGGAGGCTAACATTATCGGGAGTTTGGTGGAGATATCAACAAAGCGCGCTGTTTTGTAGCTCGGCGACTTTTGAGCTTGCACAATTCTGAACAACATAGCAAAAACAGAAACAATTCGAGTGTCCCTCTATCATTGACAACCTTTCTCAATTTAGACCTATGATATCTTCTTGAAAAGGCGGCCACAGGTTGCTGCTGAGAATGTGTCCAGTACTGCTGGATAGGGTATCAGTTTGCCAAAGTCCAATCTAAACTCTATCAACGCTATGGCTGAATCTCTCTTGCAGAGCAAAGCCCTTGACTTTGTCAATATTCCGATTCCCTAAAGCTCGCAGCATGCTTGCTGTACGTGGGTAGGGCCATAGCCCAATTGGAGCTCACAGTGCCCTTTTTGTACCCAGCCAGCATGCACTTAGCCATAAGACAATCACCCTTGTTCACAGTAGAGGAATTGAGGCAACCCCAAAATATGAAGGGGCTAGAGCAGGCAGCAGTCAGGGGCCTGACATCTGAGCATTAAACCGTCAAGCCAGCCTTTAGCGTGGCTTGCAGTGCGGCCTACAGGGCAGCCATTATAAAAAGCCAGCCTACAGTCCCGCCTACAGTGCGCCTACAGTGCAGCCATAATAAATAGCCAGCTTTCAGTGCCGCCTACATTGCGCCCTGGCATAGATGGCTCAAGGCATGCATTGTGGGGTTGGCGCCAAGCACTTTGACTGGTGTGGGAAACTTGCATTTCCAACAGCTTTTCATTCATGTGCATGCACTCTGGTTGGCCGCCTGCAAGAATTTCAATTTCAAGAGACGCAATGCCTTGGAACCGCAATGACAATCTATATGAGTGTGGTATTCAGGCAGGACCTAGGACATGGTGGCTTGTGGTTGCAACCTACCTCCTCAGCTAAATATGTTGCAATGCCACCAAATCCAGACAGATCATCAACCAGCATTTGAAAGCCTGAGGTATGACATTTCAGCAGATTGGAATGGAAGTGTTTGGCATCAAGCCAATAAAGCCTAGTTGTAGCTTCAAGCTGCACTGCTATCCATGCATTTGATGTGATATGGAAAGTTTGCAAATGACCCCTATTGCAAAAAATACATCAGCTTAAGCAAGCCGCAGTACAACCAAATGCACAAGCATGCTTGCCACACACATACGAGGGGCATCAAGCAACATATTGCACATTCTATGGGCATTTTGTGGCATCCGTTACCTTTCAGTTGGCTTCATATCTCCCAAAGAACTTTTTTTATTTTGCTCAAAATACATGCACGTGCTCACACAGACAGGTTTAATTCAATACAAGTGAAGGCGCGTGTACGCAAGCGCACGCACACACAGAAGCAAAAAATTAGGTAAAGAGCACTTGTAGCTGGTGTAACTTGTAGCTGGTCGCACACACATACACACACACACGCAAGCACAGGAGCGCAAAAACAAGAAAGGACATGCAGGCCGCACCTTGTAGCTGGTCGCATGCTTCCGCCATGCCCCGGACCCGCTCTGAAAGCTCTTCCTTCATTTCCAGTCCCTCCTTGCCCCGTAGCAGGTCTGTGCCATCCCCAAACCCTGAAAAGGGGGATGTGCCTTGCCACACTCCTGGCAGTGTGTAGACGCTTCTAGGTGCCAGAAGCACCTGCGGACAGCATCGCAATATGGGATGTGCAGCTGGAAGTTAGGCAGAGCTGCCAAGGAAGAATGAGATGTGATCTTGGAAAGCAAAGTAAGCAGTGTTGGAGGCCAGGAAATTGGACATGAGGTGGGAAAGGCTAAATGGGGCGGCCAGGGAGAGATGGCAGCGAGCACAGGAAGTAAACAAGCAGTGTAGACATAGCAGTAGCCTCTTCAGAGGGTGCAGCAAAAAGGCTAGAATTGGTCAGCGCCATGACAGCGCGCGGCAAATGCTTCGACAGCGCTGCTTGTGACCCTTTCCAGAGTGTCAGCTGTGCTTGCATTTGCTGCCCTTGCATCCCCAGTGTCTCTGTGACAATTCTCTTTGGCCGTGTTTGTAGGTCTTAAGAGTTCAGGCACTGTGCTTGCTGCACGTGCTGCGCTTGCATATGCCGCCTTTCAATCCCCAGCATTTCTGTAACAATCCTTTTGTGCACATCCTTCCCCTCCAATCCATATGGAAGTGCTCATGGCATCCCAGTAGAGATCTTGTCTCTCCTAATAATGCCAGCACATCCTTTTGGTACAGAGCAGGATGACACGTGCACGGTGCAACACAACAGTGTGCATACCCACCTTAAGGTAATCCGTCCAAAAGTTCACACCGCCAGCGCCAGCCCCGCGAGAAGTGCAAGCATCAGAGGAAGTTTGCTGCTGCCTTTCATGCCCCTGGGGGTGGAAGCTCAGCTCACGTGCAGCCTCTTCCAGGCTCACTTGCCGCGCCTCCGCTGCAGCTTCTGAGCAGGCAGCCAAAGGTGCGGAGAGCATGCTGGAAGAGGGCTGCAGTTTTTTGTGAAAACAGGGCTGGAAATCAACTTGTCAGAAGGGACCAAAGGCCTGCAGAGTGGACAAGGGGAGGCCTGTGGTGGCAAGTGCACAGACCTAACATTCCATAGTTGCATCTCAGTACGCCTGCAGCATCGCAGGCTGGAGCAGCCCAGTTCATCCATGCAAAAGTCTTGTACTCTGCCTCAGGCATTTGGCAAAAGGGTGGGGCTACCAAGGATGAGGTTGCCAAGCAAAGAGTGTCTGGAAGCAGGTCTTCCACTGGGGAGGGATCCAAGTGCAAGGGTAAAAGGGGAGGAGGAGGCAGGACAGCTGGGCGCCAGGTGGCGTCCACCCGGGTGCGCAAGGGCTGAGAGAGGGGAAGACTAGAGGTGGAGGACAACAAAGAGGAAGGTGACCGGGACTCCCCCGGCGCAGGACCATGGAGATCCATCAAGACCAGACAACCACCGAGCCCGAGCTTGTGGGCTGGCTCGCAAACGCGCGAGTGCTCTGGCGGCTGGTTGGTTGAAGTAGCTAGTCAGCAAGCCTTGCTCATATTGATCTTTTGAGAGGTCATCCTTTGCCCTGATCTTGCCCTTGCGTGCTCGTGGACTGCCTTTGAGCGTCTTCAGGTTTTGCTCTTCCAAAAAACTCCGGCGTTCAAACACTACCTTTCTTCTGCTATGAGCGCTTTTTAAGGTTTGGTCCAGGTTGCAGGCCTTCTAGGCTTCAGCTAAGCTGCCCTCGTTTGGCGGACACAGCTATGTAACCTGTCCTTACCTAACCTAGAGGTGGAAGTGCAGGTTCTGTTACGTCCACGCATGTTTGCTAGCTTTCTTGCACGTCCCTCTCCAAGCATAGACCTGGTGGATGTTTTAAACTACCTGTTTAATGCCTCTGCACTCTCATTATTATTATTATTATTGTTATTATTATTATCATTATTATTATTATCATCATTATTATGTTACACCTATTTCAAGATTAGAAGCATTATTTTTTACCTTCTGCTTACATTGTGTCTCTTGGCTGATACTACCTATTATTGGGCAAATCATGCATCTTTATATGCAAATGCCTTTAGCCTCATATGACTCATATAGAATGCATTAATGTACATCCTCCCTTTTTTCATTATAAGCTTAATACAATTTTTGGCTAGGATGTACTAAAATAAAGGTGGGGTTTCCGATGTGTGTGCCTGTGTGTGCCTGTGCCTGTGCGTTTGCGTGTGTGTGTGTGTGTGTGTGTACCCTAGTGCGTCAGAGTCCAACAACAAGCGGTGTGTTCTGGAATGATAGGCGCAACGGGAGGCAACGGGGGAGAGGCTAGGACAGGGGGGTAGACCTAGAGTACAAGGTAGAGAGGTGGGGGAGGCAGCAAGGCGGGCGTGTGCACCCATCCGGGCCCGTGGATGCACGAAAAGAAAACTAGCCAGGCACACGCCGTGGAGGAGGGGGGAGGG
>LFIK01003880.1_pt1 | contig 12115 bp, 19 predicted proteins | sample 643401 | NCBI WGS metagenome assembly LFIK01 (sample SAMN03777447, study PRJNA286221) | soda lake metagenome | biome: soda lake; feature: Kulunda steppe; material: water; isolation source: sample T5-Br brine of Lake Tanatar-5 | place: Russia: Kulunda steppe | collected 2010-07 | reverse complement strand
TCACCTACAACCCCTACTCTTCACCCCCGGCCCCTTCAGCTCCTCCCCCCCCCAGCACCACCATCATTGGCACCACCACCAGCCCCTCCGGCTCCTGAACGCGCGCAGCAGAGTCCCCCCCGCCCCCTTCTCACTCTTCCTTGCCGTCCAGGCCCGAAAGGAGGGCCCGGCCCTCGGGCGTCCTCTTCAGTTGGGCCCCCACCAAAGGGAAGGCCTTGGACAGGTGGCGCGTTGTGGCGGTCTTGGACTCGATGACCAGCTGCTGGTGGGCAGGGCTGTAGGTCCACAGCTGCAGGTGACAAGGCGGGGAAGGCGCGCGGCCGGGGTGGGCGTGTGGTGCGGTGTGTGCCATGGCGGGAGCGACCAGCGCGTTGCTGGCCTGCGTGCATGGGCAGCTGCACACCCACGGCCAGCGCGGCCATGGCAGCCAGCATGGCGCGTGGCACGCATGGCCCACATGTGACACGTCCCTGTGTGCGCGGGGCAGCTTCTCTTAGACGGCTTGCCCCGCGGGTGGCAGCAAGGCGCGGCAGGAAAGGACCGCCTGCGGCACACCGCACACCACAGTCTGCCCAGCAGGTGGTGCCATGGGCACGGCAGGCGATGTGCCCAGCAGGTGGTGCCATGGGCACGGCAGGCGATGTGCCTGCAGGCGGCAGGCAAGTCCGGCAGCTGGCGGACAAGAAGGCAGCATGGACGGCGGGATGGCCGGCGACCCACCTTGGCAAACTGCTCAAAGGGAATGGGCGCCTCCAGCGGGTTGTCCACGCCCCTGTCGGTCAGCGCAAACATCTGCAGGCAGCCGTGTGCAAAAGGAGTAAGAGGTCACCTTGGGTGTTATAAGCCATGATTGGACACCGTGTGCAAGGAGTAAGAGGTTACCTTAAGTGTTATAAGCCATGATTGGACATGGCCACTTGCCTGGGAACACATGTAGCGACGGCGACACCTGCGCACCCTGTTGCAAGCCCGCGGCCTTGCGCACACGCCAAGGCCAAGGCAGCAGCCCCCACACGCACACGTCCCACTGTGTGACGCAAGAGCGACCTGCACGCGCGGCGCTGCCCGCGGCCGGCACGCGCCCCTGCCCTCCGGTGCACGCACCGAGTCAAAGACGTAGTGGCCGTGGATGTCAAACACGGCCAAGGCCTCTGCCGCGGTGTGGCCCTCGCTGTCGGGTTGGAGCACCGGGAAGTAGGTGCCCAGTGTCCTGTAGCCACGGTCCACACACCAGATCTGCACGCCCCACCCGCGCAGGTGACAGGTCGGCAGGATGTGATGCGCAGGACTTGCAACTTGGGTGTCATGTCATGTCATGCCAAGTGTGCCTCTGGCGTCTCATGGCCACATCAGCCACGTTCTGCTACTGTGCTTGGGGGCGTGGGTGGAGTTGTGCGTCCATTTGCGCGTGTCTCTGGCCCTGTCTTGGCATGTGTGGGGGTAAGGCGCTTCATGGGTATTTGTGCACCCGGGCCAGAGCTTGTTGAAAGCCAGCTTGGGTGTGGATGATGCCGCACTTGCACTCTCTGACGGGCTGCCATGCCAAGGAATCCGCAGGAATGCACAGGCAGGGAGCGGAGCAAGGAGCACCCTGGGCGCCACATGCATGCACAAATCTGTGCATGTGTGTGTGTGTGTGTGTGTGTTGAGAGGGTGCTCTGCACCACTTCAGAGTTGCGCAGCATGGATAGTCACAAGGCCAGCCCAGCAAATCCTTGTACTTGTGGCGCTTTAGAGACTGAACAGGGACACTTGGTGTGCACACAAGATGGATTGACACGCAGCTAGGTTGCCACTGCTTAGGACCCTGCATGCAAAGGGGATGGGCTACCAAGCGGATGCATGCATGGCAGGCGGTGGCTGGTGCATCAGCCGCCAGGCAGGGAAAGATAATATGGCTGCTTGTTGTACGTGCAACGAGAAACATGCTTCTGCTGGCACACCAAGGGCATAAGGCAGCAGCTTCTGGTCCTCAGCGCTCGCAAGCGTGCACACTAAGGCGCATATGCACACTTACGCATGCACAGGCCAACAATTAGAAGGACGCGTTTGAACAGCCAGCAAGCGGGCCAAGTTAATGGCACGCGCTGACAACACACCGCAAGGTGCCGCTCATCCATGCTCCGTTCATTGGAGGGCTTGAGCAGAGCTGGCAAACACTGGCTGTACTGCTGCTTGGCCCTGTGCAGCTGCCATGCTGTCAACAGCTCCAGGTACAGCTGATGCAGGTCGTCCTCTGTCCGCATAGGCCTCCTGGGCCCACTGCCCACCAGCATGTGCTCAGTAAGGGGCTGGAACAGAATACAAAGGCAGAGCAAAACATCGACTCACAAACATGCTTTGATGTATGGTTGTTGGTGTCCAGGGCATCGGCAGGAACAGGAAAGTGACACAATATGTGCTGAAACACCCGTCCAGCGTCTTGTTGTGTGCTGCAACGTCAACATAATCTTTTGCCATATTGGGGAGGTGTTTGGTGGATATCTGAAGTGCGCACTTAACCCCCACCTTATCTGGTCAAACTACCTATCCTTCTTACCGCAGTCAAAGAGTCAAAGGTGAGTAGAAGTAAGCCGAGAGAGGATGTCGAAGGGAGCTATGGCTTGAAACATCAAGAATGGCATGCACCAAGCCTCGTGGAGATGCAATTGGAGGAAGCAACGTGCCTGACAGCTGCTCATTTATGAAATCGGCATCTCTGTCCCCGACATTATCCCAACATAAAAAGGAGAATACTCGATATTTTAATGATGTGTGATGAACATGCACTGATTGCAATCAACTCTAGGTGTCATTCTTCGCGCGAGGTCTTTGTAACTCGTTAAGGTCAGGGCATGTAAAACTTTCCCATAAATCCCATCCCATCTCCAGATCTCCTCACTCTCGTGCTTCACCTCATATTTTTCGAGACATCTGCCTCTCCGTGATGCACATGCGAGGCGCAGATGTTTTTCTCACGTTGGAACCATTTTTTCATGTTGAAACTTTGCACGAAACGCAATTGAATGTGACATTGGAAGTTTAAAAAAAGAGAAAGGCGTTCAACAAGCAAACCGTAGTGCACAAGCCTGCAAGCCTCATTTGCTGGCTTGCTGCACGGTTTGAGATTAAGGCTGCTCCACAACATGCGCATCTGAGAAGCATTCAAGAACATGGGAATGTGCATGATCTTCTAAGGGAAGCTGGGGGGCTTGCGCAGGTTGGTGGGGATGCCTGAGGGTGGGGCATGTCCCCGACCAGGAGCAGCACCTCCGCCACCCTTGGCAGCGCCGCCACCCACACGCCTCATTGCACCAGGCCCGCCGCTAGGGGGCGGAGGCATCTTGTTGTTCCCGCTGCTCGCCCCTGCCGTCGCAGCCTTCAGTGTCTCCGCAGCACCCTTGCCTTGCAGCACGACGTACGGTTGGTGCGTCTTCTCCGTCGCCTGTGTGGTGCACGGCCGTGCATGTAAACTCCACGCATCAGCTCATGTTTCAAGCAGTAGCTCTTGTGGTCATGGTCATAGGCATGTAGAGCAAGGGGGGAAAAGCCCAGAGCCAGACTGCGCGGTGCATACCAAGGGGGTCTCTCGCGTGCAACGTGCACTCGGCCTCACAGGGACAAGGTGAAACACACACGCACTCAAAAGGAATCCACAAACACATTAACAGGGACACACAAACACAGCCTCACAGGGACACACACACACACACACACACAGCCTCACAGGGACAAGGTGAAACACACATACTCAAAAGGAACACACAAACACACTCACAGGGATACACAGACACAGCCTCAGGGATTGGTGAAACGCACAAACACACACACTGTGGGCTGTGGATGGGGCACAGTCCATCCAGCAGCTGCCCAGGCAAGCCCTGATGCATGCAAGACTGGGTGAAGACAGCGCGCAGTGGGCAGGCGCACCTTGCGCAGGCCCTCCACCTCCTGGTGCTGACTGATCTCGCTGGTGGCATTCTTGCGGCGGGCTATCTCCTCAGCCGCCTTCTGCAGCCGGATCTCCTGCTTGTTCTTGCTTGGTGCTTTGCCGTGGAACCTGCCCAGAGGCGTGCATGCACAGCGGTTTGTGCATTTGGCCGCGCCCACTATGCCTCAAACTGTTGGGTTGCATCCACTTGGCCATCGGCAAAGGCAGCACTGGCAATTGCAATGGTGCTGCGTCAGCGAGGCTGGCGTGGGTGGCAGCGCAGAGCATGGACGAGATGATAGCAGTGGTACTCTCAGGTATTAGGGGAGGGCAGCCAGACTTCACGGCTTGTCATCACAGCGCCACACAAACCAGGTCCAGGCTCCTGCCTGAGGTCCAATCCATCCAAGCAGCCCCACGAACCTGCCCAGCTTGCACAAGCCCGCGCCCAGTCCAAATCACAGAGCCAGGGTGCGCACTCACTCGTAGCAGAGCTGGCGGAAGCGCTCCTTTGGCGTCATGACCTGCCCAAACTCATCCTTCGTGGTCAAAGCCATCTCGATAGAGCGTGCAAGCCGGTCCTCATGGGCTCCGCCCTTGTACACCTCGTCCAGGCCCTGTGCATGCAAGCGTGGACGCCGCGTTGCGCACATACATGCATGCACATGCGCAGCCGGCTTGCAGGCGTGCACACCGGACATCGCTGTGTCAGCTGCTGGGACGCACGGGGTGGCGCTGGTCAGCAGGCTCGCAGGCAGGGCGCACCGCGACAGCGGTGCAGCATTGCGTGACGCAGGAGGGCACGCAGAAAACACACCACAGCAGCGTTGCTTTTTGAGTGAGCCAGGGCAGATGCCGGGCGGAGCGCACCAGCCCCTGCATCTGCAACTCCCACCCTGCACCAGGAGCAAGACTGCCTGCTACCCCCACTCGCGCACAGTGCACGCATCCACCCCGCCTGCTACCCCTGCTCACGCGCAGTGCGCGCATTCACATAATTGCCTGCTACCTTTGCTCATGCGCAGTGCGTGCACCCACACTGCCCGAGCCATCGCAAGCACCCCTGGGAGGGCGTCCCCACCTGCAGCGCGTTCTTGCTCTTGTCATTGTTGCGACCGGCCCACGTGATATTGTGGCTGCCCACGTTGCCTTTCTCTTTGAGGAGTGCCAGCGCGCCTGCCAGACCTGCGCGGCGCATTGAATTAGCAGTGTCCTTGTAGAGCATGCCTGATGCGGCAGAGGTCCGTAGTGGACCGAACACCACGCACGGCCACCCCTGCTCCTGCTGCAGCTCAACTTGCAGGTGCGGTGCACTTGGCATGCTGTGGTCGCCCACCAGCTTTCCAGCGTAGGGATTTGATCAGAGCTGTGCTTGGATCGTGCGCTTGCTTCCGCTTCGGTACGCCTACACGCCATGCAAGTGCTGCTGTGCCATTTCTTTCCGACCCTGGTCATCACTGAACAGGGGTGGCCCCCAAAGCAGGTATCTTCCTTGCGCTCTGCATGCGTCTGTACCCCAATCAAAAAGCAGTCTCCGTCTTGTGGTAGCTATCAACACCAGGTGAGGTCACCTGCTCCTGTGCTCCAGGGAGGTCACCCTTGCACACAAATGTGCAATTACCCGCGCAACACCGGCACCTCCCCTACTCACGCTGCACACATGCCCAAACACCATACGCCTACCCACCTTTGCCAACAGCCCGCTCCCCTGTAGGCGTTTCGTCGGGTGAGGCTTCCCGCTTGTGCCGCAGCTGGCGCTGGCGCTGGCGCTGCTCATCCTGCTCCTGCTGTTCTGAGGGCGGTTGCACAGAGGCTGTGCCCTCCTCCTCCTCAGCGCTCACCCACCTACGCAACACGGCAGCACCAGCCATGCGCGTGCGCGTGTAGACATGTGCATGCGCTATGCACGTGCATGCGTGTTTGCATGCGCGGCAAGCAGAAATGGGCGTGACAAGCCCACCTGATGACACCCACGTACAGCTGCACCAACATGCGCACATGTGCGCATATCCAGGCGCAACCCGCACACGGCCGTCACCATGTTTTGTTACGTTACTTTCCTATTCTCGCCTCCGAGGCTGCCCTGTCCTCTGTAAGAGCACACAGCCCAGCACAGGCGCATGTTCAGTTAAGCATGCAGCTGCCGGCACAGCAGCAGGCCACGTTCGACACAGCAGCGGGCCACGTTCGACACAGCAGCGGGCCATGTCCTACGCAGCAGCGGGCCGCGTACACAGCAGCAGGCCATGTCTGACACAGCAGCGGGCAACGTTCGACACAGCAGCGGGCCACGTTTGACACAGCAGCGGGCCACGTTCGACACAGCAGCGGGCCACATCCTACGCAGCAGGAGCAAACCTCACCTGCCCGTGCCCTTGGGGCGTTTTGCAGGCGGGCTCTTGCTGCGGCGTGCTGATGCGGTGCCCTCCCTGTCGGCAGCGCTCAAGCCCTGCGCAGAGCGTGCGCACACACTCCTGCTCTAAGCACGCGCACATGTTCGTGTGTGTGTGTGTGTGTGTGTGTGTGTGTGTGTGTGTGTGTGCATGTGTGTGCATGTAAGTCTGTGCATGAGTTTGTGTCTTGCACTGCCAGCACGCAAGCCGTGAGCGCGCCACTATCAGGCATGCAGGCCGCAAGGGACACACGCCCCGCGAGGGAGGTGCACACAGGCAACTACAGCTGCGCTCGTGCCTTGCAGCCCACCATGTAATCATCTCCGTCTTGGTCTTGACCACGGGCCCCTGCAAGCGCCTCTGGGGGGGGCGGTGGGGGTGGGGGCCGCTTGCCGCCCACCACAGAAGCACTGCCTGGGGCTGAGGTGGCTGCAGCCTCCGGCTTAGCATCTGGCTTTACCTGCGGCATCACATAAGCAAGTCGGAGTGCATGCCACACTCATGAGCACAGACGGGTGTATGCGCAGGCCTGAGCAGGCGAGCATAAGGGCGCATGAGCTTGTGACCGCGTGCAGCGCACATGACAAGGCACTTGCATATGTTTGTAGCAGGGCACATGCACAATCACTATAAATCTATTAAAAATATTAAAACTATTCATATTTATTTGGCAGAAAACAAATTCAGTGATTTAATTTGTATGAGAGGGTCTTGGTTACGTATTGAAATGGATAAAGAAAAATATTTGGGCACAGGTGCTTCTGGTGCCGTAGGCCTTCCAGCGTCGCATGCATACATGCGCGCGCACGCACACACACATACACACAAACAGGGCGCGCCTGTGCTGAACCAAGCACCTGAGCATGGTTTGTGCCCCTCATGGCTCGTGGGCAACATGAACTTTACGGCACGGGAACCCATGCACACCGTAAAGGTAGTGCGCAGAAAGTCAATGCCGCGTGCGAAACAAGGCAAGTAGGTGCTTCAGGCTTACATTCCTTTGCCCATGAACACCATGCGCAAGCGTGCACGACTGCCAGACAAAGGTCCTGCCAGCAAGTCAGTTTTGTTTCCAGTCACCTTTCATTGTCAGCCTACCTGAATGTTGCGCACAAATTCGATGGTGTCATTCACAAGCAGGCCAGCCTTCATATGCTCCTTCAGCTCTGCCTCATCTTTCTCACGCTTCTTTCGCGACTCCTCTGCAATTTCCTCTAGCGAGCTGCCTGTCTTGCCATCCCCTGCAAGTGAATTGTGCAGTAACAAGTCAGCGACAGCATCTGGTGCAAGCAAGGATAGGAACCTGTCTCCCCATGCCACACTACATGTGACCACACACAAAAAATGCGCTCGCAGCAGCAGGATGACAAAACCAGCACTATGTGATGCACTTGAAATCCCAAGGCGTCCGAGAACCCCAGAGCAGATGGAAGCAAAGTGCAGCAACAGCATGCTTTTGCTGCTTGGGCTTCCTTTAATCTTGGATGAGGCAAGGGCCAGGCAACAGCATGCTTTTCCTTTCAAGAATCAATGTTTTAGCCTGGCTGCTTCTGAGTGGCCCCGAGGTGCCAGCTTGGAACCTATGACCTCATCATACCCAAGGGTGAAAGGAGGGATCAGGGTGTGACTTCAGGGGGATGACTTTTGTGACCCACCGTTTGGTGCCTCTCCATTGGGTGCGGCACGCTTCTCTGCTTGCTGGGCTGCAAGCCGCCGCGCGCGCGCCAAGCTCTCCTGCATGCGCGTACCAATGGCCGAGGGCAATCGCGCAGCTGAGCGCACGCGGCGCCTACGTCTGGAACAGGCCAAACGAGTCAAGCAGGGGCTGATGTGTTTTGCGGAGGCACCAGGCCACCAGGCCACCAGGCCAAAGGCTACAACCCCCCCCTGGTGTGTATGGAGGTTAGTGAATAGGACTGGTGCACCCTCTGTGCTTGCAGGCTGATGGAGGTCAGCAACCAGGACTGCAGCACCCTCCACCTGCAGCCAGTACGCCTCATCCCCACCCTGCAGACCCACCTGCAGCTCTCTGTCAGCCTCGTCCTCATCGTAGATATCTCCCATGTCCCCGCCACCAGCGCCAGCACCGCTGCTGCTAGGGTTGGCGTTGGCGGCCTGTGTGCAGACCAGCAGCGCAGTGTGCAGGGTCAGGGGTAGGAGGGAGCACATGCGGCTGCAGCAGGCGCTCATGGCTTGTGAGGCAAAGGCAACTGTTCCGACATGGCGCCATCGTCCCTGGACCTCGCCATGCCAAAAGCAACAGATTGGCTGAGTCCTAAAGGTCCACACAAGCACGTGCACTGGAGTGCTTACAGTTGGGATCCGACAGTTCAAATTTAAGGAGCGCAGACAAGCCCTCACGAGGAGGAGTAACGCAGAGAACATTTGCCGGGCTAGCTCCATCAAGAAGAATCGCACTGCAATGACCCACATGCAGGCAGTAGAATGGAACGCAGTCACAATATCACACACACACACAAACACATTCTAGATCACGCGTGCAAGCGCACAAGCCCACCTGCTGCTGTGGTCGCAGAGCTTCACTGGCCCAGTTGCCCTTGGCCACTGCTGCCTCGAAGCGCTCCCTCTTGGCTGTCGCCTCAGCCTGTGACAACACAGGCATGGCGTGTGGAGATCTGCAACACAGGTGCAAGGAACTAGGCAACGCACGCATGCGTGCGCAGTTACATGCACCCCTTTCTGTGTGGCTATTCCGGCCTTCCTCCACCTGGCAAGCAATGAGGCGTACAGAGGTGCACCAGCCCAAGCACCTGCCAGCATCTTCTACTGAGCTACAGACCTCGACCCTCACTTGGCCGGGTGGTGCGCGAAGTGCTCACGATTGATAAACTTTCAAACACACGCACGCGCTCTGTCACGCTTGTGTGCACACGACCCCCCCCCCCTGTCAGGCCCTGCCCTGTTCTTTACAGCACGCACCACTGCTGCACGCTCTGCACGCCGCGTGGCCTCCTCGCGTGCTGCACGCGACCCTAGCTCGCTGCCTCCTGCCCCCTCGCCGCCTGCCCGTCGCGCTTCTGCCTCTGCCTCTAGTGCTTCAATGAGCCCAGCTGTGCCGCCTGCGGGTGCAGCAACAGTGAGCAGGCTGTGAGGCAGGGAGAAAAGGTTTGTTGAGCAGGGAGGTGTGCAAGTAGCAGGGTGGTGTGCTAGCAGGGAGGGCGCAAACAGCAGGGAGGTGAGCAAGCAGAGAGGGCGGAAGCAGCAGTGCAAGTGTGTGCGCGTGCGTGAGGTTGGACGACCGCATAGGTGTGGGAATATAGGGTGCATGAGCAGCTGTGTGGATTTTTCATTGACCACAGGCAGCAACTGGAGGAAAGCTCTGGGTGGGCCAGGGGCTGGTGAGGAGAAGCAGCTTCCAAAAACTGAGGAGAAGCAGCTTCCAAAAACTGAGGAGGGGCAGCCCATTCTGCATGGCATGGTTGTTCCACAACATCATGAACGCAAGTGGAAAGCTGCTCATGCAAGCACAGACAGGGCATCAACAATTGACCTTATTGGAAAAGGTCGCAAGGTCCATTCCTGTGTCCCCACAAAATACCAGGACATGCAGCTGCGCACCCACCCTCTTCCTCAGGTTCGGCTGACTTAGCCCTCAGGCGCTTCTTTGCCTTCTTGGTCTTCTTCTTGAAGCCACCTGCCTCTGCCTCCGTTTTGTAGTCTGAGGCAAAGGTGGGCTCATCTGCGCGCACGCGCAAAGGTCAGCCTTTTGCCTCAGGTCGTGTTGTGACCGGAGTAAGGCAGGAGGCACTTGCGGTTGCCTGTCTCTGCCCCTGTTTTCTCAAGGTGGGCTCATTATCTGAATGCTCGTGCGAAGAGATCAGCAGCGCCTTGCGGGATCTTTTGACTTTTGAGTTATTCAGCAGAGCCTTGCTAGTTCTTCTGACTTTTTGACTTTAATGTAAGTGTGGGCTCCGAGCTGAGTGAGGCTTGGGGTACCGCAGGCATCCAAATTGACTTGGAAGCCCGTGCCACAGGAGCGCGTCGGACCTAGGGTGGGCATGTGCACAAGGCCGCAGCATGCCTGAGCTGCAAGGGATTGACGCGGTGGTGGTGATGCGCCAATGCTGAGCCCAGCTTCCCTACCTGCCCCCAATGCGCCCACGGCAGCGGAGTCGAGTTGCTTGCCGCCTGCACACAAGAATGCGCAGGTCCAGTGATGGTCCAGAAGTGATGGTCCAGAAGTAATGGTCCAGGAGTGATGGTCCAGAAGCGATTGTCCAGAAGTAATGGTCCAGAAGTAATGATCCAGAAGTGATGGTCTAGAAAAGCAGACAGGTTCACAGACATGAATAGATTAGGCAGACACAGATAAGGCAAACACGGATCAGGCACACGCACACACACAGATTCCCTCTACAAAGGGCTCCTTCTGGGAGCTTGCACCCCCAGCAACCCTTCAAACCAAGCCGGCGTGCGCACGTTTCCCAGCTTGCTGCCAAGCGATGCAGCAAATGCTGCTGCTGCTGCTGCGGCGGCGGCACACGCATGGGCAATGGATCAACATGCAGGAGTGCATGCATGCGCACACACAACCAAGATGCACAATTGAAGGTGCCCAACCTGCCACACTTCCTGCAAACATAGCCCCCAGGCGCCTACCCACCTAGCTGCAATTTGCGCTTCATGTCCGCTTGCTGCTGTGCTGCCCGCTCAGCCTCAATGCTCCCATCAGCACCAATCTGCATGCTGATGTCAGCATCCTCCTCATCATACCTGAACAAACGACACATGCAGATATTTTCAGGAGGTGCAGAGCGCAGATGCAGCTGTTCAACCTGTTGTGAGCTGCGCACTTGCTGGAACGCGCGGGAAGCATGCGGCTGTCAAGGACGCTTGTGGGAACACATCGCGAGATTTTGGTTAGATAACCGCTGGACCCTACTGTACTTGTGCACAGCTGCAGGACCCAGGGCGGCCACATAGACGCGGAAGCGTGGTCCTGCATTTGCTCGAGCGGCAAGACTGTCTGCGGGGGGGGGGGGCCACGTGCGAGGCGCGCAGGGGGTGCCCAAATATATGGGTTTTGACAATCAAGGATGCCCAAGGGCTCTGCACATAGCCGTGCGCATCAGAGGGCGGAGCCTTGGCACATGCCACAGGAGGCTTCCAGGGGGAAGTGAAGTTGTGGCTCCAGCACAGCGCTACAGGCCTTAGTTGCCCCAAGGATCTACTTCGACTAGGGATGTTTGCCTGCACAAGGCTTTGCTGCGCCGGGACTTCCTATAGGCATGCATTGTGGGGTGTGGGAGACCCGCGGCTCCCAAATACCCCGCAGCCTGCACGCACTTGTCCAGCAGCGAGCGCTTCTTGCCATCCTCCTCCCACAGTGGCTTGGCGGTGTTGGCGGCGTTGCTGCGCGCCTTTTGCCGCTTCCGCTCCTCCACCTGCGGCATGGCGGCACACATTGGGCGCAGCAACAAGCGGTGAGAGCACGCTGGAGGGTGGTGCTGGAGGGGTGGTGCGCGCAGGGTAGCCACGGGACTGCTTGCTCACAGGGCCACAAGAGCACTGCCAGCACTCAACCGCAGGCAAGACTTGTGTGGGTCTAAATTAGGGCCACGACACAGCCGGCCCAGGCTCAGGGGACCGTCCATTTGACCCATGCAAATGTCTCGCATTGATGCTTAATTGGGAGCCTGATGCCTTGTTGTGGGTACCTTGTCTGCACCTTGTCACCAAGAGGGTGAGAGGGGTGCATAGGGGGAGACAGAGGGGGAGGCAGCAAGGCAGGTGCGCATGTCCTTGGCGCAGATTCAGAAAGAAAAAGACGCTGTGGGAGGGGGGAGGGGGG
>LFIK01003878.1_pt1 | contig 12118 bp, 16 predicted proteins | sample 643401 | NCBI WGS metagenome assembly LFIK01 (sample SAMN03777447, study PRJNA286221) | soda lake metagenome | biome: soda lake; feature: Kulunda steppe; material: water; isolation source: sample T5-Br brine of Lake Tanatar-5 | place: Russia: Kulunda steppe | collected 2010-07 | reverse complement strand
TACAGCCTTGAACTTAAACCTAAAAGTGCATCTCCGTAAACGATCAGTATCATCTGCAGAGACACTTTTTTACCACCACCATGGCGGCGGCGGCAGCTGCTGCTGCTGCTGCTGCTGCTGCTGCTGCTGCTGCTGCTGCACCCACAACCCCTCCAAAGTGGCACATAACACATATAGGGAGGAACAGGAGGAAGTTGGTTGGTTTCATGGGGAAACACACAGCACAAAAGCCTCTGTTCCTGGTGTCAACTGTCCCACATGCATTTTCGAACGATGCCCACCATTGGCCCTTGAGGCTTTGGGCATGGTTGCGTGTCTGGAATGGTGGCAGGCTGCATGGTGTCTGTGATATTGCATGGTGCCTGTAATATTGCATGGTGCCTGTGATATTGCAGGCTGCATGGTGCCTGTGATATTGCATGCGCCCTTGCGTACGCACACACGCACACATGAAAACAGACACATCCCTTATCCTTATGCTAGAACACAAGCAGCCCACTAGCGCTTGCCACGGCAACTCCTGCGCCTGCAGACTGGCTGCCATGCCTTGGGTTGCCTGTGCGTCTGGAGCCCACAAGACTTCTTGCAAATGGTGATGCCATCCTGGCCACCCCCCTGCCTTGCCCAACCAATGCATGCACATGCGGAACACCAGCGTGTGTGCACACCTCAGCAGTCATGATGTGGAAGCGAGCAGACGCCATGAGCTGGATGAAGTCGTGCATCAGCTTGTGCTCCCTGTGTTCCATCTCAGCTATGTTGGGCGGGGATGTTCCCACACGGGTAGGGAACGTCTGGTCCTTGGCTCCCAAGCTGAAATAGAGGAAGTTCTGCTTGAGGTTGCGCCGCAGAGTCATGAACCTGCCCAGGCATCCGCACACGTTTAAGCACCACAGATTATCATGGGCAGGGCACATAGAGGAGGCTGAAGGGGAGCCAGTAAGCCGCACACTTGGTCATGACATGGATGTGCCGGTCAAACCACGTCGTGAGTGGGTACAAGGCTGCCTGCAGGGAATGCCAGTCAACCCTGGCCTAGGCAACATCTTGGGGGAAGATGCAGCAGAAAGCAGAGAGGACAAGCATTCCCCTGTCTGGGTGGAAAGGGTGCCGCACTTCACTTGGACCAGCTGGGGTCCCAGCAAGGGATGGACACGCATGCTTGCAGGGCTGCCCGCAGGGAACTCAGTGACGGCAGGAAACGTGCATCAGATGGAGCTGGCTTTCCAGACTGGCGCATCCACGCCGCAGGTCATTACATTAGCTATGGCCAGGCCTGTGGGACTGAAGCAGGCAGTGAATCCGGCAGGAAACACAGCAGCAACAGAACAGAAACGCGCACCTGCTCAACCAGCTCATGGCAAGCGGACTTTGATAGACAGCCCATTTTGTTTGGACCTTTTGTTTGGTGCCAGGCACTGTGATCAAACAAGTCCTTCAGCCCATCGATGGCTCAGCCATCATGTCTTAACGAAAGCGCCTTTTGTTTTCACAAACGCTCACACCACCGAGCTGCAAGAAGCTGATGTAAGCAGATATGCTCGCTGGCAACCCCGAGTGTCAAAAGTGTGTCAAGAGTTCATCCTATTCTTTGTGCACATGTGGGGCAGGTCTGAAAATGGCAGTGCGCACTCACTCTTGCGCGTAAAGGCTCTCAATCAGCTCCGCCACCAGCTTGTAATTAGCCTCCATTTCCAGGGACATATCTTTCCCGTACACTTTCTGGATGTCCTTCTTCTGTGTGCACGATGTGACAGCAAGAATCGGTTTTCACATTCCCACCAGCTTCACAGACAGACAGGCCTTGAAGCACAGGCTCAATCCTCGGAATACTGCAGCACATCGCACCAGCTCTAAAACGAGGTTCGTGAGGGGTATGCTGATATGCCTCTCAGGTGGGCATGCAATCTCCACAGGTCCCAAGTGCGGAGGACCGCCTTGGGAGTTGTCTTTCGTCGGGGGATCATTGGCAGCGGCCACGGACGACTCGACTCGACCATGCGGCGAGGCTGCCGGTTTGGGGCTCGGTGCGGGATTCATTTACAATTTCATCATCCGTCTAAAAGTTTTGGTTTGAATAAATATTAAGTTATCTACATATCTTCCCCACGCCTGGAGTTTTTGAATCGACAGCCATTATGTACATCAGCATCTGTTGACTCAACAGCAAGCCATGTCCAACGTGTTTGGTGGAGGTGGGTGCAGTGCAGCAAGACATGCAGCATGCCTGCGACAGGCCTGGTGCTGCGCAAGGCTACCTGTTCAGAGGCTGATGCCCGAACGTGTGCAGCTCACCCTGGCGCATGCCATGTGCAGATGAGGTGAATGCGCTTGTCCTGGATATCGGCACATGCCTTGTGAAAGCTGGGTATGCTGGAGATGATGTCCCCAAAGCAGTCTTCCCCTCAGTGAGTATGTTTGCAGAGGCAAGGCATGCTCCTGTGTGCTCCTGCACTTGTAACCTTGTACCGTAACACACAAAAATCCGTACTACATGAGGAGCTTTGCTTAAGCACGGGAGCATCAATCAACCTTCTACTCACAGGCGGCAGGAGTGATAGCTGCAGGCAAAGAAAATGGCGCGAGCACCTGGCCCTCAGGCAGAAAGCTGTTCGTGGGACAGTCAGGAGTCAATTTCCGACGGGATGACATGGAGGTGCGCTTCAATGCAAAGCTGCCAAGGCAAATCATGCATGCTTGGTAGCACTTGATTTGTGCTGTTTTGGAATTCGGCTGCTTCAATCCAAGCCGCACAAAATGGTTTCCCTGAATGTCTTGTGCCCCCAGATTGTGTCCCCCTACAACCTGTCAAACAATCAGCCTAGCAGTGATGGCTTTGCAGACTGGGAGGTCGTGGAGGCAATCTTAGACCATGCCTTCAGGTGCGGGCGCCTGGCCACTTGCGTTCCCCACCCACTCTTTTAATGCACTTTCCAAATGCGTTGAGTTGGCCAAGGGGCCTTACACAATGTGCGCTTAAATGGCTCCTCCCAGGTGGGTAAATGCTGTCTCATGGATTTGGCTTGCTGGCGGTTCAAGGTGCTGGGAACATGGCCTGGACCACATCTAAGATTAGCGCGTCTCACATTCCTATTCCTGCCCACCTGGCTGCTTCTGAGCTCAAGCTGGATGCATTCATCATCTTCATTTCTCTCTCTACATGTTCTGTCTTGTGGAGCTGATGTGTGCACCTTATCCTTGCCAGCCTAGCTTGTAAAGATAATTGGTTTCATGTATGGGGATAGTTGTGAGTGGTCAAAACCTTTCCCTGGACAAGAATATCACCTCCAAGCACACACATACACACACACTAACCTCTGCATTTGTCATCCCAGATTTCGATGACGTGAAAACCAATGGAATCCGGGCGGTGCTTGTGCCTTGGGAGGGAATTTGCCTCTGCTCCTGGGTGTGCCCTGTACCCAGTGCTCAGTGAGTGGAGGGAAGCGGCTGAGACGGTGGCTGGTCTCCTCACCATGCATGCCGTTGTCATTCTACTTGGCAGGGACCGATTGTCTACGGACTTAAGTGAGTACGCACTCATGATGGCAGAGCCCAATGCTATGCCCAAAAAGGCCCGGGAACAGGCGGCAGAGCTGCTGTTTGAGAAGCACAAGCCTCCCGCCCTCTTCCTTGCAAAGAATGCGGTGCGTGGTTGACTAAAGAGCTGAGCCCAGCAATGCTGCAGCTGACTCTGGTTGATTGTAGGCTTATCGGAGATTGTTGACAGAGATTCCAGCTGACTATACAAGTACAAATCCTACGCCTTTGCGTGTGCACCACCTGGTGCACAGCATTTTCCGATCTCTGAGTCCCACAATTTGAATCAAGTGCAAGCTTTTAAGTTTTGTGCAACTCTATTTCAGTGGGACACTTCTCTGTGCGTGTGTGAGCGCGTGCGCGTGCGTGCATTTGCACGTATGGTCATAACAGCAAGTGCCAAACCCAGTTGTAGTTTTTATTTGCACCGCTATGTACACATGCCAGTAAGGATAACATAGCTGCACCTGCCAAACAAGGGCAACTTAGCTGATGCACTGTGCTTAAAATGCAGCTGCTGAGCATTAAAATAGACCCAGTCTTATTATTTATTGGCGCGTCTCTTTCTGCACAGGTGCTCAGCACATTTGCCCATGCAAAGCAGTCAGCACTTGTGGTGGATGCCGGACACTGTGAAATAACAGGTACATGGGCACTTGTCAAATTTTATGTGTATCGGCACTTGTGGTGGGCGGCGAACACCATGAAATCATAGGTACATAACTCTGCCTTCCAGGGGTTCGCATCTTGCACTGCCTCATATCAGGGCACAATCAGCTTCTTGTGGACTGACTGCATTATTCATACTGACAAGTCCATCACACACACGGGGGGGTTACGCTGCTCTGCTCCCTCATCACCAGGCATTGATCGTGTCAGGCAGAACAGCATGCCACTCCTGCTGGCTCATCATGTGACACTCTCATCAATTTGGCACAAACAGCTTGTCTCCTGGCTCAAATGGGCGCACTGTGCTGAAAATAACCCACATGCAAAGGTGGTATTGGAGTTGACAGCTCCCTTCCACGCACACCTTATTGCAGCTACTGCGGTGCATGACGGCTACCTACTGTCGAAAACATTGACCAAGTCACCTGTGGGCGGGCACTTGCTGAACCTGGCTATGCAAAAGGTAGAGACAATAGACAGGCCATTGCAAAGTGTTTCTTTCCAATGTGGCACATGCTTGATCAGACTCATCCATAACCCTCGAGCTGTTTCCTTGTACTTTTAAGGCATTAGAGAGCCTGAAATTCAAGGCCAGTCCTCAAGGGTACAGAGTTGCTGACCTGGAGGCTGCTTTAGAGGCGTGACTTGTGCAAATTTTCGGTAGAGGTGGCAGTTGGCCTGTGTGGGTTATGAGGGCTTGTGCATGGCCTTGGTCGTGTGTATGCTTCTTTTGGCAGCGTCACATTTGCAAAGCCCGGAAGCACCAAGCGCCCTTTCGAGGACCACCTCGAGATGCAATTCCTGGGGACACCACCTGGGCTTGCCCATGCCATCCCTTGGTGTCCTAGCCCAGGCATACACGGCCAGCTCCACAGTGTGCAAACGGTGTGAGTGGCACATCATGCGCAGGCAGTCGAGTGCAAGGGCATCCAGTTCCGGCCCCGATACTCCTTTAAACGCTTCGAGTCATCTCCAGGGAAGTTTGAGGTGAGCGGTTGGGGGGCCAGGCCATGGCTCTTGGAGGGAGTGTTATGGTTAAGGTGCGTTCACCTATATTCAAGCTGAAAAGAGTGCGGCATGCTTGAATTACTTCTTGTGTGCTTGCATGGCTTTATGTACACTTTATCGACCAGCGAGCACGTTTATGTGCGCGCGCATGTATATGCACAAACAAACGTTTGGGAAAGCGTGCCCTGGCGTCGGTCTTTTGCATTCTGTAATCAGCCACTTGGCTCCTGCAGTTGTGGCGGGCCACTGACGCTGCAGAACCAGCAGACATAGCCGCAGCAGCGGGTATGCAAGTACATGATGCTTGCTACAGTGCCGTAGCATGTTGAGAAGAGGGGGAGGAGAAGAGAGTGGGTAGCAGGGGCCATTCTCCATGATGCTGATTAACCAAGCAGGGGAATATCAGGCTCTGGCCACATGCCAAACGGCATCCTCTTCCCTTCTCTGCTCTTCCTGGTGTGCAGGTTCAGGATGTGAATGCTCCAGCCACTTCATCCTTCAGAAACTACCAGGCAGGTTTGGTAACCCTTAGCTGATTTAGGCACTGTGCGCAATATCATAGGCCTTGTGTGTACGCATGCTGAGAACATCAGGGAGTAAGTGTGCTTATTGCCATGCACTGCCTGTTAAAAAGCACTGGGATGTTCGGGTGGCTGAAGTAGCTAAGCAGTCATCTCCTGCACAGCACAGGCACCTCCGCCTGCCCCACTGCATATCGTGGGCCAAGGTGGCACTGTCCTGCTCAGTAACGCTGACTAAAGCAAGTGCTCTGTGGCCATAATCCCAATGTGTGGCTGGCTGTTGCCTATTAAGCAACAATTTCAGTTTAAATTCTCATTCTGCTCTTAGCACGTTGCATGCCACAGGTGGAGGCCCTGGCTGGCGATGTCCGCGAGGCGCTGTGCCGAGTCAGCGACCTGCCTTTTGACGAGGCTGCCAGCGCAAATGTGCCGACAGTGGCATATGAAGTGAGTGCCAGGCACCGCCTGGCTCAGGTCTACCCTGTGTTGCCCTTGATCAAGATGCACACCATAGATGGAGCTTGTGCTTGCATCTTACCCTGCTCGCTGCGAGAGGGGCTGCCTTCCTAGCTCTGCAACCTGGCACTGTGATCCGCTCACGCAATAGCATGTTGCCCACGGAGCAATAGCGTGTGAGACAACTGTATGAAAGGGAAGGATATCAAGCTAGGGACAGGGATAAAAGAGAAGGGAAATAAGGGACGGGCGATGTTCTGCGTTGGAGTAGAGAGCTCATTGCCCCTCAGCTCAGTGCTGAGACCAGGGGATCATGTCGCAAAGGGTTTTTCAGTCCTTGTGCCCTAAACAAAGCACGTAAATCTATCAGCATTGTCTTGGTGCAGGTGTCATTGCCTGCGCATTGTATATCTGGGGCCTGCACGTGACGCTGGCTCCCTTGCTACTTCTCTGCGCATCTTTGCAGCTCCCAGATGGCACAGAGATTTCAATTGGGCCTGACCGCTTCAAAGTGCCAGAGGTGACCTTCAACTCCTCCCTGCTGCCCACTTTCCCCCTGCTCACATCGGACCTCATCCCCAGGCGTCCAGACGGCAGCTTGCCTCCCAGTATTACTGGTGAGCTGGGACGTAGCTTTTTGCTGGGCTTTAGCGCCATTCCATCTTCTGTCAGAGTTGCATTTTGCCAGTTTGATAGCTATGAGGAGCTTTTTGACTAAGTATTTTTTTGGAAGGGTCTCCGGAGATGATTGATGGCGGTGCTCACCTAATTGCGTACAGGCACCATGCAGCTGCACCATGCAACATCTCACTCATGAAACCTTAAGCGGCATAGTTCCGACCCAATGAAGCACCGTGTGAGACACATGCTCTGGAGCGCAAGTAAAGATTTGGCTTTGATGCACTGGGGACCACATTGCAGCCAGGGCGGCAATGGTCTCACTTGTGGTCTTGGAGTAACATGACTTGGTTGATATTCTTGCTCACGAGCTGCTCATCACCCTAAATTGTTTACATCAATCCGCGTCATTTTTATGTTTGTCGTTAAGGTCCCAGGGTTAAAGAACTAGCATCATTGCCAAAATATGGAGACTTGGTAGACACCACAGGCTCCCTTTCCCGTCAGAATTACAATTAATTGTGTCAAATTCAAGATACTTGAGCCTCCCCAATTGAGCAGAGCAATCATGGTCTATCAACATCAGGGATCCCCATTGCAACTACTGGCTTTTGTAGTACCAAAGTCATGCGCGTTGCGATATGATGTTGTGTAACAAACATTGATCTCTCATTGCTTACATCCTCTATTGTGCTTCTGCAGACTTAGTGTCAGAGTCTTTACACAAGTGTGATGTGGATCTTCGGAAGGAGCTTGCTCAGGTAAGCACCCACAAACAGAAGCACATCCATGGCGTGCATCATCAATGAAAGTTTTGCTCCTGCCTGTGATGCCAGGTACCTGCCAGCGCCTGCACTGCGCAGGCAAGTTTCACAGACGCGTCCATGTCTACATCGCCACCTATTACACCCTTTGCCTCAAATGATGCACAATCACAGGATTTGAGTGCAAGATCGAACTCCTGATTGCCTGCATGCCCGTTTTGTTTTGTGTGTCTCCAGTGGCAGCTATTTCCTCTTATGCTCCTTGCGTCTCTCGGTTTGTATGGTGGAAAATGGAAGTGGTTTTGCAACATACACACACGCACTCGAGTTCTTTCTGCTGTTATGTCCAGGGAGTGCTGCTAACTGGAGGGTTATCTCTGACTCCGGGCATGAGAGATCGGCTAGAGAAGGAGCTTGCAGAGCGGCAGCAGGTAGGATGCTTCCTGCCCTGAGGACTCGTTTTTATCTCAAGTACCGCACAGCTTTGAGGAAGCTTGGAAGGCTTATTATGGTTGCATCAAGCACACCAGCACAGCGGCACACCAGGCCTGGCGGGTTGAGCAAGCGATGGCAACCATCATAAGACAGCCACTTCCTCGTGAAGAGTGCTGGGACAGAAAACAAGGCCCCTCTCATGGATACTTTCCTAATCAACAGCGCAAGAGCAATTCCCTTTTTTCCCTTATTTGTGCAGGCTCTGAAGTTCAAGGTTCTCATGCCCGCCAATCCACTTGAGAGGCGTTTCAGCACCTGGATAGGTGCGTGGTTACAGCGTGTGGCAGTGGTGACGGGGACGCTGCTATTGTTCTGCACCTTGTTTGGGCTTGCAGCAACCCACTTGTCTTATGCGTGTATGTTGCAGGTGGGTCCATCCTGGCATCTCTGGGCTCGTTTCAGCAGCTGTGGATGTCACGGAAGGAGTATGAGGAACATGGGGCTTCTTTGATACACAGAAAGTGCCCTTAGTGCAGCAGCTCTACGTACGACCGGCTTCGTTTGGCTTTGGCCCCAAGATTGTTTTATCCCGTTATCTGTGCTAATTGATTGTTGGAGACAGGGTCTACCTATAATAGAATTTATGAATGGAAATGAGAGCAAAACTGCAGTGCAGGAACGCAAGGAGAACAACACAAGTGTTTCAATACACTTTCAATGATAAATAGGTGAATGAAAGCGAAATGAAAAAATAGAAAACTACGTCCCGACAGTTGGCAACTGGACAATCTACTCGAAGAGTCGAACGATATTGAAATCAAATCGTCAAATGGACGAAACAGACCCCATACCTCAGACTCTTTGTGTCGTAAGAGAAGTGAATGTCTATGGCATCCAACCTAGAAGACCTGGGACCTCGGGTCATTATAGTGGAGAGTGGAGAGTCAGCTCCAGGATGTTTACTGGAAGGCTCAAGGTAAATGTGGAGGGGAATAGGCTGGCCTGACATGACAGTTGGTAATGCAAGCATACACCTATCCATCTGATTGGGGTTGTGGTTGGTTCCATCGTGCGGCAGGTGGTGAGCATTGGTCTAAAGATGGAGATCCAGCTGGAGGACCCAAACACGTAAGGCTCGTGTGAGCAGCTAGGCTAAGAGCACTGCCAGGAAGCTGGCTCTCGCTCTCGTTTTGCTCAGCAGTGATCCGCCATGAAGCTCTGCAAAAGCTTTACCTCCTTCCATTATTGGCTTATGCGCAGTTCGGCCCTCTTTGCAGCGTGCCCTATCCCTCATGGATCACGGACCGCATGCGTGGAGAGCTGCGTGGATTCCAGCAGGAATTTTGTGATTCGGCTTGAAGAGTGAGTGTAGAGGTTATTGAAAAGGACTGTTGTCTTGTTGGACTTGCACGTCTTTCACAGGCTGTAAGTGCTTTTTCCTGATAAGAAAGGACCCCATTTTACCCTGCAAAGTCACCCGTCCTGTGGTACATGTGCGTGCCCTGCAGCGCTGAAACCAAGCGTCACGCTTTTGTAGGACTGGTGAGTGGCCATCTCTGCATAACTTCTCTCCTTTCAAGGACCGCAGATAAAAGGCTTATCTTGAACATCCCTGTTGCCCTCGTTGCAGGGCTTCGAGACTCGCGAAGAGTCTTATGATTTCACTGAGGCGTTGGTGAGTAGACAGGCATGATTCTCCACTGCTGCCACAGGCGCGCACCAGCTACGTTTGCCAGTCATATGTATGTCACTCAAATTGTCCATCACACAAAGCACCTGTACTTGCTGGACGACAGGCCTTGTGTGCTGCTGTCCAAGTCTTGCCTAGGTGTGCTCCTATCTGCAGTTGCGGCATGAGAAGTTTGCAGAGCGAGAGATTGCGGCCTCTAAGATCATGGCAGGACAACAGCAGCAGCAGCAGCAGCAGCAGCAAGGGAGCTCAACCCCAGGCTCGCTGCTCCAGCAAACTGCCAATCAGGAGCTTCAAAACCTGTACAAGCCTAGGTAGGTTCGCCCTGTGCGCACCTATGAGGTTGCTGACCTTAAATCGGGCTGCAGCTGTGAGTTGTTAAATGAGCCTGGGGCCTGATCCAAATGAGGCATGAGCACCACCTAGGTTGTGAAGAATGGCGCTGCGCATCCTCCTCCTGTACACTTTCCATGCTCTTGCTCGTTCTGACATATCCCTCCCTGGTGCATCCTTTCCGTTGCTTGCCCATACCCACAGGCAGGAGCTTTCACTAGGCTCCCAGACGATCCATGTAAATATTCCTGGGGCAAGCAAGAAGGGCGACATGACTTCAACAAGTCCTGGGCGTCTGGTGGGGACATCAACAAGTGCTTCTCCTCATGGCCTGATCAAGCTCGCTCCTCCGCCCCCCCCTCCCCCTGCACCTACAACAGTGAAGCCCGCACCACCTTCTGAGGTATTTGACCCTTTTTCTGAGCTTTCGACTGCCAGAGTTGGCCCGTCTGCTCCGCAGCAAACCGCACTGGATCCCTTCTCAAGCTCCCTGCCACCAGCAAAACAGCCGTCCCAGTCACTGTCGCCAGCTCCAGCAGCAGCAAACGAGTCAAATTGGGCAACATTCGTTTGACACCGGGCTTCTTCTTAGAGGTCTACATTCTTTTTGCAAATTGGAGTACAATGCTTATTTAATTTAGGTCATTCTGGCCATCATAAAGCAATGCCTTTCTTTGCTTGACACAAGGGGTCACAGCTGTACCTTCCCAACAAGGGCAACTCAGATGAAGCCTATCAGGCTTGCAACCTAGGAAGGCATCATGAATACGAGCTTGACACAAGCTGTTCGCAGGACATGTTTCAAATGAGTTAAAAGCTTGTAAACATGGCGATATTTTGTGCACGAAACGGTTTTGCCACCAGGTGAGAGTTTAGAGTGAATAGATAAATTCTTTAAAATGTGACTACCCTTCTTTAGTTTTGATATCGAGGACCCAATGGAAGGAAGGACTACACCAGAAGGGTTTTTTAATTTTGAAACTTTGTTTGAAAGGGTCATCATCACAATGTTTGTCACCATCCAGTCAGGCACCAGCCGCTGTAGCAAAAGTAAGAGCATTTGGAACCTCATGTGCTCCAAGCTGTCATGCCAAGAGTATGCAGCAGACAAAGTAACGTCATGGCAGCAGGATGACATGGGTGGGTGGGGAGCCAGGTGACGCGCAGCGCAGGGCGAAGCTGGTCACCTCCACACATCCGCCAGACATCCACCACCGGATAGGGCTGGCTCTCAGGTGCTCGAATCAGCGTGTGGATACCCCAGCTGCTCCTGAAGCCACCCTCCTTCCGCTGTGCCCGGCATTGGCTGCAAACTTTCCCTCGCTTAGGCTGAGCTTCCTGTTGGCTGCAGCTATTTACAAGGTCGCACTATTTGTCCGCTCCATAGCCGCCCCATCAACCAGTAAAGTTTAAGTTACAATGGGTTTACCTTCAGCCAGATGGGTTGACGGCTGGGCTTGCTGGACATTGCCAGCCCGACAAAAAATATCCATAGTCTCAGAGAGAAAAAGGAATGATTTGTCACAGTAGTAGTACAACGTACGGTATGTCTGCTTCAAGATAAACAATTTCACATCCTCAGCTCCATTGTTGTCAAAATAAAAAGCGCCTGTGTCTCCAATGAAAGTCCTACCAGCAAAATCAGCAAATTGTTCTTCGAATCTCCTTCTTAAATAGCACATTTCCAAGCAAGGGCACAAAAAAAGGCCCCATCAACCAGTAAGTATTACGAAATAGAAGGGGGGCAAGCTACTTTGGAGGTGCAGAGTGACGAAGTAATACAGGCAAAACAAGCCATAAATACCCAGTCAACTACCACAACCGACTGCGCATGCAAATGCAGCATGTATCTGGTGCTGCACTATTCTGGTGTGACAGCACTGTCACAGTCTCTACGGTAGAGACAGCTATCATGGTAAAAGAATCACTTGTCACGCCAGATAACTGTAGATAACACTGAGGGTGCGTTTACAACACCGTGGTTAATGGTTAATCAGAAATTCAGAAATGCAATTAACCATTAACCACGTTTACAATTCGTGGTTAACGCGTGGTTAATCAAAAATAGAAATAGAATTAAAATT
>LFIK01003877.1_pt1 | contig 12120 bp, 7 predicted proteins | sample 643401 | NCBI WGS metagenome assembly LFIK01 (sample SAMN03777447, study PRJNA286221) | soda lake metagenome | biome: soda lake; feature: Kulunda steppe; material: water; isolation source: sample T5-Br brine of Lake Tanatar-5 | place: Russia: Kulunda steppe | collected 2010-07 | reverse complement strand
GGACCGACGCAGGGCCAACAGAGCCCGGCAAGCTGCAAGCGGCGATTGCGGGTCGGATTCCTGCCGGTCGACGGCAAGGTCGGCATGATCGGGCCCGATGGGCAGCCAGGGCTCGGCCCCGGCAAAGTCCCCGCTGAAACCCAGGTTCGGTGCGTCGTGGCGCCACGGCATCGGGGTGCGGCAGCCGTCGCGGCCCTTGTATTCCGGATAGAAAGCCAGCCCGAACGGATCGACCATCCGCTCAAACGGGATCTCGACATTCGACAGGCCGAGTTCTTCACCCTGATAAAGGCAGATCGACCCGCGGATGGAAAACAGAAAGGCCAGGATCAGCCGGGACAGCGCCCTGTCGTCGCCGGCCAGGTGGTCGAACTTGTTCCAGCGCGTCAGAACACGGGTGACGTCATGATTGCCCAGAGCGTATGTGGGGCATCCGTCACCCATTTCGGATTCGAAACGTTGAATAATGCCCCGCAGCTTCGCTGCTGTCGGATCGGCGCCCAACATCTGGAAGGTATAACAGGTGTGCAGGGCCTCGCTTGTTCGGCTGTATTTCGCCGTTACCGCCACGCTGTCGACATCGCCGATTTCGCCCAACAGCACGCGCCCTGGATAACCATCGGTCAGTTGGCGCAATTGCTTGAGGACAGCCAAAGTGTGCGGCACGTCGCGGTCGTAGAGATGTTTTTGGTGCAGAAACGGGTTGTCGCCCGCGCCGCCGAAATCGATGGCATCTTCCGGCCCGGCGGGCGGGTTGTCGCGCAGATCGGGGTCGCAGGCCAACGTCGTGATCGCATCGAGCCGCAGCCCGTCGACCCCGGCATCAAACCAGAACCGGCATTCGTCGAACATCGCCGCCGCCACGGCCGGGTTGTTCCAGTTCAAAGCAGGCTGCGAGGCCAGAAAATGGTGGAGATAATACTGTTCGCGCCCGACATCCCATTCCCAGGCGCCGCCGCCGAAAACCGAGACCCAGTTGTTGGGCGGCGAGCCGTCGGGCTTGGGATCGGCCCAGACATACCAGTCGGCCTTTTCGCCGGTGCGGGCGCGGCGGCTTTCCTGAAACCAAGGATGCTGGTCCGACGAATGGCATAGAACCATGTCGAACATCACCCGCAGGCCCAGGCGGTGCGCCTCGGCAATCAGGCGGTGAGCATCGTCGGTGGTGCCGAACAGGGGATCGACGGCCCGGTAATCCGCCACGTCATAGCCGAAATCGGCCATGGGCGATTTGAAGAACGGCGAAATCCAGAGGGCGTCGACCCCCAGCCCGGCGATATAGGGCAATCGGTCGATGATGCCCGGCAAATCGCCCACCCCGGTGCCCGTGGTGTCGAGAAAACTGCGGGGATAGACCTGATAGGTGACCGCGCCGCGCCACCAGTCGGGATTATGAGTTGATGCGGTCATGGCGGAGCCTGCCTCTGTTGGTTTCCGGCGGTACTGTATCGATCCAGAAAGCCGTCTCATACAAGATCCGGCAGCGCCTTGCAACCCATGCGGTAACAGAAAATCGATTGTCCATTCCTCCGCGCCCCCTGGCCGGCCATGCTTGCCGACACTATTTGAGGGGGGAGCGCAATCCGACGGCACAATGATAGGAGCACTTAATGACAGACTCGAAAATCGGCCTCATCATCGGCAGCACGCGGGACGGGCGGTTCGCCGACCATCCGGCGGAATGGATCGCGGACCATATCAAGGAACGCGGTGATATGGGGCTGGAGGTTCTTGATCTGCGCGATTATCAATTGCCGTTCCTTGGTGAGAACCGCAACCCGGCCACCGAGGCGACCGAACAAGACTCGGTCCGGCGCTGGAAGAAGAAACTCGCCACGCTCGATGGTTTTATCGCGACGGCGGCGGAATATAACCATGCCCCGACCGGCGCCTTGAAGAACGCCATCGACCATGCCAAGTCGGAATGGCACCAGAAGCCGATCGCTTTCGTGGGCTATGGCGGTGTCGGCGGCGCGCGCGCTGTCGAGCATCTGCGCCTGATCGCCATCGAACTGCAGATGGCCCCGATCCGCAATGCCGTTCACATCCCCTTCGGAACCTATCTTGAGGTCACCAAGGACGGCAAAAAGCTAAAGGAATTCGACTTCCTGAACGACAGCGCAAAGGGCATGCTCGACCAATTCGCTTGGTGGGTTAATGCGCTGAAAACCGCCCGCGAGGCGGGCTAGCCTATCGGCATTCGCCGCTTTAAAAATAGGCGCGCCGGCTCAAGCAGAGCCGGCGCACGCTTTTTCTCTGGCGTCAATGCACCGGCCGACTTACATCGGATTCCCGTTCAGCGTCGCGCTTCCGTCACTGTCCCCTTCGAATTCCATAACCCGCGTGTCGTCGTCGCCCGGCATGGTCAGGGACTCGAGCATCATCGCGGCGCCCATCGCGTCATGCTCTTCGACAAAGGGTGTCTCCGCCAGGTCGGACAGAGCGTTTTCAACGCCGCTCATGGTGATGGTCGAGATCAGATGCGGAAGAAAGTTCTCCGCCTCGAAGGTCATGGCCGCATCAAGATCGGCCCTGGCGCCAATGGCCTGCAGGTGCCCTGTGATATCGATGTCCAAACTTTCGAGCGCGTCCAGGACATGGTCTTCGGGGGCACCGCCCATAAAGGTTGCTGCGACGGCACCGGCGGCCGCGCTGACGATATGCTGAGCCGCCCTGGCGTTTCCGTCGATCGCCAGCGCAAGGTCGAGCGGTTCGCGCACGAGGCTTTGGCCCGGATCGACCATCGACCACAGATCGTTGCTTGGAGAAAGCTGCGCCAATACGAGATCGATGCCGAATTCCTGCGCCTCCTCGGTCGGCAACACAGGAACCCGCAGCGCGAAGCGCGTATTGTCGGCAGTCAGTGAAAGATCCGGATCGCCATCCTGATCGCCGGTCATCATCGCGTATATCATGCCAAGGGTGACGCTTCCATCCGCGTCGATGCCTCTTGTATCAAAGTCGAACGACAGACCTTCTCGACTATAGGAGATCTCTGCAAGACTTTCGTTGACCGAGGAATAGGCAACACTGTCGCCCTCTCGCTCCTCGATTTCAAGATTCGTGAGATGGCTTGCAAACGCGATATTCCCGCCAGCTTCAAGGGCTTCAAGATCGAACAGCATGTCCGTATCCTGATGATCGAGGCCATGATTTAGCAGGGAAACGCCGAATTCTTCGATGGCGATCGTATGACTTGAAGGGTCGCCTTGCCCTGCAGGCCCCGGTTCTGCACCGGCATTCGCATTGATCAAGGCGCCGGTTCCGCTCAGGCTGACATCAAGATTTCGCGGCGCCGTCTCGAAACCGAACGCGAAATCGTCAAAGAGCGCGCTGTAAGCCGGGCCCTCGTTTGCCCCATGGAACGCGGCGTCGTAACTGCCGCTGCTGAAGATCAAATTTTCCGCCTGCAGGGAGGTCTCGAAATGATCGTCGTCCCGCGTTGCCACGTTGATCTCGGCGCCGTTCGTATCAAGTAGGAAGAAGCGATCCTCAGCAAGTGAATTATCCATGAATTGACCGCGAATCGTGCCGTCATCGCGGGTTGCAACAATACTTGTATGGATACCCTCTTCGTGGCTGACGACGCCGATTTCGTCGACAAAGATAACACTGTCCGGTGCGGCCTGATCAACGAACTTTGCGTTTTCGAGAACAACCAGATCGCCGTCGGTCCGGGCCGTTTCGGCGGCGAGGTCCAACCCGGCTGTTGACAGGACAGTCTCCAGATGGGCTGGAACGTCTGCACTGAAATCGGCGTCCTTGTTGATTGGGAAGGTTCCATGGGACGCGTCGTCTGCGAGCGCGGCCTGGGGTGTGATCATGGCAGTGCACAAGGCCAGTGTGGCGGCCGGCTTGCTGAATGCGGGCATTCTCTGAACTGGCATACTATAGCGTCCCCTCGATATTTGGCGTCATTCCTAGGTGATTTGCGGACATGGGCTTTGTCCGTTGACTGCGGGCATTAAACCGTCTTTTCGTTAATGTTTCGGTCCTCGGGAGGCTATTGCCATCCGATATGAACCGCGCCGGTGAGTCCGGCACATGAGGAGGTCCGTGATCGTCACGGGGAAGCCCCCGCAGGGCGCAGTTTACGCGCAAAGACTTCATGGCGGGAGGGTGAACGATCTCAATTCGAGATGTCAACCCGCCAGGATCGTGAATGCAAATGGTGATTGCCAAGCCCTGATCGTCCCCGACTTGATCCTACGAGATTCACAGATCGTGCACACACCGATACACCCTCCTGATCGTCCCCGACACCGATCGGGGACCCCGCTCCGGATGCACCCGGTACACGACGGCTTCCGAACGGCGCCGGATCTCGTGCGGCTCGAAGTACTCCCGCCTTAGCTGCACAATCTTTTACAAATGACGGCTAGCGGAACCGTTCCGGCGTGCGGAACAATGACTGGCTGAGCGAGATGTCGGTTTGGAGGTCTTCCAGGGTCACCTCCGTCGTCACGCCCTGCGGGTCATGAACCAGCCAGCCTTTCAGCCTGATCGGGTCGCGATCGAACACCAGCGACAATTCCCCGGCCGACGGATCATCGGTTTGGACGATATCGAGCCGGATCACGTCGAATTCGGTATCGATATCGCGGACGGTTATGTCGCCGGACAAGCTGATTTCCTCACGCGCAATGAATCCCGCCAGCGACGACGACAGAAACTGGTCACTGCGTTGGCCAAGCTCCATGTCGTAATAGGTGATGAAGGTGCCGTTGGCGATGATCAGACTGGGGTTGTCTTCGTATTCGATCCGCATGCGGCCGGGCCTGTCGAGGTAGAACTGCCCCTCGGCATAGCCGCCCTGATCGGTCTGCTGGATGAATCCCGCCTGTAGTGACCGAATGCTTTGAAGATAGGATTCAACCTCCTCCTTAACGGCGTCGGGGTTCATCCACTCGGCGGAGGCCGGGGACGAGGCGAGGCCGGGCGCCAGCGCTAACGCGGCCGCCGTCCCGGCAAGTGTCAGAAAACGGCAAGTTATCATGATTACACTCTGCTCGGCGATGGTGGCGAAACTGGGTCGTGAACACGGCATTCCATTGGAATTATGGCCGGACAACCGGGCCTGCGGATATCATTCATTCGGATCGCGGACGAGAACCTCGCGCTTGCCGACATGGTTGGCGCTGCTGACAACACCGTTGCGCTCCATCTCTTCGATGATTGTCGCTGCCCGATTATAGCCGATCTGAAGATGGCGTTGAATGAAACTGGTCGACGCCTTGCGCTCGCGAGCCACCAGATCGACCGCCTTGTCGTATAGCTCGTTCCCCGTGCCCGAGCCCGAGCCCGAACCATCGTCGCCAAGACCGCCGCCGGTGTCTTCGCTTTCGTCCAGCACGGTGTCGTTATAGGCCGGCTCGCCCTGTCGTTTCAGATGGGCAACGACCTGCTCGACCTCGGAATCCGAGACGAAAGGCCCATGAACGCGGGTGATCCGGCCGCCGCCGGCCATATAGAGCATATCGCCCTGACCCAAGAGCTGTTCTGCCCCGCCTTCGCCCAGGATGGTGCGGCTGTCGATCTTCGACGTCACCTGAAAGCTGATCCGGGTCGGGAAGTTCGCCTTGATCGTGCCGGTGATGACATCGACCGAGGGCCGCTGGGTCGCCATGATGATGTGAATGCCCGCCGCCCGCGCCATTTGGGCCAGCCTTTGGATCGCGCCTTCGATTTCCTTGCCCGCGACCAGCATCAGGTCGGCCATTTCGTCGACCACGACGACGATATAGGGCAGTTCGGTCATATCCATGGGCTGATCTTCGAAGACCGGCTTGCCGGTATCGGGATCAAAGCCGGTCTGGACCCGGCGCATCAGCGTTTCGCCGCGTTCGCGGGCGTCGCGCAGCTTTTGGTTATACCCTTCGACATTGCGCACGCCCATGCGCGACATGCCGCGATAGCGGTCCTCCATCTCGCGGACCGTCCATTTCAGGGCCACCACCGCCTTTTTCGGATCGGTCACCACCGGCGCCAGCAGATGGGGGATGTCGTCATAAACCGACAGTTCCAGCATCTTGGGGTCGATCATGATGAACCGGACCCGTTCCGGCGGCATGCGATAGAGCAGTGACAGGATCATCGTATTGATCGCCACCGATTTGCCCGAGCCCGTCGTGCCCGCCACCAGCAGATGGGGCATGCGCGCCAGATCGGCGATGATCGGTTCGCCGCCGATATCGCGGCCCAGCATCAACGCCAGCTTGGCCGATGTCTTTTCGGCCGCGCGGGATTCCAGCAATTCGCGCAGATAGACCGTTTCGCGTCCTGGGTTGGGCAATTCAATGCCCATGGCATTCTTGCCTGGCACCACGGCGACCCGGACCGAAACCGCCCCCATCGACCGGGCGATATCGTCGGACAGGCCGATCACCCGGCTTGATTTGGTGCCGGGTGCGGGCTCCAATTCGAACAGGGTGACAACCGGCCCCGGATTGACCTTGACGATCTGGCCCTTGACGCCGAAATCGGCCAGAACGCTCTCCAGCGAGGCCGCCGTTTCCGACAGGGTTTCCTTGGACAGAACCTCGGCGCGCTCATCCTCCGAGGGCAGCGACAGCAAGGCATAGGGCGGCAGTTCATAGGTGGCGTCGCCACCCAGGCTCAGGATGTCGTGGCCCGCATTCTCCGCCCCGCTGCCCGCGGCGATCGGGCTCGGCGTGGCACCAATCGCCGCCCCGATCGTTTTCTCCGGCGCGGCGGTACGATCGGCGGTTTTCGGGCCCAATGGCGGTTCGGCCGTATCCGTGGTGGACAAGTCCCTGGCCTCGGAATGGGTTGCCCGCGCCGGCCGAGGGGCTGAGAGTTCCTCGGAGGCCGAGCCGCCGGTCGTGCGGCCCAAGCTGGGGGCTTCGCGTCGCCGCAAGGTCCGTTGTGCCGCGCGCCCGGCAGCGACGGTCAGCTTTGCGGTTCGGCCGGCCGCTTTGCCCATGGCCGCCCCGGCGACCTGACTGCCGCGCGCGGTCTGCCGGCCGAGAAGCCCCCATTCGCCCCGGCTGAGGCCAAAAGCGATCAGGATCGTCAGCACACCCAGAATGGCCAAGGCGATGGCCGTCACACCCGGACCAACCGCCAAGCCCAGATCGCGCGCCAACCCCATCATGCCGTCGAGCACGATCACCCCGACGGCGCCGCCCGGCAGCCCGGCGGCGGCCCAATTGGTCGGGGCAAAGGGTGTTCCGGCCAGGGGCGTTGCGGCCCCGGCGAACAGGGCCAGCGCGATCATGGCGCCCAGCAGCCGGACCCAGGCTCGGCCCATGGTGCCCCGGCGGATCAGCCGCCAGGCCCAGGCAGTCAGGATCACGCATAGGAAAAACGAGACGACACCGAACAACTGCACCAGCAGATCGGCCGGATAGGCGCCCCAGGCGCCCAAAAGATTGTGATACTCCCCGGTCCCCCCTGCTGTGTTCCAGGACGGGTCGATCGGGGTATAGGTCGCCAGGGCCAGCAATAAGAGCGCGGCCAGGGCCCCGAAGACAAGGCCGATCCCCTCGGTCGCCCGGCGGGACAGCAATTCGGCCATGTCGGGCGGCATCAGCCCGCCCTCGCGCGCGGGGCGCCGGTTGCGGCGCGCGCCGTTGCCGTTGCCATTGGCGTTGTTGGCCGGTTTGCGGTCGGTCTTCGTCCGCGATGTTGCGCTGCCCCGTTTTGTGGACTGCCGGTTGCCGGATCGGCTGGCCGGTGCGCTCAAGGATGCCGCCATGGTTCAGCCCCCATCCGCCGTCGCCCGTTCCGGCGTCGTGCCAATGCCGGCGCTGCCTTTCAAGCAGGCGGCGGCGCGTTCCAGCGCCGGGGCCAAGGTCTCGATGGGGTGGACCAAGGCCAGCCGGATACGGTTTGCCGCCGGATTGCGGCCGGTATCGTCGTCATGGGCCAGATAGGCGCCGGGCAGCACCCGGACCCCGGCCTTTTGCCATAGCAGCTTTGTTGCCGCGACGCCGTCCAGCCCGAACGGGGCGACATCGAGCCAATAAAAGAATCCGGCCTTCGGGCCCGGCTGGCCGAACAAGGTTTCGGCAAGCGCCACCTTTTCGGTATAGAGGCGGCGGTTGTCGGCGGCATGGGCGTCGTCACGCCAAAGCGCCGTGCTGACCGCCTGCACCGGCAACGGCATGCCGGCACTGGCATAGGCGCGCAGCCGGTCGAACCGGGCGATGATGTCTTTGCCGCCGCACACAAAGCCCGATCGCATGCCGGCGATGTTCGATCGCTTGCTCAGCGACTGGAACACCAGCACATGCTCAGCCGCGGTGGGCAACTCGGCCGACAGGGCGGCGACCCGTTCCAGGGCGCCCGGCGGGGGTGTCTCGCCGGAATAAAGGTCGATATAGCATTCGTCGATGATCAGCACGAAATCATGGGCGACCGCCAGCCGGATGGCGCGGTCCAAGGCCGCCGCCGGCACCAGCGCGCCTTCGGGATTGGTCGGCGAGCAGAGATAAAACACCGACAACCTGTCGAGCGTCGCCGCATCGAGGGTCGAGACATCGGGCACAAAGCCGTTTTCGGCCAGCGACGGCAGAAAGACCGGCCGGGCGCCTGCCATGATGGCGGCGGCCTCGTATGGGGCATAGGCCGGATTGGGCATGGCGGCCAGGGGGGCGGCCAGGGGGGCGGCCAGGGGGGCGGCACCGGAACCCGTGTCGTCGACAGCCACCAGGGCCGCCATGAACAGCCCCTCACGCGTGCCGGAAACCGGCAACACGCAATCGGGCCCGAACCGGCCCCGCGCGCCGGGAAAGCGCCGGTCGAGCCACCCGCAACAGGCGTCGCGAAAATCGGGTGTGCCCTCCTTGGGCGGATACCGGGTCCAATCGGCGGCGTTCTCGCGCAGGATAGTCTCAACAAAGGGCGGCGGTGTGTGTTTGGGCTCGCCCACGCTGAGCAGCACCGGCTCGACCGATGGCGGCGGCGCAACCGGGTCGAGCAGCGCGCGCAGGCGGGCAAAGGGATAACTGTCGAGCTGGTCGAGGCGGGTGTTCAGCATGGTGGCTCCGTCGATTGCCGCCCGGTGTCCCGCCGACCGCGCAGACGGCGGCGGGGAAGAACATATGCGGGCCCCCCGACCATAAACGTCGGCGATGATCGGAACAAGGTGATGCTTTGCCGGGCCGCCGATCGTCCTCAATGACGGACGGCGGCATTCGGTACGATCTTGATATCGGTATCGTCGCTCATCCGGTCCGACCGGTCTCGACAGCCTGAAATCGCCTAAAGGAGACGCACTCTTTGCGCGCCCCAAGAGAGAGTCGTGCTTGTGTGCCGGAACAAGTAGAACGCCAGCGCCTTTGGGGATGAACGCAAGTAGCGGGGTCGATTTGGGGGGCGCGGCCAACCGGTACGTCAATGCCGCCGATGGCCATGCCCGCATAGCTCATTCCCGGTAATAGCGGGTGCACTTGCTACAAATTTACTATATGAATATTCATGCATAATTCGCGCTGCGGCGCAAAACAAAAAAGCGGGGGGTTTCGTGTCCTCAATGACGACAAATGGCGTGTCGGCTATGGGCGCCTCGACCGCCAAGATGCCGATAATGCAATCCGATGACGCGTTGGACGCGATTGCCGCCGCCGCCGCCCAGGGGGCGGGCCTCCCGATCGGCTTGGTCACCTTTCTGACGCCCGACGAGCAGATTTTTGTGGGCCGCTATGGGTATGGCGACCGAACAGGAACCCCGATAGACCACGCGTTCTGTAAACTAACGGTCCAAGATACCGTCCCGCTGGTGATTCCCGACACCCATCAAGATCATCGCTTCAAGAATAATCCGCTAGTCACGGCGCCGCCATGCATTCGGTTTTATGCCGGGGTGCCGATCGTCCTTGATGACGGACGGCGCTGCGGGTCGGTCTGCGTTCTGGGTGATTGCCCCCAGCATGAAAAAATCGACGCCCTGTTGGCGCTGTTAAAGCATATGGCCCGCGCTGCCAGCCGGATCATCAGCGATCGGATCCATACCGATGCCGCTCGACGGCTGGCCCAGGCAAGGCAACAGGAGGCCGAAGACGCCAGCCAGGCGAAATCGGTGTTCATCGCGACGATGAGCCATGAATTGCGCACCCCGCTGAATGCTGTGATCGGGTTTACCGAGATTCTCGATACCGAACTGTTCGGTTCCTTGGGCGACCCGCGCTACAAAGACTATACCGGCCACATTCTTGAAAGCAGCCGGCATCTCTTGGGCCTGATCGAAGATATTCTGGCCCTTTCCAAGATCGACGCCGACGAAGCCGATTTGGATTTAGAGGATATCGACTTGGCTGACGAGATCCGCTGGTGCCTGCACTTGCTGTGGACCAAATCCGCCGGCCGTGGGGTAAAACTGGTGAACCATGCCGATGATATGTCGTTGCGGATCCGGGCCGATCGGCAGCGATGCCGGCAAGTGCTGCTCAATATCGTTGGTAATGCCGTTAAATACACGCCCAGCGGCGGGACGGTCACTCTTTCGGGAATCGAAAACTCTGCGCGGCCTGGACTGGTTGTCTCGGATACCGGCATTGGGATCGACGCTGAAACGCTGAACGCGATCGGCGAGCCGTTCCTGCGCGCGCCATCGGCCGAAAAGAGCGCCACACCGGGAAGCGGCCTGGGCCTGGCCCTGGCGAAAAGACTGGTCGAGCGCATGGCCGGCGGGCTTGAAATCGCCAGCGCGGTGGGAGACGGCACGACGGTCACGCTGACATGGCAACCAATGGGGCAGCCGGCACCGGGGGCGTAATCCCCGCGGGCTTAAACCGGCCTTGTATAGGGCCGCGCTTACCGCTGTCATGCGAAAGATGCCCGTGATCTCCGAACACCATGACCCAACGAAAATCAACGTGGGTGGAACCGCAAGCTCAACACGGCTGCGCCGCGGGAATATCAGCGTTTGTTGACGTACGCTTACGCCCGCGGGGCGTGTTTGTTCAGGATCCGCTGCAAGGTCCGCCGATGCATGCGCAGGCGGCGGGCCGTTTCCGAGACATTGCGGTCGCATTGCTCGAACACCCGCTGGATATGCTCCCACCGGACCCGGTCGGCCGACATCGGGTTTTCCGGGGGCGGCGGCAGGCCGTCTTCAGTGTCGGCAAGCAAGGCCGCTTCGACCTGATCGGCATCGGCCGGTTTCGCCAGATAGTCGACCGCCCCCGCCTTGACGGCCGAAACGGCCGTCGCGATGTTGCCATAGCCGGTCAGTACCACGATCTTGCACAGCGGGCGCATTTCACGAAGAAGCGGCACGGTTTCAAGGCCGTTGCCGTCGCCCACCCGCAAATCCAGCACGGCGAAGGCCGGTGCCACCTGCCGGGCCACATCCAGGGCTTCTTCCTTGGATTGGGCGGTCACGACTTCGAACCCCCGTTTTTCCATGGCCCGTGCCAGACGATTGCGAAAGGCGGAATCGTCGTCAAGGATCAAAAGGCTGCGGGCCGCATCGCGCAGGGGAAGCGGCTTCTGCTCGTCATTCATTGCCATATCGACGGTCATTGTCATCACTCCGCGGAGGCGTGCTTGCTCCACTTTCAAAGATAGATCGATCCCAAATCACTGCAACCATGGCGCCGTTGCGGTTCCGGCCATCGTCGCGGCCGTTCAGAAAGGCGAGGCGGGCGCCGCTGTTTTCCAGCAAGGTCTTGGCAATGAAGATACCAAGACCCAATCCGCCCCCGCCGCCACCGTTGCGAATCCGCTCTCGCTCCGAAATATAGGGTTCGCCAAGCTTGCCGAGAAGGGCCGCCGGGAATCCGGGGCCATCGTCGCGGATGACAAGACGCACCTGAGCCGCGCTCCACTCGGCATGAACCGTCACTTCGGACCGGGCAAATTGGATCGCATTCTGCAGCAGATTGCCAAGCCCGTGCATCAAGGCCGGCGTCCGCCGGATCGACGCCGGCTCGCCGCCCTCGCGGCCGAATTCCTCGACAATCAGGTCGATTTCCGGGCGCAGATGCGGCGCGGCGGCGGCCTCGACCAGGGCCGACAGGCTCATGGTCTCGAACGGATCGTCGCTTGCCATGCCGTCGGGGTCGATCGCGTCCGGGCGGCGGGCGAGATGGGCCAAAATGTCGCGGCACCGCTTGGCCTCGTCCGACAACAGCCGGGCGTCTTCCGCCGCCGGGC
>LFIK01003873.1_pt1 | contig 12133 bp, 11 predicted proteins | sample 643401 | NCBI WGS metagenome assembly LFIK01 (sample SAMN03777447, study PRJNA286221) | soda lake metagenome | biome: soda lake; feature: Kulunda steppe; material: water; isolation source: sample T5-Br brine of Lake Tanatar-5 | place: Russia: Kulunda steppe | collected 2010-07 | reverse complement strand
CAAGCCGTACCGAGCCCTCGCGCAGCGGCAGCATCCCGAAGACCGCCTTCATCGCGGTGGACTTGCCCGCGCCGTTCGGCCCGACGACGACGGCGATCTTGCCGCGCTCCACGGCGATGGTGCAGGAATGCAGGATATCGGCGCCGCCATAGCCGCCGGTCATGCGCTCGCCCACGAGCACGGCATCGTCGGGGACGGGGGGGATATGGCTTTCGGTGTCGATGTCCGTCGCGCTCATGCGGAGGCCCCCTCCTCGACGACCCTGTTCTTGAGGCCGGTGCCCAGATAGGCCTCGATGACGCGCTCATCGCCCTTGATGTCTTGGATCGTGCCCTCGGCGAGCACGCGCCCCTCGGCCATGCAGATCACCGGATCGCAGAGTCGGGCGATGAAATCCATGTCATGCTCGATGACGACGAAGGTGTAGCCGCGCTCCTTGTTGAGCCGGTCGATGGCGTCGGCGATGGTGTTGAGAAGGGTCCGGTTGACCCCGGCGCCGACCTCGTCGAGGAACACGATGCGCGCATCGGTCATCATCGTGCGGCCCAGCTCGAGGAGTTTCTTCTGACCGCCGGAGAGATTGCCGGCCTTCTCGTCGGCGAGGTGGTCGATGGTGAGAAACTGCATCACGTCATCGGCGCGGTGCGCGATCTCGCGCTCCTCTTCGGCGACACGGCCGCGATGAAACCAGGCCGACCAGAGATTCTCCCCCGACTGGCGCGGCGGCACCATCATCAGGTTCTCGCGCACCGTCATGGTGTGGAATTCATGCGCGATCTGAAAGGTGCGCAGCAACCCCTTGTGAAACAACTCGTGCGGGGCAAGGCCGGTAATGTCCTCCCCCTCGAGCAGCACGCGCCCGGAGCTGGGCTGCAGATCGCCCATGATGACATTGAAGAGCGTCGACTTGCCCGCGCCGTTGGGGCCGATCAGGCCGGTGATGCTGCCTTTCGCGATCTCGAGCGTCGCGCCGTCCACGGCGTGAAAGCCGCCGAAATGCTTATGAAGATCCTCGACACGGATCATGCGCGGGGCCTCGCGTCTGATGATGCCACTGGAAGGCCCGGGGCAGCGTGCGCCCCGGGCCGTATCATTGTGCGCCGATGATCAGCGGAAGTTCAGCGTGACGAACTCGCCATCCTCGACGCGGTATTCGCGGTAGACCCCCGCAGCCTCGCCGGGCTCGATGAAGTCCACATTGGTCGCGCCGGTGTAATGGATCTCGCCGCCATCGGCGAGGATCTCGAGCCCACGGGCCAGCTCGCCGGGCAGGATTTCCTCGCCGGGGGCATTGGCGATGCTCATCACGTTGTCGGCGATGGCGTCACGCGTGGCCTCGCCGCCGGCCTGCATGGCGAGCATCATGAGCGCGGCGGCGTCGTAGGACTCGCCGGTAAAGGAGCTGTCGCCCATCACGCCCGCGGCCTCGGTAAGCTCGAGGAAGAGCTCCGGGCCGTCGCCCTCGGCCCCCGGCACGGTGCCGATCGTGCCCTCGAGGCGGTTTCCGGTAAGCTCGAACAGCCCGCGCGAGAACATCCCGTCGCCCATCGCGAAGACATCGAAGGCCCCCGACTCCCAGGCGGTCTGGATGATGCCGGCACCGCCTTCGTCGGCATAGCCGAGCACGGTGAGGATCTCGCCGCCGGCCGAGGCGAGCGCGCCCACTTCGGAGGAGAAATCCGCCTCGCCGTCGTCATGCGGCGCGCTCAGCGTCACGGTGCCGCCGAGTTCCTCGAAGCTGGCCACGAAGCTGTCGGCGAAGCCCTGGCCGTAGTCGTTGTTGGTGTAGCTCACGGCAGTGGTTTCGTAGCCGTGATCGAGCAGGATCTGCGCGAGGATCTCGCCCTGGCGCGCATCCGAGGGCGAGGTGCGGAAGAACCAGTGCGCGGCGTCGCCTTCGAGCTCGGAGAAGGCCGGCGAGGTGGCCGAGGGCGAGATCATCGGCACCCCGTTGGGCACCGCGACGTTCTGCAGCACCGCCATGGTCACGCCCGAGCAGTCGGCGCCCATGATGCCCACGACGTTGTCCGAGGTCACGAGCCGCTCGGCGGCCGCGGTGGCGGCGGAGTTGTCGATGCAGGTCGAGTCGGCGCGCTCGCCCGCGATGGTCTGGCCGTCGAGGAACAGCCCGCTTTCATTGACTTCGGCGATCGCGAGTTCGGCCGATTCCGCCATGTGCGGCGTGAGCGACTCGATCGGCCCGGTAAAGCCGAGCAGGATCCCGATCTTCACGTCATCGGCCGCGGCGGGGCTCGTCACCAGCGCGGTCGCGGCACTCGCGAGAAGCAGCTTCTTCATGTCATGCTCCCTTGTTGGTTCGTTGGGTGGCGACAGCCTAAGCAGACCGACTTCAAAAGAAAAGTGGGCATCAGCACCCGCGGATCACGGGCCGTCGCGGCTCGGATGTGCGCCGCGCTCGCGGTAGGGCGTGGTGTCGTAGAAGGCGCGGTAGCATTTGGAGAAATGCGATGGGCTCGCGAAGCCGCAGGCCAGGGCGACATTGATCACGCTCATGTCGGTCTGCATCAGCAGGTTGCGCGCCTTCTGCAGGCGCAGCTCCATGTAGTAGCGCTTGGGCGAGCGGTTGAGATAGCGGCGAAACAGCCGCTCGAGCTGGCGCGTGGACATGCCGACATCCCGGGCGAGCTGCGCCGGCGAGACCGGGTCCTCGGTGTTGCGCTCCATGATCTGGATGACCTGCGCAAGCTTGGGATGGCGCACGCCGATGCGCGTCGGAGTCGACAGTCGCTGGGTGTCCTGGTCGGTGCGGATGCTCGAATAGATGAGCTGATCGGCGACGGAATTGGCCGTCTCCTCGCCGTGCTCGTTGGAAATCAGCGTCAGCATCAGGTCGATGGAAGCGGTGCCGCCGGCGGTGCTCACCCTGTTGCCGTCCATCACGAAGACCGATTTCGTCAGCCGCACCTCGTCGAAGGCTTCGGCGAAGCCGTCATGGTTCTCCCAGTGGATGGTCGCGCGGCGGCCGTCGAGAAGCCCGGCGGCGGCCAACGCATGGCTGCCCGTGCACAGACCGCCGATCATCGCCCCGCGCCGTGCGGTCTTGCGCAGCCAGGCCAGCAGCGGCTTGGTCGTGGCGCGCTGCGCATGCATGCCGCCGCAGACCATGACGATATCGTCGCGCGCGAGATCCTCGAACCCCATGTCGAGCCCGAATTCGACCCCGTTCGAGCAGCGCACCGTGCCGCCTCCCTCTCCGGCGAGTTTCCAGCTGTAGGCGGTGCGCCCGAGCATCCGGTTGGCGATGCGCAACGGCTCGATCGCGCCCGCGAATGACAAGAGGGAGAAGTTCTCGAGAAGCACGAAGACAAAGCGCCGCTCCGCGGCCGGCGCGGCGGCTGCGGCCCCGTCCGTGGCGGAGGCTCTGCGGCCCGGGGCCGTCGCGTGCTTTTGCATTGTCGTGCCTGATACGAGGTCGGACCGGGTAACATACCGACGGAAGCAGGAATCCGCACGCCGATCAAGCACAACCGGACGTCGCCGCGCGCGAATCGCGCATGTCTTCACATCGCTGTGGGTTTGCAACCGCGCGGCAGCTCGCGTATAGGCTGACGCCCGCGAGCACGCTTACCCCGGAGACCGCGATGACCAAGGGCTGGAGCAAATCGGACTGGCGCAGCAAGCCGCGCGTCCAGATGCCGGACTATCCCGATGCGGCGGCGCTGCAGGCCGTCGAGGCGCAGCTCGCGCAGTATCCGCCGCTGGTCTTCGCGGGCGAGGCGCGCCGGCTCAAGGCGGAACTCGGCGCCGCGGCGCGCGGCGAGTCCTTCCTGCTGCAGGGGGGCGACTGCGCCGAGAGCTTTGCCGAGTTCAACGCCGACGCGATCCGCGACACCTTCAAGGTGCTCCTGCAGATGGCCGTGGTGCTGACCTTCGGCGCGAAGGTGCCGGTGGTGAAGGTGGGGCGCATGGCCGGGCAGTTCGCCAAGCCGCGCTCTGCGGCGACCGAGACGGTCGGCGGCGTCGAGCTGCCGAGCTATCGCGGCGACATCGTCAACGGCTTCGACTTCACCCCCGAGGCGCGCATCGCGGACCCGCAGCGCATGCTGCAGGCCTATACCCAGGCCGCCGCGTCGCTGAACCTGCTGCGCGCCTTCTCCACCGGCGGCTTTGCCGATATACACCGGGTGCATCAATGGACGCTCGGCTTTGCGGAGTCCGACAAGGCCGAGCGCTACCGCGCCCTGTCCGAGCGCATCTCCGACGCGCTCGATTTCATGACAGCGGCCGGGGTAAATGCCGATACCAGCGCCGCGCTCGCGCAGGTCGAGTTCTATACCAGCCACGAGGCGCTGCTGCTCGAATACGAGGAGGCGCTGTGCCGCATCGATTCGACCTCGGGCAAGCCGGTGGCCGGGTCGGGGCACATGATCTGGATCGGGGATCGCACCCGCCAGCCCGACGGCGCCCATGTCGAGTTCGCGCGCGGGGTGCTCAATCCGATCGGGTTGAAATGCGGGCCCAGCCTGACCGCCGACGACCTCAAGACCCTGATCGCCAAGCTCAACCCCGAGAACGAGCCCGGGCGGCTGACCCTGATCGCGCGTTTCGGGGCCGACCAGGTCGGCGAGCATCTGCCGCGGCTGATCCGGGCGGTGCGCGAGGAGGGCGCCGAGGTGGTCTGGTCCTGCGATCCGATGCACGGCAACACGATCAAGGCCGCGTCGGGCTTCAAGACCCGGCCCTTCGATGCCGTGCTGCGCGAGGTGCGCTCCTTCTTCGCGGTGCACAAGGCCGAGGGCACGATCCCCGGCGGCGTGCATTTCGAGATGACCGGCAAGGACGTGACCGAGTGCACCGGGGGAGTGCGCGCGGTGGGCGACGAGGATCTCTCGGCGCGCTACCACACCGCCTGCGATCCGCGTCTCAATGCGAGCCAGGCGCTCGAGCTGGCCTTTCTCGTGGCGGAGGAGCTTTCGGACCGGCGCGCGACGCTCGGCGCGCGGGCCGTCTGAGCGGCGTCACTCGTCCGGCTTGACGACCCGCAGGCGCGGGCGCCCGCGCGCCGGCCGCTCGCCCGGCCCTTCGAAATCCGCGGCGGGTTCGGCGAAGCCGGGGGCGAGACGGTCCTCCGCAGGGGCCGGGGCTGGCGGCGCCGTGCCGCCACAGGGGCTGAGGCTGCGCGCTGCAATCTCGAAGCGCTGCGGCGGCGCGCCCGTGGCCCCAGTGCTCACCAGCCCGCCGAGCGCCGCCGTCACCGACCCCTCGCGGTCGCGCAGCGGCAGCAGCACCATGCGCGCCGAAGCGTCGGGCGCATTGCCGAGCCGGGCCGGGCGCAGCGTCAGCTCGGCCTCGGCGGGCAGGTCGAACACCTCGGCGAGCACCGCCTGCACGGCGCCGCGATCCTGCGGCAGAAAGAGCGCGGCGAAGGGCATCCCGCGCAGCTCCATACCCATCAGCTCCCCGAGATGCGCCCCGGCGAGGCGGAACTTGGCCATGCCCGGCGCCACCCGCTCGAGCAGGAAGGCATGCTCGAGCGCGTTCGAGAAGCCACGCGGATCCACGCGCAGCCGCGCCGGAATCGCGCCGTCCGACTCGTCGCGCAGCGCCTCCCAGTACGCGCGCAGCGTATTGAGCTTGTGGGGTTCCAATCTCGCCGAACTCCCCGGCCACGGGATCACGTTGCCCACGGCCTGCCTGATGCGCTTCATGTTGCGCTCCCCTCGCACGCATCCCCCAGGATGCCCCGCGCCGGTCGCGCGGATTGACAATAGCTTAACGTCTCGGGTCGTGTCGTTAATTTATTCAAATTTTCGTCGAAGCCGAGCGTAATCGAGTCCGATGGTTAATCGGGCCGCGGCCTTGACCTTCAACCGCTCTGCGCGCACAAGCGCGGCAGCGAAGTGGCAGACAGGGCGGCCATGATACCCCGGCGCGGGCTCTTGATCATCCTTTCCTCACCCTCGGGGGCCGGCAAATCCACCCTCGCGCAGCGACTCATGGCGTGGGATGGGGACATCCGTTTCTCCGTCTCCTCGACCACGCGCGCGCCGCGCCCCGGCGAGATGGACGGGCGCGAATACCATTTCCGCAGCCGCGCCGATTTCGAGCGCATGGTCGGCGAGGGCGAGATGCTCGAGCACGCGCAGGTCTTCGGCAATCTCTACGGCACGCCGCGCGCGCCCGTCGAGGAGGCGCTCGCCGCCGGGCGCGACACGCTGTTCGATATCGACTGGCAGGGCGGCCAGCAGATCCGAAACTCCGCGCTCGCGGCCGATGTCGTCTCGATCTTCGTGCTGCCGCCCTCGATGGCCGAGCTCAATCGCCGCCTGCAGGCGCGCGCGCAGGACAGCGCCGAGGTCATCGCCCGGCGCATGGCCCAGAGCCAGGACGAGATCAGCCACTGGGCCGAATACGATTATGTGCTCGTCAATCACGACCTCGACGCCACCGAAACCGATCTGCGCGCCATCGTCACCGCCGAACGCCTGCGCCGCATCCGCCGCCCGGCGCTGAGCACGCATGTGCGCGCGCTGGCGCGCGAGTTCGAGGAGATGCAGCCATGACCCTTTACGCCCTCGACGGGGTCGCCCCCGAGCTTGACGATGATTGCTGGGCCGCGCCGGATGCGGCGTTGATCGGGCGCGTCGTGCTCGAGGCGGGCGCGTCGGTGTGGTTCGGCGCGGTGCTGCGCGGCGACAACGAGGAAATCCTCGTGGGGCAGGGCGCCAACGTGCAGGATCACTGCGTGCTGCACACGGATATGGGCTTTCCGCTCACCATCGGCGCCGACTGCACCATCGGCCACAAGGCGATCCTGCATGGCTGCAGCATCGGCCCGCAGAGCCTCATCGGGATGGGTGCGACGGTGCTCAATGGCGCGGTGATCGGGCGCAACTGCCTGATCGGGGCGGGGGCGCTGGTGACGGAGGGCAAGGAAATACCGGACGGCGCGCTGGTGATGGGGGCGCCAGGCAAGGTCGTGCGCGACCTCGACGCGCAGGCGATCGCGGGATTGCGCGCCTCCGCGCAGCGCTACCGGGAGAACATGCGCCGGTACCGTGCCGGCCTGAGCGTCGTGTGAGGCGCTTCGCCGGAGCCAAGATCGCGCTGCTGCAGGGCGGGCGGGTGCTTGCGCTCTTGCGCGATGACCGCCCCGACATTCCGTTTCCCGCGCACTGGGATCTTCCCGGTGGCGGGCGCGAGGGGGCCGAGCGCCCGCTCGCCTGTGCGCTGCGCGAACTCGACGAGGAGACGGGGTTGCGCCTCGCGCCGTGCCGCGTGCTGTGGCGGCGGGCGGTCCGCCGCGATGACGGGCGGCTCACGCATTTCTTCGTCGGCGCGATCACGCCCACGGAAATCGCCGCGATCCGGCTGGGCGACGAGGGGCAGGGCTGGTCGATGATGCCGATCGGGCGGTTCCTGCATCACCCTCGGGCGGTGCCGCATCTGCGCCGGAGGCTGCGGCGATACGCCGGCGCCGCGTGTCAGCCCTCGATGCGCGCGGCGATGCGGGCGATGGCGCGCTGATAGACGGTCGCGGCATTCCAGGCCTCGATGACCCGGAAATTGGGCTCGCCCTCCTGGTAGCCCGCGCCCGGCTGCCAGCCCTTCTGGCGCAGGAAGTTCGCCGTGGACGCCATTGCATCGGACAGATTGTTGAGATCCACGCGCCCGTCGCCGTTGCCGTCCACCCCGTAGCGCAGCACGTTGTCGGGCAGGAACTGCGTGTGCCCGAGTTCGCCATGCATCGCCCCGCGCGCATCGGCCGCGATGTGCCCCTCATCGACGAGCCGCAGCGCCGCGAGCGCGTGCGGGCGGAAGAAATCGCTGCGCCGGCAGTCATAGGCCAGCGTCGTGATCGCGGAGACCACGCGCGAGTCGCCCATGAAATTCCCGAACCCCGTCTCCATGCCGTGGATCGCCACCAACACCGCGGCCGGAACCCCGTAGGCACGCTCGAGCGAGTCGTAGAAGCCCGGATTGGCGGCGATGCGCTGGCGCCCCTGCGCGACGATCGTGTCCGCCCCGCGCACCCGCATGAACTCCTCGAGCGAATACCTGAAGGAGCGCTGGTTGCGGTCGGCATTGATGGTGCGCTGCGCGTAGCTGGACCCCGCAAGCGCCGCGCGCCCCCGTTCGCCGACCCCTTCGCGCGCGGCATGTTCGGCGAATTCGGCCTTCCACCGCTCGAAGCCCGCCGCGTCATTGCCGCATTGCTGGGCGTGCGCGGCCGAGGCCGAGAGAACCAGGGCGAGGACAAGGGGCAGTGCGCGGGGCATGACGGTCTCCGATGATCGCGCGCAGTATGGGCTGACACGCGCGGCCGGGCAAGCGCCGCGGGGCGTTTCGCCGGGCCACCGAATGCGCTATTGGGGCCCGCAAGGGCACCATCGCGCGGCGGCCGCGCCGCGCGATGGTGCCGGGGTCCGCGCGGCGGGGGCTGGCGCAGCCTGCGGTAACGGGCGGAAACGGGATTCGGCGCTTGTCATCGGCGGGCTGGCGGCATTTGCTCGTAAACTGCACGAAGGATGATCGCCGCGGAGGACATGATGGCCGACACCCCACACAATTTTGGGCGCCGCATTCCCTGGCCCGGGGGTGCGGCGCAGGCTGTCGGAACGCCGATCCAGCCCTCGGTCGTCTATCGAAGCAGCGATCCGGATGCGCTCGATGATCGCTACGAGGGTCGGGCGCCGGGCTACAGCTATGCCCGCGAGGGCCATCCCAACGCCGATGTGCTCGCCCGGGCGATCGACGCGATGGAAGGCGCCGAGGGCGGCATCGTCACGGGCTCGGGCATGGCGGCGATCACGGCGGTGCTCCTGGGGTTCCTGCGCCCGGGTGATCATGTCGTGGGCGGTGATCAGCTCTACGGGCGCAGCCTGAGGTTGATGCGCGAGGACCTGCCGCGGCTCGGCATCGCCACGACGCTCGCCGATCCCACCGATACGGCGGCCGTCGCGGCCGCGCTGCGGCCCGAGACGCGGCTCCTGCTTGTCGAGGTCGTGTCCAATCCGACGCTGCGGGTCGCCGATATGGACGGGCTCTTGCAGCTTTGCCGTGAGCGCGGCGTGCGCGTCGCGGTCGACAACACCTTCACCACGCCACGCGCCTATCGGCCCATGGATCACGGGGCCGACATCGTCATCCATTCGGTGACCAAGCTGCTCGCGGGGCATTCCGACGCGACGCTGGGCTATGTCGCAGCGCGCGACCCGGAGCTGATGGCGGCGATCACCGATTTCGCCGTGACCGCGGGGCTGACGGCGAGCCCGTTCGATTGCTGGCTCGCAGAACGCGGCCTGCACAGCTTCGCGCTGCGCTACGACCGCGCCGAGGCCAACGCCGCGGCGCTGGCGGATCATCTTGCCGCGCTTCCGGGCGTGCGGAGGGTGCTGTATCCGCTGCGCCCGGATCATCCGGATCACAACCGCGCCGTGCATCTTCTGGGCACGCGCGGCGGCACCATGGTCAGTTTCGAGATCGCCGATGACCGCGGCGCCGCGAATGCGCTGACGCGCGCGGCCGGCGGGATTCCGTTCGCGCCGACGCTCGGCGATATCGGAACCACGCTCTCGCATCCGGCGTCCTCGTCGCATCGCGGCATGACCGACGCGGCGCGCCGCTCGCTCGGGGTTGGCGACGGCTTCTTTCGCGTCTCGGTGGGCATCGAGGAGATCGGCCTGTTAACGGAGGAGTTCACCGAGGCGGTGCGAGTATCGCGGGAGGTGCCGCCCGGGGATGCTACCAAAATTTAACATAATACTGATTACGCGTCATTGACTATAGAGACCAGTATTTTGGTTCGAAAGTTTCTTTACAAGCAACGGGTTCTGGGGTCCTGTGCCAGCCTCCCAACTGGTCATGCTCTTTGACGTATCACGCCCCTACCACGAAGCGGTATTTTCATAGAGTGCGGCGCACGATCCTCCGAGGTGGCGAACGCTTCGTCACGGTCGCCGATGATCTGGGCGCTCCGGCATATTATCCGACTGCATTGGCCCTCTCGCGGCGCTCTCGCGAAGCCTCGGCCGAGACCATGGCCGCCGAGGCAACGGATCTCATCCACATCGGTCTCTGGGCCGAGCGAGAGCAGATCGATCTAAATAAGCGCCTCGAAACCGGGGCCTATCTCGATCCCGTTGAAGTCGAAACGCTCGCTGAAGCCTGCGGCTTAAAGAGCGAAGCATTGCGGCGAATTACTTCGCAGAGGGTTTCTGAGATCCGCCGTGGTGCAAGCCTTACCAAGGCCGATCTGGTGACGAACCAGCAGAAGGCTCGCCGACTGACGAACGCCCTGCGATATTTCGAGTTCGTCGGGCGCATGTCCGAGGCATGGCTGCCAAAGCGTTCCGAGGAACTCGCGGATCGCATTGCCGCGCGCGAAGAAATGGCCGAGCTGATCAAGGATCGACGTCCAAGGGTTCGGTCGTCGCGCGTCCGTGGAGTCGTTCGCGCTGTAGAGTTAGCGCGTGTCGCCGCCTTCGTTGCAACTGGAGATCCCTTCGACATATGGGCGAACGAGGCACTGGCCCGCCGAAACTGGGCGCTTGTCACGCTCCTCACTGCATGCGGTCTTCGCCAAGGTGAGGAGCGGCAGCTAAAGCCGGACGGTTACTTTGTACCCGAATGAGCCAGAATCCGTCTGAACCGGCCTGCTGCCGGCATCGACGGCCTCGGCACTGATCAAAGTTAGGGCGGGACTGCGTAGTGCGCCGTAATGTTCAGTGGAGTGCCAATGGTGCGAGATGCTTTGCTCATCTTGAGCAGCGGTTGTCGCCAAGGCACCGACAGGAGAGAAGTTCATGGACTTGACCACAATCCTCATCATCATTCTCGTCATTGCCTTGATCGGCGGAGGTGGCTGGTACGGCCGCGGGCGTTGGTTCTGATCCGAGGCGGCCGCTTTCATGTCAGCGAACGTCTGAGAAACCTGCGGTTTTCGGCATGATCCGACAGACTGGAACAACGCCTGCGGAAAGCCTTTCTGATGCAGAAGCAGCCCGCCGTTCCCGGCCTCCGTGATGCGATGAAGAAGAAGGTGACGCGGCGCGAATAATTCCTGACCGAATTGGATTCGGCGTTGTGCTCAGGTCAAATGCCGTCGATGATAGCGCCGCATTACCCGAAGGTCGGAACGACGGCGGGCGCCCGCCGATGCTGGTGGAGACGATGCTGCGGGTGTATTTCCTGCGGAACCGGTATGCGCTGCGCGATAGGATGGCCGAGGGGAAGCTTTACGACGCGAAAGGCATGTTGCCTGCAAGTGAACCGGCGAAGACCTGGAGAGCCGGGTCCGTTCGTGTCGACGGTTTCGGCACCCCCCTTTCCCTCCGGATTGGTCGCGCCGTGGGCGAAGAGATCGGTTTTCCAGATGGTTGGTCGCCACCACGGCCATCGGATGAATCCCGGTATGACGATCGTGCCTGCCCCTTACCATCAGCCCTGAAAGGAGACGGCGTGAAGATCCAGATCAACACCGACGACAATATCGCAGGGCACGACGCCCTGACCGCTCAGGTCGAGGCCGATGTGCGGGACGGGCTGTCCCGCTTTGCCGCCCAACTCACCCGCGTCGAGGTGCACCTGAGCGACGAGAACGCCGCCAAGGGCGGAAGCGACGACAAGCGCTGCCTGCTTGAAGTGCGCCCGACCGGCCAGCAGCCGATGGCCGTGACCCATCAGGCCGGCAACCTGCAGGAGGCAAGCCTTGGTGCGCTGAAAAAGATGCAGCGCAAGCTGCAAAGCAGTTTCGGCCGTCAGGACACCGCCAAGGGTGGCCATTCGATACGCGATTTGGATCCGCTGTGAATCTTTCACGGCAACAGACAGCACCCTATCGAACAGCCCCCTCAGACCGAAAGGAGCATCGATGTTTTCGCGCTCTGACCTCACCGATCTTGTCGAGGCTGTTCCGACCGTTGCGGTCTCGCTCTACTTGCCGATGCAAGTCCTTGGAAGGGAGACCCGGCAGAACCCGATCATGCTCAAGAACCTTCTCAGGCAGGCGCGAGACCAGCTTGCACGGCTGGATGTCAGCGAGGCCGAGGCCGAGGCGCTTCTGTCGCCGGCTGTCGATCTGATCGAGGATCATGACTTCTGGCAGCATCAGGCGCCGGGGCTGGCGCTGTATCTGTCCGATGCGGGGATGCAGGCCATCAAGCTTCCGGTT
>LFIK01003872.1_pt1 | contig 12133 bp, 8 predicted proteins | sample 643401 | NCBI WGS metagenome assembly LFIK01 (sample SAMN03777447, study PRJNA286221) | soda lake metagenome | biome: soda lake; feature: Kulunda steppe; material: water; isolation source: sample T5-Br brine of Lake Tanatar-5 | place: Russia: Kulunda steppe | collected 2010-07 | reverse complement strand
GAATTTCTCCGCACCCACTGGCCCGACTGGAATAATTTTTGCATGAGCACGACGGCGCAAACAAGCGCAGGCCAACAATAAATAAATCATCCAAAGCGGTGAGGTGTGTGCCGAGATATGGTGTTGCGAGCTTGCTGACCACTTTTGCATAGGAATGGGGTGACCCAGTGGTGGGGACGACCTGCACTAAGCCACTGTTTAGGCACAAAAGAGGCTCAGAGCAGGCCACAACCTCACCAACAGGTCTCCAAAGGAACATTTTTTTTATGCAAAAGTGCTCAATATATTGACCCAAGCAACTGTGCCAACCTGCATCTAGAAAAGACCCCAGGGCATTATCTCCCCCTTTTCTAGCATAGGTTAGGTTTTTTTTTTTTAGCATAGGTTTAGGTTGCCCAAGCCGGCTCAAGGCACCTTGCTTAAATATTAGAAATTAATCTCTAAGAAAATGCAAGACAGTGTTGTATGGTTTTGTCACTCATATGCTTAAAGGTAACAGCATGCACTCCCTTGTGCAACTGGCTGCCAGCACACCAAGGGTCTTCCATAGGAGAACTGAACATATACAAGATGAGCTCCTCGTGCCTGTCTTGCTCAGCATTTTTATCCATGTAATTATTGAGTCCAAGTGTAGGATGATTGCCGCTTTACTCTACTCATTGCAATTGGACAGCTTGAGCCTAGCAACCTGCTCATATTTTTGTTTATTTATTCTTAGCTTACAGATCCACCTACCTTGACGTATGATTCATTTTAGCATTTATGACAGAAGCACACGCCACTTAATTGACCGTCTCCCCCATTTCACGCAGCATGTGGGGCTTAATCAAGGCATCTTACATCACATTTTATGCAACATTGCTATACTCACTGAGCACGTCGGCGCCTCAGGACTACCACTGCAGCGATGATAGCTCCAGTCAGCAAAAGTCCTCCCCCAACACCCACGCCAATGCCCACGCCCACAGCCACACGGTCCATGTCTGCGCTTTCTTCGTCTGAGGGGAGCCCTTGGTCAAGAAGTTGGTCCGAGTCTGACAGCGGAGTGCGTGGCCTGATCTCAATACTCGTGCCCTGGACGCTCCACCCACTACAAAGGAGATGAGGTTGATTGACTTAGGAACAACGTCACCATTTTTGCCACTTAGGGCAACAGGCACGACAGCAAACCCTAACCAATACTAGGCAGTGCATACCATTAACGTTATATATGGCACAAGAAGGGTGATCAAGAGCAAAATATAACAATTGACAGAAAGCAATGGTCCAAGGTGCAAAAAACTGAGACGCGACCGCCAAAGAATTTAGTGACTGTAAACATTGCTTGACAAGAAAGGGGAGCATTGCAAGCATAGTAAGCGAAGCCTGTCTCACTAGCGCTATTACACTAAACATTGTTGACGATCGCCCCCGCGGCTGGACCCCCCCCCTACAGGATCAATTTGCTTTTTGAGCCTCACTGCTGTGCATGCTTGCAACCTGAGCTTTCAGAGCTGATCAGGAAGGTCCTAACAGGCATCCATACGCTAAAGGGCTGACCTGGTGCACCACCTCCATAGTGATACGGGGCCTAACACCGAAACAGCGCTACTTCATGACATGCTTGCCGTTAAATTCTATTGTGTATTTTTCAGCAATACAGGGCTGGGTCAGTATCGCATTTTACCATGGCATTTTACGCATTGAAAAGGGCTAAAATTCGCGAATTGAAATAACCCGATTTCAAATGCGGTCTCCAATGCAGGACCCCTTTGCCGGCCTTTCCTTCGATCCTGCTCATTACCTCTCTCGGTGTAAGCAAATTTATTTAGAGAAATTTAGAGATATTTAGAGAAAAGGAAGTTTTAAGCAGTATTTCTTATCTACTCCTCGTCGCTGCTGCTGTCCTCATCGCTGCTACTGTCGTCTGCATCACTGCCCTGGCACTCCTCATTGTCGCTGAAGGCTTCCCTAGCTTGTGCCTGAGGCCCCTGCTCCAAGGACTGGGTGCGCTCAGCCAAGCGCAGGTTGCTATACAGCCACACCAGCTTGCATGCGCGCAATGTGGTCAAGCGGTTCCGGCTGTCGCTGTGCACAAAGGAATAGTTGCTCCAGTTCTGCTCGCATTTGCTGCTGTACTCCTGTCGGGCTGGCGCTGCGCTGCTGCTGCTCCTGCTGCTACCTTGTTCTGAGCATCGATGGCCCTCATTTCGGACAGGCTGCAGGACTGCCTCATCTGCTGTGCACTTTGCTACCCCACAAGCTGGATTTATGTGAAGTGCTCTCTGATGCGGGAAGCACCACCTGCAAAGACATGCTTACAGTACTTGCACCCACCTTATGCTGGTGCTTGTTTTTCACCCAATGGTTGTGACATGATCCCACTCCTTCCCCTTTCCTATAGGCAATTTGAAAATATATACACAAGAATGTATAAGGGTGGTTATAGGTAGCTGGGGGGGCAGTTGGGGACCCACAGGCCCCCCTCTAACCCCCCTAACCACTACCTTCAAGAAAGACCCCTAAATGCGGACGCATTGACGTTAAATACGCGAATTGTTTGTGTCATACGCGCATTGGTCCGGGCAAATGGACGCATGACCCAACCCTGAGATAATATTAGGCAAATCGTTTTGCCTCTGCTGCCAAGATCTGCTTGCCGATTCTAATGCTTGCCTTTCCCCCCCAGCTTAACGCTGTTGCTTTGCTCAATATGATTCATATAAATAATTTCCGGTCATTCATGGTGGCAGGCGTGCCATTCAGAGTGCTCCATGAGTGCACCAGCAGGAAGTAACAAGGGCCCTATGGTGGAAGCCAGCAGGCCAATGCATGAAAACATAACATGATACAAAATAATACTCTGTGAGCTCCAACACACCTTGAAGCCGCCCAAGGGGGGGAGGGACGATGAGGCCCTGGGCAGAAACATCGAACCTGCAGATTTCTGTCCGGTTTTGCCACCAAGGGTTCAGGGCAAATACAAGACATACGACAAATTTAAATGAGGCCGATCGGTGGCCTGGATGATTTTTGGCAAAATGTTTCCCTCGTGACACAGGAGTGCTTTTTTTAACTGTGTGACACTGTTTGCCTAGGCAAAGGGGGGGTCCAGCCAACCTTACATAGTTTACTCAAAATAACGAAATGTATTATAGTAACCCGTCCACCCAGTTGCGAGCTTACGCAATCCTGGTGGTGTGCTGTGAAATTGCCGCCTGGAGCTACCGCCACCCATTTCCCCATGTAACACACGCTAGGAGGCATGCTGAGTGAATCTGCACCATTGGGTGCCGGTCCGCGTGCCTGGAGCGGCCTGGCTGGCAAAGTATAAATGCAAATGTTGTTATACTTTTGGCTGTTCCAACTGCACACTGGATCTACAGTAAAAAAACTTGGGGCCCAGATGGAAAGGTTTGCCAGGAACAAATACCGCATTTCAGGCCAGGCTGTGGGCTGGCTGGGCCTGGCCAATAAGTGCCTGACCCTGCTCCCCATTTTTGTGAAAGCTAAGTTTCTGCTGCGCCGACCACGTGCTCTTTCATTCCCCTGACACTGCAGGTCTTCCTAATGAGTTTGCTCAGGAGGCTGGCTTAGAGTCTCAGGCAGGGGATGCACTGGGTAGGCCAGAGTGGGCTACCGTGAACTTTACCAAAAGCACCCAAAACCTCGGGGCTATGCCTCTTGACTGGGGATTCAACACAAACAATGGTGCATCACAGTCCTCTGCTCTTTGGCCATGGCCCCCTGCACACTGGTCATGGTTCCCTGCTCCCTGTATAATTCTACTGCAGGTGCACAGAGTGTGGCTGTGCAATGGCTTAGTTGCTCACTATGTAAAATGATGCGCACTCGTTCTTACTTGTCCATACACAAACTCACACCTTGCATTGAGAGATGTGCCCACACTGCCACATACTAATGCACACCAACAGCTAAACAACACATGTACAAAAGTCAACGATATGATTTTGATGAGGTTGGGCAGTGGTCGTGCCAAGACTCGCCAACGACGAGTCTAGCTAAGTCTCGGCGAGTCTCTTTGGCGGATCTGACCACCCTGTTTACCCATTTTTGATTATGATCCTCACCTCGTGTTTGGCCTAGCAACAGGCCGTTTTACGCACCTGTACTCAGACAGGGTAATGGAGGACCGGCTAAATTCTGCTGGCTCAAACTTGCTGATGCCGCTCACAAGGTACGCTGTCCTTCTTGCACCTGACTTCCAACGATCACCCCTGTGGGCTGCCGAGAGCAAGATCAAAAAATCCTGCTTGGCCACCACAAGTGTGACATCAGCCAGATGTAGTGTCCTGCATGTCAGAGCACAATTAAGGTATGGTGTGGTACACACAGGCAGTGCAGCAAATACAACAGGTGAAACATCTGGCAAAATCGAATGCAGAGGTGCAGAGTGCATGCTGGATTCCTGGGATTGATGACCAGCCATCAAGCAGACTTTAAGAAGGTCAAGCAACAGGAGGTGTGACCAGGGTGCTCACACGGCACAAAAAAGTATGAACATTTGCACACGCTTAGACATGGACACACCTGTCTTGGCGGCTCACAGCTACCAGGGGCAAGGATGTGCTCGCATTAGTCATATCAGATCCCGGCACTGCAACACTTTTGAGCCCTGTCAGCACCTATTTGCAAGTCACAGCAGTTGGTGGAGGAAAATAATAGAACACCAGAGCATGCAATCAGCTCCAACATGCCACTATTATCAGGCAGTTTTCCTCCTGTGAGGGTCATTCAGGTGGATTAGGGCCTTACAAAGCATGCAAGCTGCACAATCATGATTGCATGATCATCTTGGAATCTTTATGGTGCATAAGGTTAGCAGAGGTAAAGCTTACCAGGTTTCTCAAGAATAACGCTCCATTGCTGCTCAGTCTGATCACACCTGTGGATATCAGGAAAGGCATTGCTTCATTCCACAGTCGCTTCACAAATTTACAGAACTAAACAAATGGGATGATGAATGAGCGTTGCTGCAGCAGAAACAAGAGGCTCCTCAATGGTTAACTGTATACCCTCACCCAGTGCGTCTACTCATTAATTACCTTGGTAATAAGCCCCGCATAATTTGTAATAGAACGAATTAGTAGGTTAAATTGGCGAACTTTATGGAGAAAACTGAGAAACTATTTCTCCGGGGATGACGGGGCCTTACACTCGCCCTCCAATGCCTCAAAGTACTGCATACTTCAGGCAGCAGCAGCCCTCAGTCCTATCTACCGCAAGCCCCTCTCTCTCTCTCTCGAATAGAAGCTAGGTTTGAAATGAACTCTCAGATCAACCTGGACAAGGCCAAAACCTAACAATTTGAAGAAAAATTCCTGACCCTTAAAGGAACTCAACTAAAAAGCCTTAAATAGCCTTACAATTTTCTGGTTCCCTGGGTATTGAATGGTGAATTACGTACACGTGCGCATGGCATCATGTCAATCTAAAATATGTTGTCTTGCCGCTAGCAACAGCTGCTAGTGTGGGGGAATAGGGTCTAGTTAAACCATTATCTTTTGAGAGCCAAGATAGCAACTTTCAAAGTTTTAGCGTGCTAAGCAAATTAAGGGAGCTCCCTGGAGACCCCATCTGTTCAAAGATTGTAGGGAGCTCAACAGTTTCAAGGTGCTCAAAAAATTATTGGGGGAGCTCCCTGGAGCCCATCTGAACAGGGCTGCAGGTTGTTCAATCTGCGCTGAATGTTACTACGCGGGCTGCAGAACAGGAGGCGATGTAGTGTGTTCGTGAGGGGTGCAGATAGGTGAAGCTGCGCATTGTGATGATGTGGGCTGCAAAGCAGGTGCCTATTCAGTGCGTTGATCAGGGCTGCGGTGTAGTGGAAAGCTGCCAAGAACATCTGAGGCCTTTCAGGGGGGCGCCCAGCTCTTGCTGATATCAACCAGCTCGGCGCACTGCTGCGACACAGCCTGGTAGGTAATTGATGGACACCACGGGAGTTATAAAAGGGAAGGGGCACACGAATAGCTGACAGGGACTAGCTAACAGCAAGCCTCTTCCCACCCTTCCTTTTGGCACAACAAAATTCCATGGTCCATCATACTGCTCTAAATGCACTCACCCTCTGCATCGCTTAGGTCAAAAGTAGGGCGTTTTGAGGAAGGGGGCCTGAAGCATGGCACAGCCAACCAAGAAAGTCTTCAGTCAGCAGAAGCACAAGCATACAAAATTATGGATGCTTACGCCAAGACAAACATGACATATTTTGAACGAAGCTTTCTGTCATTGCTCACCCATGCAGTAAAGTCCCCGAGCGCAGAAGAGCACTCCTGACAGCTCCATGATCATCCATCGCGGACACATCTTCCAGAATAATGGTCATTGGGACGGCTATCTGCAGGTCAGACAATTTCGGCAAACAAGGTGACTGTAATCACAAGGGTACCTGATTCCATGCCTAGGCGCATGTAATTATGCGCTCGAAGTTCCATAAGCAAGTCAAAGCCAAGCAATGTGAACAAAATCGTTTGCGAATTGTCAATCCCTGAAAGTCTGCCTTCATGGTGAAATCTGCAGCATCATCTTTTTATTGCCAAGCTCAGGCAAGTCTTGGGCAGAGCAGTCTTTGGCTCGGAACAGTTTGTCTTCAATTCTTGTGACTATCCTTTATGCACTGGCCCATTGCAAGCTGTCCTCCAGAGCGGTACTAACGTTACATTAGGGCTGGGGATAGCTGCTTCTGTTCAAGGGCAAGGCTTATTTAAGTGCACAAAATATGAGCTGAATGTTCCCTGAAGGTCTGTAAGGATTTGGGTAGGCGGTAGTATTCTTTCCCACATGGCTGTTTATGCCAGAATACAAATACTTCATTAAGGTCAAGCTGCCCCTGAGAATTTGCCATTGTTCTGCCGCATGCTTGACGGTCGTCCCCAGAAAGAGCAACCCCTTAACCATCTCACTGAGCTTTCCAGCGCCGCTTCCCATGTTCTGAGCAGCCCCTGGGGTCGAAGTCACCCTAGGGGCCGTCCCTAAGGCGCTGGTCCCAGCCTGCTGCTGCTTGCTCGCCCAATGGAATTTCAGAGTTTTCAAAGTTGGCTATTTGTGGGCAAATGAGCTAAGTGTCCTTTATTATTATAATTATTTCAGATGAAACAACCACTTTGGAGGGTCTGTTAGGCACAGCGGTCCTCAAAATGTGACTCAAGTCAAATTGCCTGCGGACAGATGCTAGGGTGCCGTCGCATCTGCTGAACCAAATAGAGCTGGTCTGGTTGTTGGAGGGATGCGGCTTCACAGGAGGATGGTTTTAACAGCCTGCTGACAGTGCGAACAATCGACCCTACTGGAGACTCAGTGAGTACTCATTCCGACGATGCCTTGCCCCTGAGCAGAATGCACGTCAGGTGTGTTATCAAATAAAAAAGATCAGGCCAATTGGTGGCCTGTGCGGATTTTGGCGGGGATTTCCCATCACCCCTGAAGGCTCTTAGGGGACCCTTGCTTGCTTTGCCTCAAGAGGTCACTGAGGTTGACTGCTTTGTTTTTGAGGAAAGTAAGTGCCCAATTAAAAGGAGCGTGCGCGAGATGGTGCTCTTATCACCATCTCCCCCTGCCTGCACCCTTGTAACGATACGTATCCCTACCGTTTGGCAAGTGGGGTATCCTAGACGGAGCTCCGTCTTTCTACAATTTGGTATCGGATGGGGTGCTCGAGCATCCTTGAGTGCCAGACCAGACCAGAACAGCTGCGCTCAACGCAAGGGTTCGATCCTCGCCGACCGACCCGCTTTGCCAATCCCGACCAGACCTAGACGCATCCGTTGGGCAAGATGCAAGAACTCCTCGCTACAGCCGGGACGTAAATGTAATGATATACATATCCCTACCAATTGGCAAGAGCACTATCCTAGACGGGGATCCGTTTTTCTACAACCCTGCACCCTGGCGCACACGCAACCCCCTACCTGCTTGGCATTGCCAGATGCAGCAAAAAAGCTTTCAGGTGAAATTATCAAGACAAAAATGGTGCAGGATTGCCGAGAAAAGATTGAAAAACAAGTGCGCTCCCTAAGTGAAACATTTTGGCTTGACGAGGGGTGGGCTGTTCGGGGGTACAACCTGTTGCAAGGAACATTGTTTTTTCTTTAAGATTTGGCATCATTTGCTTCATCCGCAAGCACTGGAGGGTTGAGATGCCCCAAATTCTCACAGTCTACAATATCTGCAAACTCATTTCTTCCCCTGCCAATTGGTCTTCTCTGTCAGAACACCCATCATAACTCACTTCCCATCCTTCCTCCATTTCCTCTTCTGAGCACCCTCAACCTTTAAAAAAACTAAGCACCCAGACACTTTCTAGGCCCTTCAGCAGAGGATAACTGGCTCTGCATCCCTCATGTACCATGACAGGTACCATGCACCTGCCCTGTCCCAGGAGCAGGAGTTGTGTAGTGGTGGCCCATAAAATTAAAAGCGATGCTTCCCAAAGGTCGATAGCTGTTGTACATCACCCATTACACACCTCCCCCACTAGACTCAACTGTCTACGAGCGAGTGCGACAGGGTTCAGACCACAAGTTAGCAAGCGATCGAATTCCAGGGATTAAAACCCAAAGCTCTGATAACAAAATAGCGGTGTGAGGTGTCCATAAAAACAGAAGCGAAGTCGATGCCTCTTTGTAGCCGACAGCTGTTGTACAAAACCTGTTACAAGTTGCATCTTCACTGACTAGAACAAAGGCAGCGCTTCCAACACCTAGCTTGGGCCTAAGGGGTTGCAGGGATGCGGTCTTATGCAAGAATGGCTCAAGCTACCTCCCTAAATTTGAGGGGACACTTTAGGCCACGTTTCAGGCCAGGTTGAGCTCACAGCATCATCCTTCGCAAAGGTAGCAAAATTCCACAAGGGTAGCAACACAACTCCATTAAAGGTTGCACAATAAGACGTAAGAATAATCTTAGTGTTTTGTATTTTAAAATTGACTACCCACTCACCTTGCCCCCAACTCTTACAGGAGACAAACCCCATGATGACACCTCAGCAAGCGCCGCCCCAAGTTGACGTGTATCGGTGACTATCCAGGTGGGAAACCAAGTGGAATTGGGTTTAAAAACCTGTTCTTCGGACAGCTCTTGACCTGACAGAAAAAGAACATTGTTTCATCACAGGGGCGGGGCGTTGCGACTGAGTCTTGAAATTCCTGAGATGTCAATCTTCTTCTGATAAAGCTCTACAAATATGGTGACCTCAGCGAGTGATACCAATTATGTGTTGGGAATGCTAGTACCTTGAACCAGGGCACCCTGTGTGCCCCAACAGGTCATGTGACAGGTGCTCATATGCAGACACATCGAGAAAAGCATAGTTTGCCAGACTTGCAGGCATGGGCAGTTTTGTCCTTGTGCGATGAACAATTTGTTCAGACGCAACGATTTCATGAATGATTTCAAAGGTCTAGACGCGAGTATTGTGAATGTCAGACATTCTTGCGGTCCTCACCTAAATCACTGCCGTCATCAGCACAAAACCTGTGGGTCATGTGCCTTCCACCAAACTGGGGCAGTTGAAGACCAAGAGGGTCGTCTGGATTGTTTGTGGCTCGAACAGTCATGTTTTCATTCCTTCCCCCGGCCTGCAGGCAAGCATGCAAATTTGATACAAGAAATGCATTCATTTCCATGCAGGTCCTTATCACCATAGGCTTCCATCATTGGCCTTGATTAACAGGAGTCACTGAGCTCTCTTGCCAACCAACTGCCACATTGACTAATCATACTGAGCTACATTTGTTGACAATCGCAAGACTGGCTGTGGAGAAAGTAGAAACGCAGGCGATGTGAGCAAAACCAGCCACTCAAGCATTCTTTAGGCAGAAGAGTGTTTTCTGGTTTGGGGCCGAAGGCCCCGCTCTCCTGTGAGTTTTGAAATGCTCGGACGCGGAAGCATACTAACGCAAAGCTGGATCCAAGGGAGGGACTATTCGTACGCGACCCTGTCACAATAAATAGTCTGCATAGCCGGTGCAGGAGTTGCAATACCTCCACATGCCCGGCATGCTTGGGTCCAGGAATACCTTTAGAAGTTCTGCCAAATGCACGCTTTAGGCTGCGGTCACACGCAAAAAATTTTGGATTTTTTTGGGAATTCGAATTCCCAAAAAAAGTGCGGTCACACGCAAAATTTTTGCCCATTTCCCAAAAATTTTGGGAATTCGAATTCCCAAAAATTTTCTGCAGTCACACGTGTTTTTTCGTAATTCATTTTTTTGCTTAACTGAAGTCCTTGGAAACGCCCATATCTGTGCAACTTATTAGAGGAACAATGTCTCTGTTGGCCTCATGACCTCCAGTGCTCATATCATCCATGCCCACATTCTCGCCAGCACATTTTCATGGAAATTTGATCTCAACAAGTGGAAAATTAGGGGTTTCATTGGTCTAACTATCCTGCACAGGGCTGCTTGCAGCCTCACAGTATGGCATACAGCCTGCTGTACAGTGCACTACATGGTGGAGCTGCTTGAGGCTGTGGCTATGCAGCAAGTAAGGGAGAAGTGCACATGCATGAGCAAGAGCAACAACTCACCAACACTTGTATATGATGCAACATGTACACGCCACCCAGCAACTCATCTATGCACTCATACATGCGCAGGTCCGCATGCAGACCCACTCCCATCGATCTGTCTAGCAAGTTGTCTCTTAAATTTTTAAGTAAAAGTCAGTTTCTTTGGCTAGGCTTCCCTTTGTGTGCCTTTGTTGCTGGGCATGACACCTAAGTTATTCATTCCTGCACAAATGCAGTATTTTGCCACTCTCATTGTACACCAGTGCACTGCTCCTACCCATGCCCACGTCCATAGCTAAGTGCTGCTTCAGAATAGGGGGTTGCCCTGTGCTGTGGCCTGCATGGTTGAGCTATCTCTTTATCATGCTTCAGCATTGGAAAACACAGACTGGGTTGGGCCCCTGGGCAGGCTGAGAAGCCTGGCGGCAGGCTTGCACACACTCATGGCACCTTGGTATGGGCTGCAGCCAGGTGGGGCATCTTGGCCTGGCCCTTTTCAGTGAGGTTTTCCTGTCTAAGCCTCACCATCTTGAGATATTGTAAATGCATGAAGATATGCAGGTTTCAAGCAAAAATCTGTGTCAGGGGCATTTCATTAGAAGGGGAAGTCGTTTGGTGAAGTTCCCATGGCAATCCTCGAATTTTTTGAATTCCCAAAAAAAAGGGGCCAATCATGCACCCCGATCCTCTGTTCATAATTTAGAAATTTTTGCGTGTGCCCGCAAAGTTTTTGCCAATTTTTGCCTGAATTGTGGAAAAAATTGCGTGTGACCGCGGCCTTAAGGAGGTCAAAACTTAGGCGCAGCTACCAAGCCGCGGGCCTCGAGGCTATGAGCTCATAGACAGGTTTCTGAAGCAGCTGCAGGTGCATGCATGCACAAGCTTGCCTCAAAGACAGGTCCCTTAAGCAGCATGCTGGCAAACTTGAAGTCCCATAACTGGAAATAGAGACATTCAGTTACAGGGGTTTAAGTGGCACACTGTCAGTGTTGCTGATCCAGCGCAGATGAAGTGCAACTTTGGGACAAAGGATCGATGTTACCTCGAAAATATCGAAGTTTCAGTCATTGTTTTAAGTTCATATAACGTTGGTTCAACCAGCCGGAAGCTTTGCGATTGCACTTCAGCGTATCCCGTTCCATTCCAAGGACTAAGAATCGTTTGAAAGTATCATATTGCATGCATTTCAAGCAGCATAGGTTCCGTGCAGGAACTTTGACTGGAAGTTTGTATTGCACTTCAGCGCATTCCGGAATTCATGGATTATTTAAAGTTAAAACATTGATTTCAGTTCATACAACATGGGTTCCAAGCAGCGTTGGTTCCGTGCTGAAGCTTCGACCAGAAGCTTCGCGATTGTCATCTCAGCGTATTCCCAGGGTTGGCCAGTTCCGTATGTCAGAATCCTAGATACGTATAAATACTGTATTTATACCGTATAATGCCCATATTCCGTAGAATCCGGAATTTGGCAAGTGCCCCAAATGGAACCTTAGGGGGGTCAATCTGTAGCTTTTTAAGGGTAGATTATGCTCATGAAATATGGTTTTGGAAATGTTTGCAGTTGGAGGGCTGAAGGCGCCATAAGTGCGCACGCATGCCACAGTCTCCAATAGCAAG
>LFIK01003871.1_pt1 | contig 12135 bp, 9 predicted proteins | sample 643401 | NCBI WGS metagenome assembly LFIK01 (sample SAMN03777447, study PRJNA286221) | soda lake metagenome | biome: soda lake; feature: Kulunda steppe; material: water; isolation source: sample T5-Br brine of Lake Tanatar-5 | place: Russia: Kulunda steppe | collected 2010-07 | reverse complement strand
GCCGCCGCTGGGAGCAGTTCAAGGCCAATCGCCGTGGCTGGTGGTCGTTGTGGATTTTCCTGGTGCTGTTCGGCCTCAGCCTGTTCGCGGATTTCCTGGCCAATGACCGCCCGCTGCTGATTCACTACGACGGCGGCTGGTACACGCCCATGTTCCAGGTCTACCCGGAAACCACCTTCGGCGGGTTCTTCCCCACCGAGGCGGATTACCGCCACCCGGAGGTGCAGGAACTGATCGAGGAGAAGGGCTGGATCCTGTGGCCGCCCATCCGCTACAGCTACCAGACGGTAAACTTCAACCTGGAGGTGCCGGCACCGGCGCCGCCGTCGGCCGAACACTGGCTGGGCACCGATGACCAGGCGCGGGACGTGATGGCGCGGCTGATCTACGGGTTCCGAATCTCGGTGCTGTTCGGCCTGGCACTGACCATCGCCAGTTCCATCATCGGTATTCTTGCCGGCGCGGTGCAGGGCTATTTCGGCGGCTGGCTGGATCTGATCGCGCAGCGCTTCATCGAGATCTGGAACGGGCTGCCCGTGCTCTACCTGCTGATCATCATGGCCAGCTTCGTCGAACCCACGTTCTGGTGGCTGCTGCTGATCATGCTGCTGTTCTCGTGGACGGCCCTGGTGGCCGTGGTGCGGGCCGAGTTCCTCAAGGTGCGGAACTTCGAGTACGTGAAGGCGGCCAAGGCGCTGGGCGTGCCGGACCGCACCATCATCGTCCGCCACGTGCTGCCGAACGCCATGGTGGCAACGCTGACCTTCGTGCCGTTCATCCTCAGCGGCTCCATCACCACGCTGACGGCGCTGGATTTCCTGGGCTTCGGCCTGCCGCCGGGCTCGCCGTCGCTGGGTGAACTGCTGGCCCAGGCCAAGGCCAATCTGCATGCGCCCTGGCTGGGGGTGACGGCCTTCATGGTGCTGGCGGTGATGCTGACCTTGCTGATCTTCATCGGGGAAGCGGTGCGCGACGCCTTCGACCCACGCAAGACCCTGGGACAGGTGCGGCCATGACCGAACCCCTGCTGGATGTGCGCGACCTGCGCGTGAGTTTCCGCACCGATGCCGGCGAGGTGCAGGCGGTGAAGGGCGTGTCCTGGCAACTGCGCAAGGGCGAGAGCCTGGCCCTGGTGGGGGAGAGCGGCTCCGGCAAGTCGGTGTCGGCCATGTCGGTGTTGCAGCTACTGCCGTATCCGCGCGCCTGGCACCCGACGGGCAGCATCCGGTTTGCCGGCGAGGAACTCATGGGGGCACCGGGCCCGCTGATCCGGTCGATCCGCGGCGGGCGCATCGGCACCATCTTCCAGGAGCCCATGACCTCGCTGAACCCGCTGCACACCGTGGAAAAGCAGATCGGCGAAACGCTGCGTATTCACAAGCGGCTGCAGGGCAAGGCCGCCCGGGAACGCATGCTGGAACTGCTGGAGCTGGTGCGCCTGCCCGACCCGGCGCGTGCGCTGCGGGCCTACCCGCATGAACTCTCCGGCGGCCAGCGGCAGCGCGTGATGATTGCCATGGCGCTGGCGAACGACCCGGAACTGCTGATCGCCGACGAACCCACCACGGCGCTGGATGTGACGGTGCAGGCGCGCATCCTGGAACTGATCAAGGAACTGCAGGAACGCTTCCACATGGCCCTGCTGCTGATCAGCCATGACCTGAACGTGGTGCGGCACATGGCGGACCAGGTCTGCGTGATGCGCCATGGTGAGGTGGTGGAGTCCGACGCCACCGAGGCGTTGTTCTCGACGCCGCGCCACCCCTATACGCGGCTACTGATCGAGGCGGAGCCCAGCGGCCGGCCGCATGCACCCGCGGGCGGCGAGCCGGTGCTGAATGCGTCCGACATCCAGGTACATTTCCCGATCCGGGCCGGGCTGTTCCGCCGTGTGCGCCAGACCGTGCGCGCGGTGGACGGCGTGTCTGTCCAGGTGGCGCCCGGGGAGACAGTGGGCATCGTCGGGGAGAGCGGTTCCGGCAAGACCACCCTGGCCCAGGCGGTGCTGCGGCTGCAGCAGGCGCGCGGGCGCATCGTGTTCCTGGGCGAGGACATCAGCCGCCTGCCGCCACGGCTGCTGCGGCCCAAGCGCAAGGCCATGCAGGTGGTGTTCCAGGATCCGTTCGGCAGCCTGAGTCCGCGCATGTCGGTGGAGCAGATCGTGGACGAGGGCCTGCTGGTGCATGAGCCGGCCATGGATGCCGGGGAGCGCCGCGCCGCGATTGCCCAGGCGCTGACCGAGGTGGGACTGGAGCCGGCCATCATGGCGCGCTTTCCCCATGAGCTTTCCGGCGGCCAGCGCCAGCGGGTTGCCGTGGCCCGGGCGCTAGTGCTGAAGCCGCGCCTGATGGTGCTGGACGAACCCACGTCCGCGCTGGATCGCTCGGTGCAGGCGCAGTTGGTGGACTTGCTGCGGGATATCCAGCAGCGGCACCAGTTGGCGTACCTGTTCATCAGTCACGATCTCAAGGTGGTAAGGGCGCTGGCCCACCGCATCATTGTCATGAAGGATGGCAAGGTGGTGGAGCAGGGCGACGCCGAGGCCGTTTACACGGCGCCGCGGGAACCGTATACCCGCGAACTGCTGAACGCGGCCTTGCTCTGAGATACGAGCCCGGCCCAAGTTCGCGCTGGCGCGCGATGGTAGCAACCGCTGCGCGGTTACTCCCCTACGCGGGCCTTCGCCGTGACGCGTGCGTACGGGCCTTCGCGGTGACGCGTGCGTAGGGTGGTAAACGCCGCAGGCGTTTGCCACCAACCCGACCGCCAGGCCGGGCAGGTCGTTGCCTGGGTCTGGTTGATGGTCGCGCTGGTGCGCGATGGTAGCAACCGCTGCGCGGTTACTCCCCTACGCGAGCTTTCGCTGTGACGTGTGCGTAGGGGGTAAACGCCTTGGCGTTTGCCACCAATCCGGCCGCCAGGCCGGACGATGTCTGCAGGGCGATCCGCCCCCGGCAACGGAATCCACTTGCCACTACCACGGCGCCAGTTTCTGGTATGATGCCGCTCCGTAAGTACTTGACGCACAGAGCGCTTCCATGGATCCAGTGATTGCCCTGGTGGGTCGACCCAATGTCGGCAAATCCACCCTGTTCAACTATCTCACCCGCACCCGTGACGCGCTGGTGGCCGATTTCCCCGGTCTGACCCGGGATCGCCAGTACGGCCGCGGCAAGGTGGGTGATCGCCCTTACCTGGTGGTGGATACGGGCGGCCTGGGCGATGACCCGGAAGGCATCGAACTGCGCATGCAGCAGCAGGCGCTGGCCGCCATCGAGGAAGCCGATCTGGTGGTGTTCCTGGTGGACGGCCGGGCCGGCGCCACCGCGGCGGACGAGGAAATCGCCGCCCACCTGCGCAAGGTGGGCAAGCCGGTGATCCTCGCGGTGAACAAGATCGATGCCGTGGATGCACGCACCGCCACGGCAGAGTTCCACGCGCTGGGCCTCGGTGAACCCCTGCCCATCGCCGCCGCCCACGGCCGCGGCGTGCCCCGCATGCTGGAGCAGGCCTTCGGCGAACTGCCGGAAGACCGCCAGCAGCCGGTGAGTGCGCAGTTCGATGATGCGGAAACCGGCATCCGCATCGCCGTGGTGGGGCGGCCCAACGTGGGCAAGTCCACCCTGGTGAACCGGCTGCTGGGCGAGGACCGGGTGGTGGTGTTCGACATGCCGGGCACCACGCGGGACAGCATCTTCATCCCCTTCGAGAAGGAAGGGCACCGCTACACGCTGATCGACACCGCCGGCGTGCGACGCCGCTCCCGGGTCAACGAGGCCATCGAGAAATTCAGCGTCATCAAGACCCTGCAGGCCATCGAGGCCGCCCACGTGGTGATCATGGTGGTGGATGCCCACGAGGGTATCTCGGAGCAGGATGCGCACCTGGTGGGGCATGTGATGGACGCCGGGCGTGGCCTGGTGCTGGCCATCAACAAATGGGACGGCATGGACCCGTCCGACAAGGAAAACGTGCGCCGGCTGCTGAACGTGAAGCTGGGTTTTCTCGACTTTGCCGAGGCCCACTTCATCTCCGCCCTGCACGGCAGCGGCACCGGGCTGCTGTTCGACGCCGTGCGCCGCGCCCATGAATCCGCCATGCGGGATCTCGCCACCCGTCGGCTGACCCAGATCCTGGAGGATGCGGTCAGCCAGCATCCGCCGCCCCTGATCCACGGTCGGCGGATCAAGCTGCGCTACGCGCACCAGGGCGGGCGCAACCCGCCCATCGTGGTCATCCACGGCAACCAGGCCGAGAAAACCCCCAAGACCTACCGCCGTTACCTGGTCAACACCTTCCGCAAGGTGCTGGAGTTGAAAGGCACGCCGGTGCGCCTGGAGTTCAAGACCACGGAAAACCCGTACGAGGGTAAGAAGAACACGCTGTCCCCGCGTCAGGAGGCCCGGCGCAAGCGCATGATCCGCCACATCAAGCAGCAGGAAAAGAAGCGCAAGCGCACCTGAGCCGCGCTGCGCTGATGCCGCCCAAAGAAAAGCCGCCGCGAGAGAACGCGGCGGCTTTTTTCATGGTGATGCCGTGGGGCGGGTGACTGCCTAGTGGTAGCCGGCGTCCGCCCGTACCTTGCCCCGGAACACCCAGTAGGTCCAGGCCGTGTAGCCCAGGATCACCGGGATCAGGAACAGCACACCGATCAGCAGGAACAGCTGGGTTTCCGGCGCGGAGCTGGCATCCCAGAAGGTGTGATCCGGCGGCACGGCCAGCGGCCACATGCTGATCAGCAGACCCACGTAGAAGGTGATGAACAGGGTCATGGTGGCGATGAACGGCACGCCTTCCTTGCGGTAATGAATAGCCCGCCATAGCCAGGCCGAGGCCGCCAGCGTGGCCACCGGGAAGATCCACAGCCACTGGATGTTGCCCAGCCAGCGGTCCATCACGCGGGCCTCGGTCAGCGGCGTCCAGATGCTGATGATGACGAAGAAGGCCAGCACCGCGATCAGCATCCTGCCCGCCACCCGGTAGGCCCAGTCCTGCAGTTCCCCTTCGGTCTTGAGGATGAGCCAGGTCGCGCCCAGCAGCGTGTAGCCGCAGACCAGTGCCACACCGGTCATCACCGTGAACGGCGTCAGCCAGTCCAGCGGACCGCCCACGTAGGTGAAGCCCTCGGTCTCGAAGCCCTGGATGTAGGCGCCGACCACGGCCCCCTGGGCAAACGAGGCCACCAGCGAGCCGATGAAGAACGACCAGTTCCACAGGTAGCGGGAGGTCTTCGCCTTGAAGCGGAACTCGAAGGCGATACCACGGAAGATCAGCCCGGCCAGCAGCAGGAACACACCGATGTACAGGGCCGGCAGGAACACCGCGTACACCAACGGGAAGGCCGCGAGCAACCCGGCACCGCCGAGAATCAGCCAGGTCTCGTTGCCGTCCCACACGGGTGCCACCGAGTTCATCATGATGTCCCGGTGCTCGTCGTTCCGGGCGAAGGGGAAGAGAATCCCCACGCCCAGGTCGAAGCCGTCCATCAGCACGTACATGAACACGCCGATGCCGATGATGCCGATCCAGATCAGCGTCAGATCAATCAATTCCATGACTGCTTACCTCCCCGCCGGCTGCAGGTTCTGATCATCGTCCAGGCTGGTGTCCACGGCGGACAGCGGACGCTTCGGCCGACCCTTGGATTCATCCGCCTCATGCACCGGCGCCTCCGGCCCTGCCTGGATCAGCCGCACCAGGTAGTAAAGCCCGGCGGCGAACACCGCGGCGTAGACCAGGATGAAGCCCAGCAGGGTGAACAGCGCCATGCCACCGGTCAGTGACGGCGTCAGGCCGTCAGACAGGCGCAGCATGCCGTAGATCAGATACGGCTGGCGGCCCACCTCGGTGACAAACCAGCCGGCCAGTACCGCCACGAAGGGCAGCGGAATCATCCAGGTGAACACCCGCAGCAGCTTCGGGGAGTCGAACAGCCGGCCGCGCAGGCGCAGGTACAGCGCCCACAGCGCCACGCCGATCATCAGCATGCCGATCCCCACCATGATGCGGAAGCTCCAGAACACCGTGGCCACCGGCGGGCGGTCTTCCGGCGCCCATTCCTTCAGCCCCGGCACCTCCCCGTTCAACTCGTGGGTGAGGATCAGGCTTGCCAGCTTCGGAATGCCGATTTCCAGGTAATTGCGCTCGCTGCTGGCGCTGGGAAGGGCGAACAGCAGCAGCGGTGCCCCCTCGGTGGTCTCCCAGACACCTTCCATCGCCGCCACCTTGGCCGGCTGATGTTCAAAGGTGTTGAGGCCGTGAATATCGCCCACCACCAGCTGCGCCGGGGCAATCACGGCCAGCAGCACCACGGTCATGCCCAGTGCCTTGCGGTTCAGCTCCGGCGCGCGACCGCGCAGCAGGTACCAGGCGCTCACGCCCGCCACGACGAAGCCGGCGGTGAGGAACGAGGCCAGCGCCATGTGGAAGAAGCGCGGCCACAGCGAGGGGTTGAAAATCGCCTCGGCCCAGGAGGTGACGAACACCATGCCGTCCCGCATCTCGATACCCGCAGGCGTCTGCATCCAGCTGTTCGCGGAAAGAATCCAGAACGAGGAAATGAAGGTGCCCAGCGCCACCATGCACGCGGCAAACAGGTGCAGCCCCTTCGGTACCTTGTTGCGGCCGAACAGCAGCACACCCAGGAAGGTTGCCTCCAGGAAGAAGGCGGTCACCACCTCGTAACTGAGGATCGGCCCCAGGAAGTTTGCCGAGGCATAGGAGAAGTTGCTCCAGTTGGTGCCGAACTGGAAGGCCATGACAATGCCCGACACCACGCCCATGCCGAAGACCACGGCGAACACCTTGGTCCAGAAGCGTGAGAGTTGTTCGTAGACCGGGTTGTCGGTCTTGTAGTACAGCGCCTCCAGCGTTGCGATGAAGGACGCCAATCCGATGGTGAACACCGGGAAAATCGCGTGGAAGGAGACCACGAAAGCGAACTGGATACGCGATAAGAGGAGGGGATCGAGTTCCATGGTGATTGCTGCCCCCTGTGGTTGGCAGAGATCGGAGCCGTTATTATACCCCCAGGGGTTTATTGGAAATCAAGGCCGCCGGGGGCGATCCGGGGCTCTCCGGGTCCTTCCGTCGCGTGAGCCGGGACCTTTCACGGGCCTGCAAGAACATCCGCAAGTCTAGACACAAATGCCGTCATTCGGTTCCCTGGTGCGGCGCAAAAAAAACGCCGCCCGTTGGGGCGGCGTCGCGTTCAGGCCGTGGCCTTGAGGCTTACTTGGCCTTGGCGGCCTGCGGAGCCTTCTTGGCAGTTTCCTGGCCCAGTTTCTGGGCGTCCTGCACGAAGGCCTGGCTCATGGCCACAACCTTCTGGGTGTCGTCCTTCATGCGGTCGCCCAGCTCGCGGACAACCTTCTGCTGGCCTTCCACGTACTTGGTGAAGTCCTGCACATCCTTGATGTCCAGGGCGGCACGCATCTGGCCCATGGCCACGTCCGCATAGGCCTTGCCGGCCTCGAACTGCAGGTCCACCAGCTTGGTCAGGTGGTCAACCGCCATTTCGGCGTAGGCACGGCCGGGGGCCACGAGAAACTTTTCCATCTGTTCGTTTACCTGGTTCAGCGACTGGTTGCTCATGATGCTTTTCCTCTGTTGCGTCAAGTTCAGAGTCGAGAACCTTTATCTGACCCTGTTGCGTTGCAGCATAGCAGAGCAATTGTCGCAGTGCAACATAATGAATCGTTTCTTTAACGTGACTAACGCTGTTCCGCCACCAGCCAGTCGTCCAGCAGGTCGGCGGGCAGCATGGTCATGGGGCGGCGATCGGTGATATCCGCCTTGGCTTTCTCCAGCGCCTCCTCCCGGCTCTCGGCCTCCACCTGCCAGGTCTCATCGGCGAGTTCACCCAGGGAAACGCGAGCGTCTTCCAGTGCATTGGCGCTGATCCTACAAGTCCACTGTGACATGGTGATTTCCTCCAGCGGCGGTTTGCTTCCTAAGTTGTATAGGCCTAACGAGTGTGGACAACCACTACGCCGCGGGAATTCCAGAGGAACGGGGAACGCGCGGCCTGCCGATTCGTCTGTTCCGACGATGCCAAGCCTGCCGCCTTCGCACACCATGCAATTGGTTAACATGCAAGGTATCCGGCTATGAACACGCAAAAGCAGAACCGGCGCTGGCTGCTGCGCCAGCGGCCGCAGGAGAACATCGGCGCCGAACACCTCGAACTGGTCACCGAACCGGTGCCGCAGCCGGGTGACGGCGAGGTGCTGGTCCGCAACATCTACCTGTCCCTGGATCCGACCCACCGCCTTTGGATGAGCGATCGGGAACAGTACCTGCCGCCGGTGGAAGTGGGGCAGGTGATGCGCGGCGGCACGCTCAGCGTGGTGGAGGAATCACGCTCCGAGCGGTTCGCGCCGGGGGATATCGTCAAGCCGGCCATTGGCGGTTGGGAGGAGTACACGCTGCTGCCGGAAAGCTGGGTCCGCTCCGTGGACCGGCACCCGGATATCCCGCTTTCCGCGTACATGTCCGTGCTGGGCTCCACCGGCCTGACGGCGTATTTCGGCCTGCTGGACGTGGGCCAGTCCAAGGCCGGCGACACCGTGGTGGTGGATGCTGCCGCCGGCGCGGTCGGTTCCATTGTCGGGCAGATCGCCCGGCTGCAGGGCTGCCGCGTCATCGGCATTGCCGGCGGGGCCGAGAAGTGCCGCTGGCTGACGGAGGAGCTGGGCTTTGACGGCGCCATCGACTACCGGAACGAGTCGGTGGCCGAGCGGCTGGATGCCCTGTGCCCGGACGGCGTGGACGTGCAGTTCGAGAACGTGGGTGGCGAGATCATGGACACCGTCTACTCCCGCCTCAACCAGGATGGCCGGATGGCGCTGTGCGGCATGATCTCCGGCTACAACGACGAGCGGCCCATGCCCGGCCCGACCGACTTCGGCCGCATCCTGATGAAGCGGCTGACCGTGCGCGGCTTCATCATCCTGGATTTCCAGCAACGCTTCCCCGAAGGCCTGGAAGCGCTGTCCCAGTGGGTGCTGGACGGTGAACTGAAGTGGAAGAACCATGTGCTGGAAGGCATCGAGCAAGCCCAGGAGGGGGTTGGCCTGCTGTTCACCGGCGGCAATGACGGCAAGCTGATGGTGCGGCTGGCGCCCGAGCCCTGAGGGCCCGCGCTGGTCGAGCGACCTGTTCATCAATAAGAAGGACCCATGCGGATGACGAACGACGTGACAACGGCAATCGACTACCAGGTCAAGGATCGGACAGCGTGGATCCGGCTCAACCGGCCGGATTCCCTCAATGCGTTCAACGCGGCCCTGCGGGAAGGCCTGCTGGCGGCACTGGAGCGGGCCGGCGCCGATCCGGACGTGCGCGTGGTGGTGCTCACTTCCGCCGGGCGCGCCTTCTGTGCCGGGGCGGACCTGCTGGAGCAGAAGCCGGCGGACGCGGATGTGATCAGCGAACTGATGGGGGAGTATCACCCCATTCTCAATCGTATCCGCACGCTGGAGAAGCCGGTGATCGGTGTCGCCCCCGGTGTCGCCGCCGGGGTGGGCGCTTCCCTGCTGATGGCCTGTGACCAGGTGCTGATGGCGGAGGAAGCGCGCATCTACCTGGCGTTCTGCCATATCGGCCTGGTGCCGGACGGCGGTGCGACCTGGCTGCTGCACCGTAGCCTGGGCTATCACCGGGCGTTCGCACTGATCACCGAGGGCGGCAGCCTGGATGCCAACACCTGCCAGCAGGTGGGGATTGCGCGCGAGGTGGTGCCCGCGGCAGAGCTGGATGCGCGTGCCGCGGCGCTGGCGGCCACCCTGGCGGATCGCCCGCCGCTGGCCACCGCCAAGGCCAAGGCGCTGTTGCACCAGGCGGAAACCGCCGCCTTCGACACGGTGTTCCGGGCCGAGGCGGAAGCGCAGAAGGAATGCCTGGCCAGCGAGGATTCCAGGAAGGCCATCGTCCGTTTCCGCGAAGGCAAACGCGCCTGAGCGACGCGGCGGCAGGGCTCTGATCGAGACAGCCCCAGCTTTCGCGATTCCCGAAAAACGCGGGCCGCCAACTGGCGGCCCGCGCTACTTCGTTCCAAGGTGTTGCCTGCCGATCACGCGATCTGTGGGTGGCGGCGATGCCAGTCGGTGGCGCGTTGGAACGCCCAGCCGCCGCGCACCAGCAGGTCCTCCCGGAAATGCCCGGCAATAAGCTGGAAGCCCACCGGCGCCCCGGTCCCGGTGAATCCGCCGGGCAGCGTGATGGTGGGGTGACCGCTGATATCGAAGGGCGCGGTATACCGCAGCCGGCTCACGCGCTGGTCCGGGTTATCCCGAATGCGCTGAATGCCGTCGTTGGTGGCGCCGGCGAACGGGGTGACGGGGGCCAGCACCAGGTCCACGGTTTCGAACAGGGCGTGCATCTTCCCGGTGAAAGCGGCCCGGCGGCGCATCATGGCCTGGTAGTCCAGCGGCGCCAGCGAGCGGCCCATGTCCAGCAGCGCCGCCAGCGCCGGGCCATAGGCCGATGCCTGGGCGGGATAGGTGTCCCGGTGCGCGTAGGCTGCTTCCGCACCCACCAGCAAGGCCCAGTCCGCGGCCACCTGTTCCGTATCCGGCACGTGGATCTCGTGGATTTCTGCCCCAAGCTCCTGCAACACAGACAGTGCGTCGCTCACGGCGGTGCGCGTCGCGTCGTCCACGATGTCCATGCCCCAGGCGCTGTCCACGCCCAGGCGCAGGCCGGCGACGCCGCGGGTCATCAGCGCCAGGTAATCCGGTACCGGCTGCGGGCTTGCCGTGGGGTCGTCCGGGTCTGCGCCGGCAATGGCGCCGAGCATGGCGGCGGCATCCGCCGCGGAGCGGGTGATGGGGCCGATATGATCCAGCGATTCCGCCAGTTCGAAGGCCCCGTGACGGCTGACCCGGCCCCAGGTGGGTTTCAGGCCGGTGACGCCGTTGGCGGCGGACGGAAAGCGGATAGACCCTCCGGTATCCGTCCCCAGGGAACCGAAGCACAGCCCGGTGGCCGTGGCCACGCCCGAGCCGCTGGAGGAAACGCCCGGCCACAGTTCCGCCCCCCAGGGGTTCACCGGCGCCGTCACATCCGGGTGATGGCTGCTGAACGCGCCTTCGGTCTGCTGCAGCTTGCCCAGAATCACCGCGCCGGCCGCCCGCAGGCGCCGCACCGTGGTGGCATCCACATTGGGCACGAAGCGGTTGTTCAGGGGCATGCCGTGGGTGGTGACGGTGCCGGCAGTCCACAGCAGGTCTTTCACGGCGATGGGCACACCATGCAGGGGGCCGCGCGCTTCCCCGGCCGCAATCTCCCGGTCCGCGTTTCCGGCGTCGGCCAGCGCCTGTTCCGCCATCACCGTGACATAACTGTGCAGGGTCGGCTGCAACGCCTCGATACGCTGGAGCAGGTGGCGGGTGATTTCCTCCGAGCTCACTTCCCGCGACTGAATCCGACGGCCGATGTCCAGCAGCGTCTGATAATGCAGATCGGTATGAGTCATTTGCTCTTCTTCTTCGTGGCGAATGGGGGAAAGGCCCGAACCGCGTGCGCGGTTGGCAGGCCGGGCGAGCGGGGCAATCAGTGAAGAACCCGGCCGCCGCTGCTACCGGGTACTATCTCACACATCAGCCAATTGATCGGCATACCCCGGGGTGGTTATGAACCCCGCGCCACGCAGTATTAGGCCGCACCGTAGAAGTGGTGGGCCTGCGTCACCGCCTGCTGCCAGTGCTCGGCTTCCCCGTGCCGCGCAGAGTTTGGCTGGTGCTTGCGCTGAAGCTGGCGGCTTGCCGGGGTGAATCCGGGCCAGGGCTGATTATCGTGGTGGGTGCAGGCGAGGGCGGCGATGTACGGGCGCCCGGCGCGTGCATCGTCCTCCATCAGCATGTGCAGGCCGCGGTGCAGGGTATCCATGTCCAGATGCGGCAGCGCGGCTTGCAGGTCACGCAGCAGCTTCGAGTCGCTCACCACCTGCTTCCGCTCCGCATGCCGCATCAGTTGCGAACGCAGCAGCAGGCGCAGCATGTTCAGCAGCCGGCCCCGGCCGGACAGCCCCGCATACCGGGCTCCCGCGCGCACCTTCGCGCCTTGGCCGCCTTCCGATGAGTGCTCCGGGATCGTCGACATGGCCGGGGTCACCCCGTGGGTGAGGAACTGCTC
>LFIK01003869.1_pt1 | contig 12136 bp, 12 predicted proteins | sample 643401 | NCBI WGS metagenome assembly LFIK01 (sample SAMN03777447, study PRJNA286221) | soda lake metagenome | biome: soda lake; feature: Kulunda steppe; material: water; isolation source: sample T5-Br brine of Lake Tanatar-5 | place: Russia: Kulunda steppe | collected 2010-07 | reverse complement strand
GGGGTGCAGAAACGCAGCGGTCTGTGCACAAGGCAGCTTCTAATGCCCCACTAGCGGTTGCTTCCATTTTTTGCCTGCAAGAGTCTGGTTCGTGGCAAGTGCTGTGTCCTTGAATTGTGTGCCAGGCTCGCATAGTGTGGGCTGTAAGCGGCTGTCTGCGAAGGGTGTAGCAATGATAATGCGCAAGCATGGCTGTCCTACAGGCTCTTGTGGGCAGATGTTTGCCCGTTGGAGGGCATCAGTGTAGCTGCTGCTCTTGAGGCATCCATAGTGGTGTACGAGGTAGTTGCGCGCCGGTTGCCTGAGCAGTGCTTGGATACGAGGATGCACGACGGGTGACAAGTCCAACGATGCCTCTTCTTGTGCCCCTGGGTGCTCCGGGCGCGTGTTGTGCACGCTTGTAAGCGGAGGTCCTGCACTTATGGTTCATGCAGTACCCAACACCGCCTCGTGCATCGAGATCCATCCATGTCCTGTGCCTGAGCATGGGCATGGGCACGGGCGCTGAGCTGGGTGTCCTCCGTCAGTCAGTCGCTGCGTCTTCACCCATGAGCGCATAATGGCTGATCGCTGCCCATGCCCTTGGGCTGGCAGATACAAGCGGGCGTATGTGTATGAAACTTGTCACCCTGGGAGGTTCTAGAGAAGCCTGCACGAACCCCAAGGCACACCTCTCTTATTGCGTGGGGCACCTTAGGCTAGGTTCTGGGGTCGAGGGTTCTGGGTGAGGTGGGCCAAGCATTGAGGAGCAAGGCCAGCCTGGTTCCTGGGTGCAGTGAAGGAGCAAGGGCTCAAAACCTGTGCAACACCGCGCACAGCTGGATGATCGGCTCCTAAAGGGGTGCCCTGAGAGGCCTCCCACCTCTAGGCCGAGGTGCGCACAGTTCATGAGGCCTGTGTGCACCATCGCAGCCCTGCCTCCTCTGCTTGTATGCTGGCGCGCATGTGCTGGCTCAGGGGAGCTAGAGGTGCGGCGCGAGGGCCAGGCAGGCGGCTTCAAGGAGCTGGATGAGGCAGAGGTGGAGGAAGCCAGGAAGCGGCGGAAGGAGTTTGAGAGCAAGGACATGTGGGTGGAGGGTGTGGCGCTGCGCGTGTGTGCTTGCTTGCTTGCTTGCTTGCGTGTGTGTGTGTGTGCGTGTGTGTGTGTCCGCGCGTGCATGCGTGAATATGTGCGTGTGCATGTGTGTGTGCGCGCGATTTTGTGTGTATGCTGTGTATGTGTGCTTGCATGCGCGCGGGCAGACGTAAATGTGTGTGTGCATATGTATGTGTGTTCGCGCACGCCCATGTGTACCTTTGCATGGTGATTGTGTGCATATGCGTGTGCGCATACGCGTGTGTGTGTGCTGGGGGGGGGTTGAGCTCAAGCATGCACACGCCTGAGCGTGTGCTAGGCCAGAGGCATGTGTGTTTTAATAATGGGCTAAGGCTCCGCCCCACTCACTGTCTCTGAGTTGTGCATTTCAGCCGAGTGTATGTTGTCTTGATAATGTCTGTTTATGCACCTGTCTATGCACCACCTGCAGGTACGATGAGTTTGGGCGTCTCAAGAAGGAATTTCGGTCTGGCATGGGCCGTGCAGAGCGCGAGGCTGCGGCTCTCGAGCGCCTGCATGGGTCTGTTGGTAAGTGGAAGGGGAAGAAGAACTCGTGGCGGTATGCATGCGCGCTGAAGTCAGCTCTGCGCATCTGGTGTTGTTCAGTAGCAGCGCATAGTGGTATGCAAGGGCTTGTGAGGCCTGCCCAGGGTGTGAAACTTTCAGCTGAGCGCAGGTCTCAAACCATCTCTGCTGTTACAAACACCGCTGTCCTCCATGCCCATGGCATGAACGGTGGCCAGATGCCGACCTGCCTTGACACACCTTTTGCTGTGAGTGTGCAGGCGGGCCACGCTCCATCATGATTGAGGGCGAGCTGCTTGAGCAGCAGCAGCAGCAGCAGCAGCAGCAGCAGCAGCGGCAGCAGCAGGAGGGCGGCAAGCAAGGCGACCATGGAGTTCCCTCCAGGGACAGGGAGCGAGAGCGGGAGCGGGAGCGGGAGAGCGGCAGCAGCCGTGGGAGGGACAAGGAGCGAGAGCGGGACCGAGACAGGGACAGGGAGCGGGACAGCGGGCGGCGTGACAGGGAGCGGGAGAGGGAGCGGGACAGGAGGGACTCTGGCAGCGCTAGGGACAGGTGTGCTCAGGGATGCGCATGCAGCTGCTGCTGCAGTGCGCACTGTTAGGCTGCTGCACTGTGCTGTGTCAAGGCCGTGGGTGGTGCTTCACATGGGTGTGTGCATGTGAAGACAGAGGGGCTGGTGCACCTGGAAGCACTCTGGTAATGGGTCGCACAGTTTGAACTGCCTTCGTGAATGCATCGCTGCCACAAGTGGGATACTCTCCTGGGCTAAGTGTGGGCTGTTTGTGGGCCCTTTGGATAAGGTGTGACTAGTGCTCCACATTATTGCGTTACTCTGCAGGGACCTTGGCCGTGAGCGTGAACGTGACAGCAGTCGCAGAGACAGGTGGGTGAGAGGTTAGGAGCAGGGTTAGTTAAACCCAAAAGCCCAGGAGGAAGAGAGACAAGCATCAGGGCCTGTAATGGGTGGTACAGGTCAGCCTGGGTTGATGAGCGCATCTTATTATCTTTTTGATGAACGTAGAAGGGAATGCTGCCAAACGACAAGCAGGGCACAGCCTGAGAGTATGAGCTTTTTCCTGCCCCCTCTGCCTTGCTGCTGGCTGCCCAATGCTGCTGCTCTTATCTGTGCCTTACAAGTTCTTCAACACATATCATTGAATTCTGCAGACACCTCATCCAGATATAAGAAAGACCATGTTCAGCAGAGCTGGGAGCTGCCATGCCCATTCAAAAGTTTATTACTTGCCTGTGTGTCTGGCTCTCTTTCAGGGACCGGTCTGACTTTGACAGGCGTCGAAGATAGGAAACTCTGGGTCACACGGACAACCCTACATGCATGGAAAGGCCCAGAATTGCTGAGCTCGGTTCAAGGCATGTAGACAGACATATGACTGCTAGGTTTCGTAATAATGCAGCTGTGACTTGGTTGAAGATGTTGCCTCTGACAGCTCCACTTTATGTGTTCTGCATGCATTGGGTCATTGCACTGACTGACACTGCCCTCCATTCTCTTGAGCCACCTAAAATATTTCAGGCCTCAGAATGGTTTGGATGATCGACATGCCAGGTACTAGTGCAAACTGTCAGATATTTGGCTGCCTTCTGGCTCTCTCTGGGTCTGTTGCTTTAGGTTGTGAGTGGCACCACCTTTAATTTTCTTCTCCAAGCTTAATGTGTAATCCATCCTGGCAGACGCTACCGGCAAATGTACTTGGTCTGGTATACCAGTCCCTTTCCAAAAATTAGACACTGGTTGTTCTCGGTAGGAAAGAAATAAGTTGGTGGTCTGAGAAGGAAAGGAAAACTCCGTAGGCAGTGAAACTACTCCCTACATCAATTAAGGAAAAGAAGACACATAAGCCTGAAGAGCTTTGAGTCTCCTCTACAAGGGGATAAGAAGAACTGGCGAGGATCTGGAGGGTGTCAAGCCGCCCCCTGCTCCAGACCATGACCTTTAAAGCAACTTTTTTTTTTCAAGGGAGCGTCTTGTCGTAGTCAGTTCGTGTGCATGACTTACTTTGAAAGGTTAGTTCAGGTTACATAGCTGTACCTGCCGAGCAAGGGCAGCTGAGCTGAAGCCTAAAAAACCAACCGAAACCAACAAAAAGGCAATCAGAGGTGGTGTTCCGAAATCTAAGCATAGTATTCTAGGCACTCATGCACAAACAAGTCCAGGCCTTTGGTGTCTGCTTGGCAAACGAAGTCTCTTAGCCTGTTCGAGCTACTAGAGGGGGGGCAGAAGAGGTGATGGTGCTTGACGCGCAAGTTTGCAAAGTCTGCACTTGGGCAATCAAAGAGGACATGCTCTTGATCGTGCGCACAGTACTTGCAATCAGTGCAGACTCTGAGCTCGTAAGGAACGTTCCTTATTTAACTCTGTGCTGTGTGTTTCCGGTGCCGCTCAATATTCAAGTTGTGACCAGAGAGTCTGAGTCTGGAGAGAGCGCGTGAAAAATAGTTAGGTATATTTTGTCGAAGGAAGGAAGGAAGGGTTGGCTTGGTTGCACATTTTTGTTTGTCCCACCAGCTGATCTGACTCCCAATGGGTACTCCAAAATGTATGGTGTATGTCCTCACAACTCTACTGGAAGCATGTGCACCACGTGGTTGAATTTGAACCAGATCTCTCCAGTCCCGTGTGATTTGCTCACACAGCAACATCTCATCTCAAGGCACTCTTGTTGATTTTTGAACGACTCGCGAGGGCAGAAATGTGTACATCAGCTCCTGGAACATTACGAAGAGCAAATAAGACATCAAATGTCCAGCTTCCTCTTTTGTGTGATTAGAAGTAAGCTTGATTGATCTTGCTCAGCAAGACATTGTTGGTTGTCAGTAGGCTGTCCTGAAAGCGGACAACACAGCGGAACCAATAGAAATATAGGGGCAGCTGGCCTGTCTCCCATAGAAGGCAGTGCATGTCCGTGCCCCTCTTCACACCCAAGAGCATCGTCAGAAAGCAAACATGATGGATATGGGCTTTTGTTTTAGCAGAAGATCTAAATGTGAGAGTATTTGTGGTCCACACCTGACATCTGAATAGACTTGCAGAGAGTGCAAAGACTTGGAAGATCCAGAGCATGGCATGCTTCCTGTTTAACAGAAGTTCTTGATACCCAACTCTGAACAAATCCTCCAAACTCTGGCTAAAGCGCCAGCAAAATTGGGTGTCATCTGGATAGAAGCATTTGTCATCTTCCCATTGTGGCTGAGGGTTATGCTCAAATGTTTATACACTTGCACAGTTTCAAGTGGGGTGCCATTGTTATGAACCATTGGAGGATTGGAGCAGAAGAAGCTTACTTTGAGAGCACAGAGCATGTTATTCAAGAGCAGTACAATGGGCTTTTTTTGAATGTTTATTTTATATGTAGGTAATTTGTATAATGTAAATATATTCCTTTTCCTTAATTGATGCAGGGAGTGCTTGCTGCCTGCGCAGGTTTTTTTGTATTCAAGATTATTCCTGAGTATGAGAGGTATTTTTATTCAAGATTATTTCTAAGTATGAGAGGTATAGATAGAGCCTCCCACACCAAGAAGGATGGTGTGGAGGATGACTTTTTTAGCTTTCAAGCGCTTGCAAGGAATCTCATGAGGGTGTTGTTTTCTAGAGGCCATGTACCTGCACAAAACTTAAGCCCTACAAGGTGTATTTGGAAAATAGTATTGAAAACAGTGTACAGTATGTCCCTCTTGCTAACATTGAGCGCGTGAGCTCTGCGTACATCTCCGATATGTTGTCTTGGGCATGACACCAGCTGGTGCAATTGAGGAGTGGTAGGCGATTTCAATTTTTTGGTCTGATGGTATCAGAATCAGAGATTTCGAACTTCAACCCATTAACGTTTGCCCCCAATAATTAAACGCTTGCCCTTATCCTCAACCCAATGCCCACTATCACGCCAGACTTGGAGGTTGACAATCTTATATATGATAAATGTTGTGTTTGTTTGCTTTGCATAAGTCTCCTTGTGCAATACCGCGATACAGGCTGTGTCCATGTGTTCCAATGAACAGGAATTGAAGTGTTCCATGAGAATGGAGCATGGTACGCTGCAAGAAAAGCTGGCCTTGAAAATCACAAGATGAAGATTTCCCCTTTGTCTTAAGTCTGGCCAGACTTTCACAAGGGGTTACAAGAAGAGACCTTCAGCTAAGCCTGCTCAAAAACAGGAATTGGATCATTGCGTGACAGTTAGAGTTATCCTGGATCAGAAAAGTAGACGCATCTGTAGGGGATTGCCTGGCGCTTGCACCAGCCGTAAATGTTCCCCCAAATTCATTCCAGCTCCCTGCTGCTGTAACCTAGTCATTTAATCTAGGAGTCAGTAGTAAATAGAAGTTATAGACTTAACTTAGTAAAAGGAAATGAAGAAAACTGAAGCTGACTGCTCCGGCAATCTCGAACGCGGCACCCTATCGTACAAACAGATGGACAATATGTACTAAGACGTACTCGGTTTCCTAAACGTTACACGTGCAGGTTGCTTAATTCCTTGCTAGCAAAAATCACATCGCAACCGATGCGATTCGAACGCACGCGCATTTCTGCACCTCCTTAGCAGGGAGGCCCCTTAACCACTCGGGCACGGTTGCTCAGACGTTCCATGAGAATGTAACTGTATATATATACTCAAAGTTGCTTGGGTAAAGAATCCACGGGTACGAAGCAGACGCATTGGGGAGCTCGAGAACATCTTCATTGCTCAGTTGTCATGCCTGGAAGCACACTGTCAGTGGCCTAGAGGAGGCGCATTGCTTCCCATGGCCAGTATCATTCTCTGCTCACCCGTCTACTAGATTCTTATTCCTAGTAGACACACTCTCCTGCAACCCAAGGCCCAGGTGCAGCTGAGGAAGCTCCTGGGAGCGTGCTCTACCTCTGACTGGCTGTGGCTAAAGGAAGCGAGAGGATGCAATACCACACAGCATTGTGATCCCCGAATGTGCCGTGCTTGCTTCACCTAGAGGAGTGATACCGGTACCCTCTTGCACAATTGTGCATGCATCTTGTAGGCTTATCATGCAGTATCAAATCTGCAGGCTCCTGTAAGGAGAAACGTTATGTTGAACATTATATTGAAGGAAGTGAACTCAACCTTTGTAACTGCCAGTTTACTGGCCTACAAACAATTGCTACATGTGTAATCATGATGATGGCAATTGCGTACACACAAAGCACCTCTTCCACCCTTTGAAATTGAAGTGTCATGTATTTGTAGAAGTAACTTTCCTGTGTGCCCAATCTCCCTTTTGTGTGCTATCTTCAGCTTTCCATTCACTGGCATTGCTTGATCAAGCTCATGAGTACACGTCTTCGGCGCTGGTGAGAAATAATGGCTGAACCTATTTGCTTATCTATCTGGTGCTTGCATAAAATCTCGACAAATTTTGATCGTTACTATGCACACAATTTCCAAATTTCCATGCAAAATTTCTCTACATGATTCTTTCCATTTCAATGAGCAGCTTAGCAGTCAAACTTTTTGACTAAGGCTTATTTTGTAAACCTTGTTTATAGAAGTAATCCAAAGGAAAAAAACGAAAATGTTGAATTCCGGGTTTATCTGGGTCATGGGCCTGTGACTACTTCCACCATCAAACGATGGCACTGTGGGTGTGCAATTCTGCACAAGCATGGCAGTGCTTACTTTTCACAAGGTTTGCCGGTGCTTGCAACACGAGGTTCTTTGTAGGCGCTTGAAGCTTCTTGGCCTGACTGTCAAGAAAGTTATCCTTCACACCATTCTTCTTGGTGTGGGAGGCTCTATCTATACCTCACATTTAATCGTCTTAAAGAGCTCGGCCTTGATACACAAAAAGCCATAGGACTGTTCTTAAATTTCATGCTCACGTTGTGCTTAATTCACACAGACTTCAATTGAAGTCAGTTTGTGCCCCCACGTGGGGGCAGTGCAACTAGATGCGTCCTTGAAATAAACAATTGCTACCCACTGGGCAATCATACATTTATAATACAAAATACAAATACATTGTCCCTTGAAGAGCTACGCCCGTCTGTGGGGTACTCACCATTGGGCGACTCAGGGCCGGCCAGAAGTGCCGCTTAGGAAATTGATGGTCCGGCACTGCTGGATGCGCACAATCCTGCGGGAAGTGGTCGACAGGCTAGCCTCTGCATGTCCACTGGCCTCTGCTTTTAGGACTTGAGCCTCACCACGGCCGCAAATAAGTAGCAACTGTCTGTTGTTGAACTGTATGGGTGCCCATCCAGCTGATGGGATCATCATCCAGCTGGCCTATTTCTGGACTGATCAATTGACATATGCAAATGCGTATTGATTGCTCCTTTCTGAGGACAGGTCGCTCTGTACAAGCAGGTGGATGGGACATGGAGGCTAAACTTGCAGTTCCCGAGCATGAACCCAAAATTAAACTTTTCCCTTGTGTAGACTGTGCATGCGACTACAAAAGGGTGCCTCAATGTGAAACCAGAATGTCCAGGGTAGACTTGATGGCCTAACCTCATTGAGATAAATGGCACCTAATCAATTACCCCCGCCATCAAAAGGCTGCCAAGAAGTCCAGTAAGTGTTAATCCCGCTGGTTGATGCCTACTAGGAATAACTTTGCAACAATAATAATAATAACAATAATAATTCTGATGTTAAAACATTAATATTAGTTGACATAGAGCTGTATTTGTATTGAGTGTAGGTATAGGGATATGCACTATCTTCTAAAGGTGATTACCAAAGGTATTTCGATGACTTGGAATGTGCTCATATAGATTGGTGTTTGGACATGTGGGTTAGACTGTAGACCGCAGGGCGTCCAATGGTCTGCACACAAGCCCAGTACGAGGATGTGCTGGGGATCACAGCCTCCCAGAAGACTGCGACTTCTGTATGCAGCTTTGTGGAGGATGTGGGTGCGCTGGGCGTGCAGACAGCGGTGATGCAGTGGACGGTGAAGAGGCTCGAGGACCAGGACCAGCGCGCGACGGAGATCGAGTATGGTCTTGACACCAACTTTCTGTTAAAATCCGCGTACCAGGTGGGAATTGCAAGCGCGCGTGAAGAGCTGGTCACATGGGCGTTGTTCACTGGGGCACTGAAAGGCATTGGGACACCTCATTCCTTCTCTTGCGTGCATTCTATTGTATACAGTGCGCTGAGCTCTGGATATCTTACTACCCTGGGCATGCTGCAAGAGCAGCGGCATCTTGGTATTTCCCAGGCTGCACTTGCATCCCTTGCACGTGACCTGCAGGTCTTCCTGATGCAAGCCGGCTTCGCTCTCTACGCAGCGGGTGTGGTCAGGGCTAAGAATGTGTCCATGGTGAGCAGGCGCATGCGCGCGAGATGCAGCGGGTGCTTTCCTGACTAGGACGTGTGTTTGCAATTGTTTATACCCAAAATGATATGCGTTTAGAGCAGAACTGGGAGCCCAATTGAAGTATGTGCAGGTAGTTGAAGCCAGACTTGTGTCGCTGTTCCATTGGATGTGCTTCTGGCGCTCCTCCATTTGTCGAGGAAGTGAGAAGGGTCAATCATTGCAACTTTCTGGTGCTATTTCCAGTTCATCAAATAGCTATGTGATTCGCCTGCAGTTTTTTCAAAGGGAGGCTGATGCACTTGATGTCATACAATGCATGCCTGACACTAAAAATTCAAGCATGTCTCTGAGAGCACGTTCTGAAGCTCACCAGAGAAAAAATCATGGTGGTGGATCTGCTCATACACACATTAAATGGGTAAGGGGCAGTCATGGTGGTGTTGTATTTGTCCAGCACGCCAACTATTGTTGAACAATTAACTTCCCCCCAATATCTCACTAAGATTCCACCTGCACTTCTCAACTCTGTGCATGTGGAGAGAATGGAGGGAACAGCCCTGCATAAAGCTGAAACACCCTGGTGCTTGCTCTTACAAGCATAATCATTCTGAAGGTTTTCATTTGAGAGCAATGAAAACCCAGGGAGCTTTGCATCCACCTGAATCCCAACATTGCACGTGCGGAGGAGCATGACAGGCAGCAAGCAGGAGCCAAAGCAGGGTCAGGAGCAGAGGCTCAGGCTCTAAGGGAGAATGCTGCAGAGCCAAATAACGGAGGGAGGGGCAGGAGCAGGGGCAGCAAGGGAGGGGGAGCATGGGGAGGGGTAGAGGAAGGGGAGCTGAGCCTATGGAGGTGTATTCAGAGTCTGAGAAGGTCACATCTGAGGACACGGACATGGAAGAGCAGCTACTACAATTCAGGCAGAGAGGGTCAAATTGCAAGACCTCACGGGACATGTGATGTTTTTGGGGGGGCTCATGGATGTCAATTACTTGCGGGAAGATTAATTGGATAATTTTGAGACGTTGCGGTAAAGACTCGCAACAAGGGGGACATGGGAGCAGTGCGGTAGCAGTGAAATACATGTTATTGGTACCGTGCTGACAAGTCTCTCATTGAGACTGTACATCATGTGAATGTAATGAGGCTGCCTTAAAGAGTTAATTATGAGGGTGCTGCAAATAGAAAGTCCGATGTTTGCCCCGACTGATTCAGCCTTCTAGGTTGTCACCTGGCCGGAAAATGACATTGGCACGTTTTCCTCTCTAATTTAAGTGCTTTTTTACTGGTTGGGACATGTTCTTATGAAGTGCCCTAATTTAACCGAGCTACATGCATATAAGCACTTGTATATTTATGTATATGCATCGTCTGCTCTGTGCAGGTCCTGCTAAAGAACTTCATGGATGCGTGCATCGCCTCATTGTCGTTCTGGCTGATTGGTTACGCCTTTGCATTTGGGCAACGTGATACGACTAACGGTGAGCTTGCGCAAGGCCTGCCGCCTTTTCACTTCGCTTGCCCCTCATCAAGATGCCTAGCCCCTCCAAAAATCAGGGTGCCTGCGCTTTCTGAATCAAAGGAGGTGTGTGCAGCTGCAGCTCAAGATACAGTTAGGTCTGCAAGTGGAAGAACAGGTTTTCTTGATTTGCTGACGGACGCGCTTCTGGAAAGGGTAAATGAAAGAAGCCCCACCTGCCTGTTGGGATCAGTGATAGTATTGCTTGCACACCCAAGGTGCCCCAGCAAGCATTCAAGGCTGGGTAACAGCTAGTTTTGCATATTTTTACGAGGAGGGGTACAGAGTGGGGATAATGAAAGTTGATGGGGCAAAAGTATGTGGTCATTCCCACGGACGGCCCGAACCCAACCATCTCAGCAAGGTCTTCAGCACTGATACCCGTGTTCTGAGCAGCCACGGGGGTTGAACACACCCCTGGGGCTGTCCCTATCAAAGGTCCTAGCCTGCTGCTGCTAGCTCGCTTGATGGAATATCAGGGTCCTTGGATTTGGCTTTATTTGCTAAGTTACTCAACATGGACTTCAGTGTTCTATGCATGTATATTTGCTGATGCTGGGGTCAAACCATGAACTTTTGAGCTCCCAGCAAGTTCATACTCAACACAACATGGGGCGCCAGGCCTCTAGTGCCGAAGTATTGAGCTGCAGATGCATAATCTTGATACCCCGACGCTGGGTTAGTAAGGTGAGACTGATTGTTAGGCCTTTGGGAAGGCCTCCCCCCAACGTTGCTGTTGCCTTGGGCTCATATAGCGCACATAGAGCACAGTGAAACCTTCGCTTTTCCTACAAGGAGTTGCGGACTTTCCAACTTTGAACAACAAGAAATTCACCAAATTTCCTAATTCATGCGCCATGGATGATTCAGGATATAGCTTTTTCGGATAATCCGTGGCTGCTGGTTCGTTCAACTTAGGCCCCGGTCACACCTGATGGCATCCCTACCCGAGAAATCAGTCTCCGGGCATTATTCCAAGAGTCCATTTTCTAGCCTTTGGGATGCAGCATTTTTGTAGGAGTGCGACGTTTTTTTCCGTGGGCACAAATTTGAAGTGTGTGATTATCTATGAATTTCCGACTGGAAAAATCCCAATTTCCTAGGGATAGGGATGTGGAAGGCGGCCACACTGGATGTCAAGTTCACATCCCTCAGTCCGGCTCAGAAATTTCATTTGCGCGCTGTGTGTCAAAGGAATCTGTTTGTTGTTGATATTTGAGCATAGATCAATTAACCTGTGAACATAAAGCGCTGCAAGGGCCCTCCCCCGGGTTGCGCGTCATCTTTGGATTCACCAGCTTCCCGTCATCTTTGGAGGACCACCAATTGGGAGCTTGCAAGCTAGACAGCTCGTTGACGGTATTATCCAGATTGGTGCAAAATCAAGCATGGATGATGTGTGCATGTTGTGCATGCACGCATGCAGTGGACGCACACCTGCGCAGGCATGGAGCGCCTGGGCACGCCACTGCCTAAAGCATGCTCTGCGCACACACATCTAGCAGCACATGGGGCGAGCTGTATTGCGCAGTCCATGTGAAACAACTGAGATGCTCGTACGTCTGAGCAGGGCTGCATCAAGCATGGAAGGGGAGCATCCCGGAGGTCAAACCTGACTCTCCTGAACCTCCCACAGGACCCCACTCCACCTTTGACCTCTCCCCTTGACCCTGCTTGTGATGCTGCCATCATTT
>LFIK01003868.1_pt1 | contig 12138 bp, 12 predicted proteins | sample 643401 | NCBI WGS metagenome assembly LFIK01 (sample SAMN03777447, study PRJNA286221) | soda lake metagenome | biome: soda lake; feature: Kulunda steppe; material: water; isolation source: sample T5-Br brine of Lake Tanatar-5 | place: Russia: Kulunda steppe | collected 2010-07 | reverse complement strand
CGTGACCCGCTCGCAGCGGACGACCGATGAGGACGCTCCCTGACCGGGTCCGGATCCATCCGGCCGCCCTCGCCGGCACCGTCGAGGTCACCGGGGACAAGTCCCTCAGCCACCGGTGTCTGCTCGTCGGATCGCTGGTGGATGGCACCGTCGTCGTCGAAGGGCTCGCTCCGAGCGCCGACGTCGCGGCGACGGCCGCCGCGCTCCGCAACCTCGGCTGCACCGTCGAGCTCGCCGCTGGCGCCGACGGGCGCCTCGCCGGCACGGTCACCGGTCCGCTGACGGCGACCGCCGGAGCACGGTCCGGACCGGTCGCGATCGACTGCGGGAACTCCGGCACGACGCTCCGGCTGCTCGCGGGGCTCGCCGCGGGCGCAGGGCATCACGTGATCCTCGACGGTGACGACTCGCTCCGGCGGCGGCCCGTGGATCGCGTGACGGCTCCGCTCGCTGCCATGGGCGCGACGACCCACGCGCGCGACGGACGGCTCCCACCGCTCGAGATCGTTCCCGCTCGACTCACGGCCGTCCGGTGGGACAGCCCGGTGGCGAGCGCCCAGGTGAAGTCGGCCGTGCTGCTCGCTGCGGTCGCCGCCGGGGTCGCCGCCGAGGTCCGCTCGCCGCATGCGAGCCGCGACCACACCGAACGCATGCTCCGTCATGGCGGCATGCAGGTCGACACGACGGAGGCGGAGGACGGTTCTGAGTCCGTCCGCGTCGAGCCTGGGCACCTGTCCGTCACCTCACTGTCCGCGTCGCGCGATCCTTCCGCCGCCGCCTTCTGGCACGTCGCTGCGGCCTGCGGCTCCGGGACCGTCCATACGCTCGGGCTGTGCCTCAACCCGGGGCGCACCGGAGCACTCGACGTGCTGCGTGCGATGGGCGCAACGGTCGACGTCGCGGACGAGCATGACGTGGATGGGGAACCGGTCGGCGACGTCACGGTCACGCCCGGAGCCCTGCAGGGCGGGACCGTCGAGGGCGCCCTGGTCGTGCGCTGCGTCGACGAGCTGCCGGTCCTGGCCATCGCGGGCGCCTTCTCGCGCGACGGCCTGGAGGTGCGGGACGCGGCGGAGCTGCGCGTGAAGGAGTCCGACCGCATCAGCGTGCTCGCCTCCACCCTCCGCGCGCTCGGCATCAGCGTCGACGAACGCCCCGACGGCTTCCATGTGCCGGGCGGGCAACGCCCCCAGGCCGGCAGCGTCGAGGCTCGTGGGGACCACCGGATCGCGATGACGGCGGCGATCGCAGGCGCACTCGGCGACGGGCCCGTCGACATCGACGGCTTCGCGGCGGTCGGCACCTCCTACCCGGGCTTCCTCGACGACCTGGCTGCGCTCGGCGGCCGTGCGGAGGCCCTCGATGGCTGACCAACGACGACCGCGACGCTCGACGCGACGCACCCGCCCCGCAGATGGCCGGACCGATGGTCCGGGCCGTGGCGGACGCGCCGATCGTTCCGAGCCGAGCGAATCGACTGCGGTCGAGGATCCGGGCAGCGACGTCCCTGCGGCTCGGCCCGTCGGGGAGGACGTGCTCGCCCGGGTCCGTCGCCTGGTCATCGCGCTGGACGGTCCTGCCGGTTCAGGAAAGTCCTCGGTCGCGACCGCCGTCGCGGAGCGGCTCGGAGGCCAGGACCTCGACACGGGGGCGATCTACCGCGCGATCACGCTCGCGTGTCTCGAGGCCGACGTCGATCTGACGGACGCCGCGGCATGCGCCCAGGTCGCTTCCACGGTGCGCATCGGGAACGCGGCGGGGCGCACGACGCTGAACGAGCGCGACGTCGAGGAGGAGATCCGAGGCGACGCCGTCTCGTCGCACGTCTCGACCGTCTCCGCCCATCCGATGGTCCGCGAGGTGCTCCTCGGGCATCAGCGTGCGCTGGCCCGTGACGGCGCGGTCGTCGAGGGCCGCGACATCGGCACCGTCGTGCTGCCCGACGCCGACCTGAAGGTGTTCCTTACGGCCAGCGCCGAGGAACGCGCCCAGCGGCGCGCTGACCAGCTCGGACGCGATGACGTGGAGGAACTCAAGGCCGCGATCGAGCAGCGCGACCTGCTCGACAGCAGCCGCGAGGTCGCTCCACTGCGCCCGGCGGAGGACGCCTGGGAGCTCGACACGACGGGGATCCCGTTCGATGACGTCGTCGCCATCATCGAGCACCGTGCGCTCGACCTGGCGCGCGAGCTCGTCGAACAGGAGCGGAAGCGCCCCCGCAGGTTGCCGCGCGTCGCCATCGTCGGTCGTCCCAACGTCGGCAAGTCGACGCTCGTCAATCGCATCATCCGCTCGCGCACGACGATCGTGGAGGCGGAGCCGGGCGTGACCCGGGACCGGACCGAGCACGTCGCGCGCTGGGAGGGCCGCGAGTTCGTGGTGGTCGACACCGGAGGGTGGGAGCTCGCGCTCACCGGGCCACTCAGCGGAGAGGTCGTGCGGCAGACGGAGGAGGCGATCGCGTCCGCTGACGTCGTGGTCCAGATCGTCGACGGCACGGTCACCGTCCTCGAGGATGACGAGCGGGTCGCTCGCGCGTTGCGTCGCGCGGCGACGGCGACGCTGCTCGCCGTCAACAAGCTCGACCACGACATCGACACGGTGGTCGCGGGCGGCCACGTTCGGCTCGGCCTGGGGGAACCGCTCGGGGTCTCCGCGCGCAACGGCCGGGGCGTCGAGGACCTCCTCGACGCGATCGTGCGGCTCCTCCCGAAGGAGCCCCGTGAGGACGGGGCGCTGATCGCCGCGCCGGGGACGCCGCACGTCGCGATCATCGGGCGCCCGAACGTCGGGAAGTCCTCCCTGTTCAACCGGCTCATCGGCGAGGAGCGGTCCATCGTCCATGATGCGCCGCACACGACCCGCGATGCGATCGACACGCTCGTGCAGCTCGACGGACAGGACCTCGTGTTCGTCGACACCGCAGGGATGCGGCGCCGCTACCGCAGCGGTGAGGACCTCGAGCAGTACGCGGTCGACCGGACCCGTGCCGCGATCGAACGTTCCGACGTCGCACTGTTCATCATCGATGCGGGGGAGCCGATCGGTCATCAGGAGCAGCGCCTCGCCGCGATGCTGCGCGAGGCGGGCTGCGGACTCATCATCGTGTGCAACAAGTGGGACACGGTCGACGAGGAGCGCCGCGAGGACCTCGAGCGTGAGCTCGACCGCCTGCTGAACTTCGCCTCATGGGCACCGCGGGTGAACGTCAGCGCGCTGACCGGACGTGCCGTCAGCAGGCTCGCCCCGGCGATCGCGACCGTGCTGCGCAACCATCGGCGGCGGATCCCGACCGGAGAGCTCAACCAGGTCATCGCGCGTGCCGTCGAGGACCATGCGCCTGCACGCAGCGGGACCCGACCGGTGCGTCTGCGCTATGCCGTGCAGGTCGACGTCGCCCCGCCGCGTGTGCTGCTGTTCGCGAACGGCCCGATCGAGGACTCCTACCGCCGCTACCTCGAGCGGGTGCTGCGGGAGCGGTACGACTTCACCGGGGTGCCGCTCGCCATCGAGACGCGGGGACGGCGACCGGCCGACACCGAGCGCGCACGCGGTCCGCGCCGAGGCCGCGCAGGCGCGTGAGGGACGCGTCCTCGGGTGCATCCCGGGAGCGCTACCGTTGCGCGACCGTCCGCCCCGGTGGTCGGTGCACGGGCTGTGGCGCAGTCAGGTAGCGCACTCGTCTGGGGGGCGAGGGGTCGCCGGTTCAAGTCCGGCCAGCCCGACGTCGGAGGGTCCGCGGTGCGCGTGTTCGACATCGGTGGTCCGGAGGTGCCTCGCGAGGCGTCCGACCGCATCCTGACGGTCCCCAACGTGCTCAGCGCTGCTCGTATCGCCGTCCTACCGCTCGTCCTGCTGGACCTCATCGCAGGCAGGCTGACGCGGGCACTCGTCGTGATGCTGCTGATCGGTGCGAGCGACTGGTTCGACGGCTACCTCGCGCGTGTCCTGGACCAGCGCACGCGGCTGGGCGCGGTCCTCGATCCCATCGGTGACCGTGCCGTCTTCATCGTCGTGGGGCTCGGACTGGTGCTCGGCGAGCTGCTCCCTGTGTGGGTCCTCGTCGTGCTGCTCGCGCGCGAGGGCATCGTCCTCGTGTTCGGTCTGGGACTCCTGCTCGCGGGGCGCAGCATCCCCGACACCTCGAAGCTCGGGAAGGTCGCCACGTCCGGCCTCATGATGTCGATCACCGGCCTGCTCGCGGCGGCGGTCCTCGGGGATGGGCCGGAGGCGCCGCTCGGCTGGCTCCAGGCCCTCGCCTGGGCCGGGCTGGCCATCAACCTCGTGCTCACCTACATGGCGACGCTGGGCTACGCCCAGGCGGCTCTCCGCCCCCGGAGCTAGCCTTGGCTCGGGCCGGGGTGGCCCACGCGGATCCGGAGGACAGGGTGACGGAGCAGCAGCCGCACGGTCCCCAGGACGACGCGTCGTCCGACACGACCGCGTCGCTCGACCATGACGCGCTCGCCGAGCGTCTCGATCCGTCGCAGCCGGAGCCCGACCGCGACGAGGCCCGTGCACTCGTGATCACCCGCGGCCCCGGGGCTGGGTCGCGCTCCCGACTCGTCGACGACGAGATCCGGATCGGTCGTCACCCGGAGGCGCACGTACTGCTCGATGACGTCACCGTGTCGCGTCGTCATGCGCTGCTCACGACCGTCGACGGGCGGGTCGTGCTGACCGACCAGGCGAGCCTCAACGGCACCTACGTCGCGGGGGAGCGGGTGGACAGCCACGTCCTCAGCGACGGCGATGAGATCCAGATCGGTCGCTTCCACCTCGTCTTCCTCGAAGGCCCCTCGGCCGACCCTGCCGCGCCGGACGACACCCATGGGGACTGAGGGCCACACCATCGGCGAGGTCCTGAACCGGCTGAAGCAGGAGTTCGACGACGTCTCGATCTCCAAGATCCGCTTCCTCGAGTCAGAGGGCCTCGTCCGCCCCGGGAGATCCGAGTCCGGGTACCGGCAGTTCACGTCGGAGGACGTCGAGCGGCTGCGCTACGTCCTCACCGCACAGCGCGACCGGTACCTGCCGTTGAAGGTCATCAAGGACGAACTGTCACGCCTCGACGCGGGGCTGCCCGTCGAGATCGAGCAGGCGGACGATGGGGCCGACGAGCAGCGGTCCGATGGCTCGCCCGCGACCCCGAACGCTGGCGCTGGCGCGGCGCGCCACATGCCGCGCGACGCGGCGGGTCTGCTGACCGACGTCGCCCTCGATCGAGGTGAGCTCGCGCACGCGAGTGGACTCGAGCCGGGCGAGATCGACGAGCTGATCGCGAACGGCATCATCGAGGGTTCGGAGCCGTTCGACGGCGCCGCACTGCGCGCAGCACGTGTCGCAGCGGAGCTGCTGCGTCGCGGCCTCGAGGCGCGGCACCTGCGCGCCTACCGCCTCGGTGCTGAACGTGAGGCGGACCGCATCGACCAGCTCGTGTCACCGCTGCTCCGGCAGCGCAACCCGGAGAGCCGGCGCAGCGCGACGTCCCGCGCCGAGGAACTCATCGCTCTGGGTGCGCAGCTGCAGCGCCTGATCCTCGAGGACCGGCTGTCCCACGTGCTCAGGCCGTGAGGGGTTCGACGCGCCCGGCGCATCCGCGCCGCGGCTCGAACCGGGCAGCGGCGATGGTGGTCAGCGCCCTGCTGCTCGGTCTGTCGGCCCCCGCGGTCGCGCCTGTCCCAGCAACCGCACAGGGCACGCCGACCAGCGTCAGCGCGGCGACCGGACGGCCACCGGGGGCACCCCCGTCCGACGCGGCGTTCCTGGGTATCGGCGCGCCGGTCAGTGCGGTCCTCGTCGAGGCGGCGACGGGCCAGGTGCTCGTCGCGCGGGAGGCGGACGTGCGGCGGCCCATCGCCTCCGCGGTGAAGCTCGTCACGGCGCTCGCCGTCGTCGCCGCACTGCCACCCGGCAGCGCCGTCACCGTGGGGGAGGGGGTGCGCGGCATCGAAGGTTCCTCCTATGGGCTGATCCCCGGCGAGGTCCGCAGCGTGGAGGACCTGCTCGTCGGTCTGCTGCTGCGTTCCGGGAACGATGCTGCGGTCGCGCTCGCCGTGGCCATCGACGGCACCGAGGAAGCGTTCGTCGACCGCATGGCGGAGACGCTCGCCGATCTCGGCATCGATACGCGACCCGCGACGGCTTCTGGCCTCGACCCGGCGGACGCGCTGTCGGCCGGGGAGTTGGCGGTCGTATCGATGGCCGCCCTCGCTGAGCCCCGAATCCGGGATGTCGTGGCGCAGCCCGAGCTCGCCCTCGAGGACATCGGCCCCATCGAGAACCGCAATCTGTTCCTGTTCGACGTGGAAGGTGCGACGGGTCTGAAGACGGGCTTCACGAGCGCGGCCGGGTACACGTTGGCCGCCTCCGCCGAGCGAGGTGGTCGTGAGCTCATCGCCGTCGTGCTCGGAGCTGCGGATGATCGGGCCCGACGTGATCTCGCCGCCCGACTGATCGAGCACGGGTTCGCGGCGACGATCCCGCTCACGCTGCGTCGTTCGGTGACGCTGCGTACGTCCGCCGGTCCGGTCCGGCTCGCGACCGCGGACACGCGCATGACGCTCGCCGAAGGCACGACCGTGATCCCCGCCTGGCCCACAAGCCTCCGACCGGATGACGCACCGATGAGCGTCGAGCTGCGTGTGGGCAGCGCCGATGGGGACTGGGTCGACGCCGGTGCGGTCGAGGTCGTGCGCCTGGACGGCCGACGCGAGACGGGGACCACCTCGCTGGGACGCGCGCTCGCCGACGGCGTGTACGCGGCCCTCCGGCCCTACGGGCTGGCCGACGCCCTCCGGTAGCCTGCCGATCGTCAACGCACGCCCACGGCTGCGGCCGACGGATGGAGGCCCGGATGATCCCCCTGGAACTGGTCGGGGTGCGGGTCGAGCTCCCGGCCAACCAGCCCATCGTCCTGCTGAGGGAACCGGACAGCGGCCGCTACCTGCCGATCTGGATCGGTGGCGCGGAGGCCATGTCCATCTCGAGCCACCTCGAGGGTGACGTCCCCCCGCGACCGTTGACGCACCAGCTCCTCGCTGACACGTTGCGCGCGCTGGGTGCTGACCTCGAGGCCGTGCATCTGACCGACCTTCGTGAGGGCACGTTCTACGCCGAGCTGCACCTGCTCAGTGCAGGGCGTGAGATCGTCGTGTCCGCCCGGCCGTCGGACGCGATCGCCGTCGCCATCCGCTCGGGCGACGTCCCGATCCTCGTCGACAAGGAGCTCTTCGCCAAGGTCGCGATCGAGCTGGGTGACGTCGATGTCGACGCGACGGACGAATCCTCCGTCGACCCGGAGGAGGAGGTCCGGCGGTTCCGCGACTTCCTCGAGGACCTCGATCCGGACGACTTCCTCGAAGGCTGAACCTGAGGTCGAGGTGGAGCCACCGGCCTCGGAACGTCCACCTGAGGGCTCGCAGCGGGGGACGGTTGACGCCCCTGACCCACCTCCCTACGCTCCCGTCACCAGGGGAGTTCCATCCCTGTCGTCCCCATCCAGCGTCGGATCGATCCGGTCGGTGGTGCGGGCCGGAACGGTTCCCTCCACCGTCCAAGGCGTGTTCCCGGTGGAGCGAACGGGGCCAGAACGCCCCACCGCAGCCCAGAACGGCCAGATCGGCGGCTTGAAGGCCCCGTCAGAGGAGACCAGCATGGCGAAGGCGCCGACATCCCGACAGGGCCAGCTCAGCCTCGATCTCCCGCAGGACGAGCGTCTCGGCTATCGCGGCCCTGCGGTGACCGACATCGTCGGGATCACGTACCGCCAGCTCGACTACTGGGCCCGGACCGGCCTGGTCAGCCCGTCCATCCGGAAGGCGGAGGGCTCAGGCTCGCAGCGGCTGTACAGCTTCGAGGACATCGTGCGGCTGCGGGTCGTCAAGCGCCTTCTGGACACCGGCGTGACGCTGGAACGCATCCGAGCCGCCCTCGAGGAGCTCGCCCGCCAGGGGCGGGAGCTCTCCGACGTGACACTCGCCTCCGACGGTCGCACGGTCTACGCGATCGACGACGACCGGCAGCTGCTCGACCTGCTCAAGCGCGGCCAGGGCGTGTTCGCGATCGCGCTCGACCCGCTCGTCGATGAGCTGCGTGGTGAGGTCAGCGTGCTGCCCTCGCTGCGCGGCGTGACGATCGAGCCCGCTGCAGATGGCGCGGACGTCGTGCCGTTCGACGTGCGCGCGGTCTGACCGCCCCGAGACGCCGAGCGCTCTCGAGCGCGAGCAGCAGCGCGACCATCTGAGGTCGGGACCCGGAGGGCGGCATGGCCGACGCGTCCGGGCCCGCGGTCCATCTCCGCGCCGTCACCAAGCGGTTCCCCGGTGCCGCTGACGCGGCTGTCGAGGATCTCACGCTCGCCGTCCCGCGGGGCTCCATCGTCGCGCTCATCGGCCCCTCCGGCTGCGGCAAGACCACCTCGCTGCGCATGATCAACCGCTTGGTCGATCCGACGAGCGGACACGTGGAGGTCGAGGGCCGGGACACGCGTGACCTCGATCCGATCGCGCTGCGGCTGGGCATCGGTTACGTCATCCAGGCGGTCGGTCTGTTCCCGCACCGCACCATCGCCGACAACATCGCCGTCGTCCCGCGCGCGCTCGGCTGGGATCGCAACCGGATCCGCGCACGGGTCGCTGAGCTCGCGGAACTGGTGGGCCTCGAACCGGACCAGCTCACACGCTTCCCCGACGAGCTGTCCGGCGGGCAGCAGCAGCGGGTCGGAGTCGCGCGCGCCCTCGCCGCTGACCCACCCATCCTGCTCATGGACGAACCGTTCGGTGCGGTCGATCCCGTGGTGCGGGCGCGGCTCCAACAGGAACTGCTCGAACTGCAGGCGAGGGTCCACAAGACCATCGTCCTGGTCACCCACGACCTCGACGAGGCGCTCACCGTCGCGGACCGTGTCGCGCTGCTCGACCGTGGCGGTCGGCTCGCGCAGTACGCGGAACCTGACGAGCTGCTGAGGGCCCCGGCGGAGCCGTTCGTGACCGAGTTCCTCGGTCAGGACCGCAGCCTTCGTCGTCTCGCCCTGCACACGGTCGCGTCGGTGCCGCTCCGACGCGGTCCTGCGGCTCACACCGGGGCCACGCTCGGCGAGGCGAGGGAGGTGCTCGCTCGTGAGGGTGGCGACTGGCTCGGCGTGATCGACGGCGACCGGTTCCTCGGGTGGCTGGCCGCGGACCGGACCGCGGGGGAGGGGATCCTGAGCACAGCGGCGCTCGAGCCAGCAGCAGCGCTCGTCGGGCCCGACTCCACGCTGCGCTCCGCGATGGACCGCATCATGACCGCACGGACCGCGGTCGCCGTCGTCGTGGACGAAGGACGCTTCCTCGGGATGGTCACCCTCGAGGACATCCGTCGCGCGCTCGCGGAGAGCGGAGCATGAACGACCGCAACCCGCTGTTGCGCTGGGACTACGTCGTGTCGCAGCGCGAGGCGATCGTCGGCGCGGTCATCGAGCACCTGCAGCTGACCGTCCTGACCGTCATGCTCGGTCTGGTCGTCGCGGGAGTGCTCGCGGCGATCGCGCTGCGTCACGAGCGGGCGAGGCCGACCATCGGTGCGGGCACGGCCGCGCTCTACACCATCCCCTCGGTGGCGTTCTTCGGGCTCCTCGTCCCGTCGACCGGACTGACGCGCACGACCGCGCTCATCCCGCTCGTCGCCTACACGTTGGTCGTCCTCGTGAACGCGATCATCGACGGCTTCGACCAGGTACCCCCAGCCGTCGAGGAAGCTGCGGAGGCGATCGGACTGTCGCCGCTCCGGCGGGTCATCGGCGTCCGGCTTCCGCTGGCCGTTCCGGTCATCGTGAGCGGGCTGCGCGTGGCGACGGTCACGACGGTCGGACTCGTCACGCTCGCTGCCATCGTGGGCCAGGGAGGACTGGGACGGCTGATCCTCGATGGCCTCCGGCGCGCGTTCTGGACGCCGCTGACCGTCGGAGCGATCCTGTCGATCCTGCTGGCGCTGGCGCTCGACGCCGCGTTCGTCCTGCTCGAGCGCCGCATCGCCCCATGGTCCATCCGGCGTGCCCCGCGGCGTTCGGCGCGCCCGTCGGTGCCGGCATGACCGGCACGCTGTCGACATCGTTCCCGAGCACCTTCGCTCAGGCCGCGTTCCCGAGGGACATCACCCTGAGGGAGTGGCTGCTCGACGCCGGGTCATGGACCGGACCGGCCGGCATCCTGCCGTCGCTCGTCGACACGCTGACGCTCTCGGCAGCGGTCATGGTCACCGCGGTGCTGCTCGCCGTCCCGAGCGCCGCAGTGCTCGCGCACCTCGGACGCGCGAAGGTGCTCAGCGCATGGCTCGTGAACGTCGGTCGCGCCGTACCGACGTTCGCCCTCGCAGCGCTTCTGGTCCCGATCTCGCTGCGCGCGGGCTACGGGTTCGAGCCGTGGCCGATCTTCATCGCGCTGACGCTCATGGCCCTTCCGCCGATCTACCTCGGGACCTACACCGCGGTCACTGGGGTCGACCGTGCGGCCGTCGACGCCGCACGTGCGGTGGGCCTGCGTCCGCGTGACGTGCTGCTGCGTGTCGAGCTGCCACTCGCCTCGAACGTCATCTTCACGGGGGTCCGGGTGGCCGCCGTCCAGGTCGTGGCGACCGAGCCGATCCGTGCGTTCCTCGGAGGGGACGGGCTCGGGCGATACGTGCGGGACGGCCTCGGGCAGCGCAACGACACGTTGCTGCTCGGTGGTGCTGCACTCGTCGCTGCGCTCGCCGGTACGGTCGGCTTGCTGCTGTCACGGCTCCAGCGCCTGCTCGAGCCCGACGGCGTCCAGCGCCTCCGTCCGTCTTCCGGCATCGTCGGCCGCGCTGCGACGCACGATGGTCTCGACATCTCAGACCCGGACGCACGTGCGGACGCCTCCGAACCCGATGGTGCCCCGAACGGGGTGATGACCTTGACCGACGACGAGCGAGAACGACGATGACGAGAACGAAGCGCATGAACCGGGGCCGGATGGCACCTGGAGCAGCACGCGGACGCCGATCGGGAACGCTGCGCTGCGCCGCAGCCGCACTCGCCCTGGGCACCGTCCTGGCGGCCTGTGGGGGAGCGGACGACGCTGCTGACGACACCACTCCCGCTCCTGCGGCCCCAGAGGCGCCCGCCGGACCGACGAGCGAGATCCCAGATGGCCCGACCATCGTGACGCGTGGGCAGGACTTCTCCGAGGCCCGAACGATCGCCAAGGTGTACGCCCTCTACCTCGAGGGACTCGGGTACCCGGTCGAGGTCCTGACCGCTGCAGGGTTCCGCACCGAGGCCATCGCCGCACTGGAGGCGGGGGAGCTCGGGCTCATCATCGACTACATCGGTGGCTCGCTCACGGCGCTCGCCCCTGACGCCCCGTCCTCAGCGGACGCGGACGCGATCATGGACGTGATCCGGCCGGCCTATGCGCAGCTCGGTGCTCGTGCGCTGGACTACTCGCCGGCCATCGACGGTGACGCGCTGATCGTCCGCGGCGACTACGACGCCGTCACGATCAGCGACCTCGAGGGGCTCAACGCCGTCTTCGGTGCCTCGGCCCAGTGCTTCGAGCGCCCCCAGTGCTACCTCGGACTGACCAACCCTGACCTCTACGGCATCACGTTCGGTGCCACGCGGACCATCGAGTTCGGTCCGCTGCTGGGCGAGGCGCTCAAGGCCGGCGAGGTCGACGCCGTCGTATGGAACGACACCGCGCCGCAGATCGGCGTCGAGGGCTTCCGCGTGCTCGTCGACGACCGCGGGCTGTTCCCGGCGCAGAACATCGCACCGATCCTGTCCGAGGAGCTCATCGCCGTCTACGGCCAGGCGCTCGTCGAGGCGATCGACGCCCTCAGCGCACGCATCACCACCGAGGACCTGGTCGCGTGGAACGTCGAGACCGATCTCGAGTTCCGCGAGCCGATCGACGTCGCTCGCGAGTGGCTGCAGGCGCAGGGACTGCTCGGCTGACGTGGCGGACCTGACGGCACTGTCGGACATCATCACCGGCGCCCGGTGCTGGGGGATCGAGCTCGACCCCCGGTACCGGGTGCTGGCGGTGACCGTCGAGCCTGACCCGCTGCGCACGCCGGGGACCGCGGGGGAGCATCAGCTGCTCTGCTTCCCCGTGTCGGTCCTGCTGGTGAGCG
>LFIK01003866.1_pt1 | contig 12147 bp, 12 predicted proteins | sample 643401 | NCBI WGS metagenome assembly LFIK01 (sample SAMN03777447, study PRJNA286221) | soda lake metagenome | biome: soda lake; feature: Kulunda steppe; material: water; isolation source: sample T5-Br brine of Lake Tanatar-5 | place: Russia: Kulunda steppe | collected 2010-07 | reverse complement strand
GCACGTTTCCATTGATGGATCATCGTGGGATGCACCCCGAACCGGCTCGCAAGCTCGGCGGCGGTCTCCTCGCCCTTCAGGGCCTCCAGCGCAACCTTCGCCTTGAACTCAGGCGCGTGCTGCTTGCCTTTCGACATCTCTGATCTCCTTCTCGTCGAAGATCAGCAGACCGCAAAAAATGGCTTATGTCAGTGTCCGAATTTCGCAGAGTAGCTCACTCTGTAACCTCGGGTGCAAGCATTGGTGCAAAGGCTTCGGTATTCATGCGCGAGAAAAACACCTCCCCACCGGTGGTTTTGTATATGCTCACCAGACAGGGCGTGAAGGCAGAGATCGGTCGGACCTCATCAATGAGATTGGCCTGACCTTCTCGCAGGCCTGACGGCTGTGCCTGCACGATCCGGAAACTTTTCTGTGATCTGATTTCACGCGTCGGCGATAGCACGGATGGGAACATGTTGCTTTGACCGGGAAGAGACGGCCCTGCGATGACGGCGTCTGACGCAAGGGGATGCGCACATCTCTCCCGGAGGGCGTTGTTTGAGAGCCCGCGGCAAAGCAGCTTGCGCATCATTCCGTAACGCCGTCGGAAGCGCGTCAATCTCTTCGCTCCGAGGAAACAAGCATGACTGCCTTCGCCTGGACGGCAATCGCAACGATCTTCGTCTTCACCGCCAGCCAGATCATTCAGCTGATCATCAATATCAAGCGACGTGGTGACCACAGGAATGCGCTGTGCAAGAGCCTGAGAGCAGAAATCAATGTCATTCTCAGTCTGATCGGGGAAGCCAACTCGACATCCAAATTCGAGGCGTTCATCAACGAAAAGTCTGTTGCCGAAATCAACGCTACAAGCTTCGTCGCGCTTCGCTCATCGATTTACAAGCAATACGCCAAGGAGCTTAATTATCTGGACATGGAAACCGTCGGGCTAGTGACGAAATTTTACTGTCTGTTCGATATTTTCAATGGCTTCATCGATCATTTCAAAACCGAGGAATTTCTGAATTCCAGTGCCGATACGCAGAACGTCATGAAGGGCTTTTTCATACAGAACGTCAAAGACATGCATGAGACGGGGGCGGCGCTCGAATCGCGATTGCGGGCCTGATCCGCAACCGCCTCTCCGCCCGTCGACACCCGCGCCACCCCGCGTCAGGTCCCTGGACGGCGTTCCTTCCTGACGGAATGATGCTTTGATGAGTCACGCATCATTTTTGTCCGTCAGCCGGTACCCACCTGACGGAATGATGCTTTGATGAGTCACGCATCATTTTTGTCCGTCAGCCGGTACCCACCTGACGGAATGATGCTTTAGTCGGGCAAGAGCACCGTCACGGCGAACAAGCCATCCGAATCCGTCATGAACTCGGCAATCCGCCAGCCACTAGGTTCGGCCATCGCTTCGAGGGTCGCCCGTGTGTATTTGTGGCTGTTTTCGGTGTGGATGCTCTCCCCCTCCCGGAAGGACACCGTTTCCGAACCGATCCGGACGTCTTGATCCGACCGGCTGACGAGATGCATCTCGATGCGCGCCTTGTCTGGGTTCCAGCGCGCTTCATGCATGAAACTGTCCGGCTCGAAATCTGCACCCGCCTCGCGGTTCAGCCGCACCAGCACATTGCGGTTGAAGGCTGCGGTCACACCCTGGGCATCGTCATAGGCGCTGACCAGAACCCGGGGATCCTTCACCAGATCGGTACCGAGGACGAGCCCGGCGATGTCCGGCCATTGCCGGATCCGTCGCAGCAGGGCGCGCGCCTCCGGCGGCTCCAGATTGCCGAGCGTCGATCCGGGAAAGAAGCCGACCGCCGGACGCCCGGACACGGCATCGGGCAGGTCGAGATCCTGCAACAGATCGCCCGCGAGCGGGATAACCTCGAGGTCGGGGTAACTGCGATCGATTTCCTGCGCGACCGCACGCAGAAAGGTCTCGGAAATATCGACCGGGACATAGGCCCCGACGGCATCCAGCGCATCAAGGAGGATGCGGGTCTTGGTGCTCGCCCCGCTGCCCAACTCGATCAGGGCTGCATCCTCTTCCACATACGGGGCTATCCTGCCGACATGCTCCCGCAAAATCGACAGCTCAGTGCGCGTCGGATAATATTCCGGCAAAACGGTGATCTGTTCGAACAGCGCGCTGCCACGCTCGTCATAAAACCACTTCGGATGCAGCACTTTCGGCTCGGCGCGCAAACCTGCCAGCGCCTCCTTGTGAAGCTGCGGATCAATGACTGTCATCGTGTCCATCCCGGTTCCTCCTTACGCGTCCTGCGCCAGCCGCAATCCCATCATCTGCCAGCGCTGATGCGGATAGAAGAAGGTCCGGTATGTCGGGCGCATCTGCGCGAGCGGGGTGGCGCAGGAGCCGCCGCGCAGCACCAGCTGGTTCACCATGAACTTGCCATTGTATTCGCCGATTGCCCCGTCCGGCGGGCGGAAGCCGGGATAGGGGGTGAAGGGGCTCTGGGTCCATTCCCAGACATCGCCCCAGGGGCCGTTGCCCGGGAGGGGGCGAAGCTGTCCCTGATCGAGGAAATTGCCCCGGATCGGCTGATCGCGGAAAGCGCTCTCCCATTCCGCCTCGGTGGGCAGGCGCGCTTCGGCCCAGCGGGCGAAGGCATCCGCCTCGTAATAGCTGACATGGCAGACCGGCGCATCAAGGTTGACCGGCTGCGGACCACGCAGGGTGTAGTTCCACCATGTCTCGTCCTGACGCCACCAATAGAGCGGCGTATCCCAACCCTCGCGCTGACGACACGCCCAGCCGTCGCTCAGCCAGAGCGCCTGCCTGTCGTAGCCGCCATCCTCCATGAAGGCGATCCAGTCCCGGTTCGTCACGGGCCTGTCGGCGATGCGGAACGGGTCGAGCCACACCCGGTGCTGCGGGCCCTCGCAATCATAGGCGAAACCCGTGCCGTCATGCCCGATCTCGACCAGCCCACCCTCATGCGCGGTGTAGCCGAGAGGCACTTCCTGCGTCACCGGCATCGGCTCCGGATCGCGATAGGCAGGCAGCAGCGGGTTGAAGGACAGGCCGTGCAGCAGGTCCGTCACGAGCAGCTCCTGATGCTGCATCTCGTGATGGCAGCCGAGTTCGACCCGCTCTGCGAGGAGGTGATCGTCGCGATGGCTCTCGATCAGTGCCGCCATCGCCGCATCGACATGGGCGCGATACACGTCCACCGCCTTCCCGTCGGGGCGGGAAATCAGACCGCGCTTGTCACGCGCGTGACGCGGGCCGGCTTGCACGTAATATGAGTTGAACAGGAAGGCGAAACGGTCATCGATCGCGCGATAATCCGGCAACCACTGACGCAGGATGAATTCTTCGAAGAACCATGTGGTATGAGCCAGGTGCCATTTGGCCGGGCTCGCATCCTCCATGGATTGCAGCATCATGTCTTCTGGTACGAGCGGCGCCACGAGCGATTGCGTGCGTGCGCGGGTCGTCTGAAACAGGGTGAGCACATCAGGCGAGGCGAGCGTGGCGGTGGCATAGGTCATCGGGCGGCTCCTCATCGGGCAGTGCCTCGGCAACGCATCAGGCATCGCACGGTTTCAGCGAGGATGCGAGAATGCGGCTGTCGGGAATCGATGCAGCGAACCACCCGCGGACAATGCCTGTCAATGCCCGCACACGGCGCGGCCTGATCAGTGCCCTGCTTCATCTTGGCGCAGAAGCCGATACACGCGCCTTCGTCACGCTTCCCGCCATCCCCGGGTGATGCCAGGCCCTCGGTCGCCCTCATGCCAGCGTGTATTCCATCCGATGGGTACCGGCTGATGGAATGATGCGTCAAAGTACAGCCTAGAGTGCCGACCTGACTTGGTCAGGCCGCATGAAGCTCGGGACCGGATCGTCATGCAAGGCAAAGAGCCCAACCGCGCCTCACAGCATCATCGGCACGACGGAGACGATCAGCAGCGCCGCCATCACATAATTGAAGGCGCGTGCGCGGTTGCCCCTGAGATAGCGCCCCACCAGCGTGCCGATGGCGAGCCAGGGCAGGCAGCCGAGGATCGCGGCGCCGATGAAAGTCAGCGCGAGCAGGGTCGCCTGCGGCAGGACGTCCTGCTCGACATTGAGATAGGCCGCGATCGCCGAGGCGCAGATGATCCACGCCTTGGGATTGACCCACTGGAACAAGGCCGCGCCGAGAAATCCGACTTCGCGCCGGGGCACCGCCGCCTCATCCGGTGACGCGCCTTCCGGCGCTACCGGCGCGGTCGCGATCTTCCAGGCCAGCCAGACCAGCACCGCGAGCCCGACGAGACGCATCCCGAGCTGAAAGCCGGAATCGGCGAGGATGATGGTCTGGCCGACGCCGATCGCAACCACGAAGATCATCATGGCGAAGCCACCGGCAATCCCCGCCAGTGCCGGCAGGCCGCGCCTGATTCCGACAGATGCGCCGACGGCGGTGAGAAGAACATTGTTGGGTCCGGGCGTCGCCGAGGCGACATAGGCAAAAAGGGCAAAACCCCAGATTTCGATCATGAACGCGGCTCTTCAAGAATGGTTGAATGCATTATCCGCCTTGCGCCCGGCGAACGCTTGCGCCCGTCGGCGCGGCCAGGTCGTCCGCAAGCGTTTGTACGAGAATGGATCGGTCAAAGGCGAGCAGCTCCCGGCGCCCCCCGACATAGTCGGCCAGACGGCTGCCGGCCAGATTTTCCGGCAACCCGAAACGCTGCGGCTTTTCGGCTTCGGGCAGGTATTGGTGGACCATGGCGCGGGCTTCGCGGATATAAGCCTCGTCCGGCAGGGCCTCGATCGCCTCGACATCGGCGATGAAGCTGCGCGCGGCTTCAGCCAGAGCATCGAGAGTGACCGTCAGCCGGCCATCATCGCCGATCCCGATCGCGCCCCGCTCATGCAGCATCGCCAGCAACAGCAGCCCGGTGCCGCTGTCGAAATTCTGCGCCCAGTCCGGCTCCGTCGGATAGCGGAAGGCGCGATCGTAGAAGATGAATTCCGCGACGATGTCGGAATCGATGAAATCCTCGTCCCGGCAGGCCAGCCATGTCTGCAGATCGACCTTGATCTCTTCCAGCAGACCCGTGAACCAGCGGGTCTTCACGGCAATATGCTCGTCGAAGGGCCGCGCGCCGCGATGGTGGAAGTAATCATGCAGGTAGCCCCAGACGCAGCGCGCCAGGTAACAGCGCCGCGGATCGGATGCGGTCGCGTTCACGACCGGCGCCCGCGCCACCACCGCATGCGTCGTCGGAATGGTGATGCGGTTGAAGATCTCGTGGAACTTGTTGAAGAAGAACACCGCATAGGCCTGATTGCGCAACGGCGCACTCGCCTGGATGTTCTCGGGAAAGAAGACGATGTTGTTGCCCTCGCGCAGACCGCGACTCCCCGAGAGCAGATGCGAGGACTGGCAGATGTTCTTCGGATGCGGGTAGCGGGAATACAACTCCTGATAAGCCGGCGCTGCAGGCTCTTCGCGCAGGGCGAGGAAACACTCCATCCGCCAGCCCCGGACGCCGCCATTGGCGAGCCGCAGCGGCCCGGTGAAGAAGAACGGGCAGCCGTCATCCGGCGCGCGCAGGGCGTCGCGGGAGCGCGAGAAATCGGGCGGTTCGCTGAGCCCGCTCTCCCGCCAGGCGGCGAAATCGCGCTCCAGCGCATCGGCATAGGCCGCCTGTCCGTAGAGGCGCGCGAGGCGGGGCGCATCGGAGGCGACGAGACGCAGGGCCGCTTCGGCCTGCATCCGTTCAGCGGGCAGGATGCGGCCATCGCTTTGCTGAAGCCGCCCCAGCGCATCGACGGCGCCGACGAAGGCATCCGGCAGAGCCGGGACGGCTTGCGGATCAGTGGCGCGGGACATGGATCGTGAACCCCATCGGAACCTCACCGAAATCCTCGACGATCTCGAGCCCGCATGCATGCGAGGCCGGCAGCGTGGTGATGCAGGCATCCACCTCGCCGTCACGGCACATCCGCGCGGCTTCCGCATTCGATGTGGCGAGAATCACGGGATATCGGTCGCTGACGAGCGATTGCGGCGCCGGGTGGCTTGCCACCTGCTCGAATCCGGTGACGCCGGGCCGCGTGGCGAGCACCATGTTGAAGGTGTTGAACAGGAACATGTCCGCCAGAACCATCGTCTTCAGATAGGGGAAGACGAGGTTGTGCAGATCGGGATAGACGACACAGCCGAGCAGCGCCGATCGCGGCTCCTCGACGACATCCCCGATCGCCTCCTCCAGCGTCGTATGCAGAACGACCTCGGCATCGAGCCCCATCTGCCGCACGTAATGCTTCGCCGCCGCCTCGCAATTCGTCCCCTGCGGCCCGAGCGTGCGGATCTTTGCGATCCGGCCGATCAGATCCCGCTGCTGCGGGGCCGCCAGTCCTCCTGATTGGTCACCATGGATACGCATAACGTCCTCCTCCGCCATCGTATGTGTGGGTCGGCATCGCTTAGTCGCACCGTGAAACCGCTGTTTTCCGACAACGCGTTCGACCCGCGCGACTACAATTATCAATTTTATTGATTTTTATTCATGTAATCCAAAGTTACCCAGCTTTAGCAGGCCAATTTCTACTGTCAATTTCATTTGTGTAACTGTAACACTTTTGATGATCACTCGGATCATCCATGCGCGAAACCCGCGATGCCGCGTCACGACAGGAGGGCACGGGCAATTTCCATGAGGCGCCGGCACTGGCTTTCGCAGCCGGGATCGGAGAGAGTGCGGCAGAATCATCGGGTCGCGACCGGAGCCGAAACGGATGGACTGGCTGTTGTTTCTCGTCTTCCTCGCCACATGTGCCGTGGCTGCGTCATCGGGGGTGCTGTTCAGGCCCGGCGACTGGTATCGCAGGCTGGACAAGCCGGCATGGACGCCACCGGACCGGATGTTTCCCCTGGTCTGGACCGTGCTCTACCTGTTCATGGCCATTGCCGCAGCGCGTGTCGCCACGCATGACGGGATCGCCCTGGCGCTTGCCTTGTGGGCGCTGCAGATCAGCCTGAACACGCTCTGGTCCGGGGTCTTTTTCGGATTGCACCGCATCCGCGCCGGGGCGGTGATTCTGGTCTTGCTCTGGCTTTCCGTGGCCGCGACCACCCTCGCCTTCGCGGCGCATGACGCTCTCGCGGCGGGTTTGCTGGTGCCTTATCTTCTGTGGGGCAGTTACGCGCTGGCACTCAACCTGTCGATCCTGCGCCGGAACGGGTAGGCGGCGCGCCGGCACACTTAACCGGCGTTACAGCGCCGCGTTTCGCATCCCGGTGGCTGCCTCTGCGGGCCGGGTCGGCGGCGGCTCGATCAGGGCCGCGAGATCCTTTGGATCGAACGGTTTTGCGAGGAAACCGTCGAGCCCCGCCTGCCTTGCCGCTTCCTCGTCCTCGCGTTGCGCATTCGCGGTCAGGGCGATGATACGGCGCGGGGCGCGCCCCAGCGTCCCCTCCAGCGCCCGGATCCGGCGGGTGGCTTCGAGCCCGTCGAGTTCCGGCATGCGGATATCCATCAAGACGAGATCATAATCGGGGCGCAATCCGGAGAAGGACGCCTCCGCCAGCGAGAAGGCCTCGTGACCATCCTTGGCCCAGTCGACCACCGCACCATGACGTTCCAGCGACTTCAGGGCGAGCAAGGCGTTGATCTCGTTGTCCTCCGCCAGCAGCACACGCACCGGACGGGCGCGGCGCTTCGCATCCTGGCGGCGTGCCGGCACCACGACATGGCTGTCCGCACGTACCGGATCGGGGTCGGCGACGGGCTGGGTCAGGCGCTCGAACAGGGAGGCCGCGCGCAGCGGCTTGACCAGGTACCCCTCGAAACCCGCCGCATGGGGGGAGCCGAGATCACGGCGCTCGAAGGGTGAGACCAGGACGATGCGGCGATCGACCCCCGCCTCACCAGCAGCCTGGGCGATGTCGCGGGCGAGCTCGTCACCCAGCGCGCAATCGACCAGAAGCCCGGCAAAGGGCGCACCGGTATCGGCTGCGGTCGCGATACGGGCCAGCGCATCGCCTTCATCCTCGACGATCACGGTCTGGGCTCCCGCCTCACCCAGCTTGCGACGGATGAAGGGCGCTTCGAAAGGTGAGCTCGCAAGCACCAGATAGCGCCGCCCGGAGAGATCCGGCAGAGCCGTCGCCCTATCCTGCGCCGTCTCGGAGGCTTCGAGCCTGAGGCTGATGCGGAAACGCGAGCCCCGCTGCGGGCAGCTCTCCACGTCGATATCGCCGCCCATGCGCTCGACGATGCGCCGGGAGATGGCGAGGCCGAGACCCGTGCCGCCATGGCGCGCATTGCGTCCGCCATCACCCTGCTCGAATTCCTCGAACAGCGAAGCGATCCTTTCCTGCGCGATGCCCGGCCCGGTATCGGCGACATCCACCACGAGGCGACCATCCGCCTCGACGTCGACCGACACGCCGACGCCGCCCTCGACGGTGAACTTCACCGCATTGCCGGCCAGGTTGACGAGGACCTGGCGCAGGCGATCGGCATCTCCGATCAGGCGCTGGGGCACGGCGGCGGAGACGAAGCAGGCGATCTCCAGCCCCTTGCCCTGCGCACGCGGGGCCAGCAATTCGACGACACCCTCGACGACGCCACGGATATCGAAGGGCTCGGCGACGATGTCGAGCTTGCCGGCTTCGATCTTGGAGAAGTCGAGGATTTCGTCGATCAGGGAAAGGAGCGCGCCGCCGGAGGTCTTGACGGCGCGCAAGTAGGTGGTCTGCTCCAGGTCGAGGGGCGTGTCGAGCAGGAGATCGGCCATGCCGAGAATGCCGTTCAGCGGGGTGCGGAACTCGTGGCTGACGGTGGCGAGGAAGCGTGACTTCGCCTCGCTCGCAGCCTCCGCGCGGGCACGCTCCTCGGCGAGGATGCGCTCGCTGACCACGCGCTCGGTGATCTCGCGGCCTGCGCGCTGGAATTCGATACTGCCGTCCGGCGCCTCGACCGGGGTCTCGATCCAGGCGAACCAGCGCAGGTCCCCTGTGCCGGCATCGATCGCCTCGTCGATCAGCCGGGTCCCGTCCTCGCGCCTGCGTACGGCGCCCGTCTCCACCACGCGCGGGCAGGTGCGTGCCCCGATCAGCGCATCACGCGGGCGTCCGACGAGGGCTGCGTAGCCGTCATTGGCGAAGGTGATCCGACCGGCTCCGTCGCGGCGCACGATCACGTCGAGTTGCGCCTCGACGATGCTGCGATGGCGCTCCTCGCTCTCGGCGAGCTTCCACAGCCTGTCCTGCTGGATCTCGTTTTCGTCCTCGAGGCTGCGCAAGCGGCGCTCCAGGCGGGAATGCTCGCGCAACAGGGCGAGCGCCGATCCGACACCGACCGCCGCGAAAGCGGTCGCCACGACGATCCAGCCGCCCGCCGCGCTGTTCCAGACTTCTTCGAACATGACGCCCCACATCTTCGTCCCGTTGGGAGAGATCATGCATGGAAGGCCTGAAAACCGGCTTGAGAAACGTGGTTTTCGCGCAATGAAACCTTTTGCGCGCATTTGCCCTTATGGCGTTTACATATTCGCAACCGGCACGCACCCTCACCATGCTTATCATGCCGGGAGAAAAGCCCGGGCCGGGTATCGTGCGGCACCGCAGGGTGGAAAACGGAAATATCGGGAGGAAGCTGGAACATGCAGACGATCACTGTCGATGGCGTGCGCTTTCGCGTCGCGCTGGAGGGGCCGGAAGATGCGCCCGTCCTGATGCTGTCGAACTCGCTCGCCTCCAATCTCGGCATGTGGGACCCGCAGATGGCCGCCTTCACGCAGGCCTACCGTGTCCTGCGCTATGACCATCGCGGCCATGGCGGGACGGACGCGCCGGAGGGGCCCTACAGCTTCGCCCGGCTCGCGGAAGATGCCGTCGGCCTGCTCGACGCGCTGGGAATCGCGAAGGCGCATTGGTGCGGGCTGTCCATGGGCGGCATGACGGGAATGCGCATGCTCACCCATCATCGCGAGCGCATCGACCGGGTGGTTCTCGCCAATACGGCGGCGCAGATGGGCACTGCCGAGATGTGGGATGCCCGCGCCGCGACCGCGCGCGAATCCGGCATGGCCGCACTGGCCGAGGCGACGATCGGGCGCTGGTTCACGCCGGAATTCATCGAAACCGCCCCCCAGGCGGTGGAGAAGGTCCGCGACATGATCCTGACGACGCCGGTGGAGGGTTACGCCGGCTGCTGCGGCGCCATCCGCGACATGGACCAGCGCGAGAGCATCGCACAAGCGAGCAACCCCACCCTCGTGGTGATCGGTGCGCGCGACCCCGCCACCACACCCGCCGATGGCGAACTGATCGCGAAGACCATTCCCGGCGCCCGGGCCGTCAGCCTCGAAGCTGCGCATTTGTCCAATATCGAGCAACCGGAAGCCTTCACCCGCACTGTACTCGACTTTCTGGAGGGACGCTGATGACCGGGCATGACGACAGGCTGGTACGCGGCGAGGCCATGCGCCGCAAGGTGATGAGCGACGCCTATGTCGATTCCCGCAAGAGCGGGCGCAACGCCTTCACCGGCGATCTCGACGACGCCATCACCGCCATGGCCTGGGGCGAGATCTGGACACGGCCCGGGCTCGACCCGCGCACGCGCTCGGTGGTCACGCTGACGGTGACCGCGACACGCGGCCAATGGGACGAGTTCCGCATCCATGTGCGTGGCGCCCTCAATAACGGCCTGAGCGTCGATGAGTTGAAGGAAGCCCTGTTGCACATGGCAATATACGCGGGCTTCCCCACCGCCCGCACCGGCTTCAAGGAAGCGCAGGTCGTGATCGATACGATCGCGAAAGAGCAGCAGGACGCCGCAAAGGGCTGAGGCGGACGCGGCGCGTCGCCGGCCTCAGATTCCCTGGAAGGCGCGCTCGCGATAGATCAGCGCCCGCCGGCGCAGATCATGACGCACACCGACAACCTCCCCGACCACGATATGGTGGGTGTGCACCAGATCCGTCTTGATCAAGCGGCATGCGAAGGAGACCAGCGCGCCGACCAGCAGCGGCGCGCCGGCCATCGCCTCCGTCCAGCGACCCTCCTCGAAACGCGCATCCCCCTGCAATTCGGTGCGCCCGGCAAAGACCTCCGCCAGCGCCTCATCGTCGAAGGAGAGCGTGTTGACCGAAAAGACGCCGTTCCTGAGCAGGGCATCGGTCGAGGGGCTCGCGGCGTTGGCGCAGAGGAGAAGTGTCGGCGGGCGATCCGACACCGAGGCCACAGCCGTCGCGGTGAACCCGGCCCGCGTGGCACCGTCCGAGGTGGCGACCACATGCACTGCGCCGGCCACGTGACTCATCGCATCGCGATAGACCCGTGGCTCCAGATCACTATCGGATGCGATATCCTGCCGCTGCCCGTCAACCAACGCCCGCTCCACCTGTCGCCTCACCTGTGATGTCATCCTGCCCTGATATGGTCCCGGGAGGCCAGCGGGAAAGGGCATCCGGGGGATTAAACCCGTAGAAGCCCCTCCGCAAGCGGCCGCATTTCGCGCCCGGCATCAGCGGGCGACGAGATTATCAGCGTAATCGATGAAACCACTCGGCATGCGGCGCCAGGCGAAAAGCCCGTATTCGGCGAAGCTGACATCGCCTTCGGTGTTGAAGGCCATCGGCCCGATCTCCGTATAGAGCATGGCCCCGCCGCGCAAATGGCCAGCCATGGCACGCGCATCGAGGCGCCCGACAACATCCAGCGCCTCTTCGAGAACGCGCAAGGCGACGAAGCTCATCAGGGCGTGGCGCCCCGTGGTGATCCCCGTCGCAACGATGGCCTCCTCGAGCGGACGGTCGAAAGCATCACGCGCAATGGCCGCCGTCATCAGCGCACCCTCTGCCGCGTCACCTGCAACTGCTGCGAATTGTGGCGAGATAACCCCGGACCCCGTCACGAAGGTCGCCTCCAGCCCCGCTTCACGCATCTGGCGCAGGATGATCCCCGCCTCCTCGGCCATGCCACCGAAATAGACCGCATCGATCCGCGCCTCCGCCAGGCTGCGGATCAGCGCGCCATAGCCCGATTCGCCCGGATCGATCCCGGCATAGAGTGTGTCGTCGAGGCCGAGATCGTTCATCACCTGCCGCGTGCGGTCGGCGAGGCCTTTGCCGAAGGCGGATTTGTCATGCACGACCGCGACGCGGCGACCGGCATATTC
>LFIK01003865.1_pt1:0-10000 | contig 12148 bp, 19 predicted proteins | sample 643401 | NCBI WGS metagenome assembly LFIK01 (sample SAMN03777447, study PRJNA286221) | soda lake metagenome | biome: soda lake; feature: Kulunda steppe; material: water; isolation source: sample T5-Br brine of Lake Tanatar-5 | place: Russia: Kulunda steppe | collected 2010-07 | reverse complement strand
CCAGGCTGCTCACCTGCAATCAGGATCTCCGTCAGCTTGTCGACGTTGCAGCTTGCCACTGCCTCGGGCGTCTTGAGCCCTGCCTTGTAGAGCAGGCGCGCACGGAAGCCCTTGACACCTGTGTCACAGGTGCGTACGTCGGAGGATGGAGGGTTAGCAAACTGTAGGCTTAGAAGCACGATTGATGTCAGTGTTGATGCATTTGTTGCGTTTGCTATGGCTGCCACTATCTTGCGTACAGTCAAAACCAGACAGTGGGCACGCGAGCTGCCCTTTGAGCTCCACCTCCAAACCCCCCTACATTCCCGTGTCACTTTTCACTCGCCTACCTCTTACCCCTCAACACACACCTGGGATGCCTGTGAGCTCCACAATGTCCCCTCTCACAGCAGTGTTGATGCGGCCTGCGTGGCAAGGCAGTGCATGGCTCATTGGGGTGGGAGGATGGCTGGCATCATTTGATGCATGCGCATTTGCTGCCACATACACTTGTGTGTACACTGGGTCCAAAGAATTGAACCTCCACAATCATGCCTTCTCTGTCAGCAGCCCACCCAAACACAAGCACACTATGCACTAGCACATAAACCCCGTAGCGCATACGTAGCGCATGCACATAGTCAAGCACAGTATGCGTGCATGGTGTGCACACACATCCACAGGCCCCCTGTACTACCTTGGAACTTGGCCACCAGGTGCTCCAGATCAGACCACCCCATCTGGCTGCAGAACGAGGACACCATGCCGGCGGCCTTGGTCGCGTTCTCCTGCACGTGCGATCAGCTATGGTATCAGCACTGTGGCGTTGATCGCCAGGCTCTGACCACCAGGCTACAGGAGCAAGGCACGGGGCAAGCGGCTTGGGGGGTGGCCCCCTGTACACGCGGCCAGCCGTGGCGGCAAGGTAGGAGTGCCCGCCCCCCCACCTGCAGCCGCGCACTGCTCTTGCGGATCGTGGCATGGTTCAGCCCCCACGCCTACCGGGCTAGCACCGTGCCCATGGGGCTCTTCGTTCATGACATCACACCTTCCACACCTCACGCTTGGGCACAAGCCTTCCACACCTCACGCTTAGGCATAAACCTTCCACACCTCATGCTTAAGGCATAGACCTTGTCCTTGCTGTTGTCCTTGGGACTCAGGACTTGGCATAAACCTTGTCCTCGGGACTCAGGATCAGGCGCGTGCCCCACCTGCAGCCGCGCAATGCTGTTGCGGTTCATGGCGTACTTGGCCAGCACTTTGTCCATGGGCACCTCGTTGATGATCTCGTGCAGGATGAGGGACACGTACAGCTTCTTAGCCACACGCTCCTCCTCCTGCGGCATTGGGTTGCATTCGCACAGGGCATTTTCTTTTCAAACATTCCCATCATGAGCATGCATGTGCCTGTGCATGCGTAAGCATGCATGCACACTTCAGCTGTGCAGTTTGGGGGAGTTAGGTGCTCCACAAATTAGCACCTGAGGCGCCACCCCTGTCCCACAGGCAGCAGCTGCAGCCCACCTTCTTGTCTCCCTCCAGCAGCCGCTTGTTGACCTTGCCCTGCATGCGGTTGTAGATGTAGCCCTCCTGCACGCCCACCAGCTCCACAACACGGCGCTCGGGGCCGCGCAGGTTGAGCAAGATGTCCTGGTACCTGTGTAGCAGCAGCAGCAGCAACAGCTGGGTTGTGAGGTGTGTGTGTGTATGTTTGCGTGTGTGTGTGTGTGTGAGAGAGAGTCTGTGTTGGGAGGTGCTGTGTGGTGGGGGTGCTTCCAGGGTGCGAGGTAGTAGGAAGGAGGGGATGCAAGGTAGGCACAGGATGGGATGCAAGGGACGGTGAGGAGGCCTGATTTCTTGAGCTGCTCAGGCTACACACGCACACACACAAACCTCTTCCAGTCCGGCTGGAGGTCGTGGTTGTTGGCGGGCACCACAAGGTACGTGAGGTGCAGCTCTGTGCTCATCACAAACTGCTCGCGCGCGCGCTGCAGGTCGGTGCGGATGAGTAGCGCGTCACCAGGGTCCTGTTGGGGGTGGGGGGGGGGCGGGGGGAAGGGCTCATAATGAGGGCCGGGGGGGAGCGGGCAAGTGGAGGCAAGGTCTACAGCGGCTACAATGTGCAATAGAAGTGGCGAAGGCTGCTGCGGATGTTGTCGCAAGTTCAGGGGGAGAGGCTGGGAGCTGAGAGACCATACACGTGTGCAGCAGGCCCATCTGAGCCGCTTGGTGGACCCACCATGGTGGAGGCCAGCGTGGCCTTGCCCAGGGGGGTGGCCAGCCAGCTGCTCTCACTGCCTGCTGTCTTGTCCAGCCTGCATCAGGAGCAACAGGTAGTGTGAAGCAACACACCGGGGCTTACAAGCGTTGTGCCCCTGCGGCTCTGGATGTGGCAAGCTGTTGGTTGGCAGGCATGCGTTGGGGGCTGCATGGCACAGCAGGGAAGCACCACTTCCAGGAGACAGCAGCCCATGGGACGGCAAGCTGAAGACAAAGCTTGCTGTTGGGCGCTGCTATTGCTGTCACAGCGCTGCCTTCAAAGCAAGTGCTACCAACTTGCTTAGTGAGCCTCTAAGAGCCTCTAAACTTCTTGACACCATGCAACTCCATCCCTAGGCCTGGGCAGCCCAACAGACCTCATCCCACCAAAAGACACTGACAAGAGGCGCACCCCGCACTCACACAATGAAGCCTGACGAGTTCAGCCACTTGAGGGCAGCCATCGTGGCCTTGGCTGCCACCTCGTAGCCCTCCATGCAGGACAGGAGCGTGGACTGCAGGGGGGGCCGTGAGGTGCATCGTCATGGGGAGGACTGCAGGGCATACTGCAGGGGCGTGGACTGCAAAGGGGTTTGGGAGGTGCATCCTCCATGCAGGACAGGGGCGTGGACTGCAAGGGGGGGTTGGGTGAGAGGTGGGCCCTTCTGCTCATGAGAGTTTCGAGGCATGTGAAGAGAGAGAGAGACGGAAGCAGAGTGTGCTGTGCACATGCAGTTTAATGCAGGGAAGAGGCTTGTGCCCATGCGCACAGGCGTGTCCCTCCACTGCAGTCCAGCTGGGCAGCACCCGCCTGCTGAATACAGCAGCCACTCACCCCGATGAACATCTGGATGTCACCGCCGCTGGACACAGCCCCACTGGCAACGGCCTGGTAAGCAGGGCAGAGGTGGGCAGCGCAGCGAGGTGTTGGCGAGACCCTTTCACCCTTGAACTCATGTGGAATTTGGCATTTGGAATTTGGGCACAGCAGGCCGTGTGGGAGGGTGTGTGGCAGGCCATGCTGCCTGCCCCCAGCAGCGCATGCCTCATGCCCTGCATGCCCTCCCTCCAGCAGGACGTGGCCTGCTTGGTGGTGGCCTCTGACGGCAGCGAATCAGTGGCTCAAACACACACACACACACACATACACACACACACACACAATCCCCAGCGCAGGAACGCACTGCCGCGCACCTCCAGCAGCGCGCGCCTCATGCCCTGCATACCCTCCCTCTAGTAGCATACAATCTGTTCAGTGGTGGCCTCTGACGGCAGCAAATCAGTGGCTCAACCACACACACACACACAATCCCCAGCGCAGGAACGCACTGCCGCGCACCTCCAGCAGTGCGCGCTTCATGCCCCGCTTGCTCTCCACGAGGCAGGTGGTGATGGGCGCTGCGGGCTCTGTGATGAGCTTGGACAGCGAGGCAGCAGAGTACGGGCCGTAGCCAGGCAGAGCCAGCAGGATGCTCTCGCCTGCAGCAGGGTTGCATTTGATGGTTGCTCTATTGGAGGCAGACTACAATTCAGGCTGTGAGACAGAGTATACGCTTTACGACCACGGGGGGCAGTCATGGGGGTCAGCAGACTGCATGTACTTGCTACTTTCTGCATCCATCCATCCCAGCAAGTCTTCAGGTCTCCTGCAAGGGATCCACGACCCTTCCCAGCCACCCACCAGCATCGTCAATGCCGGCTCGCCCGGCTCGCCCTGCCATCTGGCGGTACCTGTGGGGGGCACACACAAGCACAAGCATTCTGAGTGCGGTACCTGTGGGGGGTTAGCATACCACACACGAGCAGGAGCATAACAAGCGGTCGGTTTGTGGTGGGTGGGTGGGTGAGTGGGAGAGCTGCAACGAGGATGACACCAAAGCCAAGGAGCAGAATGAGCGGATGCAGATGGCGGCCGGTATAAAAGAATCGAGGAGGAGCTGCATAGCTTGTATCCCATGCGGCACCTCAAACAGCCAAGGGTAAGGCACGCAGCAGCCTGCAGGCCTGGTGCCGGGCCCCCAGCCAGCCCCCTCACTGTGCCACATCGAGGGGGTTGTCCCTGATCCCGATCCAGGGCTTGTAGAAGACGACGCGGCGGGCAGGGAGGTTGACGCCAACTGCGAGTGCAAGCATGTGAGCGCAACGTCTTGCTTAATTGTGCAACCAGCCAATATGCAAGGCCTGGAGCAGGCACACATCATCAGGGCGACGGATCATAGTGAGTGAGCTTGTGTGGACATCCAGGCGCTTCTCAATGCAGGCAGTGTGCCAGTAGGTGTTAAAGCATCGATGGAAGAGTGGGCTGGCATGGAGTGAGCATTTGGATGGCTGCACTCTGGCATGCTCCATACAACTTAGGTGGCTGAATCTGTGGTTGGCCACCAGCAAAGGCACAAACTGGTTCGGTCTGTCTCTGCTCAGACCTTGTCAGTTTGCCCTTAATCAGGTGTTCATGGAGCCCACCTGCCATGGTCGAAGTGCAGCACAGCACGCTGATGGCTCCGCTGCTGTAGGCGGACTCCACGAGCTGCCGCTCCTCCATTGATAGGCCTGAGCATGTGAGAGCAACACATGCAGCGGTGCCACAGTGGGGATGCCTGCACATGTGCTGCTTAGCAGCAGGCTCAATAATCCACCGCTCCGCCACGAGCAAAATGAGCAGGCCTTGCTTTAAGAGAGGGACGAGATTGCTGGGCGGGTGGCGCACTGCAGGCTGCTTTTTGTGCAGGCTTGACTGAATACTGTTCCACAGCCGCCTCTTGGCTGGTAAGTAGGGAAGCACATGCAAAAGAGACCGCACCACCACACATGCCCGCGGACTTGTGCACAAAGCAGCCTTTATAACACATTGCAGCAGGGATGCACCTGCATGGTGGAAGGCCACGCCCCTGGGCATGGTGATCTGCAGGGTCGGGTGGACGCCCGGGATCTGGTTGAGCTCCGTCAGGATGGCAGCTCGGGAGCCCACAGCCTATAGGGTGGAGTGGAGCAGGGCGCTTGGGTGACACCATGGCTCCTTGGGAACCGCAGGTCAGCCTCCGTCAGGGTAGTAGGACAGCTTGTGCCCCACAGCTTGCCTGGGCTGTGGTGCACACAAAGGGCATGCATGCATGCATGCATGCACATGAATTGAATACATGAATACATGAATACATGAATTGAATACGTGCATGCACATGAATTGAACACCATAGCAACACACCTGGAGGGGGGGAACCCTGTGCAACTGCAGCGCAAGTGCGCGGGCTGCCTCCATCGCCGCCGCTGCTGCCGCGCCGCCGGCTGTCCCCCTCTCGGCTACCTCACCAAGGTGGTTGGCGACCAGCTGCCCCACCCACTCGCTCTCTGCAAGGCAAGGCAGGGGCGGAGGGGATGGGGGAGGCGCAGCAGATGCATGCGTTGCGTTGCTGGCTGCCCAGGCATGCTGGTGCAAGCAGGTGCTCAGCTGGGGTGCTGGGGTGCTCCAACAGGATGCTGTGCCCCGCATGTCATGCACGCGCAACCACCTACAGCCACCCTTATACCCTCCCTCATGTGCATCAAGGGGCCCACAGGCTGCGCACCCACCCTTCTTGCTGGGGCAGAACACCAGGATGCTGTGCCCTGCGTCCGTGGTCTCCTTGGCCAGCAGCGCCACAAGGTCTGGGTCGCTCTTTGCCCAGGCCTCGCTGGGGGGCTGCAGCGCGCGCACAAACTCCTCCTTGCGCGGGTCCCACATGCTGCGCCCGTCCTGCACGGCGCGCACGTGTTTGTGTGCTCTTCAGAGAGAGAGTGTGTCAGTGTGTGTGCGAGTGTGTGTGTGTGTATCCTTTCAAGTGGGTGGGTGGGTGGGGGGCCTTGTCCAGTGGCAAGGGCCAGAGGCTGGTGGTGAGATGTTGCGCTTCAAAATTCAGTCTTGGCCTCGTTTGCACACACATATGCTCACACCTTGACAAACTCAGCCAGGGGAACAGGCCTGAAGTCGGTGGTGTACAGCCGGGCGCCCAGCCACTGGGCAACCTGCGGGTGCAATGTAACAGGTAAGTTGACTTCTTAAAAAGATGACAAGCTCCTGCCCGTTCAGTTGCAGGGGTGGTGAACAAGGTGAGAGTCTGTGAGATTGTGAGAAGGGCGGAAAAGACAAACACACACAACATGACCATGGCGCTCCCGTCACACCTGAGGCAGTGCATGTTGATTGTGAGAAGGGCGGAAAAGACAAACACACACAACATGACCATGGCGCTCCCGTCACACCTGAGGCAGTGCATGTTGGGCCCAGCAGGCAAAAGCTCGCGCTCAGACCAGGCGCCCAGGAACACAGCAGCAGCCCCCACCTGGCGGACGTTGGGCATGGTGGCGCTCATCCCAATGACCTGCACATCCTCACGCAGCGAGAAGTCCTCCTCCAGGTCATCGTCCTCACTGGGGTCTGCGGCAGCAGGGACAAGGTGAAGAAGGGTGTCAGGAGAGAGGAGAGAAGGGGTTGTGCTGGCTGCTTGTGTGGGCAGAGGACGATTCAAGAGTTATGAAGTGGACGCAGACAGGGGCAGTCAGGGCCACGCAACTGCAGGGCATGGCTCCTACAACCCAGCAGTGCCACCACCCACACCTGTGCAGGTCTCCATGGTTGCTGTGGAGAACCTCAGCTTTGTGAGCAGCAGCTCCAGGAGGTAGCCCCTGTGGGTGGCACATGCAGTGTGGGGTGGTGGACAGCAACGCAAGCCCTGAGACACCTTCTTGCCCGTTGGCGAGCGACTCTTCCCGCGTCCCTGCACGTCTACCACAGCCCCATATCATATGGGCCATATGCACTGGCACACCCTGGCTCCCACACCCACTTGAGCACACGAGCACAAGCGCACAAAACAACGGCATGCACACGCGCACGCACCTGTCATCATCCGCCACCATGTGGAGCTCGTCCACCACCAGCGCGCCCAGCTCGCTCAGGCTCTGCTCCTCCATCATGCGCCCCACCAGCTGGTTGGCCTTCTCAATGGTGCACACCAGCGCCCCTGTGCGGTTGCAGGCGCCAGCTTCAAGTGTGAGCACGAGCGCAGATGGGCCACCCATTTAAACATCCAAACAGGAGGAGCAATGTCAGTTTTTAAATAGTCAACAAGGTGCGCCAGGGAAGCGGCCAAGTGGTGCTGCACACGGGCGGCGTGGGGTCTTGCACGTGTGCCTCACAAATTCAGCTGTGGCCCAGCCGCACCCCATGGGTGCCTCCTCCCGCACACAAGCGGACCGCGCACCTGTGTCATTCTCAATGAAGGCGCCCCTGCTGTTGACGCCGCCAAAGTAGCGCTTCACCTTGCGGCTGATGGACTCGGCTGACAGCAGCAGGTCCAGCGCCTCAGCCTGAGTGTGCACAGTGTTTGGAGGCTTCACCATTGCAGGAAGCTCAGCAGGATGCGACAGCAAAGGAGCAGCATTTGCTTTCTCTGTCCTCACTCCCCTCTCCTACCTGTGTCACACAGCACCGGCGCTGGCAGCGTCAGCTCAAGGTGCTCCTCTCTCTCTATCTAGGTTCAAGTGCTTCATTACCCCACCTTTTGCTGGCACAGCACCACCGTGGGTAGCACCAGCATGAAGGGCTTCTTTGTGCTGATCAGGCGGCGGAGCGCAAGGATCTCGTACACAATGGTCTTGCCGGCGCTGTGTCACAGTTAGGGGAGGGGAGTGAGGACAGCAAAGGCAAATGCGGCTGCACAAGAGCGTACATTTATGGTATTGTACACACTGGAGCGCACGTGCCTCTCCGGTCATCCCTGCAGGACACACACGCAGGCACGCCCACACACACGCAGGAGCCAGCGCACACGGTGGACGCAGGGAGCGCACACTCAGGTAGCAGGTAGCAGGTAGAAAACCTACAAAGGTAGCAGCCCTGGGGCGCCATGCTCATGGGTGGGTGCATCCAACATGCAGCCCTGCAGTACAGACGCGAGCACACACATGCATGCACGCACACAGAGTGCAGGAGCCTGCGCACCTGGTGGGCGCGGAAAATACAAAGTTGCAGCCCTGGAGCACCTTGGGGCGGTCCAGGTGCGGGCCCAGGGCTTGCACCTGTTGAAACAGGGTTTGTGGCGCATGCATTGGTTGTTTTGTACAGCGCAAGCACAGCCGCGCGTCATGCCAAACTGCTCCCCGTGCACCCACACCACGCCCAGGGGCAGATGAGTGCTGGCTGCACGCGCGGCCACCAGCGCACTTGCCACTCATATAGGTCGCGCGTCATGCCAAACTGCTTGCCTTGCACCCACACCACGCCCAGGGGCAGTTGGGAGCTGGCTGCACGCGCGGCCACCAGCGCACCTGCCACTCGTACAGGTCGCGCGCCATGCCAAACTGCTCCCTGTACACTTGCACCACGTCCAGGGGCAGGTAGTCCTCCAGCCGGTAAAACTGTCCGCATGGGGAGGGATGTGCGCGTGTGCGAGAACGTGTGTATGTGTGAGGGGGGGGGTGCGGGTGTGTGAGAACGTGAGTATGTGAGGGTATGTTGGGGTGTGAAGGGGGGGGGGGTTGGTGTGCAGTGCAAGAGGGGTGTATGCGCATGGCACGTGAATGGTAACGCCGCTGGATGAGCCAACAAAGTGCGGACCTCAGAGCTCAGGCCCCCCCCTCCCTGTGCATCCCCACGCTGCCCGACAACCTTGCCACACGGGGGCAATTGCCACACGGGCTGGCTGGCTTTGCACGCAGGCAAGCTGGGCACTCAAGCGCAGGGTCCCCAGGCCCCCACCTTGCGCGTCCCCATGCTGCTCGATGACCCCGGCGTTGTAGCGGAGAGCCTCCTGCTGCCAGGCGTGTGGGTGCCGCTCGCAGACTGGGGCGTGTGCAGGCTGGGGCCGCCAAACTGGGAGTGGGCCATGAGGTTGAGCCGCGCCTGGTTGGCGTGCTGCGACTGCCCACCTGCGTGGGGGGTTAGGGTCAGGGTTAGGGTGAGGGTGAGGGTGAGGGTTAGGGTAAGGGTGAGGGTTAGGGAGGGGGGTGGGCAGGAAAGCTAGGTGTTGCACGTGTGTGCCTTGAGTTTTTTGCGTGTGTGTGATGGCTCAGAGCATGTGCATGCGGAAGTGGCAGTGTGTGTTCTGTGGCACAACCAACACCCTCGCGCCCCCAAGTGATCAAGGAAGCACGGGTTCAATCATCTCCTCACCAGCACCCTCGCACCTGGCAGCTCCCCCCCGTGGAGCAGCCTCACGTCCTCGTCCTCCTCTCCATCATCCTCTGCCCCCGTGCGGGGTGACCTGGTTGGGAAGCCGACCGGGAAGTGAGGAGGGGGGACGTGCGGAGGGGGCGAGATGAACCTATTTGGGTGGGGCTGCTGGGGGGGGGGCTGCATGTGGGGGGGCTGGGGTGGGGAGGTGAGGCTGTGGAGGCACTGCTGCTGGCCGGGTTGGTGGTGCTGCTGCAGCTGGTGGTGGTGGTGGTGCTGCTGCGGCGGCGGCTGCTGTCGGTAGTGCTGCTGGCCTTGTTGGTGCTGGAGGTGCTGCTGCTGCTGTTGCTGTTGCTGTTGCTGTTGCTGTTGCTGCTGCTGCAGATGTTGGTAGTGCATCTGGCCTTGCTGCTGCTGCTGTTCCTGCTGCTGCGGCTGGTTGTACTGGAGCTGCAGCATGTGCGGGCCCGCATGCCTGTTAGGCAGGTGCTGCTGCATGGCCCCTGTACCCTGACTTTGTGGGGAGGGGAGGCTGGGTGGGCGAGGGGGTGGGGGGTTGGCCAAGTCAGAGGGGGAGGGAAGGCTAGTTGGCATATGGCGGGGGGGGGGCCT
>LFIK01003861.1_pt1 | contig 12154 bp, 7 predicted proteins | sample 643401 | NCBI WGS metagenome assembly LFIK01 (sample SAMN03777447, study PRJNA286221) | soda lake metagenome | biome: soda lake; feature: Kulunda steppe; material: water; isolation source: sample T5-Br brine of Lake Tanatar-5 | place: Russia: Kulunda steppe | collected 2010-07 | reverse complement strand
GGCCAGAGGATCCCCTTGTCGCGCTACCGGCTTACCATCCATCAGCACCGTCGGGCTTCCTGCCGTGACGGGTGTCGGCGGAAAACCATCGTGATCAGTGCCAATATCGCCTACGAGTACAAACTTTTGTCCCATTGCTGTGTGCTCCTTGCTGATAATGGGCCGTAAACGTGATGTGTTTAGCTGGGGCCCGTTCGCGCTACCTGTTGGTAAGTGCTGTTTAATGACGTTTTATTGATCCCATAACGCGGGGGCTTCATAGGTGGCGATGTCAAAGGCATCTACGTACTGACGGGTAAAGCCTGCGGTTGCCAGACTGGCAATCGCGGATTGGCATGTTACAGGCAGGCGTATATAAAGCGGTGTGCCCTTTAGACTACGGCGGGCGGCCAGTAAAAGCCGAGCGCCATGGCCACTGCCTTGCCATTCCTGGCTGATATAAAAAAAGCGAAGTTGCCAGGCGGCTTCGTCATCCGGCCTGCAAACTAACACCATGCCCAGTGGCGGGCCTTCAGCATGCTTGAGCGCCAGCAGTTGTCCTTGCCAATACGCCACCTGACTTTCATGGCGTTGCAGCCATACACCGCGATGCACCGTAAATTCCAGAGCACGGCGCAGCGTTTCCAGGACGCTGTTGTCGCGCAGCACCCAGGGGGAATAGCCTTGCTGATCTGCCTTGTAGACCGCCTCGATAAAGCAGTCAATCTCGTTGCTGTTGGCCTCTTTCAAAGGCGTCGAGCGTTTCTTGCTGCGGACGTCGGCCGCCGGAGTGGCCGGTTGTTTGGCGGCAGGCGTCAGCAGTTTTTTGAACTTAGTCAGCATCGTTATCTCGCTGTGTATCGTTATCTTGCTGCGCATACAGGGCTGCTGGCAGTTGAAAGCCGGCCGCTAATGGGCGGGTGAACGGGTTGGGAGTGCCGTTGGCGAACAGGCGGTAACGCATGGTTCCCCCTTCTACGCTGAACCTAAGCTCCAGCTCTCGCTCGCTAATGCCGGTAATGGCTGCTTTGTCGAGTAGCCGGAACCATGCCCAGGCACCCTCTTGTGAGACGCCTCGTGGTGAGCGGTTCACCTGACTGGGTACCATCGTGAGTCGGCTTTGTGTTCCCCCACGTAGGGCATTTGGCCAGATCATCGACACCCGCTGGCTGGCACTGTGTGTGTATTCCACTATCTGGCCGTCCACACTGATCACACTGCGCCGTTTATCTGGTGTCAGGCTTACCGGCTCAAGCGCAAACTCAACATCCAGCACGCCATCGCGACTGAAGTAGGCGTGGCGGATTTGTTCGGCCTGGCGAATCGCCTGATGAACGCTGTCACGGAGAAGAGAATTGCCGTTGGCATCTACCAGGTATTCGGGCGCCCCTTCTATAAAGGGTTTCAGGCTATCTTGATAGAAGCTGTCAAGGGTGCCACCTGGTGCGAAGAAGTCCTCGAAATCGCTTAACGCGACGTCACGCGAGGCGCTTGGCACCAAGGGATAACGGCCAGCAAGACGGTCTTGATAGGGGGCAACCACCTCGTCCAGCCATTGGTTTTCGAGATGGCGAGTGGCTCTTACCATCAATAGCTGCCAGCTTTGATCTGCCAAGCTGTGCAGTATGCGCCCTACCGGCTCGGGTGCGTTGTCCGCAATGCGCTGCAGGTTGTCGATCGGGTCATCACCACGCAGTGACAGGCGGTCTCGCACGGTTACAAACGCCGCTCTGCCGCTATTGTTGGCCTCTTCTATATCCAGCAGGTAATCACGCAGCGCGGCAACAGCCTGCTTAATTTCCTCTAGCCTTGAGGGGTTGTCTCCTTGCGCTTGAGCCAGTTGATTGACCGGCACAAAGGGCTGTTCAATAGCGGCGGCAAGCTGATAACGGGGCGATTGACGTAGCGCTTCACGGGCGTTTTCGTCATCCACCGGTAACTCTGGGTAGAGGCGCGTGTTGCGTTCGATCTCTGTCAGCAGCCTGTCGAGTGGGCGCTGTGGCCCAACCAGGGCGTCCGCCACAACGACCGCTTGTCGAATATCGGGAAGCGGCACCAGGTGCGTATGCCGCAGTGATTCACGCCAACTGACGTGGTAATCGCCTACATAGTGTTCCCGCAACGCGCGCTTCAGCTGCCGGGTATCTTCATCACTGAAATTGATATCGTCGCGCTGCCCCAATACCCAGACATCCACCAAGGCTAACTCTGTTGCCTGAGATAGCTCTTTAAGAAAGTAGTGTTCAAAACCCTCTCGGGTTAACAGGTGTGCCAGGATGAGGTGCTCGGGGTTATCATCGCGGGCCATAAAGACCCGATCGAACAAGGTGCCAACGCCCTGGCGCAGATCAAGCCTTTGCCCCTGGCGGTTGCCGGCTTCTTTCAGCGCCAGGTAAACACGTTCGTCAATCGGCTGGCGTGCCAGCTCTTGCTGCGCCGCTTCAATACTTCCCCGCAGTGGCGCCATGGCTCGCCTGGCATCGACGCTGCCTTGTGCGATACGCCCTTCCAGGTCGCTATGTTCCAAGGCATAGTCTAAATGGCTTAATAAGTGCTCCTGAACCTCTCCCTGTTGGGGGAATTCGGCTTGCCAGCGTTGGGCCATAAATTGAATAACCCTTTCAGGCTGGCGTCCACTGGCGTCTGACATCATGCGTAACATGCGTAACAGCGCAAACTTGGCATTGCTTCCTTGTTCAGAGCGGTTCATATCATCCATGATTCCCACCATCAATGCGGGTAAGAACTGCTCTTCGAGTAGGGCAAGGTAGGCACTCTCTACCTGGGCATCGATGATGTGCCCTTGATAGAGCCCCATATCAGCAAGATAGGGGTCGTGACTCCGAAAACGTTCAAAGGTGTCCATGGTGTCACGTAGCCGATCAAGCGGATCGAGAAACTCATAACCTGTGGGGTCGTCGCTTTCAAATGCTTCCGGGTGCGCCTCTAAAAAGGCTGATGCGCGATCTTTGACGGCGGTGAGCGAGCCGCTGTTTTGTTCGTAAAAGTGGCTCCACCCTGCTACAAGCACCACACCTATAACGGTGCAGCCAACCAGGCTGTAGGTGCGAATCCGTTTGCGCCGTTGCATGACGCGGACGTTATCACTTGCCACGCCGATTTCCGGGTAAATTACCTTTTCAAACAAGTCTTCGGTGAAATACAAGGCACTGCGCGTGGCCCGATGGGCTGATTGAACGCTGTCATGCATGCCATAACGGCGAGCAGCCGCATTTACAAAGGGGTCTTCTGGTACACCTTGTTGATATACGGATGTGAAATAAGTACCGCGTACAATGGCCGCAGTGGAAAAGCGGTCGCTGGATAGGGCTTCTTTTAAAAACCCTTCAAGGATGTCTCTCAGGCCGGCAAGTTGACGTGCAAACCGGAAGGCTGACTCGCGTTCTTCACGGTCGCGGCAGCCCGCCAGCATCGTTGGCAGGTGCTTATTAATTTGCGCCAGCATGGCGTCATATTCATCCGCAAATTCGGCCTCCCATTGCCCTGGGGTATCGATAGATGCAGGCGAAAATGTAAAGCCGAGGGGTTCTTTGCGTTCCGCGCGGGAATAATGGCGGAAAAATTCATCAAAGCCATGCAGCATGTCCATTTTGCTGAAAGTCACGTAGACCGGCAGCCGGGTGCCGTGGTGCTCCATCAGTTCGCGCAATCGGCTGCGCAAAAGCGTTGCATAGGCTTTGCGGACAGCCACTTGCGCATGACTAAGCCGTGCTATATCAAGCACCAGTACCACGCCATCCAGTGGGCGTTGGGCACGATTCTCCTCAAGCCAACCGACAAAATGCGACCATAAGCGGCTATACAGCGCGTGCGGCTCCTGCCCTTCCAATGCGCCCTGGGTCAGCAGCTCGCCATCTGGGTCTATCAAGACGGCTTTATCACCAATCCACCAGTCAAACCCTAGCGCTCCCTGTTTGCTGGCCTGCCCTGATGCTTTCAATACATGGGTGAGTGCAAAATTCTGCCCCGACCGATTGATCAGGCTGGTTTTGCCTGCATTTTCAACGCCCATCACCAGATACCAGGGCAGCCGATAGCGGCTTTTCTTGCCACCCCCAAGACTCTCGGCCAATTCTCTCAGAACGCCGTTCAAGGCATTTTCTTGATGCTCAACCTGCTCTATGAGCGGGTCTTCTTGGCGGGCTTCTTCTTCCTGACGCTGATCGTCCAGAGCGCGCAGGCGGCGTGCCAGGCGTATTCCCCAGACGATAGCCACCAGTGTGACCACCAGCAGAGTGGCCAGGAGACGGTTCATTAACGGCGCCAGTGGCATGACATCGCGCACTTCCCAGCGAGGCCCCCACCACCAGATACCCACCAGTAACGCTACAATGAGCAGCCCCCACAACAATGTTGACAGGCGTAGCACACCCTTGGCTCTATTACCGTGCGCGCTGGCGCTTTTCTGCGCAGTTTGCGCCCGCGATAACCCAGGCACCCAACGACTCAGTTTTGATTTTAAGGTTGAACCCATTAGCCTTTATCCCTCGTCCCTTTTTATGATGGCCATTGTCAGCTCGGCGCTTTGATCACGGCGTTTAGTCTTGATAGTAGCGCTGGCTCCCAGTGCTCCAGCGCCAGCTCTGTTACGGTTTGATGCAGAGTGCGGTAATGTTGCTGGGCCAGATTTTCTAGCCCTGCTTCGTTGAAGAATTCGGCGCTGGCTAGCCGCCAGTAAGCACTTTCGCGCGGTGAACAAGCACTATTGAGCCCTTGATCAAGTACCTGAAGCGCCGCCCCGAAATCACCTTCCTGCATTGCCTTGCGCGCATCTTCCAGGCCAGCCTGCCAGGCATCATTACCGCTATTGGTGGCGGCCCTGTTATCAGTACCTCCTTGTAGCCAGCGCACCGTTTCCTCCTCGACAAACGCCGCGCCATTGCTGAACTTCAACGACGTGATACCGGGTAAGCGTTCAACAAAGCGTTGCGTTTCATCGCGGATCGTGGCTGCACAGCGTGCGTACCCTAACCGCTTGGCTAGCTCGGCACTGAGCCGGTGGCCTTCCAACCAGTAGGGGCTTAACGTCAGGCTGTTTTCGATACGTTGCCACAGGGCGTTATCCCCCCCTTTGGCAATAGCGTCACGGTATTCGGCGATGCGATCTGGGGCGACCGGCGCCAGCTCTGTTTTGCCGTTTTCCTTGGCGGCGGGTAGCACCTGAATCGTACTCCATACCGCGTAGCGACGTAAGCGAAGGGCGATTGGCTCGCCTGGCGACTGCTCACTCAGAAATTCGGCCATTTTCAGAAGCGCTTGGCGGTTTGAGCGTTCATTTCCTGCTTCCAGACGTAACGCCGGTGCCTTTGCCATTGCAGTCGCATCGCCTTCAGACACGGCCTCTTGTGGCGTCTTTGTTGGCTGCGGTGAGCGTTGTGCCCCTGAGGGAGCCTCATTGCTCGGCTGCAGCGTCTTTAATTGACGGGTTAAATCGTCTAGCGCGTCCTCGGGCAGCCCTGCTTCAGTGGCATGATGTTTGAGCTCGGCAAGCGACGCCTGGCAGGCGTCAAATTCGTCATCGGCATTGTTGAAGTCGAGCGCTGCCATCTGTTTGACGCTACGTTGAATAAATTGCTGAAATAGTTTTGGGCGCAGCTTGTCACCGCGCTTGCCGGGGAAGGGGTATGCCTGGTTCCACCAGGGTTGGGCAATGCAGCGCGCCAGTAAACGCAGGGATAGCGCAAAACGTATTCCACTGCCCTCATGCTGCATACAGCACAACAGGTGCCCCAGCACTTTAATGTCCTTACCGCGCTCACTGAACATGCGAATGGCCAGTGTTTCAGCACTTTCCCAATCGATTTGGCCATGTTGCAGCGAGCCTATTTTCATCATTTCTTCGTCCAGGGTGAGATAGTCTTTGCTATCTTCCAGTGGCTCACCAACGGCGTCTCCGTGGACATTTTCTGCCAAGGGAGCCAGCAAGGGCGCTAAATGAGATTCTGCTGTAATACGCATGTCTTTTACGTCCTTACCAACGGCAGGCTTCACGCAGTGGCTTTATGGTTTGACGCAGGCCGGTCATATCGAAACGCAGATTATCCAGGGTCGCCTCATCGCTGCGCACTGTGACCTCGCTGGCATTCAGTAATGATCGAAGGGTTGCAATCGCAGGCAATCCTCGCCCTCCGCTGACGACGTGACCGCCATCACGCAGGCGCCACTGTTCCTGGGCGCTGCCGGTCTCGCTCTGGAAGTGGATATCTACCCGGTTTCTGTTTAGCGGTGTGGGCAGGTGGAGTTGGAAGCGGGTAATCTGCTTGTCACAGGCAATCACCAGAACAGGCCGCGGGGGTGTGGTGCCAAGTGCTGGCACACTCATCAGTACATTGCTTGCAGATTCCTGCACTATTAATCCGACGTTATCGTCATCGCGTGCGTTTTCCTGCTCTTCAATGGCATACCATAGGTCAGTGAACTGATTGGCTTCATCAACCGTTTCGGGTTGCTGGAAAACGGCGTCATAACAGTTCAGCCGCTCAAGACGGGCGCTTTCTTGCGCGCATAGTTTGGCGCGTTCAACGGCAGTTAAATCATCGCTGGCCTGGATGGAAGCGCTGGCCAGCATCATCAAGACACACGCTGACCAAGCAGGTTTTGATAACATCGTGTTCATTTGGAACCCAGTTTGAGTTGCTGACATTTGTGCGCCATTGTTCGCCGCGGCAGCCCGAGGCTTTCAGCTGCTTGCGCACAATTGCCATCATATTTATGTAAACGCTGAAGAATAATGGTGGACTCCATATCGCGAAGTGCTTGACGAAGGTCAATAATGTCGTCGCCAGGTGGCAGTATTGAGGCGTTTCCCTGCTGTTGGGGTTGACTGGCGTCGTCTTGTCCACAAGGAAGCGCGTCAGCGTCAATATCCTTGCCGTCTGGTGTCATGGCGCAGGCGTAATCAATCACATTCTTGAGTTCTCGCACATTACCTGGGTAGGCTCGCCGAGAGAGCAGGCGTAATGCCGCTGGGGTAATGCCTGTTTCACTGCGCGATTCCCGCTGGCAGAAATCGGAAATGAACAACGCGGCCAGTTGGGCAATATCTTCCTGACGCTCTGCCAGGGTCGGCAACGCGATGGGGAATTGGCCTAATCGATAATACAGGTCCGCTCTAAAGCGTTTTTCGGCAATATGCGCTTTGAGCGGTTGGTGAGTTGCCGCGATCAAACGCAGGTTTGCGCTGCGCTCCTTGGTAGCGCCTAAGGGTCGATAGTGGCCATTCTCGAGGACACGAAGTAATTTGGCCTGAAGCGCTAATGGCATATCGCCAATTTCATCCAGAAACAGGGTGCCACCGTCAGCCTGGCTGATCAGCCCTTCACGGGCTTGGTCTGCGCCTGAAAACGCACCTTTGGCATGCCCAAACAGCTCTGATTCAAGTAATGATTCAGGTATGGCAGCACAATTGATTGCCATGAAAGGGCCTTTTGCCCGCGCCGAATGTTGATGAATGGCGCGTGCGACACAGTCTTTTCCTGTGCCGGTTTCACCTTGAAGAAGAACGGACAGGTTCGTTTCTGCCGCCCGCACTACATGGCGACGTAGCGTTTGCATTGCTGTTGACTGACCGAGCAGATCTTCAGCCAGCTGTTCGGCTAAGGTTTGACGACGCGCCTCGTCGTTCAGCTTGGCAATAGAGTCCTGGAGAACTTGTGAGCGCTGCCGCTGCCCTTGTTCTTTGGCTAGCCGAGACCATAACCGGCACACCAGGGTTTCAAACGCCAGCATACCTGGGTCATTTTCAAGGGTTGCCAGCCTTTCTTTGTCGCCAGCGAGCACTAGCACCCCGAGCCACTCTTTCTTGCCATCACTGACCCATAAGGGGCGTAGATGGAGCTGAAGTGCGCTGGACAGGGAGGCGATCTGTGCCTGGAAGCCGGGATGATCCAGACGAATCCGGGCATCTGCAACGCTTAACGATAAGGCTTTGGCATTGCGTATGACATGGGCATAGGGGTGATTGAAAACGTCACAATCAAACCTGTCCTCATTGGTATCACGCCCTAGCCAACGACCGCTTCCATCCATGTAGAGGCATTCGGCTAATGTCAGGCCAAGATGCTGTTGCAAAACCTGTGCCGCTTGCTGGCGCAACACAACCGTTGATTTGCTTTCCACCAAGGTTAACGCAATTGGCATGGCCGCTAACTCAGCGCTCAATGGGGCGCTTACATCAGAGGTGTGGGCAGCAGCGGTCGGTATCATGATGTTAAACAACCTCTGCTGTGAAGAGGCCATCGGCATCAACATCTAATACCACTTTTGCCACGCTTTCCTTGCGGGCCATGCGCTCGAGCAAGGCGCGTGATAACGGGGGCAGCAGTTCACCGTCAATCACAGACTCCAGCATTCTGGCGCCGTTTTCACTGCGGGTGGCACGCGCGCATATCGCCTCCGCCAGGGCGTCCTTGAGCACCACGTCAGCCTGGCGGTGGCGCCCGCGGATACGCTCGGCCAGGCTTGCAAGCTTGGCCGATACAATACTGCGTAGCGTGTCGCCTGCCAGGGGTAAATAAGGCACCACTTCCATTCGCGCCAGCAAGGCTGGTTTGAAAAACTCTGCCAGCACCGGATAAAGCGCGGCGTCTAGAGCAGCAGCATCATCGCTGTGGGTGACGATGGCCTCGTAACCCAGGTTTGAGGTCATGAAGAAAACAACGTTTTTACAATCGATAAGCCGGCCTTCACCGTCTGCCAGCTCTCCCTTGTCAAAGGCCTGATAAAAAAGGTTGAGCACATCGGGATGGGCTTTCTCTACCTCATCTAATAACACGACTGAATAAGGCCGCTGGCGAATGGCCTCGGTAAGAAGCCCGCCCTCGCCAAAGCCAACATAACCCGGCGGCGAACCAATGAGCCTGGAAACCGTGTGTTTCTCCTGATATTCGGACATGTTGATAGTCGTGAGGAATTGGCGCCCGCCATACAGCTGGTCGGCTATTTGAACCACGGTTTCTGTTTTGCCTACACCACTTGGGCCAACGAGTAAAAATGCACCTAACGGTCGGCCTGGACGACGCAAATCGGCTCGCGCCGTGAGTAGGTGACGATGAATACGTTCAATCGCTATGTCCTGCCCCTGAACCTGCTGGGCCAGGTAAACAGGCAGCTCTGTCAGGCGTGTGAGCTCATCACTGGTCATGCGTTCGACGGGCACCCCTGTCCAGTCACCAATGACCTGGGCAATCTGAGCTTCTTCAACACTTGGATTAACCAATGAAAACGTACGTTGCAAGTGGGCCAGGTGCTGTTCATGCTCGACCAGCTCAGCATGCAGCTGAGCCGTTGACTGTTCATCTGCCTGCGCTTCGGGCTGGTGTTCTTCGTTCTCTTGATCATGGGAGGCTAACAGGCGGCGATGAATGGCCACGACGTTAGCCACACATTCGCGCTGCTCTTGCCAGGCGGCTTCCAATGCGGTCAGTTCATTTTCAATGTGTGCCAAACGCTCATTGAGTACTTCACTCAGAGACATTTCGGGCTGGCGACCCAGTAACGCCTCACGTGCCAGCTGATCTCTCTCGCGTAATGCGGCTAAATGTTCACTGCGCAGATGACTGAGCTTTCGTGGCGGTGTATCAAGTGCCTGCGCTAATCGGGTACAGGCGGTGTCCAACACATCGATGGCTTTGTCGGGTAATTGTCGTCCCGCCAGGTAACGTGCTGACAAGGCGGCGGCGGCTCTTAACCCGCTGTCACTAATCAGGACGCCATGGGCGCGCTCATAGACATCTCGCAGCCCGCGAAGAATGACAAGCGCTTGATCAACACTGGGCTCTGTGAGCGCAACAGGCTGGAAACGGCGTGATAGCGCAGGGTCTTTTTCAAAATATTTCTTATATTCGCGCCATGTGGTCGCGGCAATGGTGCGCAGTTCTCCGCGGGCCAGTGCAGGCTTGAGCAGGTTGGCAGCATCCCCTCCCCCTTCCTGATTCCCTGCGCCAATCAGGGTGTGGGCTTCGTCTATAAACAGCAAGGTGGGTTGCGGTGCATTCTTGACTTCATCAATCACCGCTTTAAGACGTTTTTCAAATTCACCTTTAACAGCAGCCCCGGCTTGGAGGGCCCCTAAATCCAGGGTTAAGAGTTCAACATCTGCCAGTGCATGGGGCACCTGTTTGGCCACAATTCTGGCGGCTAACCCTTCAACAACAGCGCTTTTACCAACGCCTGCATCACCAATCACTATCGGGTTGTTTTTGCGCCGTCTACCCAGAATATCCAACATCTGGTCAATCTCGGGGTCTCTTCCCAGGACAGGATCCAGTTCACCTTGGCGCGCTTGCTCCGTCAGGGAGGTGGCAAAGCGAGCAAGCGCACTGTCGGTGTTAGTTCCTTGTGATGCCGGTTTGTGATCGGTCTCTGCTTCGGGCGCTTCTGCTGAACCGGCAGTAATGCGCACCAGGTGGCGCCGGAGATTTTCCCGGTTGATGTCTGCCAGCAAACGTACCGACCCAGGCCCTAGGTAACGCGATGCGTTATGGAGCAGCGCGGTAAAAATGACACCACTTCGCAGTGTGTGGTGTTCATACTCAGCAGAAGCCAGCAGCCAGGCGTCCTGAAGCAGCTCGATCAGTAACGGCGAGAAGCTGGGCGTCGGCACTTCGGTGTTAACCGATGGGCGGGTGTCTTCCACCAGTTGAGCACGCAGTGCTGTCATATCTACCTTTGTGCTGTCGCATATGCTGCGTAAATCGCACAAGGGTTGATCAAGCATTGCCTGCAGTAAATGACCTACTGTGACTTCAGGTGCCTGCTGCTGGGCACAGAGGACGGCGGCTTGTTCCAGGCCATGGCGCGCCATGGCATTAAGCCGTTCAATAAGGGCTGAAAGCTCTACCCTGAGCATGGTGACTCCTAACGATAAAGTTGATTAAGTAACGAAATAACCTGTTCGGCCTGCTGATCAAGCGACCACGAGAAGCCTAGGTAGGCAGCTGTCATGGCAACCCCAAACAAGGCAAAAATACCCCAGGTTGGAAAATGGATGTTATGGGTATAACGATCGCGTATGACGTTTTTGAGAGGCTGGGTCAACGATTCTTCGGGGGCCTCTTCCAGGCTGGCAAGCTGGTCGCCCAAAGCCCTGACAATGTGTTCATATTCCTCGCTTTCGTTGCCCTGAGATCTGACGTGGTAGCGCCCCCCAAAACCAAGACACAGACACAGATAAATAAATTCCAGCATGTCTTTGTAATGATGCGGTTCCTGTTGGAGGCGCTTGAGGATCGCAAAAACCTTTTCACCTCCCCAGGTTTCATTGTGAAAGCGGGTTAACAGGGAATGCTCAGCCCAGGGGCTCTGACGCCCCCACTCCATTCCCATGACAGCTTCATCAATGAAGGAGCAAAGCACATAGCGGTAGGCAAGTAGTGTCGCTCGGTCATATCCTTGCCCTGTCAGCTCAATCTCGATGGCCGATATTTCATCAACCACCTGCTGATACAAGCTCTCTATGTTGTCTGCGTTATCCATTTGGCGGACACGTACGACCATGCCGAGCAGGCTGATTGCCGCATCTACTAAGGGATTAAGGCTGTGCCCCCGCAGGCGGAACCAGTAGTCTTCATCAGCATCCAGTTGCTCGGCATGGCTGTGCACCAAATGGTCAATGCCATGCTCGTCAATGCGGTCTTCGTGGCGACCTTTAACGTCAGGAAATAGCGGCTGAGCACTGTGTTGTTCTTTACCAACAAGCTGCTGCATGGTTTAACTCCTTATCGCCCAAAATTGCATTTCCAATCCGGGAAATTCACCGGCAACGTGAAACGCGAAACCACTGGCATCATTCAACATGCTCCAAGCCTCACTTTGGCGGTCTAGCTGGAAGTAGGTATAACCTGCGTGATAGGGCAGTTCGCGAGGAGCAACAGGCAAGAGCTCCAACGGTACACCGGGGAGCTGTAAGCTGATCAGATCTCGAATACGCTCAACGCTGGCCACTTTGGTTTGCTGAAGGAAGAGCTTACGCAGCCGCTCATTGGGCATATCGGCACGCACAGCAATAATAAACTCGGCTGTTTCAACCAGGCTTTGATCGGAAAGCGGGGCTATCATCAGGCCATAACGCCTTGCCTGTAGCTGAATGGCCACCGCACGTGGTTCCAGTACCGTGGAAAGCGCTTGACGCAGCATGTTCATTAAAGGCCGAAAT
>LFIK01003860.1_pt1 | contig 12155 bp, 19 predicted proteins | sample 643401 | NCBI WGS metagenome assembly LFIK01 (sample SAMN03777447, study PRJNA286221) | soda lake metagenome | biome: soda lake; feature: Kulunda steppe; material: water; isolation source: sample T5-Br brine of Lake Tanatar-5 | place: Russia: Kulunda steppe | collected 2010-07 | reverse complement strand
TTCTCCGTTGGGAGCTTGAATCCATTCTCCGTTGGGAGCTTGACTCCATTCTCCGTTGGGAGCTTGACTCCATTCTCCGGTGGGAGCTTGACTCCATTCTCCGTTGGGAGCTTGAATCCATTCTCCGTTGGGAGCTTGAATCCATGGCCTGCGTGCAGTGAGGATGCCTCAGGGGGGATGTGGGGCCAAAACCTACGTGCAGCAGTGTTTTTAAGGAGGGAGGTGAGGCCCTGGCCAGCATGCAGTAAAAGCCAAAGTGATGCTCCCACCCTTGACCCTTGCACACTAGACTTCACCAACTTGTGGTTCTCAGAGCCATGGCTGAACTGGTCCTTCAAACAATTGCATGGCTGAATTGGTCCTTAAAACAATTGCATGGCCGAACTGGTCCTTAGAATAATTGCATGGCCGAACTGGTCCTTAGAATAATTGCATGGCTGAACGGGCATATTAGACCGTTGCTGCCCCACGCGGGGGCAGCGCACCTGCTGCATGAGGCTGTGCCAGAGTGCCGCTTGGGTGCAATGGAGTGCTGCAGGCTGAGCACACACTGATCACACGCTGATGTTGCTGCGTGTGGAAATGGATTCAAAGCACATGCCGTGGCTTGCAGCTGCACTTTATTCTGCGGCTAGCAGCTGGGCTGCTGCTGCTGCTGCTGCACTTTCCGCTGCAGCCTGCAACTTTGCCGCCGCTGCATCGTGTGAGGATGCCACGGCTTTCTGCTATGCCGCTGCTGCTGCAGGCGCGCGGCCTGCCTGCTCCTCCTCTGGATTTTGTGCTGGATGGGTTCGGCTTGGATGCAGCCCTAGGAGTATTGGGAGGCAATGCCAAGAGCGAAGAAGCCCGTCAGGTGCTGTGTGCGCATAAGTGGTTGCAGATGATTGTGCGCACACGTTTCTAGTGGGCAGCCGGACCCTGCAGGAGAGCTGGCAGGATTTGTTTGGTGAAGGCATTTGCTTTTGGGGCCATATGGATGGAAGGGCAGCGGATGACGCACGGACGCATGCCTGGTACACGACAAAGCATGACTTCAAGGCTAGCCGATGGGCAGGTCGTAGGGCTGGTGGGGGCTAGGCTGATTGCTGCCCTTGATAGGGTGGTGCGAGGGTGTTGTGGAGGGATTTGCAGGGCTATGCACACCGCTGGGCTTGGCAGGGAGAAGCCATTTGAAGCATAGTGGGGTGGGTGGTCTTAGGAATGCCGCAGGCCAGGGATGCCGCAGGCCAAGGGATGAGTCGCAGGCCAGGGATGCCGCGGCAGTCTTAGGGATGCCGCAGGCCAAGGGATGAGTCGCAGGCCAGGGACGCCGAGGCCGTCTTAAGGATGCCGCAGGCCGGGGATGCCACGGCAGTCCTAGGGATGCCGTAGGCCGGATTGAGCCGCGCTGCACCAATGCATTGCAGCCCCTTGCAGGCGTCCAAGCTCACGCAAAACCCGCTTGGGTGCTGATGGCCAGGTCAAGGTCTTCCACAGAAAGCACTGTGACATCACGGGCCACATCAGAGGACGTGGGCATGCGCATTGCCGATCCTGTGCCTCGTCTCATTGAGTGCGCAGCTCAGCGCCTTCCTGGATCCATTTTTCTGTTGTGAGCCGTCTTTGGCTGTTTGAGTGCGCGTGCAGGCAACAGCTGTGGCGGCGGGCATGTTCATTGCGCGCGCTGAGGCCGCGGGTGCTGCAAATGCGACTGGGGGACCCCCCTCCGAAGTGGACAAGTACAAAGCAGCGCTGCTTATGGCTGTGCGAGAGAAGCAGGTGAAGGGGGGGGGAGTGGCAGCGGTCATTAAATGTGTGTGAACGTGTGCAGGTATTTAATTTAGTGGGAGTATTGTCGATGTGATGGGGGGGGGGGATGTTACAATCTGTGCAGGAGTGTATTCAATCAGCTTTGAATGTCAGCTTTAAATGTGTGTGTGCAGGTGCAATTGCCCGGACTCATCACATTTATCTGACCTGTATTTTATTTTTAAGCTTGCTTGGGTGGCCAGTGAGTGTGTGTTGCGTGCTCTGATCCAAGGATGGACACTGGTACGCTTCAAATGGGCCATTCACGATTGAGCAAGCTCTTCCAAAGCAGCTCTTTGCAACCAGCCGCTAATTAGGGCTGGTGCTGGTGCTGTGCTGCCAGCATAGCCTTACATGTTGCAAGGAGCAAACAGTGTGCTTTCACCGCTGCCTGTGCGCCTGCGTCAATGTTTTCTTGAGCTGTGCATGCAGCGCGTGGTTGAGGAGGTGCACAGGGATGCTATTACTGCTGCCTATGTGCCTGTGTGCAGACCTGCACACATTTCTTGCGCTGCCTGTACGCGTGCAGCGCCTGGCTGAGGAGGTGCGCGGGGAACTTGCCGCTGCGCGCGCTGCCAATGCAGCCGCGCAGCAGGACGCGCTGCAGAAGGTGGCTGGCGCCGCCGCCGACGCGGCCGCCGCGGCGCAGCGGGCGGCGATGGCAGAGGCAGAGGCGGGGCGGCTGCGCACGGAGGTGGCACGACTGCAGCAAGAGAGCAAGGTATTTGTGGTGCTGGTGGGGGTGTGCGACGCTGCAAGGCCTACTTGACGGCTGTCTGGGGCAACTAAGAGGGAGACTTGGAACGGGTGGCGCCCCTGCAGGTTGTGTGCGGCCAGATAGGTCATCGGCCTCTAAATAATGCAAGGACGCACACCTGGGCACGCATAGACACATGCGCACAGGCCTGCAAAGGAGCACGCACATGTGCATGTGTGCCTTTGTGCTTGACCATGGCCAGGTCAAGCGCATGGATCTGGAGGACAAGGAGGAGGACCACAGGCTGGAGATCAGCAGGCTGCAGGCAGAGGTGTCGGCAGCGGTGTCGCGGCTGGAGGCGCAGGGGGAGTCCCGGGAGAAGGTGCGTGGGCACATACGTACGCACACACACAACACACACAGATAGATACACATCCCAGGAGAAGGCTCACACACGCGCACGCTCCTACTGCCTCTCAGCATGCGTGTGTGTGGAGGCCCTGTGCTGTCGTGCATGCTCATCCATTTGTTGGATTTGCGCAGATTGAGGTTGGGTGGGAGGGGCATGAACACCATATGCTCACAGCTGCTGCTGTCAGCTCATTCATGTCTGTGTGCAGGTGGTTTCATCTGTATTTTGGCTGCCACTTGCGTGCACTCCTGGGGCCAATGCACGCTTCTTGAGGCAGCCTGCACGCAGGTGGACTGATCCCCCCCTCATTGCTGTCAAACGATGCTGTTTATGGTGACCTTTATGAGAAGGACGCCGCTGCTGGCATCTGGGTACACCTTCACAGTGTCGGCACTGCTGCATCGGTGTTGCGAGTCGCAGCCAATGTTGTTTGAGGCGCCATCCGTGCCATGCATTAAGTGCAAATGTATTTGCTTGTGGGCTGGGGTGGCCGTAGTCCCTGAAGGCAGCCCATGAGGATTCCATGGCAGCAAGGCAGGCAGCGGCGGCTGTGGATCGGCAGTACAAGCAGCTGCGCCGGCAGTACGAGCTGGACAAGACGCGGCTGGAGGCTGAGGTACGCAGGTCTTGTGCGCCTGGCTTGCTTGGGCCTTGGGGCCTCGGTGTGTGGTGTGGCATGGCTCAAGGCATCAGCTGCGCCAGCATTGTGCCTTGGGCGCTGCCAGGGCGCGGGTGGAGGCTGAGGTGCATCGTATCGTGAGCATCTGATTGGCTCAAGCCGTGGTGCGCAGAGGCTTGGTGGTATTTGGTGTGGGCAGGCCGTGCAAAGCTTCAGGCTGCACTCCCCCTGCAGTTATTTTACCAACCAGGCAGGCATGCGCGCGTCCAAAGTGTCCACACGTGCCCTGCTTCCCTTTTCCTGCATTCTTTACCCTCCTAAAAGGACTGGCCTCCAAAAAGGATTGAGCCATGGGGCACCATAACCGCCATGCCTGCACTCTTCTAACATACTTCACGCGCACAAGTCAACGCTTGTCTGTCTTGCGAGTCCTCTTATTTCATGCACTCTCCATATTTTGTCGCCAGAAATGGGTTCATTGGCTGCCGGGCAGGGAAGCGAACCTGTGAGCCAATTTATGCGCGCGGGACTCATGAAAAACCAGGTGGCTGACTCATCAGCGCTTGAATTAAGCAGCCTTCCACCACCTTGCATACTTCTGTGTTTCAAAAGGCAAAAGCAGCTTCCCTTAATGTGTCCAATCTTTGGCTGTCCGATGCTGATAGCTGCCTGACTTGACCCCACTTTTTATGCTTGTGTTCGCAGGTGGCGGCGCTGCGTGGTGATCTGCGCGCACGGGACACCGACTTAGCAAAGGCAGAGCAGGACAGGGAGCGCGCCCTGGAGGGCTGGCAGGTGAGAGGGGCGCAGGTGTGGGTGTATGTGGGGGCAGAGGGAGATGGGTGTATGGGAACAGGTGTGGGTATGTGTGCAGGTGGGTTCTTGCAGGTGGTTTGGGGGCAGGGAGGGGGGTGAGGATAGGAGCGTGGGTGTGGATGTGGGTTTGGAGCAAGGGCCGTGTTAGGAACATAACCTTCCTCAGCCGCCAGTAGCTGTGCTACAAACCCATGTCGGGCCCCGAGTACACCTTTCAAATTTCTTTGCAGTGCATCACCGCAACATCGCGCAAAGCCTTGTGCCCCCTTAGCACCGTGCTGCGCCACAGGCTCTGTGTGGGCCATCGTGCCCTCCCTTGCTCCTGCCTTTGGCTGCTGCAGGCAGAGGCGGCAGCTAGGATGATGGCGGAGGAGTCTGAGAAGCGCGCGCTGAAGGCGGCAAAGAAACAGGTGCGCAGCTCACCTCTGGTGCTGCTCAAAGCGTGCACACCTGTTAAGATGTGTGATGAGAGAGCGCACGCCAGAAAAGACCCTGTGTGAGGATAGGGCGCATGTCAGAAAAGACCATGAGGATGGCCAGGAAGATATCTTGCATGCATGTTCACCCTGCCAATTGAGCTTGCCCTTGCCCGCAAAATCGCGTACCTGAAAATTTTTGTTGCTCTGGTGCCTTGGACCGCCATATTGTCTGCCCAATCATTCCCATCTGTTGGCTCCCTTATGGTATGCATGCTATGCAAGTGCGGCTTGCCAATGGCCCCAGTGTGCAGCACTGCAGCCAACCATTTAAATCTGAATCCCCCTACCTGCGTATTTATTCTTGCCGCTTCACTTACAAGAGAGACTGGCGCATGCCGAACTTGTGATGATTGCTATGGTATTATAATTACTATGGTGTGGCCTTCTACCCGCTGCACGCTGGCCCACCCGCTTATGCACGTGCAGGCTGAGACCCTGGAGTCGCTGACACACGCTCGCAATGCTAACAGTGCCATGAAGCAGCAAGCTGCGCTGGCGGCCCAGCGGAGTGCTGCCCTTCGGGCGGCAGACCCAGCGGCTGCAGCAATTCACGCCTCAGGTGAGCTGGCCTGACCACTCCTTTGCGCCTGCGCTCACATCCAATCTGACCAGATCTGCCTGCCTGAGACCTCACCAACCCCTTGGAGCGGCTGAGCATCTAATCTGATCTGACCAGCTTTGAGCATGACCGCACATCCAATCTGATCTGATCTGCATGCCTGACCCACACGCACATGCATGCGTGAACAATCACATCAAACGTGAGCATGCTCACAAATAGCAGTGTGCGGCGCCCATGCACACAATACAACCAATGATCATACATGTGATGGCGCGTTACTCAATGGCAGAGTGTTGAGGCATACGCATGTGCTCTGGAGTTGCCCGTGCCTGTGCATGTGCATTCAAAGGTGCAAGGCTGCGCTGCTGCTGTGACTGCCACCGGTTGCACACGCGGCAACGCATGTATTTTGCGCACGTGAGTGCAAGGGAGGCATATGCAAGGTCCTGCCTTGTGTGCCTGGCCAGCATTGCTCAGGACACACAGTGCACCTGAGCCACACAGTGCACCTGGCACACAGCGCACCTGAGCCACACAGAGCACCTGGCCAGGCACACAGAGCACCTGAGCCACACAGCGCACCTGGCCAGCGTTGCTTAGGACACACAGTGCACCCGAGTCCAAGTTCTCATGCAGTCCTGAGCGGGCACTGAGAAACCCCAGCAGCGCACCTGGGAATCAAACGGGGGAGGGTGTCCTTGAGCAACACCGCAGCCTGGTGAGCACTATACGGCAAAGCCTGGTGAGCAAGAACCGGCAAGGCCTGGTGACGTGCGCAGAGCAGGCATCAGACATCCTCAGCATGCCAAATCACCACAGAGGCTGGGTGCGCATGACAGCAGCAGGCCCCCTGCACTAATGGCCCTGCAAGGCCAACCAACTGCACGCGCCTTAAATCACCCACCCCGCATGCATGCCGCGTGCACGCGCAGTGACCACTCCCACCAAGGCCCAGAGGCCAGGGGCATCTGCTATGGATGCAGGCAGTCCCAGCAGGGCAGGTGCGGAGCGGACGCAGGGACAGGCCCAGGGGTTGCAAGCAGCTCCAGTCAGGGGAAGCAGGTGCATTTTGGGGGGGGATGCAGGCTCAGGGAATGCAGGCAGTCCCAGCAAGGCAGGTGCGCTGCATGGACTGCAGACTGCCCTCACCCTCGACCCTATAGACACAACAGACTGCAGATGGCCCTAGCCCTAAACTCGGGTTACAAAAAGCAAAAACCCTGGCCCTGACCCAACACGCAGCAGACCGAGGGGCAGGGCACTGATTCAGCGCTGTCAGGACAAAAAGGGCATCAGAGATAGAGCACTCACCTCTGCCTTGAGCCGCAGCTGCCAGCACAAAGGGCATCAGAGCTAGAGCACTCACCTCTGCCTTGAGCCGCAGCTGCCAGCGCCTCCTAGGTCAGGGTTGGGAGGCTGCTGACCAAGAAATCCAACGTCTTGGCTGCCTCCTTGAGGCATGGCAGGGGTTTGGCTTTCCAGGGCCTCGCAGGATTCGCCCTGGGAGCCCTGTTGCCCTCTTTGGCTGGAAAAGTGCTTGCCCTGGGAGCCCAGTCGCCTTCTTTGATTGGGAGTGTGCTTGCCCTGGGAGCCCTGTCGCCTCCTTTGATTGGGAGTGTGCCTGCCCTGGGAGCCCTGTCGCCTTCTTTGATTGGGAGTGTGCCTACCCTGGGAGCCCTGTCGCCTTCTTTGATTGGGAGTGTGCTTGCCCTGGGAGCCCTGTCACCTTCTTTGATTGGGAGTGTGCCTGCCCTGGGAGCCCTGTCGCCCTCTTTGATTGGAAAGGTGCTCACAGCCGCGAAGGTGACAGGGGAGTATTTTGCTGGATGCCATCATGATAGCGCTCAAGACTGGAGGGATGCCTGACGCATGCATGCGTCTGCCTCATTCTTGGGGCATGCCACCATCGGGGCAATACCCGAGGACGTGGTTGGCGTTGGCGTGGCCTTTCTTTCCTTGCAGTACAATGGTGTGCAGGAAAGGAGCGGTGCTGGGCATGTTTGCCGTCATTGCTTGTGTTGCTGAGACTCGCCGCAGCGTCAAGCGAGATGCGAAGGTTACAGGCGGAACGCACATGGCTGTGCGCTCTGCTGTACTGTGTCCTGCCGTGCCTGCAGGCGCGCCTGCCTATCCAACAGCACCACATGCATGTTCTGCTTGGCACACAAGCACTGTCATGGGTTTTGCAGGTGAGGTAGGTGATGAGGGCAGGCCTGTCTCCCCACGCCGGCGTCCACATGCCCCGGGCACACCTCGCAGCGCCGCCAGGGCGCAGCCAGGTGTGGAACTGTGGGGGGTATGGCTCTCAAGTTTTGTGCCTGAAAAAGGCTGCATGCGTCCAAGCTTGCTTCACACATGGTTGTGCTGAGCTTAGGAGGTGTGCAGAGGGCGCCTTTGGGGATTATCGCCTCCCCAAGCTCTGCAGATGCTGATGCTGAAGCTGATGCTGCTCGCACGGAGGTCTCCTTGGGATCCGTTACTGTGCCCAGGGTCGCTGCTTGCCAAACAGACAGCATTTGAGCCGATGGGCCAATGTGCTGATGCGCTTATGCACGGATGAGCCAAGGTGCCAACGATCCGATGCACCAATGCGCCAACGAGCAAATGTGCCGATAAGCCAACAAGTCCATGCACCAATGAGCCAATGTGCCAATGCGTCAATGCGCTAGTGCGGCGATGCGGCAATAAATTGGTGAGCCAATGAGCCAATGCACCAATGCGGCGATAGATTGATGAGCCGATGCGCCAATGTGCCAATGCGGTGATAGATTGATGAGCCAATGAGCCACTGCGCCAATGCGCCTATGCGGCGATAGATTGATGAGCCAATGCGCCAATGTGCGCGTGGTGCACCCTCCACTGACGCCCCTTGCTTGCGTACCCGTGCAGACCTGGACGAGCAAGAACTTGTGCGCGCCGCGCACCACCGTGCGGCGTCGCGAGCGCTGGCCGCCGACAAAGCGCAGCTGGGTGAGGCGCTGCGTAGCCAGCGGCGCGCCCTCCTGGCGGCGCAGCTCGCAGAGAATCGGGCAGTTGAAGAGGCGCTGGCAGCGGCGCCGGAGCAGCTTAGGTGCGGGGGTGGCTCTTGGCTGGGGATGGCGTGAAATAAGCATGTGGGCAAATAAGTGGGGATGCTGCAGGGGCAGCTTAGGGTGTTGCTTGTTCAGTCGTGGCAGAGGTGCTGTGTGCTCTCCGGTGTGTGTCTGTGTCTGTGCTGTTCAAAGGCCGACAAACGACCCGCCAACACCTGCAACAACCATGCGCCTGCAGCTGCCCACATACATCTGGAGGATACCAAAAAGTTCACCCACGGTTGTTCGCAATAGAGGGGCACCTGCGGCTTCCGTGTTCCGTTGCCTTGTTGCCTGGAAATGTGCAGCAGAGGGGCTGTGTGTAAAGTAGTCCACCGCGTCTCTGGCGGAGCACCGTGGCTATGTGCCTGGCTGTGTGCTTGGCAGCCCCGCGCGGCTGCTCCATTGGCGTGCCACACCCTGTTCCTGAACAGAGCGAGCTCTGCTGCCAGCGCGGGGGCCTGGGATGCGCACGCGGGGTCGTTTGTGCCAGTGCCCTGCACACCCAATGCAGTTGCTGCCGAGGCAGGGGCCCGTGCTGTGCGCGGCGTGTCGAGTGTGCCGGTGCACCAGGGCAGGGGCCTGGGATACGTGCTGTGCGCGGCGTGTCGTTTGTTCCAGTGCCCTGCACACCCAATGCAGTTGCTGCTGCCTGCATAAATTGGCATGCCAGGCAGTCGCTGCTGTCCCGCACAGCAGCTGGGACGGTTCTACCACCACCACCACCTGCAGTGCCCTGTACCATGGTTCCCGGCATCATACCCTGCTTCTTCTTGCCCTCACCCCTGCTTCCATCTATCCCGCCGGTGCCGCCGCTGGCGCAGGACCCTGGAGTTCATGCTCACAACTCCAGCCAAGACACTTGTGTTCAACGAGATGAGAGCATTAGATTTTGGAGGTGGACGACTCCAGCAGCAAGGAAAAACATGCACCTGCCATCGTTGTGACCTTACCAACCGCAGCATCGCGCAACAAACAAGTCGCTCTATGCTGCTGCTGCTGCTGCTGCTGCTGCTGCTGCTGCTGCAGGATCCTGGGGCTTGCCTTCCGCGCGCTGCTGGTGGCAGCCCCCGTGGATCTCACCCCCAGCGCGCCCGGCGCGCAGCTGGCCATGGGCTTAGGCGCCGCAGGCTACCGCACGTTTGTGGACCCGCTGATGGTCACGCCGCAGGCGCGTGGGGGAGGGGGGAGTGCTAGGGCGCTTGAATGTGTGGTTGTGTGGTTGTGTGCGGCCACCGCATGTTTGCGGACCTGTTAATGGTCACACCACAGACGCGGATAGGGGTGGGGGTTTCATGTGTGTGGACCCGCTGATGGTCACGCCGCAGGCGTGTGGGGGAGGGGGGGGATGAGGGCGCTTGAATGTGTGGTTGTGTGGTTGTATGCGGCCACCGCATGTTTGCGGACCTGTTAATGGCCACGCCACAGACGCGGATAAGGGTGGGGGTTTCATGTGTGTGGATCCGCTGATGGTTGCGCCACAGGCACGCTTAAGGGGAGGGAAAGGGGCGTGTGTGTGCGTGTGTGTGTTAGGCCCCTGTTGAGTAAATTTGCAACATTTGTCTTGCGGTGCACACCACCCACACTTCACACGCTTCCAAGCACTCATGCACGCACACACACCCCGCTTGATGCTCCTTGCACATCAGCAGCAAACGCAGCTGCCGGTGCTTGTCTGTGCTGCGCTCACCCCCCTTTCCTGCCAAAAAGCCACCTGCCAGGCCTTGCGCCGCCTTCACTGCCCACAGCTGCCCCCAACGCCCACCCTGCTTCTGCATTGCCCGCAGCCGCCCCCACTGCCTGCCCTGCCGGGTCTGGAGGTCCCTCAGCCATCAGCACCCATGGTGGGCATCTCGGGTGCGGTGGTGCTGCTGGCATCGCCCGGGCTACTGCGCACCAGCCCACCGCCCTTTGACGCCGCCACTGGCGCACCATCACCAGGCGCCAATGCCCAAGGCAGCGGGGGCGCAGATGCTGCTGCGGCGCCGGCAGCAAACGGCGGTTTACCGCAGCCGCCAGGCAATGGAGAGGGGGCAGCAGACACAGCCGCTGAAAATGGGCCGTGCCCGCTCCCTGCGGCGGCGGTGATGGAGGCGGCTACGCGAGGGGTGCCGCTCATCATTGTGGCCGACCAGGTGGGCTGCTGGCCGAGGGCACAGTCATGGGGCCTCTGCTGCACTGACACCAAGGGCATGGATGCACAGGACAAGTGCATGCACACACGCACGCGCACACCACAGTGTTGGTAGCCAAATTCTACCGCAGGTTACGAGGTGCTGACTGGCACGCATAGATGTGAATGCAATGTACAGGCGCTGACACGAACATGCGCTGAAGCGATGATTGCCAAGTGCTGCAGGATACAGCCAATGTCGACATCATTGCATGCACACATGCTGCAAAACCCTGCTGTCGGTTTGCCCGCACAGGTTTGCCGCCACCCAACCCTTTGCTCTGAGTTATCGGTGGGCCCTCGCGCTTGCTCGGCTCAGGGCTCAGGGCCCTTGCTCGGCTGGGCTTAGGGCTCAGGGCTCAGGGCCCTCGCGCTTGCTCAGCTCATGGCTCAGGATTCTTCGTTCCCTTGCATGCGCAGGCGGCTTGCCTTCTCGGCAACATGACTTGCTGTGGCCCTTGTACTGCTGCTGGCCGCAGGGCATGACGCTCGACTCATTGCTGGGCGCCCCAAGTGCCACCACCACCACCAACAACAATAACAACAGCAACTCTGGGCCCATCCTCTCTGACAAGGTGGGCAGCAGCCACGCGCGCGTGTGCTTGACTGACTATACCACTTGTGCTGCATGCACGCTGCATGCAATGTGAACATTCAGTCAGCGCCCCGTAGCCGCTAGGGTGGGGTGGTGGACGTGCGCGCCCCACCAGTGCCCTCACGCAGGTTGCACTTGGCAGTTTAGGTGAACTGGGTGCATGGAGCAGGTTGGGTGGACTGGGCGGGCTGCTGGCACTTGGTAGGCTAGGTGGACCGGTCGCGCTGGGTGCATGGGGCAGACTAGGCGGACATGCGCCCTAGACGAACGTGCGAGTCCCACCCACCAGTGGTCTCACAGGTCCCACCAGGCAGGTACTTCATGAGCAGGGTGTCTCACGAGCAGGGTGTCTCACAAGCCAGACTTGTGGGCTCGTGTTGGAAGCACAGGCTGCATATGGATCTAAGAGCTTGCTGCCGGGCATGCCTCCGCGCATGGCTGCATGTGACAATGCCAATGCGCACGCACATGTCCGCACGCCCATGCGCGCACATGCAAGCACAGGCGCAGCATGCACACACACGCACACACACACACGCCCACCATGCGCCCCTGCATCTCCTGCTGCTGTGGCACCACAGGCGATGGCGTGGGTACGCGCAGCCTGGGCCTCCCGCATCGTGCAGCCCCCTCCTGCTGCCTCTGCGCCGGTGCAGCCTGACGCCCATCTGCCCCCTGCACCAGTGGCCGCAGTGGGCCGCCGCCTGGGCATCCCAGACCCCGAGCTGAAGGGCATCTCGTTGGTGCGTCGAGCCTGTAGGTGGCCAAGGCGCATCTGAGGCAAAACTGTGCCCAGGTGCCAAGGCCCCCTTGGTGCGTCTAAGGCAAACTGTGCCCAGGTGCCAAGGCCCCTTGGTGCGTCTAAGGCAAACTGTGCCCAGGTGCCAAGGCCCCTTGGTGCGTCTAAGGCAAACTGTGCCCAGGTGCCAAGGCCCCTTGGTGC